>Ga0209794_1001186_pt1 | contig 22960 bp, 16 predicted proteins | sample EBPBio232013_DNA_FD_185869 | JGI IMG/M metagenome (GOLD analysis project Ga0209794, IMG submission 185869) | Wastewater treatment Type I Accumulibacter community from EBPR Bioreactor in Madison, WI, USA - Reactor 1_5/23/2013_ DNA (SPAdes)... | ecosystem: Engineered > Bioreactor > EBPR >... | reverse complement strand
AACGACCTACATGCGCCTTTTTCCATCAATCTTCGCGACGTAGTGCGCCCCTGCAAGCGGACATTCACTGAAGAATAGGTTGAGGGCTTTCCTTTATGAGCGGAATCGCGCAGATATATGTTCCATATTTGTTCGATTAAATCCTTTAGTGCGAGAGAGACACTTGGCAGGCAGCAAACCGCCTTTTGAATTAACCTCTGCAGAGATCAAGCGTGCTGTACCGGGTCGGCTACGATCGCTGCTTCGTGGACAGCCTGAGCCTGTTCTTCTGCTGGGAGCTGGCGCATCCATCTCATCGGGAATCCCAGCTGCCAGCGAAGCGGTTGAGAGAATCGCAAAATGGCGGTGGTGCCTGGACAACGATCGCCTGCCGAACGACCCAAGCGTTCGCCGCGCGGATTATTGGCCTTGGTTGACCGGACAGCCTTGGTTTTCGGCGGAAGGCCACCTCGCGGAGCTTTACCCGGATGCGGTCAAACACCTATTGAACGTTGCAAACGACCGACGCGTCTTCTTTGAGGACATGATTCATCCGAACGTGCATCCCAATCGAGGCTACAGAGGCCTTGCCAACATCCTGCACCAAGGCTGGATAACGACAGTCCTTACGACCAACTTCGACGAATGCATCCAGAACGCCCGCGTTCTGGTAACACGCCCCCACCATCTGGTAGTGATCAAGACGCCGTCGGACCTAGTCCGTTTTTCTTCCGCGCCGGAAAACCCGCAGCTCGTTTATCTGCACGGCTCGGTTGAGCATCTAACTGACAAAAATCTGGCGGTAGACGTACAAGACATAGATAGTGAGCTCGTCGAGCGCGTGCGACCGCTGCTTCGTGACCACCCCATTATTGTCGTAGGCTATCGTGGCGCTGAACCTTCGGTGATGCGCGGCCTCTTTCTGGACAATATCGGCTACACGAACAAATTCTATCATGGGATTTACTGGTGTTTGCTTGATCGAGAGGTCGAGGCACCGATGCCACCGATGGTCATGGAGCTTGCGTCGGCTATCGGCGGTAATTTCACCAAGGTCTCGATTTCGGGCTTTGACGATCTTTTCGAGATCGAATTATACAATCGGCTGGTGGCCGAGGGAGCGCAACCGACCCGCCGCAGCCACGGCTATAGGCCACCCGAGTTGCCGCTCGACATGACACCGATTAGCGGCGGGCTACTTGACGGCGTCGATCGCATCCTGCTTTTCACCCGCCTACGTGAGTATGCCGCCGTCCTCAACAACTGGGCGCCGGATTCCTATGAGGAAGACTGGACGCATCGGATTGCTAGCACCTTTAACCTGCTAGTTACCGATGGCGATGCGACGGTTCCGACTGTGGCAGGTTGGTTGCTGTTCTCCGGTAATCCCACCCCGCTGGTACCCGGCGCATTCGTACGCTTCAGGGCTGTCGGGCCGGCAACGTGGCTACGTCAATGCCTTGGCGAAGACATCGATGTCCTCCACGAAGCTGATGGGGAAGATTCTTTCTCAGAAGTAGAGATCCACGGTAATCTGTGGTCGCAATTGGACCAGCTCACCGAGCTACTATCGCGAGTGAACCGGCAGTTTCGTTTGAAGCAGGAAGTGTCACGACAGGTCCGCTCCTACAGCCCATTGGCGCTCAAGGAGATGATCGTGAACGCGCTTGTGCATCGAGACTATGCCTGCCCCGACCCGGTAGAGATCGAGGTGATGCCCGGCCGAATCGTCACCCGGAGCCCCGGTGGCCTTGTCGATACGGTCGTCGCGCAGATTTATGACCAAGAACTTCAGGCGCTCATAAAGGCCGGCCGACGCAGCATAAAAGGCTACCGGAATCCGGTCATCTCCGATCTCTTTTACGGCGGCGGCCAGATGGATCATACGGGATCCGGCCTGTCGGACATGTGGAAGGAGACCATCAACAACAATGGCGACGTGGATTTTGGGCCGGGTGGCGAGAACAAGGCGTTCATTGTTGAGATCCGGGCACGCCCAGAGGCTGTAGACGACATCACAAATACCGCAATTGCGGATGAATCTCGGGTCACACGCTTCACAACGAACCTGCTACCCATCCATACGATGCCCGATCGAATCTGGCACGCTGGGACGACGGCGACCTATACTGGGGGACTTTTTCGATCCGCAGGTGATCTGCCGGTGCCGCCTGGTCATATTCAAAATAGCCGCTTTTACACGCTTTACGACCTTGATCAGATCACCGACGCGCTTGTGACACCTTTCGATCCGGGGGATATCGAGACTGTTACGCCCGAAGAACTGATGAATCTTCCCAACGGGGAGAATATCCTAATCAAACTTCTCGTCGACGCTGTGCTTGGACATTGCCGGGCGGTTGGGATGCAGATCGACTTTAAGCGGAAGCGCGCTCATTTTCCGCGTTTCGAGGGGGAGCAGGAACGTCGAATCACCTACAAAGCACGTTACAAGCGAGCCACGAGAACGGTGGTCAAGGCTCGGATTAAACGGGATTCAGGCGAAGTCTCCTATTACGAACACAAGGCGCTATCGATTTCGGTCGCGCCATATGGCAGCGAGTGGTGCCTAGTCCTGTCGCCGGGCTATGCATTCACGCGAAACGGCTTCGGCCGACTCATCGGCAATGAACTTATAAACAGCCTGTCTACACGCCGCGCTGCGAAGGACTTCAATTCGAGCGTCCACAATGACCTAGCGTTCTGGCTGGCGATATTGGCACAACAGACGGACGGGCTGTTCTCGCTCATTTCGGATTTGGGCGATGACCTATCCAAGTTCGCTCCCAATATCGTCATTAGCAACCAACTTCCCGGCGCATCTTTAAACTCGAACGCATTTGACGAACTTACTATTGTCCAAGGTGACCCGGATGAGCTCGACGAGCTTGATATGGAGCTCTCCGCCTTGGCCGACATGACAGAGTTAGACGATCTCCAGGAGCTTGGGCGGGCGAGCGCGTCTCAGGGGGGGGGCGACGATGACTGAGCTGTCGCTCTTCGAACTTCGTTCACCTCCACTGCAATTCGGAGGGGCAGCATCCACGTCCGACCCAAAATCTGGTCTGGACATCGCAGGCCCCTTTGATCTCCGATTTGGTGCCGCCCGAAAAGATGCCATCCATGTCGGTGTGATCGGCACCAAGGACATGATCGACAGTGCTCAGAAGTGGCTGACCCGCTGTGCAGCAGGAATACCGGCGCTTGGTCCAGCTACGTCACTACGACGACCGTTTCCGGGTTTTTCGGAGGTGTTCCGCAAAAAGCTGGTTTATTCGACACATCTCTCGATCGCGCTGACTGATGGAGACATTGATCCGATCGAGCGGGCTCTCGCAGGCACAGATTCGTTTGTGCGCTTTCAGACAGTCGTCGATCTATACGATGCGGGCCTTCAGCGTCTTGCTGGGCGAGACGTGAATCGTCCCGATGTCGTGTTGGTCTGTCTACCGCAGAGCGTGCTCGACAAGTGCAGAACGGTAGAGCGCCAAAACACGGAAGCCGAGCGACAGCGGGCAAACGCGATCCGGAAGGCTCGAGCCAGTCGGCAGACTGACTTCTTCGACCTGTTAGATGAAGTTGAGGAAAGCGAGGATGATTTTCTTAAACGCGATTTGCGGCATGCACTCAAGGCCAGGGCTTTGGCAGCTCGGCTTCCCATCCAGCTCGTCACACCGCGGTTACTTGAGGATGGGCCCAAGAGCGAGGATGCCGCCACTCGCGCCTGGAACTTCTCAGTTGGCTTATATTACAAAGCAGGCGGTGTTCCTTGGCGGTTGAGCCCCCCCGGGCCGGAAACCTGCTTCGTCGGGATAAGTTTCCATCATTATCGGACAAAGCAGCGGCATGTGGTGCAATCGAGCCTCGCCCAAGCTTTCTCTAGCGAAGGCGAAGGCTTCGCGATCCGTGGCACAGGTGTACCGGCCGAGACGGATCAGCGCCTAAACGTGCATCTTTCGGAAGATCAAGCTTTTGACCTCGGCCAGCGCATCATCGCTGAGTATGGCGCGCGTACGGGTCGCTCTCCTTTACGATTGGTGATCCATAAGACCAGCCAGTTCGACGAGGCGGAGATCCAGGGCTTTCGCGCAGCGCTCGGAGATATTCCGATCGTCAGTCTCGTGACTATGGTTCCGAGCGCATTCCGTCTCGTGCGCTTCGGCATGTATCCGCCAAAAGTCGGCACAATCTGCACGGTAAATAGAGCGCGGACATTTCTCTACACATCCGGCTATATTCCGGAGTTAGAGACTTATCCGGGTCCGCATATCCCGCAGCCATTCGAAGTACGCTCGATCGGCCCCGAGGATCCCTTGGCCGCTGCGACTGACATCTTCAACCTAACACGGATGAACTGGAACACCGCAGATATTCGAGGAAAGTGGCCTGTTACGCTCTCTTTTGCTCGAAGGGTCGGTGGGATTCTTAACGAGTATGGAGAGAAGGATCCCGACGAGACCTCATTTCGATATTTTGTCTAGTTAGAGCGGATTCTCCAATTATCTACTAAGGAATCCAACAAGTTGTTTTCAGTTGTATAACCTACATTGTGTGGTGGGGCTGCAGCTATCAAGCCCGCAATTCCCAGACCCGTTATTCAGCACCCGGTGCTGACGCAGTTGCCGGCTGGTCAAGGCGACACGGAACCGGCCTGTTCGCATGCTTCAGCACGATGTCGATGACCTCGGCAGGCTTGAACGCTACATCGCAAGCCCACAATCCAAATCCTCCATGCCCATTCACGGCTTCCGTCCATTCTGACAGCGCCGCACGCTTCGCACGGTTCTGAGGCGTGTCTTCGCCCTTGATTTCCAGCGCCAAGCTTAGGCCGTTGTGCAGGCGAACGATGAAGTCTGGCAAGTACCGTCGGCGAGAGCCCTGCCACAGATAGCTGATGTGGAAGCCGAGATGGTCATTCTTGGCGTAGGCAACCACCTCGGGGCGTGTCTCGAAGACGTTTGCCGCATGACCTTCCCACGACGAGTCCCCGACGACATGGCTGATGTGGGATCTCTGCGTCAGGATGTTCGGCTTGGTGGTGTACCAAACCCGCATGTCCGCGGTCGAACCAATGGGGCGCTCCTCATCGAACACCGGTTCGAGTTTGGTCGTGTTCTGCTCGGTTACGAAGCGCAGAAGATGCGTGACTACCCCATCAATGTTGAGGGCGATCAGGATCCGGCGTCGCAAGGGATCGCTGTGGAACAGCGATGGAATATCGATCTTGTTCGAGGCTAGGAACTCCTCGACCAACCGGACGAGTTGGGCCAGCAGGTACTCTTCGGTTCCTTGGAAACTGCCGTGCAGTGCGGAGAACGCCTTGCGCGCCGCGACGAAGATGAGCCGCTGAAGGCGAAAGCCCTCGGGCAGCGCCGCAAGATCGATCTGGGTGACCTTGCTCATGTCGGTCGCGCCGCCGAGTGCCGGCGCCAGCTCCGCCGTGATTGCAGTTGCCGCAGGATCGAGCGTCAGCGTCTCGACCTTTGACCAGTCGACGGCGAGCACCGGCTTCACGACCTGCTCAATCCGCAGGATGTTTGGCCAACGCAGCTCCAACGCGGCACGTTCCGGCACGACATCGATCTGCGTCGAAGGCTTCGGCGGAGGTGGCGCCTCACCACCTTCTGCAGGTTCGTAGATCGAGAGCGGCACGCCGAAGACGTTCACGTATTCAGGCCGAAACAGACCGTTCTCGTCCTTGTCGTAGGTGACACGGCGTAGGCCGCGGCCAATCACCTGCTCGCACAAGAGCTGGGACGTGAAGGCACGCAGCCCCATGATGTGGGTGACGTTCTTGGCGTCCCAGCCTTCCGACAGCATGGCGACGGAGATGACATTCTGCAGGTCCTGGCCAGCGCCGCCCCGCTTGCCGACATTGTCGACGATCTCGCGGAGCAGTTCTTCCTTCTTCAACTCCTTCAGGCTCTCCTTTCGCGTGGCTGGGATGTTGGCAGCATCGACGATCGCCTTCAGACGCTCCTCATATCCCTTGTCGGATGCAGCCTGCTCGCCGATCTCCGCCTTCTCCAGCACCTTGGAATCCACCCGCAACGTCCGCTCGGGAGCGCGCAGCTCCGGCCAGTGGGCATCGCCGGCATTGAAGTAGCGCTCGATGCGTGCAGCGGTTTCCGTCCGGTTGCAAACCGTCAGCATCACCGGCGGCGAATGATGACCGGCCCAATCCGCCAGCGCTTTCCGCCAATCTGCGCCGAGCAGCGTGTAGGCATCCTGCACGAGCTTCGGCAGCGGTTCGTGTGGCTCGGCCTTGCGGTTGAGATCCTCGGAGACCGAAGGGTCGCGATAGATGTGGTAGAGCTTGGGTCGCAGCGTCCTGGCGTCCGGCAGCGCGTCATCGCGGACGACCACGCGGGGCGTCTTCACGAGGCCGCTTTCGATCGCGTCGTTCAATCCGAAGTCGGAAATGATCCAATCGAACAGCGCCGTGTCCGTGCTGGCCTTGCCTGTCGGCGCGAATGGCGTCGCCGAGAGATCGAAACAGCGTTGGATGCGGCGGGTCTTGTGCAGCCTATCGAGCCCCTCGATCCATCGCGTCGCCTCGTCGAGATCGATGCCTTGGTCTGCGGCCGCCTTCTTGCTGATCTTCAATTCCGCAGGCTTGCGATAGGCGTGGTGCGCTTCGTCATTGATGACGATGATGTCACGATGGTTCGCCAGTTTCCCGAGGACACGGCGGGTGAACGCCTCATCGGATTCAGCGCCCTTCTTGACAACCGAACGCTTCGGCTGCGCCGCCGGCATCAGCGTGTGCCAGTTCTCGATCAACACCTCGGCCTGGTTCAGTTTCTGGCGAAAGGCCTCGGACGGGCAGAGATTGAACTGATCATAGTAGCTCCCCTCGCTCGGGATCAGAACCTGAAGGCGTCCCTTCACCGTCAGACCCGGCGCAACGATGAAAACCGCCCGACTGAAGTCCTTGCTGCGTTTCGGATAGGTCAGCGCGTTCAGGGCCTGCCAGGTGATGATCATCGCCATCACCGTGGTTTTGCCCGCTCCTGTCGCCATCTTGTTGCAGAGCCGCTCCCAAGGGCCGCCGTCGCCCGGAGCCACGATGCCCTGCTTGAACTCCGGAGCACCCTCGACCCACCAGATCAGCGTCTCGATCGCTTCGAGCTGGCAGAAGTAGAACGGATATTCGCGCGCCGTCTCGTCGTGCCAGTGTTCCAGCAAACGCCTGGTGACGATCGTGACGCCCGGCCAGCCGGCATCGCGCCAGGCGTCGACGCGCGAGCGGATCGTGTTCACGAGATCGAGCATCTCGACGCGGCGCGTGTTGTTGCGCGCATCGAACACCTCGTAGCTCGCCGGCCTGCGTTCGGGCTTGACCTCGAGCACGCCGCCCTTGCCCTCGATCCAGTGCTGGTGCGGGGCGATAAAGGGCGAGTTGATGATGAGGGACTTCGGCTTCTCCATCCCCCTCACTCCAGGCCCATGATCTTCAGGCTTTCGATCCCCCGATCATCGACGATCTTGACGGCGACGCGCCGGTTCTCGCCCGCCTTGAACGGCAGCGACACGGTGCCGTGGAACTGCTCCAGCAAATCCTCGTCCAGTTCGGCGCGGATAGTCTTGCGCAGGCGGTTCCAGCCATCCTTTGCGCCAGCCATGGGGAAGAACACCTGATGGGGCATCAGGCTGCGCCCGTCGTAGTCGGTGTCGAGCGACCACATCGCGATCTTGGACTTGCCGCCCGAGACAAGCTCACCGGAACGAGGATCGAAATAGTCGAACCCGTTGACCTCGACGCGCCATTCGTCTCCCTCGCGCCGCAGATCGACATCCGGCTGGCCCATGAGCCAGAAGCTCTGGTTCGATGAACGCGCCTTCTTGAGGTCCTCGGTGAGGAGGTCGGTGTTCATCTGGGCCTTCAGCAGCGTAACGCCTGGCCAGTTCATCTCGTCGATATCCTTGGCGGCCTCCGGATCGAAGGTGAAGGCGCAGAACACGACGATCTTCGGACGCGGAACCAGCGTCTGCGCCTCTTCGATGGCGCGCTCGACCTGTTTCTGTTCCAGCGCCGCGTGTTCCGGGCCGAAGCTGACGACCGCGCGCTCTCCGGTTTCCAAAGAGCCGGACGCATGGAGATGCTTGCAGCCGGGGATCGCCTCAAGCTCGGAGAACTTGAGCATTGCGCCGCCCTTGCCGCGGATGCCGGTCTTCAGGAGTTCGCCACGCCAGAGCGCCTGCCGTGAGGTTTCTCCGGACCGCGCGACCGACGCGTCGGCCTCAACCGGCGGCGTCGACTCATCGAGGCTGAGCACCGTCGGCGCGGGCACGGCTTCGACGGAGAAAGGCCCAGTGATGCGCAGGCGCGTCTCGTCCTTCTCCGGCTTGTCGTAGAGCGTCTCCTGCTCGGCATGGGCCTCGATGGACGCATCCATCGCCGCCTGCATAGCCTGTCGGGCCGTGTGGAAGGCCTTGAAGGGCTCGGCTACGGATGGGGGCCAGTCTTCTGGCAGATCGAACGGCAATTCCCATTCGAGCAGGGCATCCGCGGGCGCGGTTTCGCCATTGGCCAGCTTGTGCATCTTGCCGGACGCCGAGAAGTCGATCCACTCGCCCTTGCGCCCGCCCTGCGGCGAGCGATGCCGGAGCTTCAGCCCCTTCAGCGCGGCGTTGAGCGTCGCCAGCGCCGAGGCGATGGCGGGATGTTTCGCTTCGTAGATCGTGTCGATGTCGGGATTGTTGGCAATCGACTGCAGCATGATATGCGGCACTGTCTGATAGACGAAACCGCCCTTCAGTCCCTCGTGCGGATAGCGCAAACGAAAATAGTCGAAACTCGCTGTCATCAGCCTCTGCTTGGCCAACGTTGTAGCAACGCGAGACGTGTCACACGTGATCCACCGACGGCCCCATCTTTCGGCAACGAAGGCGCTTGTACCCGAGCCACATGTCGGGTCGAGCACTAGATCGCCTGGATCCGTGGCCATCAAGATACAGCGCTCGAGAATTTTTGTGTTGGTTTCAACGACGTAACGCATATTCGACGCGCCACCGAAACCTAGCCAAACCGAATGAAAGACCTTGTACTCAAAATCCGAACTTTCCTTTCGGAGGCGCAATGACGTCTTTTTTGCAATGATCCGATTGGCCTTCTCAACGCGACGCAGCCCAGCCTCGGTAACCTTCCAATGTTCGTTCTGTCCACAAGGCCACTTCCGTCCCATGAAATTGTGATCGAAAGTTGTGGTGGATCGATACCCATCGGACTTCAACGGGTCCTCAGAGTATTCGTCATCGGTTTCCTTCTTATCATACAGGACTCGGTATTTCAGTTTCGACTGATCCTTTGCATAGAATAGAATAAGATCGCACACTTTTCCGAGATAGTTTCCCGAAACACTCCCCGTTTTTGAAAATGAAATTTGTGAAACAAAATTCTTTGACCCGAATATATCGTCTAAAACACCCCTAACAAGATGAACATTTTCATCCGAAATTTGAATAAAGATCGATCCACTCTCACTCAACAACTCGCGCGCGAGTATCATCCTGTCACGCAGATACGTGAGATATGAATGTATTCCAAGCTCCCAAGTGTCCCGAAATGCTTTGATCATTTCGGGCTCTTGGTTCAAATCCTCATCCTTGTCCCCATCGGCTAACTTGCGCTTGCCTACAAAGGGCTGAAAATTCGACCCATATCGAACTCCGTAGGGCGGGTCGATGTAAATCATCTGCACCTTGCCCGCCATGGACTCCTTCTGCAGCAGCGAGTTCATGACCAGCAGGCTGTCGCCCGCGATCAGCCGGTTCGACCAGCCCTTCTCATGCCGGTAGAAATCGACCGCCTGGCGCAGCGGCAGGTTCTCGAACGGCGCCGCGAACAGATCCGCCTGCCGCCAGACCTCTCCGGCCTTCTCGCCCTTCAGGCGCTTGCGCGCATTGGCCAGAATGGTCGCCGGGTCCACCCGCTCGTGCACATGCAGCGAGACGGTATCGATCTCGAACGAGGTCCGCTCGGCCTTGCCTGCCCAATTGAGATAGGGCGCCTGCATGCGCTTCAGTTCAAGCAGCGCCTCCTTCATCGTGTTCGCCTCGCCTGAGGCAAGCGCGTCGTCGATGACCTTCTCGATCCGCGCCCGCGCGGTGTCGAACATCAACGCCGGATCGATATGCGGATCATAGGCGTAGGTTGTTTTGGGCTGGTCGGGATCGTTCTCGGGATGAACCATCCCGACTTCCGGGTTGTTGGTGCGCTTGTCGAGGTGGCGATAGCTCACGACCTGCACCGGCCCGTTCGAGCGAGATGATTTGCGCTTGCCCTTGGCCGCCTTGCGCGGCCGTGCGGCTGGCTCGTCCTCGACCTCCAGCGCGAATTCGTCCTCGTCTTCATCCTCGGCGTCCTCAGCGCCGTCCGTCGAATCCTCGTCTTCGAGATCATCATCGACGGCCCGCGCAATCGATCCACCGCGCCCGCGCCCCTTCATGCCACGCCCAGACGCGACGAGCGCATCCCGCGCCGCCGCGTAATCTTCCTCCGACAGGTCGGGCACTTGCGCACGCACTTGGGTCAACGCAGAAGCATTGCCGATGGCTGATCCATCTTCCGGGAGAATGGAGTAAAGTATTTCGGCAATATCTTGCGGTGACGGCATGGAGCGGATCGCGATTCTTGAAGGCAGTGACGATCCGCAGAATAGACGCAAAGAAGGCCGGTTCAATCATCAATCGAAAGCCTTTCGTCACGAGATTGCCGAGCTCCTCATCCACCTTCATGAGATTGCTCTCCTGGGATCCAACCTGCCGGCACCTGCTACTGCCCGTGCCTGCTGAGCCCAGTCCATCGGCAGGTCAGCCAGAGCCATCACTCCGGTGCCGAAGGGCAGCGTTCCGTCGATAGCGGCCCTGACAATGGCCGGGCTGAGGAAGGCCAGCGGCAGGGTCATGCGCAGGGATCGTTCGGAGAGGTTTTCCCGGGCAGCTAGCGCGGTGATTGTCACCCGGGGATCGGAGGAAAGCTCTGCAACCCAGCCCCTGGCGCGTGCGATGGCAGCGACGAGGCGGGCGCGGGCCTCGGCACGGATGGGATGCCCCTTGGTGACCTCGCCATCCGTCGGCAGGATCATTTCCCGCTTCCGCGTATGGACAGGGCGGGTCCATGGCAAGGCGATCGGCGGAGGCATCAGGGCGCCCTCATACTCCGGCCTGAGATGGATTGTCAGGACCTTCGGCCCGACAATCACTCGGTCGAGATGGTTTTCAATTAGGTCCGCGGCTGTCGATAACGAGCTATGGCCTGGAAGGGCTTCCGGAGAACTGATGCCTCCAACTTCGTTTGCCCGGGTTCCACCAATTCCTTGATGCCTTGCAGCGAATTCGTTCAAAGCAGAAACAACGAGTTCCTCGACTTCGTGAGCTGCGACGCGTGGCACCGTTCCGCATTCCTGCTTCCGCCCCTGAAGGACAGCCGAGGAAACGTAATAACGGTATCGCACGCGCCCGGCGTTGCCCGTGCGGCCGCCCGGGTACTTGTTGGCATGGGCAGGTGTCATCCTGTTGTCGCGATCATCGAAGATGCGGCGGACCAGAAGTGCGCCCGAAGCGCGCTGTTTCTCCACCGAGCGGCGGTTGTTCCCCGCAAGGGTATTCTGCACCGCGGCAAACAGTTCCTGATCGATGAGCGGCTCATGCTCGCCCGGAAAAGACTGGCCCCTGTGGCTGATCTCGCCGAGGTAGATCCGGTTTTTCAGGATGGCGGCGAGCGGGCCGTTGGTCAGGGGAACGCCACCGATGATCCTGCCACTGGTGAGTTTTCTGTGGCGGGTGATAAAACCCTTTTCCGCCAGCTCGCTGACGAGCGCAGGGACCGAGGCCAGCGCGAGATAGCGCTCGAAGATCATGCGGACACCCGCGGCTTCCTCCGGAGCGATCAGCAGCTTCCTGCTTTCCACGCGATAGCCGTAGGGAACGTTTCCACCCATCCAGATCCCCTTCTTCTTCGAAGCTGCGATCTTGTCCCGGATCCGTTCGCCCGTTACCTCCCGCTCGAATTGGGCGAAGGAGAGGAGCACGTTGAGGGTGAGCCGCCCCATGCTGGTCGTGGTGTTGAAGCTCTGGGTCACCGAGACAAAGGAGACACCATGGGCATCGAACAGTTCGACCAGCTTGGCGAAGTCGGCCAGCGAGCGCGTGAGGCGGTCGACCTTGTAGACGACGATGATGTCGATCATCCCGGCTCGGACATCGTCCAGCAGGCGCAGCAAGCCGGGGCGTTCCATAGAGCCGCCGGAGAAGCCGCCATCGTCGTATTGGGTCGGGATGAGCTGCCAGCCCTCGAACTGCTGGGCGCGGATATGCGCCTCGGCAGCTTCGCGCTGGTTGTCGAGCGAGTTGAATTCCTGCTCGAGCCCGGCATCGCTGGAGACGCGGGTATAGATCGCGCAGCGCAGTTTCCGGATTTGTGCCTGCGCGGATCGGCTCGCCACCCTGCTCAAGATGAAACTCCCGACTTTCCGGTTGCGGCGGTACCTTCAGGGACGGACAGACCCTTCCTCGGTCGCAGACCAAAGAAGGCGGGACCGTTCCAGCTGGTGCCGGTGATCGTCCGGGCAACCTCCGACAGGCTGCTGAAAATCCTTCCGTTCCAGCTGAAACCGCGTTCCATCACGACGACCCGATGCAGCACGCCGTTGTACTCCCGGACAAGCTGCGTTCCCGGACGGAGGCGATAAGGCACAGGTGCTACCGCCGCTTCATCTGCACCTGACGGAACGGTGGATGCGGTTTTGCCTGACCCTGCTTTCGGCCTGCCTCGCTTCTGGTCGCGTGCAACCCGGTCGAGGAAGCGGATTGTTTCGGGATCGAGATCACCAGCCGCGAGAGCCTGCATGCGGTAAGCGATCATCCGCAACAACAACCAGCGTGGCAGATGAGCCGGTGCTGTCTTGCGATGAAGCTGGCGGTATCGAAGGCGAAGCCTGTCGATGTCCAGGCCCGGCAAGGCTTTGAGGTCGCTGCCCGGTCCGGCGTTCTCTGCATCCGGCTGGAACCGGGAAAAGCGCGGAGATTGCCGGGTCAATCCGTCGTCGGAGCCGCGTGTTGGCGCGACCTCGACCTTCCCTTGACTGTTGCTGCTCATGATCAGGCCGCCTCTGCCCGAGCAGCATCGGTCACCACGACCACCGTGATCGGCATGGCCGTGATGCGGTAGAGGCTGCCGCGCTCACCACCTGCCTCGCGCCCGATCTCGTAGCCCCTATGGCGAAGGCCGGTGAGTGCCGCGCGTGTGGTGTGCGGCAGCCAGCCGAGCGCGGTGGCGATCTCGCTGATGCTCGCACCGTCATCACGCGAGAGCATGGTGATCAGCTGCCCCTGCTTTGTGCCGGCGCGGAGTCGGCTGCTGCCCGCGACACCTCCGCCGCCGGAGACCGATGGAGGCGACAGATCGATGCCTTCATGAGCCTGGCCGGCAATCTCGGTCCTCCCGTCAGCAGTTGAGGGGGCTTCGTCAGGCTCGTCCAGCACGATGGCAGCAAGGCCGGCCCGGGTGATGCGCAGCCCGATCAACTGGCCGGCATCATCCTGACGCCATGCCGGGGCATCCCGCGAGACCACGCATTCTTCGGCGAGCCCCTTGCTCAGGAGGCCGCGGGCGACCTTGTCCGCCGCGCCGCCTTTCAGGTTATCCGGCAGCCGGATCAGCAGATCATCGCGCCGGGATGCGGCAGAAAGCAGGAACGTCTGTGTTTCGGTCAGGGCCACGGTGAGGATCCTTTCGGGGTCAGGCAGCATCGGCGCTGCCACCACCCCGACCCCGCGTCCGGGTGAGGCGCGGGGTGGACCCTGATCGTGCTGTTCCTCCGCGGTATACGACGCGCGGTGCCTAGTCCGGTGATGCCGCGATGTCCGGGGCCGTTTCCTTCACGAGCAGGAAAGTCGCGGAGAGGATACGCTCGGCCTCGAAGACGAGGGGTTCGATTTCGAAGAGGTGCTCCATCGCGCGGCTGCTCTGCCCCCGGCGCAGGGCGGCTTTCGCATCGGCGATGCGGGTCGCTCCCTCGCCGAGCCGCCAGTGAAGGGCCTCGATCGTGGCACCGAGGATCGGGTTATCCGGCGCCTGTCGTGCAGGCGATGCATCCTGCCCAAGCCGGTGTCTCCTGCTGCCGCTCCTGCTTGCCATCCTGCCCTCCCGTGTCCTCATCGCTGGCGGTGACGCACGAATGCTTGCCTGTGCGGGGAAGTCCAGTCGGTTCCGGCGAACGGGGTGGAAACGGCGAAAGTATCTTGGCCGGCGGTCCATAGCTTCGCGGAGGTGCCCCGATTGCGCCTTCTTCGCCCAGCAGACAGGACAAGGGATAAAGGGTAGCAGGTTCCGAAAGTCCGTTCACGCACCGGTTGCATAGAGCCCGGCGCAGCCCGGGCGTTCCGGCCGCCGGCCTTCAATCAGACCGATGCTGGCCCAGATCGAGCAGGGCACCGACCGGCACACCCAAGGCTTTTGCAAGCTTGTCGACAACCGTGATCGTGGGGTTGCGGGCGCCGCGTTCGAGATCGCTGACATAGGTGCGGTGGATGCCGGCCTCCTCGGCAAGATGCTCCTGCGACCAGTCCTTCGCATTGCGAAGCCGGCGCAGGTTGAAGCTGAGGCGCTCGATGATATCCACGAGCGCGAGATCACCGTTCTGTCGACGATCAATCTACAGACGATCAGTGACATTCCGCTTGACTGAGCCGCCCGAAGCAAGGGTTGGTCATGTCACTGATTGTCTACAGGATGGTGACCCATGACACCCGACGGGATCCGTACCGCACCGGTCCGCTACATCAAGCTCGGCACCGGGGGCGCCTTTGCCAAAGCCGCGCTGGAGCGGGGCGAGATCTATCTCGATCACCGCGAAGTGCCGCATGACCTCGCGATGCGGGCAGACCGCGACGCGATCATCGCGCATTGCATCACCCTCGGACGCACGCCGGGCAAGGCGAAGGATTTTACCCGCGAGGTCATGGATTTTTACACCCTGCCCGAGGAGACGATCTGGATCACCTTCGAGGACGGCTGCCTCTGGTGGGCGCGGGCGAAGCTGCCGGTGGAATGGATCGGCCCATCCGAGGGACGCGGCATGCGCCTGCGCCGCACGCTCCAACCGTGGCGCAACACTGACCTCACCGGCGCCATCCTTCTCAAGGACAACCTCTCGACGCGCCTGACCAAGGTCGCGGGCTATCGCCAGACCCTCTGCGCTGTTGAGGCCGAGGATTACCTGCGCCGACGCCTTATCGGGGAGCAGGCCCCGGTGGTCGCCGATGCGCTGGAGGCACGCGCCGCCATGCTGCGGATCATCACGGCGCTGATCGCCGGCCTGCACGAGACGGATTTCGAGACGCTGGTCGATGTGCTGCTCGCCCGTGGCGGCTGGCACCGCGTCTCGACCTTGGGCGGGACCATGAAGGATGCCGACCTTCTGGTCGAGCATCCCGTATCCGGCGAACGGGTGCTTGTGCAGGTGAAGTCACGGGCGAGCCAGCGGGTGCTCGATGACTATATCGAGCGATTCGATGCCAATATCGGTCTCGCCCGCCTGATCTTCGCCTGCCACAGTACGCAAGGCACGCTTCAAGCGCAGGGGCGACCCGAGGTCACCATCTGGTCCGGAGAGGCCCTCGCCGAGGCTTCCTTACGCAGCGGCCTTCTCGACTGGCTCATCGCGCGAGCGGGATGACCCTTGGGCCGCCCCGCCCGCCTTGCAGGAAGCATCACCCTCGCGAGGCGCCGTCCTCCTGCCCGGATGTTGCCTCCTCGATGAAGACACCCAGCCTTCTGGCCAGTTCGTCCTTCGCGCCTGCGAAGTCGAAAGCGGGCTGCATGACACGGTCGATCATGCCCTCCTTGGCCATAAACCCGAGCAGAATCCTGGTGGATCGCAAGTCACCCTGAAGCGCACGTTCCAGCACCTTCCTGACGAGAATCTCGCCCTTGCTCATTCTGACCTTCCTGCCACCGACCTGCACAGGCTGAAGCTCCTCCAGAATCCCGCGGAGGGAAATGGATGGGAGAGCAGGCTTCTTCCTCCTCCCCCTGGGGTTGCCGCTCCTGCCCTTCTCGAAGCGGGTTTTGAGTGGTGGCCGGCCATAGCCGACCTTGTAGTCATCATTTTCGTTGCTCATGGCATCGTAACCCTGGATTTCGGGATTGGTTCGCTGCCGGGCGGAAATGGATCCGCCTGGCGTGAATGCGGTCACTCTGCCGCGACCGGCACGGCCATGCGGCGCTCCGCCACGACCTCAAAGGTCTCGCCGGTTTCGGCAAGGATCGCGGGCTTGCCGGTGAAGGCCTCGAAGCGCCGGATGGCGACATCGGCGTAAACCGGGTCGATCTCGATCGCCCTCGCCCTGCGCCCGGTCATCTCCGCTGCGATCAGGATCGTGCCGGAGCCAGCGAAGGGATCGAGCACCACATCGCCGCGCTTCGTCACATCGCGGATGGCATCGGCGATCATCTGTGCCGGCTTGACCGTGGGGTGATCCGCGAGATCCTCCCCGCGTCCGGCGCGGAAGGTGTTGACGCCGGCATAGGTCCAGACATTCGAGCGCGACCGACCGTGCTTTCCGAGCTCGACATTGTTGCGATGAGGCGCATCCCCGCGCTTGAAGATCAGGCAGAGCTCATGCTTCGAGCGGTAGAGCGAACCCATACCTGCGTTGGTCTTGACCCAGACGCAGAGGTTCACGAGCGACAGCCCCAGCCGCCGCCCCGCCGCCTGAAGCTCATCGAGGTGTCGCCAGTCCATGAAAACGTAGCTCAGGGCGCCGTCCACGAGATGCTCCCCGGCAGCCTCCATGAAGGCGGCGAGGAATGCGATGAACTCCTCCTCGCTCATCTCGCCGGACGCATGGGCGAACTCGCGATGGACCTTGCGGCCGAGGCCCGAGACATGCCCCGCGATAGGCACATTGTAGGGCGGGTCGGTGATCATCATCGCGGCGCTGACGCCGTCCATCAGCCGAGTGTAAACATCACCGGACCTTGCATCGCCGACGAGAAGCCTGTGTCGCGGCGCTCCGGCCGGGCCGAAAAGCCAGAGGTCTCCCTCGCGCGATACAGCCGTCCCCGCATCCGGCGCCGGCACATCATCCTCCCGACCGGGGTCATCCGCCTTGCCTGCTTCCGCATCGAGGATGAGATCAATCTCGGCGGTCTCGAAGCCGATCACCTCGAGATCGAAATCGATCGAGCCCAGATGCTGGAGCTCGATCGCCAGGGTCTCCCTGTCCCACCCCGCCTTCAGTGCGAGCTGGTTGTCGGCGATGACATAGGCCCTGATCTCGTCGGGGCTCAAACCCTCGATACGCAGAACCGGAACTTCGGCCAACCCGAGAGACTTCGCTGCCTCGACCCGGCCGTGGCCGGCGATGATCCTGTTGTCCGCCGTCACCAGCACCGGGTTCAGGAACCCGAACCGCTGGATCGACTTCGCGATCATCCGGATCTGCTTCGATGAATGGGTGCGCGCGTTGCGCTCATGCGGAACCAGCCGGTCGGGCGCGACCTGCTCGATAAACTTCGCTGTCATGTTGATTGCTCTGATGTAGCGAGACGGCAAGGTGTTACGGAACGTCAGGCCCAATCGAGCCGTCTCTTGATGGAATGCCGTCGCGGCCCCGGCATCCCGCCTGCAGCACGCGAACCCATCGGGCGTCCCGCCCTCACTTTGATCCTAGCTTCCGGAAAGGGAGCATCCCGCTCCACACTTGGAACCGTCTGGTCGAAATGACCTGCGCAGCATCCCGCTACACATGATCACATCAAAACACCGGCTCCTCGCTTCCGCCGCCTCGTCCCGATCGCTCTTGCATCCCGCGCCAGCAAACCGGGCCTTATCCGCAGAATTCCCCGGATCTCGCGATCAGGTGGGATGAATTTAGTGCGTTAGCGCGAGGGACGCAAGCCTGCTGTCGGCATGTTCATCTTCCCGATGCCCCGGCTTCATGAAACATCCAGTAGCAGCCTCCAACAGACGGGTCAGTGACTGCGAGTGGGATTGTGTGGCCTGCGGCGTGTTGCTACCGCTTGAACATATCTTTGTTAGATTGATTCCCTGATTTCATGGCGATCCAACGCATACGCGATCCGCTGCACAACCTCATCCAGTTCCGGACAGAAACCGAACTGGAAGAAGCGTTGTGGCGCGTGCTTCAGTCGAGGCCATTTCAGCGCTTGCGCCGGGTTAGACAACTAGGGTTTTCGGATCTCGTATACCCTGGCGCAAGTCACTCTCGCTTTGTCCACAGCGTCGGTGTTTTTCATACAGCGCGCCAGCTGATGGATGTTGTGCGGCGTCACGTCGGCCATAGCCGTGAATCACGAGAACATCTCGCACTCGCTGCTGCCTTGGTTCATGACCTGGGGCATGGGCCGTTCAGTCATGCCTTCGAAAAAGTCGGCGAGCGCCTGGGACTGAAACTCGCGGATCACGAGCACATGAGCGACCGGCTCATCCGGGCTGGCGAGGTCGCAGAGATCCTCAATGAGATGGGCAGCGGCTTCGCAAATGACGTTGCCGACATCATCAAAAAGGAAGGACGCAAGAGCGTTCACAACGCGGTTGTGTCGAGCCAGTTCGATGCCGACCGGTTGGACTACATGCGGCGCGACCGCCTGATGACAGGCACCCAGCATGCCGCGATTGATTTTGAATGGCTGGTCGCCAATCTCGAACTGGCACAGGTGTCCGTTGGTATTGATGACAGTCCGCTCGGCCAGGTCGAGACATTCGTCATTGGACCGAAAGCGATACACGCTGCCGAAGCGTTCGTACTCGGGTTGTTCCAGCTCTATCCAACGGTCTATTTTCACAAGGCGACCCGTGGCGCCGAGAAGATATTCACCGAGCTTCTCGTCCGGACGGTGGAACTTGTCCGATCAGGATCGACTGAAGCAACTGGTCTGCCAGCAAACCACCCTCTCGTCCGTTTTGCGCTTGCGTCCGAGGACCTGGAAGTCGCTCTCCGTCTGGATGATACGGTGATCTGGGGCGCTCTGTCCCTGATGACTGAGGCCAGCGACGAAGTCGTAAAAGAGCTTGCCTGGCGTCTTCGTGATCGCAAGCTCTTCAAATGTTTCGACATTCGCGCTCAGGTTGCCACCCAGTTCGATCCAACGAGCAGTGGTTCCTCTGACCTTGTGGGGCGCATTGATCGCTGCTGTGCAGCCATAAACGAAAAGTTAAAGTTATGGATCGATGAAGAATCAGGCAGAAGCCATGCCCTGCTGCTCGATGAAGCCGAGCGTTCGCCATACAAGACCGGTGGTGGATCATCCGGCCCGACCGAGCAGATCAATGTTCTGACCGAAGGCGGGCATGTGGTCGATCTGAAGCAACGATCTGCGGTCGTGGCTGCATTATCGACGTTCAAGCTTTTCCGAGCCTACCATCGTGCAGACGATCCGACGGCGAAAAAACTGATCGAACAGACGATCGAAGGGGAGATGAAGTCATGTCAGTGATCAACGCCGGAAAGGTCGTGGCCATTGTCAGGGATGCGGGTGGGCGGATTGTCGGTCGCACGCGACTTCAGAAGATCGCTTACCTGCTTACGGTCGCCGGGCTGGAGAGCGAACTTGTGTTCGGCTACAAACATTACGGGCCCTTCAGCGAAGAAGTTGCAACCGCAGCGCGTCACGCGAGCCTGCTGGGGCGTTTGTCGGAGATGGAACAGCCTGCCAGCTGGGGCGGCACGTATTCGATTTTCTCCGTCACGGACGGCATTCCTGACAACGTTCCGCAGGCGAGGCGCGAACTTGCCGCGATCGCAAATGCTGCGGATGCAGTCGAACTGGAACTCGCCGCCACTGCCGTTTTCCTGTCCAATGAAGGCTATGAGGATGCTTGGGCGGAAACTGCTCGTCGCAAGCCCGAAAAGGCAGAGGGCGGCAGGATTGACCGGGCAAAACTGCTGCTCCGGCAATTGCGTTCAGTAGCCACACCGAAACCACTTCCGGAACTTCACTGAGGCAAAACCTATGGCCCGCTCGTTTGGGCCATTTGTGTCGATCTGCAGACAGACCTCGGTCGCCCTGCTTTCATTCAAGCTATAGGTCTGACCTTCCACAATGCGCCCTCCTACCACCACCCCGTCCGAGGCGGAGGATCGCCCAGCGGATCATGGAGATCATCCGTTTCGGGGAAGAGCTCGTTCTCTCTCAGAAATTCTTCGAGACGGCTGAAGGCCAGCGACCGCTCGAGTTCCGCAAGCTTTGCCCGAACCCAACCCAGCATCCGCGCGACATCCGGTGACGCCGCCCCGGCTCCCGCAGCCTCGGCATCCTGCAACCACTGCCGCAGCTCTTTTGCCTTGCGGGCGTTTCGGGACAGTTCCCTGAGCAGGCTCTCACGCCTGGTCTCCCGCGTGCGGCGCGCCTTTGCCAGCTCACGGCGCCGTTCAAGTTCGCGACGCTCGGCCTCGCGTCGCTCCTGCTCCTCCCGCCGCGCACGCGAGGCCACAAGATGGGCTTCGAACCCGGCAGCAATCGACGGCACCAGATTTTCCAGTCGCTGCGTCTTGCTGTCCCGCCACGTCCTGCGAAGACCGTCAGACCACCCTTGGATCTCGAGCATGAACTCGCCGCAGGGTACCCGGTCGAATTCCGGCGGTGGCTGATAATAATCGAATACCTCCCAGTCATTGTATTTCCGCGACGGGCGGGCAAGACGAGCACGTCGCTGCTCTTCCGCCTTGATTTCCGCTGCTGTCAGGACATGCGGGACCCGCTTCAGCTGTTCGGTGATCGAGAACGTCAGGGCATCGGGTGCTTTCACAACCCGGAACTCCTTGTCATTCATCCCGAAGTGGAGATCGAGGCGATCGCATTCCCGGACCAGACGATCGAAGAACAGGATGAGCCGTTCGATCTCCGATGAACTGGTCGAAAATCCCGGCATCCCGACCGCCCTGACTGTCACGACATCGCTGTGCTTTTCCGGCTTCGTCTTCCTGAGGGTGGCGACCAATTTCGTGATTGCCGGATGGGGAGTTTCCACTGGCACAAGAGGTTCGGCAACAACAACGGCACGAGGTGCCTCCTTGATGCGTGCCTTGCGCTCCTCCCGTCTCGCTTCCAGAACTGCCTTCACCGGCTCGGGCAGCCGGTCCGTCGAGGCGTTGATGTCCACCCTGTCCAGAACGGGGTCATCGACCTTCACAAAGATCGCCTGCTTGACACGCTGCCCTGCTTCCTTCTTCGCCCAATAGCCTCGCGGGGGCGTGGGAACCCGGTGCCGATCACAGATTTAGCGAGGCCAACGTCCGACAACCCGAAGCTTTCGGCCAGCTTCGTCATGGGCGTGGCCCAGACCAGGTCATAAAGTTCGCGGCGGGTAATGGTCGGCATCGGTGTTACTGTCAGAATGGCTTCCCGGAATCGACGAACATGCTGCCCCGGTTTCGGACGCGTTTCCAGTTGAGAGGGGCTTCGATCGGGGCGTTCAATCCACCTCGTGCGGCAAACTCGGCGAATGGACGTCGACCGCACTGAGGAAACGACCATGAATATCCAGATCAAGCATCCCCTTGTGCAATCCGGACAGGTCCGGATCTGGGCCAGTTCGTCCCCCGATATCCCGGCATGGGTACGGGCGTACATGGCGGGCAGCGTCGAGCCGAACGGCACATTCCTGATCCATTCCTTCGCCGGTATCGCTCGGGTCCATGTCGGCCATCTTGTCCTTGAGGCCAGGAATGTTGCCTACACCTGCTCACCACCGGAGAAGGCAGAGCTTCTGGACAGGATCCAAAGCGAAATCGAAGCCGGATCTGCGATCCCGGTTGGCCCCGGCAAACGTCTTGACCGGAGTGGTGCCGGTCCTGTGGGAACCTCCGGTGAAAAGGGGAGCAGGCGTCGCAAGATGGCCTATCGCCCGCCGAACGGCACACGCCCTTCGATCGAATGGGTCCATGTCGGCGCCCTGTCATTCGACCCGAGTTACCAGCGCTCGGTCGACAACGAGGCATCGCGGCGCCTGATCAACGGCATCGCGGCGAATTTCGACTGGCGCCTCTGCACGCCGCTTGTTGTCGCACGCCGGAGTGTCGGCCAGTTTGTGGTCATCGACGGGCAGCATCGTACCATGGCAGCCCGCCTGCGGGGCGACATCGATCAACTTCCCTGCTGCCTGTTCAGTTATGCGGACCCGCAGGAGGAGGCACGCATGTTCATCGCTGCGAACCGATCGCGAAAGCCCATGAACCGCCTTGATGACTTCCATGCTGCTTTGGCAGCAGCCGATGAGGATGCCATCGAAATCCAGACGCTGGTCCACGATGCCGGGCTGAGGATCACGCGGAACACGGCTTCGAATTCCTGGCGTCCGCGGGAGATTGCGTTTACGGCCTCCATCGCCTCCTCGCTGAGGAAGCATGGCCCCGCTGTAGTCTCCGCAGCGCTGACCAATCTCTCGGAAGCATTCCCCGAGGAGAGGTTGATCCATGGCGGTTCGATCTTTCTCGGCCTTGTCCGGATTTTCGCTAGGCCGCCGGAGAACTTCGATCCGGATCTGCTGTTCTCAATCCTGAAATCGCAACCAGCAAGCGAATGGGGAAGCACGGTAGCTGGGCTCAAAGGGGGCGACACCCGCGCTGCGGCAGTGCGCGATATCCTGATGGCCAAATACCGTGAAGCCTCAGCGAGCACGTCAGAGGCGGTCGTACAAAACTGAGGTCGGCAAGACAGGCCGGGGAACGCGATCATAGGCCAGCATTCTCCGGCCGAACGGACACAGGGCGGCAGGAACACAAGAAGCCGTCTTATCCCTGTTCGCAGGCCTGAAATTCCCTGATCCGTCACGGAAACTTCCCTGCTTCCGGAAATGGCATATCTGAGCCAACCCTTTGATTTATCGATTCTTCCACGCAGCTTGAGCCACAAGCAGAGACCGAATTTCCGCGTATTCCCTGTTGTTTTCCCTGTTTGCAGGGAAAACAGGCACCAGACCGGTTCCATGTGGACTGCGCCCTGCACCAG
>Ga0209794_1001182_pt1 | contig 23022 bp, 22 predicted proteins | sample EBPBio232013_DNA_FD_185869 | JGI IMG/M metagenome (GOLD analysis project Ga0209794, IMG submission 185869) | Wastewater treatment Type I Accumulibacter community from EBPR Bioreactor in Madison, WI, USA - Reactor 1_5/23/2013_ DNA (SPAdes)... | ecosystem: Engineered > Bioreactor > EBPR >... | reverse complement strand
AAACTAGACGACCGGTCTAATCAAACCTCAGGAGAAACGCCATGACCACGCTGTTCGAGCCGATCCAGATCGGCGACATCGCCCTCGCCAACCGTATCGTGATGGCGCCGCTGACGCGCAATCGCGCCGTTGCCGGCAACTGCCCCGGCCCGCTGACCGTCGAGTATTACCGCCAGCGCGCCACCGCCGGCCTGATCATCGCCGAGGCCAGCCCGATTTCGCCGATGGCGCAGGGTTACCTCGACACCCCGGGCATCTGGTCGGCCGAGCAGGTTGCCGCCTGGCGCGCCGTGACCGACGCGGTGCATGCCGAGGGCGGCAAGATCGTGCTGCAGTTGTGGCACGTCGGCCGCATTTCGCATGTGTCGCTGCTGCCGGACGGCGCCGCGCCGGTATCCTCCACCGCCCGTGCGGCGGAAGCCAGCACCTTCACCCGCGACGGCTTCGTGCCGGTGTCGGCGCCGCGCGCCCTGCGCGACGACGAGCTGCCCGGTCTAGTCAATGATTACCGACTGGCGGCGCGCAACGCCATTGCCGCCGGCTTTGACGGCGTCGAGATCCACGCCGCCAACACCTACCTGCTCGAACAGTTTCTGCGCGACAGCGTCAATGACCGCAGCGGCCCCTACGGTGGCAGCATCGAAAACCGCGCCCGCCTGTTGTTCGAGGTGGTCGAGGCCATCGTCGGCGAGATCGGCGCCGGCCGCACCGGCATCCGCCTGAGCCCGCTGACCACCTTCACCGCGCAGCTCGACAGCAACCCGCAGGCGCTCTACGGCTACGTCGTCGACAAGCTGGCCGGCTACGGCCTGGCCTTCCTGCACATCATCGAGGGCGAAACCGGCGGCACGCGCACGCCGGCCGCCAGCTTCGACTACGCCGCCGCCCGCCGCGCTTTCAAGGGGCCGTGGCTGGTGAACAACGGCTACGACAAGGCGCTGGCCGAACAGGTGATCGCCGACGGCGGCGCCGACCTAGTCGCCTTCGGCCGCGGCTTCATCGCCAACCCGGACCTCGTCCGCCGCCTGCGCGAAGGCGCGCCGTGGAACGAACTGCGCGCCGACAAGCTGTACGGCGGCGGGGCCGAGGGTTACACCGACTATCCGACGCTGGCGTAAACGCCCACGCCCAACCCCCGGCGCGGCGGTGCGCAGATGCCGCCGCGCCAGACAGAGAACAGCATGATTTCTTCCGACCGCTGGCGTCCGATCCTGGCGCTGATCGTCCTTTCCTCGATCTGGGGCTACACCTGGGTGCTGGCCAAGCACGGGCTGGAATACTCACCGCCCTTCGCCTTCGCCGCCGAGCGCTGCATCGGCAGTGCGGTGGCGCTATTCATCGCGCTGCGCCTGACTGGCCGCAAGCTGACGCTGACCGCCCCCGGTGCGACGCTGGGCATCGCGCTGACCCAGGTCGCCGGTTTCATGATCTTCCAGACCTGGGCACTGGTCGAAGGCGGGCCGGGCAAGACGGCGGTGTTGATCTTCACCATGCCGATCTGGACCCTGCTGCTGGCCTGGCCGATCCTCGGCGAACGGGTGCGCGGCACGCAGTGGATCGCTGCCGCGTGCACGCTGATCGGCCTGCTGCTGATCATCGAACCGTGGGAAATGCACGGCAGCCTGTTGAGTCCGGCGCTCGGCATCGCCGCGGCCATCTGCTGGGCAATCGGCACCATCCTGGTCAAGCGCCTGCGCGGCCAGATGCCAGTCGATTTGCTGACATTGACCGCGTGGCAGATGGCGCTCGGCTCGATCCCCTTAATCATCCTGGCGCTGGTCGTGCCGGAGCGCGCGACCGACTGGACCTGGAGCTACGCCGGCATCCTCGGCTTCATGTCGGTGTTCAGCACGGCGCTCTGCTGGTGGCTGTGGATCTACATCCTCGACCGCGTGCCGGCCTGGGAAGCGAGCCTCTCAGTGCTCGGCACGCCGGTGGTCGCCATCCTGTCGTCGCGCCTGACCTTCGGCGAAGCGTTCAAGAGCAGCGAAGTGGCCGGCATCCTGCTCATCGGCGGCGGCCTGGCGCTGCTCTCGCTGCTCGGCTGGATCGCCAGCCGACGCCCGGCGGTCGCCGCCATCAATCAACGTCTGCAGGAGGAAAAGGCATGAACCCGCTCGCCGATGTGAAACTCTCCCTGCTCGACCTGGTTGCCGTGCGCCAGGGCGGCAGCGTGGCCGAGGCGCTGCGGATCGCCACCGACGCCGCCCGCCATGCCGAAAAGCTCGGCTTTGCCCGCTACTGGCTGGCCGAGCACCACAACATGCCGGGCATCGCCAGTTCGGCCACCGCCGTCCTGGTCGGTCACATGGCCGGCGCGACCCAGACGATCCGCGTCGGTTCCGGCGGCGTCATGCTGCCCAACCATGCGCCGCTGGTCGTCGCCGAAGCCTTCGGCACGCTCGCCGAACTCTACCCGGGGCGGATCGACCTCGGCCTCGGCCGCGCCCCCGGCACCGACCGTCTGACCATGCACGCGCTGCGCCGCGAGCGCATCGAGCGCGAAGACGATTTCCCGCGTGACGTCGCCGAACTGCAGCGCCTGCTCGCCCCCGCCCAGCCCGGCCAGCCGCTGGTTGCCATGCCCGGCGCCGGCACCGAGGTGCCGATCTGGCTGCTCGGTTCCAGCCTGTTTTCCGCCCGCCTCGCCGCCGAGCGCGGCCTGCCCTACGCCTTTGCGTCGCACTTCGCACCGGCCTTGCTGCATCAGGCGCTGGCCGTCTATCGCGGCAATTTCCGGCCGTCGCCGACGCTGGCCAAACCCTACGTGATCGTCGGCGTGCCGCTGGTCGCAGCGGAAAGCGACGACGAAGCCGATTTCCTTGCCACCAGCATCTTCCAGCGCGTGCTCGGCATCCTGCGCGGCGACCGCCGCCCGCTGCCGCCGCCCGTGGCCGGTTTCCTCGCCGGGCTGTCGATGCAGGAAAAGGCCGGCATCGGCGATTTCCTCGGCGCCGCCGTGATCGGCGGGCCGGACCGCGTGCGCGAAGGACTGAGCGCGCTGCGCCAGGCGACGCAGGCCGACGAGCTGATGCTGGTCTGCGACATCTTCGACCCGGCGCTGCGCCTGCGCGCGCTCGACATCGCCGCCGCCGCTTGCGCCTGAGATTTTTCCGCCTATCCTGCGGTCGACCGCAAAACTGAAGCCAAAACGGAGACAAGCATGAGCCACCTGTTCGCATTCGATTACCACAACCCGACGCGCATCGTCTTCGGCCCCGACAGCTTCGCCCAGTTGCCGGCGCTGCTGCCGGCCGAGGCGCGCGTGCTGCTCCTCTACGGCGGCGGCTCGATCAAGAAGAACGGCGTCTACGACGGCATCCGCGCTGCGCTCGCTGGGCGCGACGTGGTCGAGTTCGGCGGCGTCGAGGCCAACCCGACGCTGGCGACGCTGAATCGGGCGGTCGACCTGGTCCGACGCAAAAAAATCGGCTTCATCCTTGGCGTTGGCGGCGGTTCGGTTGCCGACGGCGCCAAGTACGTCGCCGCCGCCGCGCTTTACGACGGCGACGGCTGGGACATCGTGATCGGCAAGCATGTGCCGCAGCAGGCGCTGCCGGTCGGCGTCGTGCTGACGCTGCCGGCCACCGGCTCGGAATCGAACGCCGGTTCGGTGGTCACCAACACCGCAACCCAGGACAAGCGCGCCTTCTTCGTGCCGCCGGCGCGGCCGCGCTTCGCCGTGCTCAACCCGGCGGTGATGGCCAGCCTGCCGGTGCGCCAGCTGGAAAACGGCATCGTCGATGCCTTCGTCCACGTCTGCGAGCAGTACCTGACCTACCCGGTCGGCGCGCTGGTCCAGGACGGCTATGCCGAGGCGGTGATGAAGGCACTGGTCAAACTGGGCGCGACCTTCGACCGGCATGCCGAGCCGGAATGGCAGCAGAACCTGATGTGGGCGGCCAACCAGGCGCTGTGCGGGGTGATCGGCGTCGGCGTGCCGCAGGACTGGGCGACGCACCGCATCGCCGTCGAACTGACCGCGCTGTGGGGCATCGACCACGGCCGCACGCTGGCGATCATCCAGCCGGCGCTGCTGCGCGAGCTGATCGAGTACAAGCGGGAGAAGCTGGAGCAGTTCGGCCGCGAAGTCTTCGGCCTCAACGCGCCGAGTGCCGAGGACGCCATCGCCGCCATGGAAGCCTTCTACCGCAGCCTCAACATGCCGCTCCACCTGCGCGACGCCGGCATCAGCGAAGCCGACGCCGCCGACCGGGTACTCGCCGGCCTGCGCGCCCACGGCAAGATGGCGCTCGGTGGCCACGCCGGGATCGACGAAGCAAAGACGGAAAGGATCGTGCGCGCGGCTTGCGCTTGAATTCGGGGGCGGAGGACCGTCAGCGGCTCAGGCCAGGAACTCGCCGTCCACGTAGTACCAGCGCCCGTCCTCGCGGACGAAACGGGAGAGTTCGTGCAGCCGGTGGCCGCGCCCGGCGATGCGGTAGCGGGCGACGAAGTCGACCGTCGCGTGCGTCTCGTCCTGCGTGAGGTGAGCGCGTACTTCCAGGCCCAGCCATTTGCTGTCGTCGGCGGTGAGGTCGAGTTCGCTCGGCCGCGTCGACGCGTGCCAGGTCGCCAGCAGGTAGTCTTCGAGCTTGAGGACGTAAGCGGCGTAGCGCGAGCGCATCAGCGCTTCGGCGGTCGGCGCCGGCTTGTCGCCGGCGTGCAGCGGCCCGCAGCAGGCGGCGTAAGGCTTGCCGCTGCTGCAGGGACAGGCATCGCTGGGCTTCAGGCTTCCCACGGCGGGGTGCCGGCGGCGGCCGGGGCCGCAGCGGGCGTCTCGGCTTCGACCTGTTCGCCACCGAGGGCTTCGATCAGTTGCGGCAGGAAGCGCACCAGCTCGCCGGTCATCAGCGCGAAATCGGCGTCGAACTGCTCGTCGGCGCGCTCGGCGCTCTTCTCGGCTTCTTCCTTGAGGATGTCGAGGAAGGCCAGCCGCTTGATTTCCAGCTTCTCGGTGAGGACGAAGGAGATGCGCTCGTCCCAAGTCAGCGCCAGGCGCGTCGGCAGCTTGCCGGCGGCGAGGTGTGACTTGATCTCGGCGCCGACTTCGTCGCCCAGCGGATGACGAACGTAGCGCACGGCGGCCTTTTCCTCGGCGACCGATTTCAGCTCGCAGTCGCGGTCGACGGTGAAACCGGCCGGCGCTTCGCCACCGGCCAGCCAGTCGGCCATCGCCGATTGCGGCGAAAGTTGCGTGTGCAGCGCCTTCAGCGGGAATTCGTCGAGGCAGTGGCGCAGGTGTTCGATGACTTCCTCGGCCTTGGCCGGGCTGCCGGCATCGACGACGAACCAGCCATTGGTCGGATCGATCCAGACGAAGGTCGAACGCTTGCGGGTGAAGGCGCGCGGCATCAGCTCTTCGGTGACACGCTCCTTGATTTCCTTCATCTGCTTGCGGCCGGGCGGGTAGCCCTGCTGGTCGGTGATCTGCTCGGCGCGCTCCTGCGCCGTCTCGTTGACCACCGAGGACGGCAGCAGACGCTGTTCGACGGCCAGCGCGATCAGCCACTGGCGGTTGTTGGCGTAGATCAGCGCGCCGTCCTTGCGCGGCGAAACCCAGCCGCGACTCATCGGCTGATTGGACGGGCAGCGGGTGAATTCACCGCGTGCCAGTTGCTCGTCGAGCTTGGCCAGATCGACCGCCCACGGCGTCGGCAGGCGGTAGATCTGCAGGTTCTTGAACCACATGTCAGCGTTTCCTGAATACGAGATCCCAGACACCGTGGCCCAGACGCAGGCCGCGGTTCTCGAATTTGGTCAGCGGCCGGTATTCCGGACGCGGGGCGAAGCCGGCCAGGCCGGCGGCGGAATCGGCTTCCAGCGCGGTCGCCAGCGCCTCGGGCGCGGGATTGGCGACGCTGTTGTCCAGGCTGGGCTCGCGGCCGAGCACGTCGAGCATCTGCAGCGCGTAGTTTTCCCAGTCGGTGGCGCAGTGGATGTAGCCGCCCGGCTTGAGGCGCGAAGCGAGCAGCGCTACGAAGGGCGGCTGGATCAGCCGGCGCTTCTTGTGCCGCGTCTTGTGCCAGGGATCGGGGAAGAAGATGTGAATGCCGTCGAGCGCGCCTTCGGCCAGCATGTCGCGCACCACTTCGACCGCGTCGTGGTTGCCGATGCGCAGGTTGTTGAGGTTCTTCTCGGCGATCAGCTTGCACAGGGCGCCGACGCCGGGCACATGGACTTCCAGCCCGAAGTAGTCGTTTTCCGGGTGGGCCTCGGCGATGCGCGCCGTGGTCTCGCCCATGCCGCAGCCGATTTCGAGGATTTTCGGCGCATTGCGACCGTAGACCGCAGTCAGGTCGATATTCGAAGGCTGATAGGGAATGCCGATCTTCGGCAGCATCGTCTCGTAGTAGCGCTGCTGCGCTTCCGACATGCGGCCGGCGCGGCGAACGAAGCTCTTGATGTGGCCGTGCCCGGTGCGGCCGGCGGTGTATTCGCCTTCGTCGCCTTCGGCGGCGGGGTGGATCAGCAGGTCGTCGCTCATGAACCGATCAGTCCGCTGGTCGGCGACGAGGGGTCGGCCGAGTAGTATTTCCGGGCCATGCGGCCGGCCAGGAAAGCCTCGCGCCCGGCTTCGATGCCCTTCTTCATGGCGCTGGCCATCAGCACCGGGTCCTTGGCGTGGGCGATGGCGGTGTTCATCAGCACGCCGTCGCAGCCCAGTTCCATGGCGATGGTCGCGTCCGAGGCGGTGCCGACGCCGGCGTCGACGATGATTGGCACCTTGGCGTTGTCGATGATCAGGCGCAGGTTCCACGGATTGACGATGCCCATGCCCGAACCGATCAGCGAAGCCAGCGGCATCACCGCGACGCAACCGATCTCTTCGAGCATCTTGCACTGGATCGGATCGTCGGCGCAGTAGACCATCACCTCGAAACCTTCCTTGACCAGGGTTTCCGCAGCCTTCAGGGTTTCCGGCATGTTCGGGAAGAGGTTGGTCGGATCGCCGAGGACTTCGAGCTTGCACAGCGGGTGGCCGTCGAGCAGCTCACGCGCCAGGCGCAGGGTGCGCACGGCATCGTCGGCGGTGTAGCAGCCGGCGGTGTTGGGCAGGATGGTGAATTGCGACGGCGGCACCGCGTCGAGCAGGCTGGGCTGGCTGGCGTCCTGGCCGATGTTCACGCGGCGCACGGCAACGGTGACGATCTCGGCGCCGGAGGCGTCGATGGCCGCGCGGGTCTCGGCGAAATCCTTGTATTTGCCGGTGCCGACGAGTAAACGGGAACGGTACGCCTTGCCGGCGACGGTCAGTTGATGCATGGTTTTCTCCCTTTCAGCCGCCGCCGACGGCGACAACGATTTCGAGTTGATCGCCCGAGGCCAGCGGCGTTGCCGCGTGCTGGCTTTTCGGGACGATTTCGCCGTTTCTTTCGACGGCGATGCGTTTGCCCGCGTAGCCCAGTTGCTCGATCAGGCCGGCAACGGTCAGCGGGTCGGGAAACTGGCGGATTTCGCCATTGATCTTGAGTTCGGGCATCGCGCTATTTTAGCAAGCCGCGCGGCTTGCGCGGGGCGCCGGTGAACAGGCGGTCGTAGAGCCAGTTCGGCAGCAGGCGCAGCAGTTTTGCGACGACGCCCATCGGCCAGGGAATCACCGTGTACGACACGCCGCGTGCGATGGCCGCGGCAAAACGCCGGGCCGCTGCCGGCGCCGGCATCAGGAAGGGCATAGTGTAGGGATTGACCGCCGTCATCGGCGTTTCGATGTAGCCGGGGGCGATGGTCACCACCTTGATCCCCAGCGGGCGCATTTCCAGGCGCAGGCTTTCGAGATAGGCAATCGCCGCCGCCTTCGACGCCGAATAGGCTTCCGCTCCGGGCAGACCGCGGATGCCGGCCACCGAGGCGATTCCGCACAGCCGCCGCTGGCCGCCGGCCGCCTTCATCGCCGGGATGAAGGGGGCGAAGGTCGCGGCCATGCCGAAGACGTTGGTGTCCATGACCCGGCGGAAGACGGCCAGGTCTTCCTCGCACTCGGTCAGCGTGCCGGCCGAGACGCCGGCGTTGGCGATGACGATGTCGGGCGCACCGAAGCGGGCGATGAAATCGGCCGCCGCTGCGTGCAGCGCCGCCGCGTCGGTGACGTCGAGCGGATAGCAGGCCTGAGCCCCGCCCAGGCGCTCATTCAGCGCCGCCAGAAAATCCGGGCGGCGCGCGGCGAGGCCGAGTTGCGCACCGTTTTCCGCGTAGTAAACGGCAAGCGCCTCGCCGATTCCCGACGAGGCGCCCGTGATGAAGACTTTCAGCGTCAATTACTTCTTGCCGGCTTTCTCGCTGCGCGCGCGGGCGATCAGCTTGTCGGCCACGGCCAGTTGCTGGTCGAAGCCCATCGAACCGATCAGGAATTTGCCATCGACCCCCAGCGCCGGTACGCCTTCGATCTTGTAGGCTGCCGCCAGCTGGTCGCCACGGCGCAGCTTGCTCTGCACCCCGAAGGAGCCGAAGGCGTCGGCAAACTTCTGACGATCGACGCCACGCGCCGCCACCCAGCTCAGAATGCTCTTCTCGTCGAACAGGTTGGTCCGTTCCTTGTGGATGGCCTTGAACACGTCGCTTTCCAGGCGCTTGAGGTCACCGGTGAGTTCCAGGGCGTAGTACAGCTTGCCGATGTTGCTCCAGGCGGCGCGGCCGAAAGTGACCGGGACTTTCCTGAGCACCACGTCGGCCGGCAGCTTGGCCGCCCACTGATTGAGCAGCGGGTTGAAATCGGCACAGTGCGGGCAACCGTAGCTGAAGAACTCGATCACCTCGATCTTGGTCGGATCGTCGGTCGGCTGTGCCGGATTGAGCAGGACAAACTCACGGCCCGAGGTCTGCGCGGCAAGCGGGCCGGCAACACCGAGGGTGGCGCCCATGGCGATGGCGGAAGCGACGAAACGCCGACGGCTGAATTCCATACAGACTCCTTCTTACTTGGACAATTGGGCTTCGATGCCGGATTTGGCAAGCTCGGCACGCACTTTGTTCAATTCATCGAGTTTGAAATAGGGACCGATACGGACACGGTAGAGCGTGCGTTCCTCGATCATCACCTGCTGTACCGACGACTGGATGCCCATGAAGGCCAGCTTGGCCTTCTGGTTGTCGGCGTCCTGGGCTGTGCTGAACGAACCCGCCTGCAGGAACAGCGGGGTCCGGCTGTCCTTCTGGCCTTCCTTGGCCGGTTCGGTCTTGGCCGCTTCCGGCGCCGGGGGCGGTGGCGGGGCGACCTTGTCCGGCACCGCATCGGCCTTGCCGGGGAGAATGTCGTAGAACTGGAAGCGCTTTTCCGGTACCGGATCGCCCGGTTTGCCGGGGAGCGCCAGCGGTTGTGCCGGTTGCGTCGGTTGCGGACGTTCGCTCTGAACCTGGTTGTTGAACGGCAGCGGGGCCTTGTTGATGTACCAGACAACACCGGCCGCCAGGCAGACGCCGAGAACCAGGCCGAAGAACATGCCGATCAGGGTGCCTCCGCCGGACTTTTTCCTGGCTGGCGACCGTTTCGAGGTTTTCATGTCGCGACTCATGGACGCTCCTTACATGGATTCGGGACAGCCGACGCCGAGGATGGCCAGGCCGTTGCGGATCACCTGGCGGACGGCGGCAGCCAGGGCGACGCGGGCGTCACGCAGGGCGGCATCGTCGACCAGCATGCGCTCGGCGTTGTACCAGCCGTGGAATTCGCCGGCCAGGTCCTTGAGGTAGAAGGCGATCATGTGCGGCGCCAGGTCGCGCGCCGCGCTTTCGATGACTTCGCGGAACTGACCGAGCTGGTTGGCGATCGCCAGTTCGCGCGGGTTGGCCAGCAGCGACAGGTCGGCCTCGGCCAGGCTGGCCAGGTCGCCACCCCACTGGTTGAGCACCGAGCAGACGCGGGCGTGGGCGTACTGGATGTAGTACACCGGGTTCTCGTTGGTCTGGCTCTTGGCCAGATCGAGGTCGAAATCGAGGTGCTGGTCGGACTTGCGCAACGCGTAGAAGAAGCGGCAGGCGTCGTTGCCGACTTCGCCGCGCAGTTCGCGCAGGGTGACGAATTCGCCGGAGCGCGTGGACATCGAGGCCTTCTGGCCGTTGCGGTAGAGCACGGCAAACTGGACCAGCGCCACCTGCAGCTTGTCGCTGTCGAGGTCGAGCGCCTTGATCGCGCCGGTGACACGCGGGATGTAGCCGTGGTGGTCGGCGCCCCAGATGTTGATGACCTTGTCGAAGCCGCGCTCGAACTTGTTCAGGTGATAGGCGATGTCGGAGGCGAAATAGGTGTACAGGCCGTTTTCGCGCTGGACGACGCGGTCCTTCTCGTCGCCGAAGGCGGTCGAGCGGAACCAGCGGGCGCCGTTCTGCAGGTAGAGGTGGCCCTTCTTCTCCAGCAGGTCGACGCAGCGCGCGACCAGGCCGGTGTCGTAGAGCGCCTTCTCGGAGAACCAGACGTCGAATTCGACGCCGAATTCCTTGAGGTCGTCGCGGCAGTCTTCGAGCTGTTCGTTGAGCGCGTGCTGGTGCACGTAGTGCCAGTCGCCGCCGAGCAGTTCCTTGGCGCGGGCGATCAGCGCATCGAGATGCAGTTCGCGCTGCTGCTTGGCTTCGTCGTCGGCGCGGCCGGCTTCGGGCAGGCCGGGGGTGCCGGCGAGCACCGCGTCGGCGCTGCGCACGTACTTGTCGCCGTGAGCGTTCTTCAACTGCGCCGCCATGTCGCGGACGTAGCCGCCCTGGTAGGCGTTGGGCGGGAAGGGCACGTGCACGTCGTGCTGTTCGAGGTAGCGAAGCCAGGTCGACAGGCCGAGGATGTCCATCTGCCGGCCGGCGTCATTGACGTAGTACTCGCGGGTGACGTCCCAGCCGGCGAAGGTGAGCAGGCTCGACAGCGAGGCGCCGTAGGCGGCGCCGCGGCCGTGGCCGACGTGCAGCGGGCCGGTCGGGTTGGCCGAGACGAATTCGACCTGCACCTTCTGCCAGCCACCGGCGGTGGAACGGCCGAAGTTTTCCTGCTCGGCGAGCACGGCCTTGACCACGTCGGTCTTGCTGCCGGCATTGAGGCGGAAGTTGATGAAGCCGGCACCGGCGACTTCGGCGGCGGTGACCAGCGCCGACGGCGGCAGTTCGTTGACCAGTTGCTGGGCGATCTCGCGCGGGTTCTTCTTCAGCGCCTTGGCCAGCAACATCGCCAGGTTGGTGGCGAAATCGCCGTGCGCGGGGTCGCGCGGGCGTTCGAGCTGAATCGGCGTGCTGGTGGCAGTCGGGGCGACGCTGGCCAGAGCCTGTTGCAACAGGGCGGTCAGCTGGTTCTTGACGTCTTGGGCCATGGATCGGTGGCAGTAATTGGCAAAGGCGCGATTATACGCCCTCGTCGTCGCGCCACGCCCGTGGCCTGCGCTCAGGCCCCGAAAACGCGGTTCTTGCCGGCCCGTTTGGCCAGATACATCGCCTGGTCGGCACGGCGGATGGCGTCACTGCCGCTCTCCGTCTCGGCCAGTTGGGCAACGCCGGCGCTGAAAGTGATCAGCACCTTGTGCTTGCCCGACAGGAAAAAGGCCTTGGTCAGCTCACGCTGCAGCCGGATCATGGCCTCGACACCCTGCTCCACCGTGGTATCCGGCATCAGGATGACGAATTCCTCGCCGCCGTAGCGGGCCAGGGTATCGGTGGGCCGCATGCTGTTGCGGGCCACCTTCGCCAGGTGGATCAAGGCGTTGTCGCCGGCTTCGTGCCCGAGCCGGTCATTGAGGCGCTTGAAGTTGTCGATGTCGAGCATGCTCAGCGAAAGCACCGAGTCGCGCCGGCGCATGGCCGCGATCTCGCGTTCCAGCGCCTCATCCAGCCCCTTGCGGTTGAGCGTGTCGGTCAGCGGATCGTGGCGGGCCAGCGAACTCGCGTCGTCCAGTTCCCGGTGCAACTGGATCAATTCGGCTTCGTTGGCCATCACCTTGTCCTGCAGGACGCGCAACTGCTCGCGCGAGGCGGCTGTTTCCTCGGCCATGACCTGGGTCGCCACAACGACTTCCTTGAGCAACGGCGCCAGGTCTTCCAGCCGTTCCGCCTGCTCGATCTGCCGGGCACTTTCTTCGATGCGCTCCTGGAACTGCTCGCTGGAGCTATTGATTGAACCGAGACGCTCGATGAAAGTCGCCAGCATCTTGCGCATTTCTTCCTGCGCCTGGACCGAGCGCGCCCGAGCCCGGCTCTGCTTTTCCATCACATCGCGCAGGCGCCGTTCCATTTCATCAAGGTGACGCAGGGTCAGCGGTGGTTCGACCGCCGCCAGCAAGCCGTCGATCTGGCCCTTGAGCCAGCTGTCGTCGATGCTCAGTTCGCCGATGTTCTCGATGATCAGGTGCAGGAGCTTGAGCAGCGATTCGCGGATTTCGATCTGCTCTTCGACGGCACAGGGCACCAGGGTGGCGAACTGGCGCAGGGCGGCATCGAAGCGGCCGAACTCGCAGGGGTGAACACGCAGGACCGCCAGCAGGGCTTCCTGGGCTTCGACCAGTCGGCCATTGTCGTGGCTGAAACCGGGCAACAGCCCCTCGAACAGGCGCAGCAAAGCCTGCGCCGTTTCGTGCGGCAAGTGGCTGATCGGCGCCCCGGCGCCGCTGCCGGCGGCGATGAAGGCCAGCAAGGCTTCCTGTACACCGTGCCAGCTACGACCGGAAATTGCTGCATCAAGCCGTGCCAGATGGGCAACCTGAGCTTCGCCCCGTGGGTTGAGGGCGGCGGCCAGCTGACGCAGCGGCGGCTCGGGAAAAGGAATCAGGTTCGGCAGATTGGCAATCTCATTGTACGACGCCTGAAAATTGAGCGGTGTCGGCGCCAGCTGGCGCTCCGCGAGCAATTTCAGGGCTTCCCGGGCGATCACGGAAGGATTGCGGTGGTCGGACATGTTGAGGTGTGTCGTCGAATTGGCTGGCCGTCTTGGAACCACAGTCTGTTTTCGTAGCAGTGTATCCGAAACCTGATGCCAAAATGGCAGGGACTTGCTGCATACCGGCGTCGACGACTGCGCATTGCCTCCCGGCGTGTTAACATGCCCGTTTGACCGAATTTCCGGCCCCGCCCATGCGCCTTTTCCGCCTGCTCAAGATCGCCGCCGTCGCCAGCCGTTTCGGGCTGGACGAGATGGTATTCGAGCATGAGCCGAGCGGGCGCCTGGCTCGTCTGGCCAACGCCCTGCAGTTCTGGCGCAACCTGTCGGCGCCGCGCGCCGAGCGCCTGCGCCTGGCGCTGGAAGCACTCGGCCCGATCTTCGTCAAGTTCGGCCAGGTGCTGTCCACCCGGCGCGACCTGATGCCGACCGACATCGCCGACGAACTGGCGCGCCTGCAGGACCGCGTCCCGCCCTTCGATTCGGCGCTCGCCCTGCAGGAAATCGAGAAGGCCTACGGTCGTCCGGCCAACGAGGTGTTCGCCGAATTCAACCCGGTGCCGGTGGCGTCGGCTTCGATCGCCCAGGTGCACTTCGCCCGCCTGCACGAACGCGATGGCGGTCACGAGGTGGCAGTCAAGATCCTGCGCCCGAACATGCTGTCGGTGATCGAGCATGACCTGGCGCTGATGGACAGCGGCGCCATCCTGCTCGAAAAGCTGTGGGCCGACGGCAAACGGCTGAAGCCGCGCGAAGTGGTCGCCGAGTTCGCCAAGTATCTGCGCGACGAACTCGACCTGATGCGCGAGGCGGCCAACGCTTCGCAGCTGCGGCGCAACTTCACCGATTCCAGCCTGTTGATCGTGCCCGAGGTGTATTGGGATTTCTGCACCTCCACGGTGATGGTCATGGAGCGCATGCGCGGTACGCCGATCTCGCAGATCGACAAGCTGCGCGCCGACGGCATCGACCTGTCCAAGCTGTCTGAGGCCGGCGTCGAGATCTTCTTCACCCAGGTTTTCCGCGACGGCTTCTTCCACGCCGACATGCACCCCGGCAACATCTTCGTCCATGCCGACGGCCGCTACATCGCGCTCGATTTCGGCATCGTCGGCACGCTGACCGATACCGACAAGAATTACCTGGCGCAGAACTTCCTTGCCTTCTTCCGCCGTGATTACAAGCGCGTCGCCGAAGCCCACATCGAGTCCGGCTGGGCGCCCAAGGAAACCCGGGTCGATGAGTTCGAAGCGGCCATTCGCGCGGTCTGCGAGCCGATCTTCGACCGACCGCTGAAAGACATCTCCTTCGGCAAGGTGCTGCTGCGCCTGTTCCAGACCTCGCGCCGCTTCAACGTCGAGATCCAGCCGCAACTGGTGATGCTGCAGAAGACGCTGCTCAACATCGAAGGCCTCGGTCGCCAGCTCGACCCGGAACTCGACCTGTGGAAGACCGCCAAGCCTTTCCTCGAACGCTGGATGAGCGAACAGGTCGGCTGGCGCGGCCTGCTGCGCACCTTCCGCCAGGAAGCGCCCTACCTGGCGCGCACCCTGCCGCAGTTGCCGCGCCTCGTCCATCAGGCACTGGCTGCACCGCCGCAGCCCAACCTGCAGCCGCAGCTGGAACGCCTGTTGCGCAGCCGCCGCTGGCAGAATGCCTGGCTGGCCCTGATCGCCCTTCTTCTCGCGCTGCTGCTCGGCAGCCAGTACCTCTGATGCGCGGCACCGACGACCTGATCGACAGCTTCAGCGAGGAAGACGTCGCCGAATGGCTGGGCGACGCCGAAATTGCCAAGGGCCGCCCCTACGTCGATCTGGTCCGCGATCTGGTCGTTGACCAGGGCGAGATTCGCGCCGAGGTGCCCGGTTCGGCCCGTCGTCCTTACCAGGTCGAAGCCCTGCTCGCGCCGTCCGGCGACGGTGCCAGGCTGATTGCCAGTTGCACCTGCCCGGTCGGTCGCCGTTGCAAGCACATCGCCGCCGTCCTCCTGCGCGCGATCGAGGAACGCAATCCCAAGGCCCGGGTCAGCAGCAGCGTCCTCTCCTGGGTGGAGGACCTGCGCCGGGCCTCGATTGCCGTGGCCAAGAAGAAGGCCCGCCCGGCCAGTGCTCGCCAGCAGCTGTACTACATCCTCAAATGGTCGGCCGACAAGCGTCGCTTCGGCATCGAACTGCGCAAGGGCAAGTACCCGGAAAGCGCCGAGGAATGGTGGAAGGTCGACCGCGCCCTGATCACGCCGCCGCAGTTCGTGACCGAGGAAGACCTCGGCATCCTCCGCCTGATCTGGGCCGAACGCGGCCACGACAGCGGCCTGCGCGCCTATGGCCTGGGGCCGAAGCACGGCGCGGAAATTCTCGAACGGATGGCGGCCACGCATCGCCTCTACCCGGAAGCCGATCTGGCCCTGCCGCTCAACGCCGGTGACAACCGTCCGGCCAGCGTCGGCTGGCAGATCGACAACCAGGGCTTTCAGCGTCCCTACCTCAGACCGGAGCCGCCGACCGAACTGATCGTCGCCGTCGATCCGCCGTGGTACGTCGATCTCAACGAGGGCGAAACCGGCCCGCTTACGGTCACCGGCAACCCGGCCGTGGTCAATCGCCTGTTCAGCCTGCCGCCGCTGTCGGCCAAGGAGGCGGCGGTGGTTGCCGACGCCCTGTCCGAACTGGCCCCCGACCTGCCCTTGCCGGCCGAGGACGCCAGCGCCCGCCTGCGCTTGATCGAGGCGCCGCTGCAACCCTTGCTCCAGCTCGAAACCCTGCACACCCACGGTCATCGCCCGTGGCGCAACTATCCCTACAGTTTCGGCGGCGGTCCCTTCGACGTCGCCCGCGTGGTATTCCGTTACGGTGACGCCGATCTGCGTCCGGACGAGAAGAACGAATTCGTCACCCTGCCCGAAGGCGAAACGGTCCGCGTCAAGCGCCGCCCCGACGACGAGGCGCGGGTCATGGCCAGTCTTGCCCAGAGCGGCCTGCAACGCATCCCGGCGAACACGCTCAATACCTTCGGCAGTCCGCCCGAAGGCATCCACGGTCTGGCCGACGAGGCGACCTGGGCCGAATTCATGCAGCAGCAGTTGCCGCGCCTGCGCGAAGCCGGCTGGCAAGTCGAATTCCCCGAGGATTTCCGCCACCATGTGGTCGAGGTTGATGCCTGGGACGCCGAACTGATCGAGGCCGACGACGGTTGGTTCGACCTCGACATGGGCATCCTCGTCGAGGGCGAGCGCCTGCCGCTGGCCCCGCTGCTGTCCACGCTGTTCCGGCGCGATCCGCGCTGGCTGGAGAGCTACGAACTGTCGCGCATCGCCGACGACGAGCGGATCGAACTGCTGACCCCGGCCGGCAAGCGCCTGCGCGTCCCGGCCGGCCGGATCAAGCCGCTGGCGGCGACGCTGATCGATCTGTTCGACGGCTTCGGCGGCGGCCCGACCCTGCGCCTGTCGCGCTTCGACGCGCCGCGCCTGGCCGAACTGACCGACACCAGCCGCTGGGAATTCCGCGGCCAGAACGACGTCCTGGCCCTGGCCGAACGCCTGCAGGCGGCGCAGGGCATTGTCGACATCCAGCCGCCGGCCGGCCTGTGCCTGGAGCTTCGTCCCTACCAGAAGGAGGGTCTGGCCTGGCTGCAGTTCCTGCGCGAGCAGAAGCTGTGCGGCATCCTCGCCGACGACATGGGCCTGGGCAAGACTGCCCAGACCCTGGCCCACCTGCTGCTGGAAAAGGAGCAGGGGCGCCTCGACAAGCCGGCGCTGGTGATCCTGCCGACCTCGCTGATCTTCAACTGGAAGAGCGAGGCGGCGCGCTTCGCCCCCAGCCTGCGCGTGCTCTCGCTGCACGGCCCGGAGCGCAAGAGCCGGTTTGCCGAGATCGCCGAGCACGACGTGATCCTGACCACCTACCCGCTACTCTGGCGCGACGCCGACGAGTTGATGCAGCACAGCTACCATCTGCTCATCCTCGACGAGGCGCAGACGGTCAAGAATGCCCAGAGCCGCAGCGCCGAAGCGGTGCGCAAGATCGACACCCGGCATCGTCTGTGCCTGACCGGCACGCCGCTGGAAAACCATCTCGGCGAGCTGTGGAGCCAGTTTGATTTCCTGCTCCCGGGCTTCCTTGGCAGCAGCAAGCAGTTCACCCGCCACTGGCGCACGCCGATCGAGAAACAGGCCGATACCGACCGCCGCGACCTGCTCGCCCGCCGCATCCGCCCCTTCATCCTGCGCCGCAAGAAGGAAGACGTCGCCCAGGAACTGCCGCCGAAGACGGTGATCGTGCGCAGCGTCGAACTCGAAGGCGGCCAGCGCGACCTCTACGAGACGGTGCGCGCCGCCATGGATGCCAAGGTGCGCGACGAAATCGCCCAGCGCGGTTTCGCGCGCAGCCAGATCGTCATTCTCGACGCCCTGCTCAAGCTCCGGCAGGTGTGTTGCGACCCGCGCCTGGTCAAGGCGACCTCGGCGCGCAAGGTGACGGAAAGGGCCAAGCTCGACCTGCTCATGGCGATGCTGCCGGAACTGGTCGCCGAAGGCCGGCGCATCCTGGTCTTCTCGCAGTTCACCAGCATGCTCGCCCTGATCGAACAGGAGCTCGACGCCGCCGGCCTCGGCTACGCCAAGCTCACCGGCGACACCGTCGATCGCGAAACGCCGATCCGCGGTTTCCAGGAGGGCGCGGTGCCGATCTTCCTGATCAGCCTGAAGGCCGGCGGCGTCGGCCTCAACCTGACCGCGGCCGACACGGTGATCCATTACGACCCCTGGTGGAATCCCGCGGTCGAGAATCAGGCTACTGACCGTGCCCACCGGCTGGGCCAGGACAAGCCGGTGTTTGTCTATAAACTGATCGTCAGCGGCAGCATCGAGGAGAAAATCCTGGCCTTGCAGGAACGCAAGGCGGAGCTGGCTGCCGGCATTCTTTCCGAAGACCACCAGGTTGACGTCAAGTTCGGCGACGACGATCTGGCCGCCCTGTTCGAACCGCTTCCTGCCTGAGTGCCGGCTTCACCGGGCCAGGCTCGCCCCATTGGGAGTACAGCATGCGCCACTGTTTTCGCCACGTTTTCCTGACTGTCCTGCTGGCCGCCATGACGGTTTCTGCCAGCGCCCAGGAGTGGCGTACCGCCCGGGCCAGCCAGGCCGGTTTTGCCGATACCCGTGACGCGGTCGTGCTGGCCATCGAGAATCGCGGGCTGGTGCTCAACTTCACCGGCCACATCAGCGAGATGCTCGACCGTACCGCGGCCGATCTGGGTAAGGCCCGGCGCATCTACGAACAGGCCGAGGTGCTCGAATTCTGCTCGGCCACGGTCTCCCGGCAGATGATGGAAGCTGACCCGCACGAAATCGTCAATTGCCCGTTCACTATTGCCGTCTATGCCCTGGCCGGCGAACCGGGCAAGACCTGGGTGGCTTACCGCAAACCCGCCGGCAAGTCGGCGGCGGTCCTGGAAAAGCTGTTGCGCGACATCGTCGCCGACGCCCTCGACTGAGTTCAGGCCAGTACTGGCGCTGCGCCGATTTGATCGATCAGCCCGGACAGGGCGCAGGCGACTGACTGTTCCCGTATCGCCCGGCGGTCGCCGGCAAAATGGCGGGTGCCGGCGACACAGCCGCCATCCCTGCTGGCCCAGGCAAAGCATACGGTGCCAACCGGCTTGTCCGGGGTGCCGCCCGTCGGGCCGGCGATGCCGGTGATGGCCAGCGACCAGTCGGCCAGGCTGTGGTTCAGGACACCCTGGGCCATTGCCCGGGCGGTTGCTTCCGAAACTGCGCCGTGGCGGGCCAGCGTGGTTTCCGGCACGCCGAGCATGGCGCACTTGGCAGCGTTTGAATAACTGACGAAGCCACGGTCGAACCAGGCGGAGCTGCCGGCGACGGCGGTCAGGGACTGAGCCACCCAGCCACCGGTGCAGGATTCGGCCACGGCAACGCATTCACCCCGCGCCAGCAAGGCCTGACCCAGGCGGGCGGCGAGTTGTTCAAGTTCATTCATGGCGCCATCCTAGCAGCCACCCCCGGCTCATGCACGCTACATTTGGTTACAGAACGGGCACGAAAGCGCGACAGACCCGAAGACGGCGGCGAACTAAACTGCAAGGGCATTGAACCCCTCCTCTCGAATTCCCCCCATTCGAGAACTTCCCACCCCGCCGCTGGCGGGGTTTTTTTTGCGCGTAATCATAAGCCAACCGTTATAATCCGTGCTTTGTCCTTCTTGCATACGGGGTCTTGAGCATGGCCGAGCAACATTCTTCGAAGAGCATCATGTGGGTGGTGATCATCATCGCTGCCGTCCTGATCGCAATCATCTATCCGCTGACCAATAAGTCCTTCGACTCGGCAGCCAGCAGCAACGCCGGTGCCGATGAGGCCGAACTGCGCATCCAGCCGGTTGCCCGCTTCGAACTGGCCAAGGCCGAACCGGAAGCCGCCGGTGGTGCACCGAAGGATGGCCCGACCGTCTATAACAGCGTTTGCGGTGCCTGCCACAACACCGGTGCTGCCGGCGCTCCGAAGCTCGACGACAAGGGTGCCTGGGCGCCGCGCGTCGCTACCGGTGCTGAAGCGCTGTACGCTTCCGTGATCAACGGCAAGGGCGCCATGCCGCCGAAGGGTGGTGCGGGCAAGCTGTCCGACGACGAAATCAAGGGCGCTGTCGATTACATCCTGAGCAAGGTCAAGTAATCCCGACCTCGCGTCGCATGCAAGGGAGGCCGCGGCCTCCCTTTTTCATTTCTTGCCGGCCAGCAGTGCCTTCATCGCGTCCAGCCGGGCGCTGCCGGTGGCCTTGTCCGGCGCCGCCGCCTGCTTGCCGCCGCTGAAGCGGACGTCATCCTTGCCCATCTCGGCGATGAAGCGCGAGGGTTCGCAGGGAATCAGTTCGCGCGCCTGCTTGCGCTTCTCACAATAGCTGATGTGCAGCGAACGCTGGGCACGGGTGATGCCGACGTACATCAGCCGGCGCTCTTCCTGCAGTTTGGCCGGATCCAGGGATTCACGGTGGGGCAGGATGCCCTCCTCGACGCCGACCAGAAAGACATGCTTGTATTCCAGTCCCTTGGCCGCATGCAGGGTGGACAGCTGAACCGCATCGACCTCGTCGCTGTTCTGCTTTTCCAGCATGTTGATCAGGGCGATGCTCTGCACCAGGTCGATCAGGGTCTTGCCGTCTTCCTCGCCTTTCTTGTTGATCCACTCGGCAAACTCGCCGACGTTGGCCCAACGCGACTGGGCGGTGCGTTGCTCTTCGCTGTCGTAGAGGTAGGTTTCGTAGTCGATTGCCTGCAACAGATCGGGCAGCACCTGCTGCGCCGGCTCTCGCAGCGCCCGGGACTGCATCCGGTTGATGAAGTGGCAGAATTCGAGCAGTGGTTCGAGTTGCCGGGCCTGCACGCGATGGGCGAAACCTTCTTCGAAGGCGGCATGGAATAGCGAAACATGGCGTTCGCCGGCATAGGTGCCGAGCGCCTGCAGGGTGCCGGCGCCGATCCCGCGGCGCGGTGTGGTCGCCGCCCGGATGAAGGCGGGGTCGTCGTCCTCGTTGGCGAGCAGGCGCAGATAACTGGTGATGTCCTTGATTTCGGCCTTGTCGAAGAAGGACTGTCCGCCGGACAGCAGGTAGGGGATCTTGTTGTTGCGCAGCTGGGTTTCGAGCAGGCGCGCCTGGTGGTTGGAGCGGTAGAGGATGGCGTAGTCGCGGAACTTGCCGCGATGCTCGAAGCGGTGCGCCTGCAGCTTCATGACCACGCTCTCGGCCTCGGCCTCGTTGTCCTTGCTGGCGGTGACGTAGATCGGATCGCCATGGCCGAGTTCGGACCACAGGGTCTTGTCGAACAGCTTCTCGTTGTGCGCGATGACGTTGTTGGCCGCTTTCAGGATGCGCACCGTCGAGCGGTAGTTCTGCTCCAGCTTGATGACCTTGAGCGCGGGGAATTCGCTCGGCAGCTTCTTCAGGTTGTCGATGTCGGCGCCGCGCCAGCCGTAAATTGCCTGGTCATCGTCGCCGACCGCCGTGAACTGGGCGCGGATGCCGGTCAGCAGCTTGAGTAGCTGGTACTGGCAGGCGTTGGTGTCCTGGTATTCATCGACCAGCAGGTAGCGCAGGCGGTTCTGCCACTTCTCGGCAATCTGCGGATGCTCGCTGAACAGTTTGACCGGCAGCCCGATCAGGTCGTCGAAATCGACCGCCTGGTAGGCCTTCAGGGTTGCCTCGTAGCTCAGGTAGGCGCCGGCGGCGAGCGCCTCGTGCTCGTTGCTCGCCAGGTGGCGGGCGGCCTCGGGCGTGACCAGCGCGTTCTTCCAGTTCGAGATGATGGATTGCAGGCGACGCAGCGTCGCCTTGTCCACCGTCTTCGCGCAGTCGCCGATGATGCCGGCGCAGTCGGCCGAGTCGAAGATCGAGAAGCGCGGTTTGTAGCCGAGCGCCTTGGCTTCCTCGCGCAGGATGCGTACGCCGAGCGAGTGGAAGGTGGAAATCTGCAACTCGTTGGCCAGCGAGGCGGAGAGCAGCTTGCCGACACGCTCCTGCATTTCCTTTGCCGCCTTGTTGGTGAAGGTGATGGCGGCGATGTTGCGCGGCTGGAAGCCGCAGTCCTGAACCAGATAGGCGATCTTCTGCGTGATCACCCGGGTTTTGCCCGAGCCGGCACCGGCCAGGACAAGCAGGGGGCCGTCGAGGTAGTAGATCGCTTCGCGTTGCTGGGGATTGAGGCCGGACATGACGCCAGGGAAGAACGTGGCTGGAAGGATGCCGAGACGCTGCCCAGTTGAGGTGGCGTCTGACGCGGCCGCGCATTTTACCGCAAGCCCGGGCTCAGACGGATTCGTCGATCTTTCCCGGACGCTTGCTGCGCGTGTCCATGTTCAGCAACAACAGGCCCATCGGCCCCAGGCGGGTCATCTGAGCGGCCAACCCGGCCGCCTGCTGGCGCCGCCGTTCGACGCCCTGGTAAGGGCCGACGCTGGCCGGATCGATTTCGGCCTGGTCCTGCTGCAGGGAGCGTTCACGATCATTGTTCACGCCCTCCATCGGCTCGACCCGGCGTACTGCCTGGGACTGCGCCAGGCGAGCACGTTCCGCCGCTTCCGGCGTGTGCTGCTGCGTGGTCGAGGTCAGGCGGGACGTTTTCATGATCGGGCTCCTGACCCGATCTACGACCCCCCGACGGAAAACTTTAGTACGATGTCAATGAGCAGGGCCGGCTCAGAGTGCGCCGAACACCTTCTTCAACAGCGCGCTGCCCGCGGCGACTGGATTGGCGCGCAATTTGCGCTCCTCCTCGGCGATCATCAGGAACAGGCCGTCCATGGCCTTCTGGGTGACGTAGCTGTCGATATCGGCGTCCTTCTTGTCCACCAGGCCCAGGCTGGCGGCCTGGCCAGCGAACTTGTTGTATTGCTCGGCCAGCTGCAGCTTGCTGGTCGCCGATTTGACCACCGGCTTGAACTTGGTTGCCAGCTGATCGCTGGACGAGCGACGGAAATATTCGGTCACGCTGTCGTCGCCGCCGGTGAGGATGGCCTTGGCGTCCTGCAGCGTCATCCGCTTGATCGCATCGGAGAGAATGGGCATGGCCAGGGCGACGGCGTTTTCGGCAGCGTGATTCATGGTCTCGACCAACTGGTCGGCCTGCTTGCCCATGCCGAACATGCGCAGGGCGGATTCGGCTTTTTCCAGGTAACCCGGGAGAGGAATCTTGACCTTGGCGTTACCGAGGAAGCCATCTTTCTGACCGAGCGACGAAACGGCGAACTCGGCGCCCTTGGCCAGCGCCTGACGTACCCCGGCACCGGCATCGGCGTTGGAAATGCTGTCGAGACCGGTGGCCTGAGCGTGGGCCAGGCTGGCGGCGAAGAGCAGACTCAGGAGCAGCAGAAAACGGCTGACGAAGGTGTGCATGGTGTGACTCCTTGGCGAATCAAACGATATCGAGGTGGCCGATGCCACGGGTCAGGTCGCGTTCCTTGGATTCCTTGGCGTGCAGCTTGATCTGCAGGCGCAGATCGTTCAGCGAATCGGCGTTGCGCAGGGCATCCTCGTAGCTGATCCGGCCGGCGTCGTAGAGGTCGAACAGGGCCTGATCGAAGGTCTGCATGCCCAATTCGCGCGACTTCTTCATGATTTCCTTGATCTCCTGGACCTCGCCACGGAAGATCAGGTCGGCGATCAGCGGCGAGT
>Ga0209794_1001175_pt1 | contig 23118 bp, 15 predicted proteins | sample EBPBio232013_DNA_FD_185869 | JGI IMG/M metagenome (GOLD analysis project Ga0209794, IMG submission 185869) | Wastewater treatment Type I Accumulibacter community from EBPR Bioreactor in Madison, WI, USA - Reactor 1_5/23/2013_ DNA (SPAdes)... | ecosystem: Engineered > Bioreactor > EBPR >... | reverse complement strand
CCTGGCCACCGCCGAAGTTGGCGGCGTAGATGCCCTTCTTGACCGAGGCGATGATTTCCTGCGGATCGTGGCTGCCGGCCAGCATCATGGTGTTGGTCATGCGCGGCAGCGGCAGGTGGGCAAAGGACTCGCGGCGCCCGTTGCCGGTCGGCGCAACGCCCATCAGGCGGGCGTTCAGGCTGTCCTGCATGTAGCCCTTGAGGATGCCGTCCTCGATCAGCACGGTGCGTTGCGACGGGTTGCCTTCGTCGTCGATGTTGAGCGAACCGCGCCGGTCGGCGATGGTGCCGTCGTCGATCACGGTGACGCCCTTGGCGGCGACGCGCTCGCCGATGCGACCGGCAAAGGTCGAGCTGCCCTTGCGGTTGAAATCGCCTTCCAGGCCGTGGCCGACCGCCTCGTGCAACAGGATGCCGGGCCAGCCGGCGCCGAGGACGACGGTCATCTGGCCGGCCGGCGCCGGCTCGGCCTTGAGGTTGGTCACCGCCTGGTGCACCGCCTCCTGGGCGTAGCGTTGCAACACCTCGTCGTCGAAGTAGCCGAAGTCGAAGCGGCCGCCGCCGCCCGAGGCGCCCTGCTCGCGCTTGCCGTTTTCCTCGACGATGACCGAGATCGAGCAGCGCACCAGCGGCCGGACGTCGGCGGCCAGGCGGCCGTCGGAGCCGGCGACCAGGATCACCTCGTACTCGCCGGCGAGCGAGGCATTGACCTGCAGCACGCGCGGATCAAGGGCGCGGGCGAAGCCTTCCAGGCGTTCGAGCAATTTGACCTTGGCCTCGGCCGGCAGCGAGGCAAGCGGGTCGTTCGGCAGGTAGAGCGCGCGCGCCCCGGTCGACGCACGCAGCGCCGGCAGCGCGCCGGACTGGCCGGCGGCGGCGATGGCGCGCACGGCGCTGGCGGCGTCGCCCAATGCGGCGGCGCTGATGTCGTCGGAGTAGGCGAAAGCGGTCTTCTCACCGGAAATGGCGCGCACGCCGACGCCCTGGTCGATGTTGAAGCTGCCCGACTTGACGATGCCCTCGTCGAGGCTCCAGGCCTCGGAGCGCGAATACTGGAAGTAGAGGTCGGCGTAATCGACCTGATGCGTCAGGATCTGCCCGAAGGTCCGCGACAGGTCGGCCTCGCTCAGGGAGAACGGCGTCAGCAGCAGGGATTCGGCTTGCGCCAGCGCGTTGGGTTGGCTCATGGAAGGTCCTTAAAGTTTGCGGTGGGCGAGCGCCGGCAGGCTCTCGCGGACTTCGGCGATGCGTTGGTGGTCGAGGTCGGCAATGACGACGCCCGGCCCTTTCAATTTACGGTCAAGAATTTCGCCCCAGGGATCGACGATCATGCTGTTGCCGTGGGTCAGGCGGCCGCTTTCGTGGCGCCCGCCCTGACCGACCGCCAGCAGGTAGCACTGGTTCTCGATGGCGCGGGCGCGGAGCAGGATTTCCCAATGCGCGCGGCCGGTCGTCTCGGTGAACGCGGCCGGCACCAGGATCAGCTCAACCGGGCCGAAGCCGCGGTAAAGCTCGGGAAAACGCAGGTCGTAGCAGATCGACAGGGCGATGCGGCCGAACGGCGTGGTCACGGCGACCGGCGTCTCGCCCGCTTCGATGAAGGCGGCTTCGTCGTAGGACTCGTCGCCCTTGCGGAAGCCGAACAGGTGAATCTTGTCGTAGCGGGCGACGCATTCGCCCTGCGGGTTGAAAACCAGGCTGCTGTTGAGCATTCTGTCCGGGGTGCTCGCCGTCAGCGGGATCGACCCGGCAACCAGCCACAGGCCGTGGCGCTGTGCGGTTGTCGCCAGCCACTCCTGCACCGGGCCGCAGCCAAAATCCTCGCGCGCCCGCACGCGGTCGGCGTCGGCAGCGCCGATGACCGGAAAATACTCGGGCAGCACGGCCAACTGGGCGCCCTGCGCCACCGCCTCGACGACCAGGCGGCCGGCGGTGGCCAGGTTGTCGGCCACGCGCGGACCGGACACCATCTGCAAGGCGGCGATACGGCAATTCTGCTTGTTCATGGTTTCTGCTCCTGTGGGACAGGGGGTGGACTCTGCTCACCCAGGCCAAGTTTCTCCACCTGCGGATCGGCCCAACTGCCAGTGACACGATAACGGTAGCCGAAAACCCGGTTGAGGGGGCTATTCAAAACCGTATTGGCGACCAGCGCCGCCGCCCCGGCCACCGGATTGACCAGGGCCGCGGCGCCGATCGCCAGGGTGCTGACTTCCGGGCGCACGGTCACCAGCAAATCCTGGGTTTCCTTCTGCAGGTCGGTCTTGCCGTCGATCGCCACCTGCACTGCCGGGCCGTTGATCGCCAGCGGCGCCGCGGTGCGCATCACCCCGCCCTCGACGGTCAGCTTGCCCTCGATGCGGTCGAAGGCCAGACCTTCGCTGAACAGGTCGCGGAAATCCAGGGTCAGGCGACGCGGCAGCGACTGTAGCGAGATCAGCCCGAGCAGACGGCCGACCCCGGGCTCCAGCTTGTTGAACTGGCCCTTCTCCGCCTTGACGTCAAAGTCGCCGCTCAGCGATGGGTAATGCAGGCTGGTCAGGGCACCGTTCCAGCGCAGGCTGCCGCGCAACTGCGCCTTGCCCTGGCGCACCGCATCTTCGTAACCGAGACGGGTGAGCATCTTGCCGATGTCGTTCACCTTCAGCTCGAAATCGAGGTCAGTACGCTGGCGCTCGCCTTGGGTCCACCGCCCGCTGCCGGCCAGTTCGCCATCGGTGTTGCTCAAGCGCAGCTTTTCCAGCATCCAGGCACCGCGCAGGTTGCGCGCCAGCAGGTCGAGCTGGCCGAGCTGCTTGTTGCCCAGACGCAGGTCGTCGACGCGCAGGTTCATTCCCGGCAGCGAGCTGATCAAGGGGCCGGAAGCCGCCCCCTCGGCGACCGAAGGCGCCAGGTGCAGGCGTTGCAGGCGCCCCTCGACCCAGCCGTCGTCGGCGCTGCGCCAGACCAGGCTGCCTGCCGTCTGCCGCGTCTTCAGATCGATTTTCCAGGACTGCGCCTGCGGCGTCAGCTCGATCTCGGCATCGTGGTAATCGTTGCCGAACAGGCGCAGCGCGGGCGTCTTCAGGCTGAGAGAGGACAGCGCCAGACCGTCGCCGGCTGCCGGCGCCCCTGCCGCGTCGCCAGACATATGGTTGCGCCAGGCGTCGGCATCGATGCTCGGCGCCGCCACCCGGATCGCCAACCCGCTGGTCGGCAGGACGGCTTCGGCGCTGCCGACCGCGAACACGCCACGGGTCCAGTTGCCACCCTGGCGCTGGATCAGGCCGCGGCCGATGTCGCCGAGGTTGATCCGGTACTGCTCGCTGTCCGGGGTCGGCGCAGTGCGCTCGATGCGCAGCGGCAGGCGCGCCGTCGCCGGCTTGTTGAGCAGGTCGGGCAAGGGCGAGCTGATGCCGAGCAGGTCGGAGGTGACCAGCAGGTAGGCGTTGCGCTTGAGGATGACCAGATCGGCTTTCCACGGCGTGCTACCGGACAGACGGTCGAGCAGGGGCCAGGCAAAATGACTGGCCACCTCGGCGATGTTGGCGGTACCGGCGGCACTGACCAGAACCTTGGGCCCCTCGTTACCGACCTTGACGCGCAGCGGCCCACCAAAACCGCGACCGGTGATTTCGCGGGCGGTGATCGATTTTTCGGTGAGATCCAGGCGACCGTTGACCTGGGCGATCATCGGCAGGCCGTCGACCAGGTGCACCTGGTTGTCGTGGAAGTGATAGGCGCCGCGCATGCGGGTCTCCGTCGGGCGCCGCAAGGGGATGTCCAGTTCAAGATCGAGGCGGCCGTTGCCGATGGCCCGCATGCCCTCGGTGAAGCGGTCGATGCTCTCCGCCACCGGGCTCTTCTCGATGAAATCGAGGAACTCGCTGGTCGGCCCGGTGGCCGCGCCGCGCACGTGCAGCCACTCGTCGTGCACGTCGAAATCGGGGATGGTCACGGTCACGTCCGGCAACTGGGCGCCCAGGATGCGTCCGGCGGTGGCGTGCACGCGCATGCCGAAATCGAAGCTCATGTCGCCGCTGACCCCTTCGATGATGGGCCAGCCGTCGGCGTAATCGATGCGTGCATCGCGAGCCTTGGCAGTGACCAGGAATTTGCCGGTGGCCGGATCGCGGAAGGGAAAATCGCGCAACTTGCCCTTGAGTACCAGCCGCGCGTCGTGCGCCGTGCCGCCGGTGATTCCCCGGCGCAGCCAGGCCCGGGCATCGGCATTCACCGCATGCGGCATGTAGCGCCAGACGGCGGTGCCGTCGGCCTGGTCGATGCTCGCTTCGAGGTCGATCTCGCCCGGCCCCTCGCCGTCGTAGAGATAACTGCCGTGCGCCTTGCCACTGGCATCCGGGCCGGCAAAGCTGAGACGCTCGATATTCACGCTCAGGCCGCTGGCTGCATTTTTCCAGCCAACCTGGGCCTTGAGCGTATCGAAGGCAATGTCGGGCTCGGGGAAAACCGCGGGCAGGGATAACGAGGACTTCGCCGCGTCGATCTTCAGATTTCCGCCCTGCTCGTTCAGGTCGATGCTGCCGGCCAGCCCGGTGGCGCCCGGAAAATAATCGCGGGCGAGCACGCCCAGACCGGAAAAACCGGCGACCAGCGCATAACGGTTCAGTTTCTCGCCCTGCTGGCCCCAGCTGGCGCGCAGCTCGGTGATCTGCCCGCGCGGGGCGAAATCCTGGAGCAGCTTGCGGGTACCGGCGTCGAGCGGCAGATGTTCGGCCAGATGGGCGAGCACGTCGAGATCAAGCTGGTTGGCGCGCATGTTGCCGGCGACACCATCGTCACGGCGACGCCAGTCGACATGAAAATCGGTCGGCACCAGGGCGATGCCGTCTTTGGTCGTAAGCGCCAGATGCTGCGCCGTCAGCGCCCAGGCGTCGGCACTGTAGTCGCCGCGCAGGCGACCGCGCAGGCTGGTCAGGTCGAGTGCCGGCAGCTTGTCGCCGAGGCGGATGCGCAAGTCGGCCAGGGCCAGGTCGGTGGTCAGCTTGCCGGCGCCTTCATCCAACGTCGCCCACAGGCGCAAGCCGCCGTGGCCACGCGGCAGGTACACGGGGTAGTCGATCCACGGCTTCCAGCCGGCCAGGTCGGCCCGATCCAGTTCGAGGTAGAGGCTGCCCGAATAGCGTTCCAGCGCTTCGTGCATGTCGCCGTATACCTCGCCGCGCAGATCGAGCCGTGCCGACAGCTCGGCCGGCGGCAGGGCCGACAGCCCGAAACGATGGCGCCGGCCGCTGTTGTCGAGGCCGAACTGGAGGTCTTCGAGCACCAGCGGCGGCGCCCCGCGCATGGCGTCTTCCCAAACGATGGTGGCATCCAGCACACGGATGCGCAGTTGCGCCAGCACCCACTCGGCCAACGCCGGGTCGCCACCGGAATCGGAGACCATGCCGGCGACGCTGATCTTGCCGTCAACGTCGCGGCGGACATGCAGCACCGGCCGCTTGAACGAGAGCAGCGCCAGCACTGGTTTCATGCGCCACAAGCTGCGCCACGACAGGACCGTCTCGACACGCTCCAGCGATAAAGCCGGCACCCCGTCGGCGTCGAGCAGGCTGACGCCGTCGAGCACCAGTTCCGGATTGAGCCCGCGCCAGTGGGCCTCGATCCGCTGGATGCGCACCGGCTGGCCGGCGGTCTGGGTGGCCAGCCGCTCGATGTCGGCCCGGTAGTCGCCAACCACGGGGAGCACGGCAAAACGCAGGACCAGCACCAGCGCCACGAAGGCCAGCCAACCGGCCAGCAGCGCCCAGCCGGCGACACGCAGCAGACGGGCGACCGGCGGCCGGCCGAGCAGGGCGCGCAGGCCGTGCAGCCGGTAGTAGAGCGCCCGGCGCGATGCCGGGGAAAGTTCGGGGGGATGGTGGCCGGACGGATTATTCAAGCGTCGCGTCGCTTTGCCAGAAAGGGGGATAGATCACTACAATCGATGAATTGAAAACAAGTCGAACATTCTACCCTCTCGGCAGGGAGCCGAACGCAATCATGGATACCCCCCAGATCGACCCCCGCTGGCAGGTGGCGCTGGCCCACAGCCGCTATCTGAGCAACCTCTTCCAGGCGCGTCCGGCGCTGATTCCCGAACTGGCGGCAAGCTGGCTGCAACCGCTCGACGAAGCCCTGCTGAGCGCCCCGCTGGCCCAGGATTTCGCCGACGACGATGCGCTCAAATCGGCGCTGCGCCGGCTACGTCACCGGGCCATGGCCCACCTGATGCTGCGCGATCTGTGCGGACTGGCACCGCTGGCCGAAGTAGTCGAGAGCATGACCCTGCTCGCCGACGTCACCACCAACTTCGCCCTCGCCCACTACCACCGCCAACTCGCCGCCATGTATGGCGAACCGCTCGACAGCCGCGGTCGGCCGCAGCGCCTGCTGGTGATCGGCATGGGCAAGCTCGGCGGGCGCGAGCTGAACGTCTCCTCCGACGTCGATTACATCTTCGTCTATCCCGAGGAAGGTGACACCGCCGGTCCGAAGTCGATCGAGAACTACGATTTCTTCACTCGCCTGGGCAAGCGCGTGATCCAGGCGCTCGGCGACATCACCGCCGACGGCCAGGTCTTCCGCGTCGACATGCGCCTGCGCCCGAACGGCGATTCCGGGCCGCTGGTCTGCTCGCTCGACTCGCTGGAGAACTACTTCATCACCCAGGGCCGCGAGTGGGAGCGCTACGCCTGGATCAAGGGGCGGACGATGAACACCGGCGCCAACCTGCAGCCGGAATGGGTCGAGGCGATGCAGAAGATCGGCCGCCCCTTCGTCTTCCGCAAATACCTCGATTTCGGCGCGATCAACGCGATGCGCGACCTGCACGCGCAAATCCGCCGCGAAGTCGCGCGCAAGGACATGGCCGACCACATCAAGCTCGGCCCCGGCGGCATCCGCGAAATCGAGTTCATGGCCCAGGTGTTCCAACTGATCCGCGGCGGCCGCGACCCCGGCCTGCAGATCCGGCCGACCCTGCAGGTGCTCAAGCTGCTGGTCGGGCGCCAGTTGATCCCGGCCGAAACCGAACAGGAACTGCATGCCGCCTACGTCTTCCTGCGCCGCCTGGAACATCGCCTGCAGTATGTGAACGACGCGCAGACGCACATGCTGCCCAGCGATCCGGACGAACGCCGGAAAATCGCGGCGAGCATGGATTTCCCTGACTGGCCGGCGCTGCTCGCGGTACTCGACGACCACCGGCAAAAAGTCAGCCGCCATTTCGAGGCCGTCTTCTCCGACCCGGAAGCCGGAGAACACCCGCTGACCGGCCTCTGGCTCGGCCAGCTCGACGAAGACACGGCCATTGAGGCCTTCGGCAACCTCGGCTTCCGCCGCCCCAAGGACGCCATCGCCCGCCTCGCCGACATGCGCGGCGCCAACCGCTACCTGCAGTTGCCGGCCAGCAACCGGCAACGGCTCGACGCCGTCGGCCCGCGCCTGATCGAAGCTGCCGGCCAGACCGGCGACCCCGACACCACGCTGGTCCGCGGTATCAGCTTCCTTGAAGGCATCGCCCGCCGTGGCGCCTACCTGGCCCTGCTCCAGCAGTATCCGCTGGCGCTCCGCCGCGTCGCCGACATGATCAGCGCCTCGACCTGGGCCAGCGACTACCTCAACCGCCACCCGCTGCTCCTCGACGAACTGCTCGACCCGCGGCTCTACGACAGCGCCACCGACTGGGCCGGTTTCCGCGACCTGCTGCAACGCAACCTGGCCGACCACCTCGACGACACCGAACGCGAGATGGACATCCTGCGCGAGATGCACCACGCCCAGGTTTTCCGCCTGCTGGCGCAGGACCTGGCCGGCCTGCAGAGCATCGAATCGCTGTCCGACCACCTCACCGAACTGGCCGACAGTATCGTCCAGGAAACCCTGCCGCTGGTCTGGCGCAAGATCAAGAAACGGCATTGCGAAACGCCGAAATTCGCCGTCATCGGCTACGGCAAGATGGGCGGCAAGGAACTCGGCTACGCCTCCGACCTCGACCTGGTTTACCTCTATGACGACGACGACCAGGACGCGCAGGAGAACTACACCCGCCTGGCCCAGCGCCTGAACACCTGGCTGTCCAGCCAGACGCCGGCCGGCATCCTGTTCGAAACCGACCTGCGCCTGCGCCCCAACGGCGACGCCGGCCTGCTCGCGGTCACCGTGGACGCCTTCCGCGACTACCAGCTCAAGCACGCCTGGACCTGGGAACACCAGGCGCTGACCCGCGCCCGCTACTGCGCCGGCGACAAGTCAGTGGGCGCTCGCTTCGAGACCATCCGCTGTGAAATCCTGCAACAGCCCCGCGACCTCGACAAACTGCGCGAGGAAGTCGTGGCCATGCGGCGCAAGATGTACGACGCCCACGCCTCGAAAAGTGACAGCCATTTCGATCTCAAACACGACCCGGGCGGCATCATCGATGTCGAATTCATCGTCCAGTACCTGGTGCTCGGCCACGCCCACCGCCACCCGGAACTGACCGGCAACCTGGGCAACATCGCACTGCTGCGCATCGCTGGCGAGCTCGGCCTGATTGCCCCGGCGGCGGCGCTGGCCGCCGGCAACGCCTACCGCGAATACCGCCGCCTGCAGCATGCCCGGCGCCTGTCGGCAACGCCCAAGGCACCGGTACCGCGGGACGAGGTCGACACCCGCATCGTCGCCGTCAACGTCCTCTGGCGCGAGGTTTTCGGCGAACGCGAATAAACCCTCAGCGCCCCCAGTCGCCACGCGGACGACCGCGCTCCCGGCCATCGTCCGGGCCACGCTCGTCGCGACGATGCTCCCGCCGCCCTGAGCGCTGCTCGGGCGGGCCGCCATCCTGCCAGCCACCCGGGCGCTGATCGCGGCGGTAATCTGGCCGGTGATCACCGTGGCGCCCCGGCTCGTGTCCGCGCCAGTCATGGTCGCCACGCGGCGGCATCGCTCGCGGCGGTGGTGGCGGCTCCGCCCGCCCACGACCGTCCTGCGCCCAGCGCCCCTCGTGCATGCGCCAGTGCCGACCATTCTGCTCCCAGCGCGGCGCCACCCAGACATGACCGGGACGCGGTGCCGACCAGCGCCCCGGCACCCAGACATGGCGATGCCCGCCCCAGGACCAGTAACCGGTAATCCACACGTGCCCGGGGTAAGGCGGATAGCCGGGATACTCGGCGCGCGGCGGCGGTGGCGCAACGATCACCGTATCGCCGTAGTAAGGGTCAGCCGGGACAATGGCACAGGCACCGGCAAGACTGGCCAGCAAGGCGACGACGATCAGGCGTTTGTTCATTTCAGACTCTCGTTTGCACTATCGATGAGAGCCATAACGCCCCACGAACGCGCGGGGTGCACCAGATTCACGACCTGTTACGTTTGCTTGCATCCGCCGCCCGTTGCGGAAACAAACATCACATCGCCCCCCCACGGGGAAATGGCCGCAAATATCCGCATCCTGCCGAGCCCCGTAGCCTGCAAGGCTGGTGTTCCCCGACGGCGTTGTCCTTGCTTGCTCGCGACATTCACTGAACTGGCGATCAGCGCAGATTCACTGGCGTGTTATGCTTTTGTCATGGATTCCGCACTACCCCAGGAACACGAAAACGAGTTGGCTGCTGCAGCTGCAGCTGAACACGTACATCACCGCTTCGCGCCGGTACTTTATCGGGGGACATCGTGGGATTTGAGCCACCTGGATCCTTTCGCTTTCCACCATGATCCGGCTCTTGGATTCAAGCTCGAGATCGTGGTGATTTTTTCGTGCCACTGCTTTACGCATGGTCTCGACAAGGATGGCCGTAGCCCCATCCCTGCTGATGAGTTGTATCACGCGGACAATGAGATTCGGGTGTTGAATCCGGAGCGATACGCCTTGTCGCGTAACCTGCTGGTCCCGTTGATCAACCAGTTGGCCCAGCGCCATATCATCGTAGCCGCGCCAGGAGAAAACTACGTTACGTTTGAGCGCCCCACACCCAGCGGAGGGGTAGAACAATATGGCGTATTTTTTACGGTCACTCGGGCGAAGAACCGGAAAAGGCGCCTCATCCTTCGCGTTCAGTCGGCGTATCTGCGGCAACCGACCGCGAGACAGAAGCAGGCCAAGAAAGTTCGATTTGACACCTTGCTGCGCGCGGCGCATGAGGGCCGTAAGATTCGAGCCTAACCGGCACCTAGAAAGACAATGACCACCCGTTGGGTGGTCATCGCGTGCGAGTTTCTCTCGGGTTTTCCCTAGCCACTCCAGGTGGCACCTGATCACTCAGGCGGCGCTACGTTTTTGCATCCGCGCACTCGCTTAACGTAGTTTTACGCTCTCCATGCTAAGAGGACTTGCCGGATCCGTCAAGCTGAATGACTCAAGTTTGATCGTTTGGACGTTCCCGCCGTACGCCAGGATTCGAAAAAAGGCCGCCCGCAGGCGGCCTCAGGCGCTGACGACGGCGCTTATTTCTTGAGCGCGTCGCGGATTTCGCGCAGCAGCACCACATCTTCCGGCGTCGGCGGCGGTTCGGCCGGGGCCGGGGCGGCTTCTTCCTTGCGCAGGCGGTTCATCTGCTTGACGATCATGAAGATGATGAAGGCCAGAATGACGAAGTTGAACAGGATGGTGATGAAGGAACCGTAGGCAAACACCGGGATCCCGGCTTTCTTGAGGTCGGCCAGCGCTACCAGATTCTCCGGATTGTCGCCGAGCACGATGAACAGGTTGGAAAAGTCGAGCTTGCCGACAACGCTGCTGACCAGCGGCATGATCAGGTCGCCGACGATGGAATCGACTATCTTGCCGAAGGCCGCGCCGATGATGACGCCCACCGCCAGATCCATGGCGTTGCCCTTGACGGCGAATTCCTTGAATTCCTGAAGCATTCCCATGCTGTCTCCTTTTCGATCGATTTGACGGGGGAATTATTCGGGCGATGGTGAACGCCCGTCAAGGCACTTTGCATTTCTCCACATTACTTTGCAAATCCCGTACGCATCCGGTCGACGGCGGCAAGCAGTGTTTCTTCGCGCTTGGCGAAGCAGAAGCGCACGACTTTTTCGTCGTGTCCGTCGGCATGGAACACCGATACCGGAATCACCGCAACACCGATTTCGCGGGTCAGCCATTGGGCGAATTCGGTATCCGGCAGATCGGAAATCCGCCCGTAGCGCGCCAACTGGAAATAGGTGCCGCGACAGGGCAGCAACTCGAACGGCGTGTCGCGCATCAGCGCGCGGAAGAAATCGCGCTTCTCCTGGTAGAACGCGGCCAGGCCGAGATGACGGGAAGCGTCCTGCATGTAATCGGCAATCGCCAGTTGCGACGGCGCATGGACGGTGAACACGTTGAACTGGTGCACCTTGCGGAACTCGGCCATCAGCGCTTGCGGGCCGACCACGTAGCCGATCTTCCAGCCGGTGATGTGATAGGTCTTGCCGAAGCTGGAGACGACGATGCTGCGCGCCGCCAATTCCGGATGACCGCACAGGCTGGCGTGCGCCTCGCCGTCGTAGACGATGTGTTCGTAAACTTCGTCGGAGAGGATGACGATGTCGGTGCCGCGCACGATGGCCGCCAGTCGGTCGAGATCGGCGGCGGCGAGCAGGCTGCCGGTCGGGTTGTGCGGCGAATTGACGATGATCATCCGCGTCCGCGGCGTCACCAGCGCCTGCACCTCGTCCCAGTCCGGCGTGTAATCGGGAAAACGCAGCCGCGAGAATACCGCCTTGCCGCCCACCGTCTCGATTGCCGGCACGTAGGAATCGTAGACCGGCTCAAGGACGATCACTTCGTCGCCGGGGCGGACGAAAGCGGCAATCGCGGTGAAGATCGCCTGGGTGGCGCCGGCCGTCACCGTCACTTCGCGGTCGACGTCGAAACGGGTGCCATACAGCGCTGCCACCTTGTCCACGATGGCCTGGCGCAGTTCGGGCAAGCCCGCCATCGGCGCGTACTGGTTGCGGCCAGCCAGCATGTACCGGTGCATGGCGTCGAACAGCGCCGGCTCGGCCTGGAAATCGGGAAAGCCCTGCGACAGGTTGACGGCGCCGCAATCGGCTGCCAGTTTCGACATGACCGTGAAAATGGTCGTGCCCATCGCGGGGAAGCGGGAATCGATGCGAATCGGTGTATCCATGCCGGGAACGGGTTTTTGGTGGGCCTTCACTATGCCACAATGCCACCCCATGAACATCGACGGCACCCCCACCCGAACCCTGCGCGCCCATCCCGAGCAGCGCGCCATCGACATCATCGACCAGACCCGGCTGCCGCATGCGCTGCACTGGGTGCGTGTGCGCACCCTGGCCGAGGCGGCGCATGCGATCCGCGCCATGCAGGTACGCGGCGCGCCGCTGATCGGCGCCACCGCCGCCTACGGCCTGGCCATCGCCCTTGCCGACGACACCACCGATCCGGGCTTGGCCCAGGCCATCGCCGTACTCGGGGCGACCCGGCCGACCGCGGTCAACCTGCACTGGGCCCTGGCCCGCATGCAGGCCTGCCTGCAGCCCTTGCCCCCGGCCCAGCGGCTGGCGGCGGCCTGGCAGGAGGCGGCGGCAATTGCCGAGGAGGACGTCGCCCAGAACGCCGCCATCGGCCAGCACGGCCTGGCCCTGCTGCGCCAGCTGCCGCGGCGGCAGGGGGCGGAGCTCCAGGTGATGACCCACTGCAACGCCGGCTGGCTGGCCACCGTCGACTGGGGTACCGCGCTGTCGCCGGTCTATGCCGCGCACGACGCCGGCCTGCCGGTGCATGTCTGGGTGTCGGAAACCCGGCCGCGCAACCAGGGCCTGCTCACCGCCTGGGAACTGGCCCAGCACGGCGTGCCGCACACGCTGATCGCCGACAACGCCGCCGGCCTCCTGATGCGCAGCGGCCAGGTCGACGCCGTCATCGTCGGCGCCGACCGCATTGCCGCCAATGGCGACGTTGCCAACAAAGTGGGCACTTACTTGAAGGCCCTGGCCTGCGCCGACAACGGCATTCCTTTCTACGTTGCCGCGCCGCGGTCGACGCTGGATTTCGCCTGCGCAGAGGGCAAGTCCATTCCAATCGAGGAACGCGACGGCGACGAATTCCGCCTGGTGCACGGCCTCGACCGCCACGCCCAGCCCGCCGCCGTGCGCCAGCTGGCGGCGGCTGAAGCAGTGGCCAACCCGGCGTTCGACGTCACCCCAGCGCAACGCGTCAGCGCCATCATCACCGAGCGCGGCGCCTGCCCGGCCAGCCGGGAAGGCCTGCTTGCGCTCTACCCGGAAGAAGGCCGTGGCTGAACTGCGCCGGCAACTGATCGCCACCGCCCGGGCCATGCAACCGGCCGGGCTCAATCGCGGCACCGCCGGCAATGTCAGCGTGCGCGACGGCGACGGCTTCCTGATCACGCCGACCGGCATGCCCTACGCCAGCCTGGAGCCTGAAGACATCCCGCACATGGCTTTCGACGGCTCGCACCAGGGGCGGCGCAAACCCTCGTCCGAGTGGCGCTTCCACCGCGACCTCTACGCCGCCCGGCCCGAGTTCGGCGCCGTGCTCCACGCCCATTCGCCGTTCGCCGTCAGCCTCGCCTGCCTGCGCCTGGAAATTCCGCCCTTCCACTACATGATCGCCCGTTTCGGCGGCGACACCGTGCGCTGCGCCGATTACGCCATCTTCGGCTCGCAGGCCTTGTCCGACGCCGCGCTGCGCGCCATGGAAGGCCGTTGCGCCTGCCTGCTGGCCAACCACGGCCTGCTCGTCGCCGGCCGCGACCTCGACCAGGCGCTGGCCCTGGCCATCGAGCTGGAAGAACTGTGCGAGCAGTACTGGCGCGCCTGCCAGCTTGGCCAGCCGGTCCTGCTGGGCCAGGCCGAAATGGACGAGGTCATCGAAAAGTTCCGGAGTTACGGACAGCAATGAACGCCCACCACGATCTTTCGCGCTGGGAGCAGTCGCACGACTACGGCACCGGCAACGCCCGCGCCGAGGCCGGCACCCGCTGGGTGCTGTGGATCACCCTGGTGACCATGATCGTCGAAATCACTGCCGGCTGGTGGTTCAACTCGATGGCGGTACTCGCCGACGGCTGGCACATGAGTTCGCACGCGCTGGCCATCGGCCTCTCGGTCTTCGCCTACAGCGCCGCGCGCAAGTACGCCGACGACCCGCGCTTCGCCTTCGGCACCTGGAAGATCGAGGTGCTCGGCGGCTATACCAGCGCCCTCTTCCTGCTCGCCGTCGCCGGCCTGATGGTGCTCGGCGCCTTCGACCGCCTGCTCGAACCGCAACCGATCCGTTACGGCGAGGCGATGGCGGTCGCCATCCTCGGCCTCCTGGTCAACCTCGGCTGCGCCGCCATCCTGCATCGGGCCGGCGGCCACGACCATCATCACGATCACGGACATGGGCACAGCCACGATCACGACCACCAGCACGCCGACCTCAACCTGAAGGCCGCCTACATCCACGTCATCACCGATGCCCTGACCTCGGTCCTCGCCATCGCCGCCCTGGCCGGCGGCTGGTTCTACGGCTGGGACTGGCTCGACCCGGCTTGCGCGCTGGTCGGCGCGGTGCTGGTCGCGCTGTGGGCCAAGAACCTGCTGCGCGACACCAGCCGCGTCCTGCTCGACCGCGAGATGGACCACCCGGTGGTCGAGGAAATCCGCGAGGTCATCGGCGAACTCCCCCCCGGCACCCAGATCACCGACTTCCATGTCTGGCGCGTCGGCAACGGCGCCTACGCCTGCGCCATCTCGCTGCTCACCCACGACCCGGCGCTGACGCCGCTGGCCGTGCGTCAGGCACTCGCCATCCACGAGGAAATCGTCCACGTCACCGTGGAAATCCACCGCTGCGACGAGTGCCCCGCCTGAAGCCGCTCAGGCCAGCGTCGACAACAGGCTGCTGGTCGTGTTCTCGTCCCGGTCCGGGCGACCGTAGGCGTGCAGCAACTGCATCAGCTGGCGTACCACCTGCGAATCGCTGCTCGCCGACGCCTGCGCCGTTTCGTCCGTAGCGCTCGCCTGTTGCGAATCCTTGTAGGCCATCGCTTCCTGGAAGCTGACCTTGCCGTCGCCATCGCTGTCGGCCGCCTCGAAATTGGCGACGATGTCGGAAATCAGGCTGCTGCGTTCGCTGTCCGAATCGCCGATTTCGGTGAGTTGCGCCGACAGCTCTTCCTGGGTGAAGCCCGCGTCGTCGGCCGGCGGCGGTGGCGGCCTGCCGCCCATCCCCTGCGGCCCCTGCCCGGCCATGCCCTGCATGCGCATCTGGGCAAACTGGCTGTCGAGTTCCTCCTGCAGCTTGCTCAGCGTGGACGTGAACTCGCTTTCCGTGACCTTGCCGTCGCTGTCCGCATCGAGTACGGAAAACAGGGCCTCGGCCGCGCTGTCTTCGCTCTCCGAAATGGCGCTGAAGGCCGAAACCAGGTCGCTCTTCTCCAGGTAGCCCTGGCTCTTGCTGTCCAGACGGGAAAACAGCTGGCTCACGGGCGAGAAATTTCCGACACCACCGATCATGATCGACTCCTTGGCTAAAGTGACAAACTCCGGAATCCCCTTCCGGAACTTCTTTCAGGATGATTTATCGATGATTTGGCCCGGCACAGGGTGGCACTCAGGGTTAAACGGTGTAAAAACTCGTCAAGATGCCGATTTTCGGCCGCCGGCCGGCGCCGCTTGGCTATCATTCCGGGCAGTATCTGGACGATGAGGGAGCATTGACCATGGCAGCCGTGCTGCTGATCGACGACGATGAGGAACTGGCCGGCATGCTGGCCGATTACCTCCGCCGCGACGGCTTTACCGTCGGCCTTGCGCACGACGGCGAAAGCGGCGTGCGCGCGGCGCTCTCCGGCAATTTCGCCATCGCCGTGGTCGATGTGATGATGCCCGGCATCTCCGGCATCGAAGCCCTGCGCCGCATCCGCGCCGGCAGCCGGATTCCGGTGCTGATGCTGACTGCCCGCGGCGACGACATGGACCGCATCGTCGGCCTCGAACTCGGCGCCGACGACTATGTGCCCAAACCCTGCCTGCCGCGCGAGCTGGCCGCCCGCCTGCGCGCCATCCTGCGCCGCAGCGCCGCCCCCCTGCCGGACCACGGCGAACTGACGGTCGGCCCGCTGCGCCTGCACGCTGCGCAGCGGCGCGCGGAATGGCGGGGACACCCGCTCGAACTGACCAGCACCGAGTTCAACCTGCTCGAAGTGCTGGCCCGCAACGCCGGCCGCATCGTCGGCAAGGACGAGCTGTCCACCCAGGCACTCGGCCGCCCCCTGGCCCGCTACGACCGCAGCATCGACGTGCACCTGTCGAGCATCCGCCAGAAGCTCGGCCCGCTCGACGACGGCCGCTCGCCGATCCAGACGGTGTTCCGCCAGGGTTACCAGATGATCGCCAGCTGACCATGGGCCGCCTGTTCTGGAAATTCTTCCTGATCGTCTGGCTCGCCCAGCTGGCCGCGGTGCTCGCCACTGGCGCGATTTTCTGGGCGGAACGACAACGGCTGGAAGCCCGCTTTGCCGAACGCCCGGCGCCACCGCCACCACCGCCGGGGGGTTTCGGTGCCCGCGGAGAAGCGCCGCCCTTGTTCCGGCCGGGCGAGCCGCCGTTTCCCGAGCCGGGCAAGCCGCGCCTTCCCTGGCTGCACATCGTCAGCGGCCTCCTCGCCAGCCTCGCTTCGGCCGCCGGCATCGCCTGGTACGTGGCGCGGCCGGTGCGCCGCCTGAAGCAGGCCTTTGCCGCCGCCAGCGACGGTGATCTGAGCCTGCGCATCGGCCCGGCGATGGGCCGGCGGCGCGACGAACTGGCCGATCTCGGCCGCGATTTCGACCGCATGAGCGAGCGCCTGCACAGTCTGCTCGATGCGCAGACGCGCCTGCTTCACGACGTCTCACACGAGCTGCGCTCGCCGCTGGCCAGGCTGCATGCGGCAATCGGCCTGGCCCGCCAGGAACCGGAACGCTTCGAGGAAACGATGAACCGGCTCGAACGCGAAGGCGAGCGGATGAACCAGCTGGTCGGCGAATTGCTCACGCTGGCCCGCCTGGAAGCCGGCGTACAAGGCAAGGTCGAGGTGTTCGAGCTGGACGAGCTGATTTCCGGGTTGATCGAGGATGCCCGCCTGGAAGCGGCAGCGCGCCATCAGATCGTCGATCTCGAGGAGTGCCGTGGCCTGCAGCTGCGCGCCAATCCGGAACTGCTGCACCGGGCCGTCGAAAACGTCGTGCGCAATGCGCTCAAGCACACGCCGGACGGCGGCACCATCCGCATCGTCAGCCGCAGGCTCGACGAGCGCCACTGCCGGATCAGCGTCTTCGACCCCGGCCAGGGCGTTCCGGAAGACGAACTGCCTTACATCTTCGAGCCCTTCCGGCGCACCCGCAACGCAGTCGGCAACGGGCACGGCCTGGGGCTGGCGATTGCCCGCCGGGTAATGGATTCGATCGACGGCACGATCACCGCCAGCAACATTGCCAGCGGCGGCTTCCTCGTGAACCTGGACATGCCGCTCGCTGGCTGAAGCCGCTCAGCGCACGAAGCGGCGGCTTTCCCGGGTCACTTCGTCGAGCAGCGGGGTTGCGCTGCTGACGATGCTGTCACGTGCCCCGCGCTCCACCGGGTTATCGTTCCCGTCGAAGACGCTGTAGCGGAAATAGTCACTGCCGGTGAAGGGGAAGGTGATCTTGTGCTGGCCGTCATCGACGCCCATGTAGTTGTACTCGCCGAAGACGAAATAGGGCAGCTCGCGGTCGAGCGGGTCGGCCGAGCTGTAGCTGCGCGAGGGCTGATCGACGCCGAGGGTCGCGAGCAGGGTCGGGGCCACCTGCAGGTGCGAGGTGCGATGCTTGACCACCGCCGGTGCCACGCCCGGCCGCCATAGCACCAGCGGCACACGCACCTGCTCCTCGGGGAAGCTGTTGCCGTGACCGTGGCCCCAACGGCCCTTTTCCATGAATTCCTCGCCGTGATCGCCGGTAAACAGCAGCACCGTCTGCTCAAGCATGCCGGTCTTTTCGAGACGGTCGAGCAGGCGGCCGACCTGGGCGTCGATGTGGTGGGCGGCGTTGATGTAGCGGTTGTGGATGCCGCCGATGTTGTTGCGCAGGTCGAGGTCGATGTAGTTCATGTCGCGCAGGTAATCGCTGCGCAGCGCCTGGTCCTCGGGAAAATCGTACGGCGCATGGGTCGATTCGAAGAACATGAAGCCGAAGAAAGGCCGGCGCGGATCGCGCTTGTCGATTTTGCGGGTCAGGTCGTCGATGTTGCGGATATCGCGCTGCCAGGGTTGGCCAGTGCTGATTTCCTGCAGGTTGGCCTCCGGCACGCCGGCAAAGACGGTGTGCCGCAGCTCCGGGTAATTGAAACTCTGGCTGGTGTGGGCGGCAATCTGGTAGTTGTGCTCGCGCAGCACGTTCATCAGGACCGGCGCCGTGCGCTGCTTCTCGAAGCTGTACCAGTAAGGCGCATAGACCCCGTAGAACAGCGAGAAGAGGCCCATCCGGGTGCGGTTGCCGCCGCTGTAGTGGTTTTCGTAGCGGGTCGCCCGTTGCGAGAATTTCCACAGATTGGGGGTGATTTCCGGATCGAGCAGATCCCAGCGGAAGGATTCGGCGACCAGGACGATGACGTTGGTCGGCTTCAGGTGGCTGCTGTCGATGGCGGTTCCCGGATAGACCACGTCGCCGCCGGCCAGGCGCAGGGACTGCAGGGCGCGGCGCTCGACGCCGAGCTTCTCGAACAGGTTCTTGCTGCTGGTGCGCAGGTGAAAGGGAATCGCATCGGCGGCCGCCAGCAGTTCCTCCTGACCGGTATGGACGCTGTAGGCAAAGACCACTTCCTCAGTGGCCAGCAGACCGCAGAGAGCGACGCCAACGACCACCGCCGGACGCGCCGGGAACTGCCAGCCGAGCTGACGGTAACGATGCAGGAGCCACATCACCGCCAGGTTGGCGAGGACGATGGCGCTCACCTGGATCGCCACGGTCAGCTCGGTGGATGCGGTCGCGCCGAGCGCAGCAACCCCGCCCGGCGTGGTCAGCAGGTTCCAGACGAAACCGTTGAAGTGATACTGGTAAAGCGCATACAGCCGGTAGTCGGCATACATTGCCAGCAACACCAGACTGCCGCCAAGCACCGCCGCACCGATGAGCAGTCGCCGACGGAAGGCAAGGCGGCGGGGCAGCAGCGAAAACAGCAGGCAGGGCAAGGCGGCAATCGCCAGGTACAGCCCGGCATAGGCAGCACTGGCGGCCAGCGCAAAGCCCCAGGCAGCAGCACCACGGATCGTCACCTGCGGCCAGAACAGGGCCACCATGCAGAATAGCGCGACATAGAGCAGCGCGAAGTAACGGCGTAGCACGCCGCCGGTTTCGGTAAGGGAGAGCGGGAGGTCAGCTTGACGCTTGCCGGGGTTGGTCCTGGTCGGGGAAGAGGAATTCATGGGCGCAAAACGGATGGATGATGGCGCCCACGATAGGTGGCTTGGCGTCAAGCCGCCGTCAAAAGCCTGTCAAAAAAGCGTCAAATCAGGCTTGCAGACGGACGACGAAGCAGCTGCCGCCACCATCCAGGTTGAGCGCGTCGATCTGCCAGCCCTGCTGCTCGCAGATGCGGCGAACCAGCGACAGGCCGAGCCCGAGACCTTCGCCGCGCGCCCCGCGGCCGCGGACGAAAGCCTGGAACAGCTGATCCCGCTCGGCCGGGGCAATCCCCGGCCCGGTGTCCTCGACGCGAAAACCATCGCTGGCGAGAATCAGGCGGATTTCACCGGTTTCCGTGTAATGCGCGGCGTTGCGCAGCAGGTTGCCCATCACCACGCGCAGCAGCGTCGGGTGCCAGAGTCCGGGCAACTCGCCCTCGCTGCGGCGAACAAAGCTGAGGCCGCGGGCGGCGATTTCCTCCGCCCAGAGCTGGCTCTGTTCGTCGGCCATCGCCGCCAGGCTGACGCCTTCGCCGGGTGCCAGCTGCGCGCCCTGGGCACGCGCCAGTTCGAGGAAGACCTCGATCAGCGACTGCATTTCCCCTGCCGCCCGGGCAATCCGTTCGACCTGGCGGCGGCTGCGTTCGGAGAGTTCGCCGCGCAGCAGCAATTCGGCCGAAGTACCGACGATCATCAGCGGCGTGCGCAATTCGTGGCTGACGTCGCTGGTGAACAGGCGCTCGCGGTCGACCGCCCGGCGCAACTGGCTGAAGGCGAGATCGAAGGCCAGCGCCAGCTGACCGAGTTCGTCGTCACCGTAATCGGCGGCCAGCGGCGGCGCCAGTGCGACCATCTGGTCGCGCCCGCGCACCTGCCCGGCCAGACGGATCACCGGGTCGATCACCCGGCGCACGGTCAGCCGGCCGATCAGCCAGGCCAGCGCGACCGCCAACAGGAAACCGCCGATCACCACCTTGTACAGCATCTGCTCGCGCGCTTCGAAAGTATCCTGGTTGCGAGCGAGGATGAAGCGGTGCCCGTCGATGCTGGTTTCCAGCACATGCCAGGCGCCGTTTTCGCCGACCACTTCCTGGTAACCCGGATGCAGCCCGGCAAACGCCGCCGGCAGTGGCTGCGGCTTCAGCGTCGGCACGTAGAGCGCACTGCCGCCGGAGAGGTCGGGAATCCGCCCTTGCGTCAGGTAGACGGTCTCGACCATCGCCATCTCGTTGCGCATCTCGTCGCCGATCAGGTCTTCCTCGACGACATGAACGACGGCGATGATCGCCCAGGCGTTGATGCCGGCGATCAGCGCCGTCAGCAGCATGAAGGAGAGCAGGATACGGCGGGCGAGCGGTTGCCGGTCAGCCATTGGCATCTTCCCCAAGACGATAGCCGACGCCATGCACGGTATGCAGCAGCGGCCGCGGGAAGGGCTTGTCCACCGCCTGGCGCAGCAGGTGCAGGTGGCTGCGCAGGCTGTCGCTGGCTGGCGGATCGTCGCCCCACAACGCGGTTTCCAGCGCTTCCCGGCGGACGACGCCGGGACTCTTGCGCATCAGCGTTTCGAGCAGCTTGAGGCAGGCCGGGTTGAGGCGCAGCGGCTGGCCGGCGCGCGTCGCCCGCCAGGTGTCGAGATCGAGTACCAGGTCGGCAACCTGCAGGCGCTGGCTGGCCCCGCGCGTGCGGCGCAGGATCGCCTCGATGCGCGCATCGAGTTCGGCCAGCGCGAAAGGCTTGACCAGATAGTCGTCGGCACCGCTGCGCAAACCCTGCAGGCGATCATCGAGCGCGTCGCGGGCGGTGAGCATGATCACCGGCACTTGGCAGCCGGCTTCGCGCAGGCTGCGGCAGAGCTGGTAGCCGTCCATGCCGGGCAGCATGATGTCGAGGACGATCAGGTCGTAATGCCCGGTCAGCGCCAGATGCAGCCCACCCGGCCCGTTGCGCGCACAATCGACGACATGACCGGCGGCTTCGAGGTAGTCGATGATGTTGGCAAGGATGTCAGAGTTGTCTTCGACGATCAGCAGACGCATGCGCTTGGAACTTCCGGTTGCGAAAGAGAGAGTATAGCGATGGCGGCTGAATCGCAGCTTAATCGCCCGTCAGCCGGAAACACGAGGTTTCTTGACGTTTTTTTGACAATCCGTTCACGCGCCATTGACGTTCCCCATCGCAGACTGCGCGCCGTCTCGAACTCCGCGCACCACCGATGTCCCTTTTCCGTCACGCCCGACCCCGCTTCCTCGGCCTTCTTCTCGCCAGCTGGCTGCTGGTTTTCTTCGTCGTCCGCGGCTTCCTGCTCGCCACCCATTTCGCCGAGGCCGACGCCGGTTTCCTGGCGATCCTGCGCCTGTTCGCCGTCGGCACCGTGTATGACCTGGCTTTCCTGATTTACGCCGCGCTGCTCCCTGCCCTCTACCTGCTGCTGTGCCCGGAAAAGCTGTGGCGTGCGCGCTGGCACCGGACGCTCCTGCTCGTCCTCACCGGCATCGGCTTCTTCGCCATGCTCTTCGTGGCCGCCGCCGAGTGGCTGTTCTGGGACGAATTCGGCGTCCGCTTCAATTTCATCGCCGTCGATTACCTGGTCTATTCCAAGGAAGTCGTCGACAACATCGTCGAGTCCTACCCGGTCTATCGCCTGCTCGGCGTGCTCGCCATCGTCGCCGGCGTCGCCACGCTGGCCTTGAAGCGCCAGCTCATCGCCTGCTTCGACGCGCCGTCGCTGCCGCGCCGCCAGGCGTTGCTGGGCTTCGCCGGCCTGCTGCTGGCCGCCGGCCTCAATCTTGCCGTGGTCGGCCAGTCCTTCCCGCACGGCGAGGGCGGCAACGTCTACCAGCGCGAACTGGCGAGCAACGGCCCCTTCCAGTTCTTCGCCGCCTTCCGCAACAACGAGCTCGACTACCGCCAGTTCTACGCCACCCTGCCCGACGCCGAGGCCGGCGCCCTGCTGCGCGCCGAAGTCGCCGAGCCCAACGCCCGTTTCCTCGGCGACCACCCGCTCGACATCCGCCGCGCCATCGATAATCCGGGCCAGGAACGCCATCGCAACATCGTCCTCGTCACCATCGAAAGCCTCAGCGCCAAGTACCTCGGCAGCTTCGGCGACCAGCGCGGACTGACCCCCAACCTCGACCGCTTGCGCGGCGAAAGCCTGTTCTTCAGCAACTTCCGGGCAACCGGCACGCGCACCGACCGCGGCCTGGAAGCAATCACCCTGTCGATGCCACCGACCCCCGGGCGCTCCATCGTCAAACGTCAGGGTCGCGAAAGCGGCTACGCCAGCCTCGGCCGGCAACTCACCGCGCGCGGCTACGACAGCGTCTTCGTCTATGGCGGACGCGGCTATTTCGACAACATGAACGCCTTCTTCAGCGGCAACGGCTACCGCATCGTCGACCAGAGCAGCGTCCCTGAAAACGAGATGAGCTTCCAGAACGCCTGGGGCATGGCCGACGAGGACATCTACCGGCAGGCGCTGAAGATCGGCGACCAGGACCATGCCGCCGGCAAGCCCTTCTTCCTGCAGTTGATGACCACCTCCAACCACCGCCCCTACACCTACCCGGATGGCCGCATCGACATCCCGTCCGGTTCGGGCCGCGAAGGCGCCGTCAAATACACCGACCACGCCATCGGCCAGTTCCTCGAACAGGCCCGCAGCAAGCCGTGGTTCGCCGACACCATTTTCGTCTTCGTCGCCGACCACACCGCCGGCAGCGCCGGCTACGAGGATCTGCCGGTAGCCAACTACCACATCCCCCTGTT
>Ga0209794_1001172_pt1 | contig 23176 bp, 25 predicted proteins | sample EBPBio232013_DNA_FD_185869 | JGI IMG/M metagenome (GOLD analysis project Ga0209794, IMG submission 185869) | Wastewater treatment Type I Accumulibacter community from EBPR Bioreactor in Madison, WI, USA - Reactor 1_5/23/2013_ DNA (SPAdes)... | ecosystem: Engineered > Bioreactor > EBPR >... | reverse complement strand
CGGCCTGATGCTCTTTCAGAATGCCAATGATCTGTTCTGCGCTGAAACGGCTTCTCTTCATCATCTGTCTCCTCAGTTGGAGAACAGGCTAACCAAAATTTCAGGACATTTCAGGGGAGCAGGTCAGTGGGCGGGAGCCTGCGGCCCGCTGCCTCAGCCCTCGTCGAGCGACAGGTCCAGGCTCATCGGCGCCATGGCGGCCAGGCAGGGGAAATCGGGCATCGCGTCTTCCTCCTGCGGTTCCGCATCCGGGGCCAGAGGCGCGGCCACGCCGCGGCCGGGGGGCGCGGCGTCGAGCATCGGCGATGGTGGCAACCCGCCGGGCCAACCGGTCAGGCGCACCGCCCGCATGCCCCGGGTCTGGCCGAGCCGCCCGATCGCCTGCACCGCGCCATCCAGCGCCACCAGCTGCACCTCCTCCAGGTTGGAAAGCGGCAGGGTCAGCCTGCTGCCCGGTCCCAGCGCCAGAACCTCGGCCAGCGGCAGCGTCACCCGTCCGAGTTCCGCGCGCAGCGAGGCCGGCGAGCGCATTACCGCGGCGTTCAGGGCCTCCGACCAGTCGCGCACCGCCTCCTCGCCGCTGGCGGCAATCACCTCCGCCTCATCCGGCCGGGGCACGGCCAGCATCAGACGCAGGGGGCGCGTGACGCTGCCGGAGACGACGATGGCGGTCAGCGCCACCAGATCATAGCCGATGTCTTCCAGCATCACCGGCAACAGGCGGTGGTCCGGGACCGGGCGCCCGCAGCGCAACCCCGACAGCGGATCCTCGGTGCCCAGACCCGCCAGCGTGGAGTCGATCACCTCGGCCAGCAGGGCCGCATCGGTGGGTGTGGGGCGGCGCGGCCCGGCGGGACGGGTGGCGAGCCGCCCCATCGTCATCGCCTCGATCACCGCGCCGAAGCCTTCCTGATCCATCAGCGCCAGCGCCGGGGCGTCGGCCCCGGCCAGCAGAGTCACGAAAGCCTCAGGGTCGATGGTGTCGAGGAGTTCCGCCAGGCTCGCGGTTTTGCGATGCGTCTCCGCCTCTTCCGCGACGAGGGGCGCGGCGGCTGCGATCGCCCGGCCGAAGGAACGCGCCAGCAGGGCGGCGGGACCAGCGGGCACCGCCCCCTCCTCCGCCGGAGGGGGCCGCGGCGCCAGCTTGCGCCTCAGGACGGGGTCGCGATCGTGAACACTCATGGGCGAAAATCCTGCAACCCCGGCAGGATCGCAGGCACCCGTTAAGAAAGCCTTGCGGGGCTCAGTCGGAAAGGCGGCTCACCACCACCGTGACCTCGGGCTTCTTGCCGATCTCGTCGACGCAGCAGATCCGCACCCGCTTGCGCAGCGCCTCGATCAGCTTGTCGTCCGAGGCGAGCACCTTCTTGCCGGTGCGCTCCAGCTCCTCGGCAAGCTCGTCCTCGATCACCTCGGCCAGCGGGCGTTTCGAGCGGCCCTCGCGCGCCAGGCCCATGCAATCGGCCCAGGCGTCCCCCATCGGCAGACCGTCCTCGTCGATGATCAGCGTGACCATGACCAGCCCGTTCAGCGCCAGTTTCATCCGCTCGCGCACGATCCCGTCCAGCGCGCCATAGACCACCGTCCCGTCGAGATAGAGCCGCCCGGTATCGACATATTCCGCCACCACCGGGTCGCGGCCGGTGATGTCCAGCATGGTGCCGTTCGGCGCGATGGCCGAGGCCATGCCGCGACGCTGCGCCAGCAGCGCGTGCTGGCGCAGGTGGCGGTGTTCGCCATGCATCGGGATCAGGATGCGGGGACGCACCAGATCGTGCATGCGCTCCAGATCCGGCCGGTTAGCGTGGCCCGAGACGTGGTACTGGCCCTGCGTGTTGTCGGCCACCTCGACGCCCTGTTCGCTGAGCGCATTGACGATCTTCAGCACGTCCTTCTCGTTGCCGGGGATGGTCATCGAGCTGAAGAGGAACGTATCGCCCTCCTTCAGCTGGAACCCCAGATACGAGCCACGCGAGAGCTGGGCCGAGGCAGCGCGGCGCTCGCCCTGACTGCCGGTCACGATCAGCATCACCTTGTCGCGGGGCATGTCGACGGCTTCCTCAGCCGGAACCGTCGGCGGGAAATCCAGCAGCAGCTTGGCCTCGGTCGCGGTGCGGACCATGGTCTGCATCGCGCGGCCCAGCAGGCAGACGGAACGCCCCGCGGCGCGGGCGGCCTTGGCCAGCGTGCGGACCCGCGCCACGTTCGAGGCGAAGGTCGTCGCCACCACCAGCCCGGGGGCGCCGCGCACCAGCTCGGTGATCGCCTGCGGCAGCGAGCTTTCCGAGCGGCCGGGATGAGGCGAGAAGATGTTGGTCGAATCGCAGACCATCACATCGACGCCCTTGTCGCCGATGGAACGATAGAGATCCTCGTCGAAGGGGTCGCCGACACCCGGCGCCATGTCGAGCTTGAAGTCGCCGGTGTGGACGAGGCGCCCGGCGGGCGTCTCGATCAGCATGGCCGAGGCCTCGGGCAGCGAATGGGCGATGGGCAGGAAACGAACCTGGAAGGGGCCGAGTTCGACGGTCTCGGAAGCGTCGAGCGTGACGATCTGGTCGACCGGCTGCCCGGCTTCCAGCATCTTCTTGGCGGCGATGCGGGCGGTGAAGTCGCGCGCATAGACCGGTGCCCGCAGACGCGACCACAGGTGCCCGAGGCCCCCCACGTGGTCTTCATGCGCGTGGGTGATGAAGATCCCCTCGATCCGGTCGCGGCGGGCTTCCAGCCAGGCGATGTCGGCCATGATCAGGTCGACACCGGGCGTGCCGTCCATGTCGGGGAAGGTCACGCCCAGATCGACGACGATCAGCCGCTCGCGGTTCTTGGGTCCGTAGCCGTAGACGTAGGTGTTCATCCCCACTTCGCCGGCGCCGCCCAGCGGCAGGTAGATCAGGCGGTCGTTGCTCATGCGCTGGCGCGTTCCCTGTTGTGACGGTTGATCAGCATCAACCCGTGCATGGTCAGATCGTCCTCGACCGAGTCGAAGATGTCGGTGCCTTGATCGAAGAGCGAGGCAAGGCCGCCGGTGGCGATCACTTTCATGGGCCTTTCGCGCTCGATGCGAATCTGTCGCACGATGCCTTCGACAAGCCCGACATAGCCCCAGTAGATGCCCGACTGGATACAGGCAACCGTATTCGTGCCGATTGCGCTCTGCGGTTTGGTCACATCGACATGCGGCAGGGCCGCGGCGGCCATATGCAGGGCTTCCAGCGAGGTATTGACCCCCGGCGCGATCACCCCGCCGATATAGGCGCCGTCGCTGTCCACCACGTCGAAGGTGGTGGCGGTGCCGAAATCGACGACGATCAGGTCGCCGCCGTGGCGGTTGAAGCCCGCCACCGTGTTGACCAGCCGGTCGGGGCCCACGGTCGTGCCCTGGTCGACGCGGGGCGCGACGGGAAGGTCGCAATCGGGCTTGCCCACCACCAGCGGGCGGCAATTGAAATAGCGGTCGGCCAGCACCCGCAGGTTGAAGACCACCCGCGGCACGGTCGAGGAGATGATGACCTCGGTAATCGTCGCCTCGATCCCCTTGAGGTTCATCAGCGTGCTGAGCCAGACATAATATTGATCGGCGGTCTGGCGGTGGTCGGTGGCGGTGCGCCAGGTGGCGATGAACAGATGCCCGTCCCAGATCGAGAAGACGGTATTGGTATTGCCGCAATCGATGCAGAGCAGCATGGCGGGTCTCCGTCAGGGAAAGAAGATGTCGGCGGCGGGGATGGTGCGGCGGCCCTCGGGCGTGGCGAGGACCAGCGCGCCCGATGCGTCGATGGTCTCGAACGTGCCGCGGAATTCCTCGGTCAGCGTCCGGGCGATCAGCGGCTGGCCGAGGCGGGCAACGCCATCGAGGAAGGCGGCGCGGATCGGATCGAACCCATAGGTCCTGAGCCGCGCGTCCCAGCGGGCGAAGGCGGGCGCGAGGCTGTCGAGCAGCTGTTCGGGAGCCAGCGTGATCCCCGTTTCGGCGCGCAGGTTGACGGGTGGGAAGGCGGCACCCGGCTCGGGCTCGGGCGAGGCCCTGAGATTGACGCCGATGCCGATGGCGAGCACGCCCGCGCCCGGGCTCTCCAGCAGGATGCCCGAGAGCTTGCCACCGTTGAGCAGCACGTCATTGGGCCATTTCAGCGCAAAGGCGGCGGGAAGATGGGTGAGCGCGGTGAGAGCCTCGCGCAGTGCCAAGGCCGCGACGAAGGAACGCAGCGCCAGTTTCGCGGGCGGCTCGTCCATTCGCTGGATCAGGGTGGCGGCGAAATTGCCGGCCGGGTCGGTCCAGGCCCGGCCCCGCCGTCCCCTGCCCGCAGTCTGGCGCAGCGCCAGGATCCAGGTGGGAGAGCCCAGCGTCGGCAGGCGACGCTGGGCTTCCATCATGGTGCTGTCGGTTTCCTCCAGCACCAGCTTTTCATGGCCCGGGGGCCAGCCCTCAGTGGACAAGTGCCTGCGCCGCGACGGAGGCCGCGCCCTCGATCCCGAAGAGGTTGACGACGCCGAGCAGCGTCACCGCCGCCGCCGCCAGCGTCAGCCAGCGTTGCGCCGGGGCGCCGTCGTCGTCCAGCGCATCCACTTCCGTGCCGAAATACATGAAGTAGACGATGCGCAGATAGTAGAAGGCGCCGATGACCGAGGCGATCACGCCCACCACGGCCAGCGTGACATAACCCGCGCCGATGGCCGCGGTCAGCACGGCGAACTTGGCCCAGAAGCCGATCAGCGGTGGCACACCGGCCAGCGAGAACATCAGGATCAGCAGCGCCAGCGCCTGGATCGGCTGGGTCTTGGACAGAAGGTTCAGGTCGTCGATGGCGACGACCGGCCGCCCCTCGCGCCGCATGGTAAGCATGAAGGCAAAGACGCCGATCGACATGGTGACGTAGATCGCCATGTAGAGGAGCGTTGCCTTGACGCCAGCCTCGGTCCCCGCAGTCAGGCCCAGCAGCGCGAAGCCCATGTGCGAGATCGAGGAATAGGCCATCAGCCGCTTCAGGTTGCGCTGGCTGAGCGCGCCCACGGCGCCGATGACCATGCTGAGACCGGCGAGCAGGGCCAGGATCTGGCCCCAATCGCCCGGCGCATGGCCGAAAGCGTCATAGGTCACGCGCGCGAGCAGCGCCATGGCGGCGACCTTGGGCGCGGTGGCGAAGAAAGCGGTGACCGGGGTCGGCGCGCCCTCGTAGACGTCGGGCGTCCACATATGGAAGGGCACGGCCGAGACCTTGAACGCCAGACCCGCGATCATGAACGCGAGGCCCATCAGCAGGCCCACCGGCAGGTGATCGCCATGGATCAGGCTGGCGATCCCGTCGAAACGGGTGGTGCCAGCATAGCCATAGACCAGCGAGGCGCCATAGAGCAGCAGGCCCGAGGCCAGCGCGCCGAGGACGAAGTACTTCAGCCCCGCCTCGGTCGCCTTCACGCTGTCACGGCGGAAGGCGGCCAGCACGTAAAGCGCCAGCGATTGCAGCTCAAGCCCCATGTAGAGGGTGATCAGGTCCTGCGCCGAGACCATGACCATCATCCCCACCGTCGCCAGCGAGACGAGGATCGGATACTCGAACTTCATCATCTTGGCGCGTTCGAGGTAATCCATCCCCATGACCAGCACCGCGGCGCTGGCCAGCAGCATCGCCATCTTGGCGAAGCGCGAGAAGGCATCCTCGACGAAGAGGCCGCCGAAGGCGGTCTGCGCCTCGGGTCCCTGCACGCCCACCAGAATGGCGAGCAGGATCATCACGGCGACCGTGGCCCAGGTCAGGGCGGCGGCCAGCCTATCCTTGCCGAAATACGCGCCCGCCATCAGCGCCACCATCGCCCAGAGCGACAGCAGGATTTCGGGCAGCGCGATCGAGAGGTCAAGCGAGGTCATCGCAGCGGGCCTTTCAGTGAGTGGGCGCCGCGGCGGCCGCGGGCGCATGGGACGCATCGGCAGCGGCGTGCATCCCGGCTTCGGCGGGCACGATGCCGTTGGCGTCGTTGTAGTGTTCAACGAGGGCCGCGGTCGACGGGCCGATGATGTCGGTGACCAGCGCGGGGTAGACGCCCAGCAGCAGGGTCATGACGATCAGCGGCGCGAACATCAGCTTCTCGCGCGTGTCCATGTCGGTGATGCTTTTCAGGCTTTCCTTGATCAGCGGACCAAAGACCACCCGGCGATAGAGCCAGAGCCCGTAACCGGCCGAGAAGATGACGCCCGAGGCCGCCACCGCGGCAACCCAGGTATTGACCTGGAAGACCGCCATGAAGGTCAGGAATTCGCCGACGAAGCCCGAGGTGCCCGGCAGGCCCACGTTCGCCATGGTGAACAGCATGAACACCGCCGCGTACATCGGCATCCGGTTCACCAGGCCGCCATAGGCCTCGATATCGCGGGTGTGGATGCGGTCATAGACCACGCCCACCACAAGGAACAGCGCGCCCGAGATGAAGCCGTGTGACAGCATCTGGAAAATGGCGCCGTCGAGGCCCTGCTGGTTGGCGGCGAAGATGCCCATGGTCACGAAGCCCATATGCGCGACGGAGGAATAGGCGACCAGCTTCTTCATGTCCTCCTGCACCAGGGCAACCAGCGAGGCATAGACGATGGCGATGGCCGACATCCACAGGACCAGCGGCGCCCAGATCTCGGAGGCGATGGGAAACATCGGCAGCGAGAAGCGCAGGAAGCCGTAGCCGCCCATCTTCAGCAGGACCGCCGCCAGCACGACCGAGCCCGCCGTCGGGGCCTGAACGTGGGCGTCGGGCAGCCAGGTATGGACCGGCCACATCGGCATCTTCACCGCGAAAGAGGCGAAGAAGGCGAAGAACATCAGCGTCTGCGCCCCGCCGGCGATCTGCCAGCCCAGCAGCGTCAGCGGACCCGCGCTGAATTCATGGGTCAGCAGCGTCGGGATGTCGGTCGTCCCGGCCTGAAGGTACATGTAGATCATCGCCACCAGCATCAGCACCGAGCCGATGAAGGTGTAGAGGAAGAACTTGAACGCGGCATAGATCCGGTTCGCCCCGCCCCAGATGCCGATGATCAGGAACATCGGGATCAGACCGGCCTCGAAGAACAGGTAGAACAGCACCAGGTCCAGCGACACGAAGACGCCGATCATCAGCGTTTCCAGCAGCAGGAAGGCGATCATGTATTCCTTGACGCGATGCGTGACGCCCCAGCAGGCGCCGATGGTGATCGGCATCAGGAAGGTGGTCAGCAGCACGAAGAGGACCGAGATCCCGTCGACGCCCAGCTTGTACTTCAGGCCGAGGATCCAGTCATGTTCCTCGACGAACTGGAAACCGGTGTCCGCGGGGTCGAAGTTGAACAGCAGGATCAGCGAAATGGCGAAGGTCGCCAGCGTGGCGAACAGCGCCAGCCGCTTGGCCTGCAGCTGCGTCTGGGCGTTCTCGCCATGCAGGAAGACAGCCCCGATGAAGGCTGCCACCGCGGGCAGGAAGGTGATGATGGACAGAAGGTTCAACATCAGTGCGCCCCTCCGGAGAGCGTAACATAGGTCACCAGCACCGCGATCCCGATGACCATGGCGAAGGCGTAGTGATAGAGGTAACCGGACTGGGCGCGGGCATAGACGCGGTTCAGCATGGGCAGGACATTCATCGACAACCCGTTGAGGAAGCCGTCGATGGTGTTGCCGTCGCCCCGCTTCCACAGGAAGCGGCCGATGGCGAAGGCGGGACGCACGAAGACCGCGTCATAGATCTCGTCGATGTACCACTTGTTCAGCAGGAAGCGGTAGAGGATCGGCTGGTTCTCGGCCAGTTTGGCCGGGAGCCGCGGGTTGACGATGTAGAAGAGATACGCCAGCCCCAGCCCCAGCAGCATGGCGAAGAAGGGCGCGGTCTTGACCCAGGCCGGCGCCTCATGCGCGTTGTGGATCGTGTGGTTGCTGTCCAGCATGGTGATCGAATGGCCGAACCACTCGTGCACCGCCTCGTGGGAGCCGAAGAAGGGCGTGTACCAGACCATCCCGGCCAGCACCGCACCGACCGAGAGCACGGCCAGCGGGATGAGCATGGTCATCGGGCTTTCATGGGCGTGGTCATGGGTGTGGTGGTCGCCACGCGGCGTGCCAAAGAAGGTCAGGAACATCAGGCGCCACGAATAGAACGAGGTCATGGCCGCCGCGATCACCAGCACCCAGAAGGCATAGATCATCTCGCCGCCGAAGGCGCTTTCGATGATCGCATCCTTCGAGATGAAGCCGGCAAAGCCGATATGGGTCAGCGGGATGCCGACGCCGGTGATGGCCAGCGTGCCGATCAGCATGGCGTAATAGGTGTAGGGCATCTTGTGGCGCAGGCCGCCGTAGTTCCGCATGTCCTGCTCGTGGTGCATCCCGTGGATCACCGAACCGGCGCCGAGGAACAGCATCGCCTTGAAGAAGGCATGCGTCAGCAGGTGGAACATGGCGACCGAATAGACGCCGACGCCCGCCGCCACGAACATGTAGCCTAGCTGCGAACAGGTCGAATAGGCGATGACGCGCTTGATGTCGTTCTGCACCAGACCCACGGTCGCCGCGAAGAAGGCGGTCAGCGTGCCGATGAAGACGATGAAGGTCCGCGTATCGGTCGCGTATTCCATCAGCGGCGACATGCGGCTGACCAGGAAGACACCGGCGGTGACCATGGTCGCGGCGTGGATCAGCGCCGACACCGGGGTCGGGCCTTCCATCGCGTCGGGCAACCAGGTGTGCAGCAGGAACTGCGCCGATTTGCCCATCGCGCCGATGAAGAGGAAGAAGCAGGCCGTGTTCAGCGCGTTCCAGTCGGTCCACAGGAAGTGGATGGTCTGCTGGCTCAGCTGCTCGGCCGAGTGGAAGATGTCGTCGAACTGGATCGAGTCGGTCAGGAAATACAGCATCATGATGCCGATCACGAAACCGAAGTCGCCGACCCGGTTGACCACGAAGGCCTTGATCGCCGCGGCCGAGGCCGAGGGTTTCTTGTAATAGAAGCCGATCAGCAGATAGGACGCGAGGCCCACGCCCTCCCAGCCGAAGAAGATCTGCACCAGGTTGTCCGAGGTGACCAACATCAGCATGGCGAAGGTGAAGAGCGAGAGATAGGCGAAGAAGCGCGCCCGGTAGTGCTCGTGATGGGTCCAGTTGTCGTCATGCGCCATGTAGCCGAAGCTGTAGAGGTGCACGAGCGCCGAGACCGTGGTCACCACGATCAGCATGACCGTGGTCAGCCGGTCGATGCGGATCGCCCAGTCGCCGACCAGGGTCCCTGAGTCGATGAAGCGCAGGATCTGGACCGTATAGGCCTCGCCGTCATAGCCGAGGAACAGAATCCAGGACAGGATGGCCGACAGGAACAGCAGCGCCGTGGCGATGACCTGGCCGGTCTTCTCACCGATGGCTTTCCAGAACAGGCCGCAGATGATCGCGCCGACCAGCGGAGCAAAGAGAAGGATCGTCGCCATCACACTCAGCCTTTCATCACGTTGACGTCTTCGACGTCGATCGTGCCGCGGTTTCGGAAGAAGGTGACCAGGATCGCAAGGCCGATGGCGGCCTCGGCGGCGGCGACGGTCAGCACGAACATGGTGAAGACCTGGCCCACCAGGTCGCCCGAATAGCTGGAGAAGGCCACCAGGTTGATGTTGACGCTGAGCAGGATCAGTTCGATCGACATCAGGATGACGATGACGTTCTTCCGATTGAGGAAGATGCCGAAGATCCCGATGACGAACAGCGCTGCCGCGACTGTCAGGTAATGCTCAAGTCCCACCATTTGGTCCCTCGTTCTCGTCTTTCGGCGCGTCGGGCGCGCCGGTTGTTCTTTCCCGCGTTACTGGTCGCGGATCATTCGGCGGCCGCGGCTGGCATCAGCCAGGCGGCGCAAATCTTTCGCCTTGCCGCAGGGGGCGCGGCGATGGGCAAGGCGGCTGGCGCGGGGGCGAAACGCATGGTCACCGTCCCTCCGCGATGCGGCAGGCGCAGCTTTGATAGGCGACGCGAGTCTGCACGACATTGGCGCCCAGCCCCGCGGCCATGCGCGCCAGATCCGAGAAGGTGTAGGTCTCGGCCGAGTCCAGCGCGTTCAGAAAGGCGTCGGCCAGCGCGCGGGCCTCGGCGGGGTCGACCCTCTCGGCCTCGGGGACGGGATAAAGCGTCGCCGCCACCCGGTCGCGGCTGGGGCAATGCTCGATCACCACCTCGACGCCCCAGGGATCGCCGGTGCGTTCGTAAAAGACCAGCCCGCCCGGATAGACCAGCGGGTTGTATTCGCCCTGCGACGCCTCCTGCCGGGCCAGAGCCGGGCCCCAGCATTCGGACTGGATGAGGATTGGCTGGGCCAGTGCGGCGCCCGGGATCAGGAAGACGGCGAACAGCGAGGCGCGGATCATTGGCCGCCCCCCATCGCACAGGCGCAGCTCTGCCAGTCGACGCGCAGGGTCCGCCCGCGACCGCCGGCCTGGTTCGCCCAATTCGCCAGATCGGCCAGCGTCTGCGTCTCGCTGTCGTTCAGCGCGGCGAAGACCTGCTGGCGATAGGTGTCGATCCGGGTCCAGGGCGTGTCAGTTTCCTGCGGGATCGGCAGTTCGGCCAGCATCCGCCAGCGCGTCGGGCAATGCTCGACGATGATCTGGATCTCGTTGCGACCATCCAGCGGGTAGCGGTCATAGAAGACAATCCCGCCCTGGTAATGGGTGGGCGCATAATCTCCGAGCGCGGCTTCCTGCGGGGCCAGCGCGGCGCCCGAGCATATCGGCACGAGGGGAGCATCCGCCCCCGCCGCGCCGACGCCCGCGAGCATCGCCAGTCCCGAAAGGATGCCGCTGCGCGCCATCGGTCAGAGCCCCTGCCCCGGTTTCACGTCCTTCAGCTCCATCGCCTTGGCCGGGTCGCGCCACATCTGGTGCAGCACGTTCTGGCGCTTGACGTCGGTGCGGTGGCGCAGCGTCAGCACGATGGCGCCGATCATGGCCACCAGCAGGATCAGACCCGCGACCTGGAACAGGATGAAATACTGGTCGAACAGGATCATCCCCAGCGCGCGGGCATTATCCACCTGCGCGGCATCGGGCGCCGGCGCCATATGCAGCGCGGCCGAGCCCTCGGCCGAGGTCCAGGCGCCATAGAGCAGCGTCAGCTGCATCAGGATCACCAAACCCACCAGCGAGGCCACCGGGAAATAGCGCGCCATCTCTGCCTTCAGCGCGGCGAAGTCGATGTCGAGCATCATCACCACGAAGAGGAACAGCACCGCGACCGCGCCGACATAGACGATCATCAGCAGCATCGCCAGGAACTCGGCCCCCAAGAGGACGAAAAGCCCGGCCGAGGACAGGAAGGTCAGGATCAGCCACAGCACCGAATGCACCGGGTTCTTCGCGGTCACGACCAGCAGGCCCGCAATCACCGCCACCACGGCGAAGGCATAGAAGGCAAAATCGGCAACGCTCATGCGTCCTTCTCCTTGGTTTCCGCAAAAACGCCCTGGGCGATTTCCAGCGCCTTCTGCATGGCGGGCAAGCCGCCGAACATGCTCATCTGCCAGATCACCTCAGCGATCTCGCGTTCCGTGGCGCCCGCTTCCAGCGCGTGGCGCACGGTCAGTTTCAATTGCGGCTCGGCCTGGGCGCCCAGAACCGTCAGCGCGGCGACGGTGACCAGCAGCCGGGTCTTGGCATCCAGCCCCTCGCGGTTGAAGGTCCGGCCGAACCACATCTCCATCATGTCCTTGGACATGGTAGGGAACATCTTGTCGAAGCCAGAAAGGGTCAGATTTTCCAACGCCGGATTGAAGGCCCGCAGCATTTCCTGCGAGCTTTCCATCATCTGCTGGATCATCTTGGTATAGGCTTCGGTCATGGGCGGCTCACCGATAGGGGGCGTCGAGTTCGAGGTTGCGGGCGATCTCGGCCTCCCAGCGAGCGCCGTTATCCAGGAGTTTGTCCTTGTCGTAGAACAGCTCTTCCCGGGTCTCGGTGGCGAATTCGAAGTTCGGCCCCTCGACGATGGCATCGACCGGGCAGGCCTCCTGGCAGAAGCCGCAATAGATGCATTTCGTCATGTCGATGTCGTAGCGCGTGGTGCGGCGGCTGCCGTCCTCGCGCGGTTCCGCATCGATGGTGATCGCCTGCGCCGGGCAGATCGCCTCGCAGAGCTTGCAGGCGATGCAGCGCTCCTCGCCATTGGGATAGCGGCGCAGCGCGTGCTCGCCGCGGAAACGGGGGCTCAGCGGGCCCTTCTCGTGCGGGTAGTTCAGCGTGGCCTTCGGCCGGAAGAAATACTTCAAGCCGACGCCGAACCCTTTGAAGAAGTCGACGAGCAGGAAGTATTTGACGGCGCGGGTATAATCGATCTGGCTCATGTCAGCCCCCAATCGCCCAGCGGGCCCAGAAGCCGCCGAGCACTTCGAATTTGGCAAGGAACGCCACGATCACGACCCAGCCCAGCGACATCGGCAGGAAGACCTTCCAGCCGATCCGCATCAGCTGGTCGTAGCGGTAGCGCGGCACGACGGCCTTGACCATCGAGAAGACGAAGAAGGCCAGCAGCATCTTCAGCACCATCCAGTGGATGCCATCCGGCAGCCCAGGGATGGGCGACAGCCAGCCGCCGAAGAAGAGAAGCGAGATCAGCGCGCACATCAGCACGACCGCGACCAGCTCGCCGATCATGAACAGCAGGAAGGGCGTCGAGGAATATTCGACCTGATAGCCAGCCACCAGCTCCGATTCCGCCTCTGGAAGGTCGAAGGGCGGGCGGTTGGTCTCGGCGAGCGCCGAGATCAGGAACAGGAACATCATCGGCAGATGCGGGATGAAGTACCAGTTCAGAAGGCCATAGTCGCCCTGTTGCGCATGCACGATGTCCGTCAGGTTCATCGAACCCGTGGAGATGATCACGCCGATGATGATCAGGCCGATCGAGACTTCGTAGGAGATCATCTGCGCGGCCGAGCGCAGCGACCCCAGGAACGGGTATTTCGAGTTGGACGCCCAGCCCCCCATGATGACCCCGTACACTTCCAGCGACGAGATCGCGAAGATGTAGAGGATCGCCACGTTGATATTGGCCAGCACCCAGCCATCATCGAAGGGGATCACGGCCCAGGCGACCAGCGCGCAGACCAGCGTGACCATCGGCGCCATGAGAAAGACGAAACGGTCGGCCCCGGCGGGATAGATCACTTCCTTGACGATATACTTGATGAAATCGGCAAAGCTCTGCAGCAGGCCGAAGGCGCCCACCACGTTCGGACCCCGCCGCATCTGCACCGCCGCCCAGATCTTGCGGTCGGCGTACATGAGGAACGCCAGCGCCACCAGAAGCGGCACGACGATCAGCAGGACCTGCCCGACGATCAGCAGGAAAATCCCGAAGTAGTTCGTTGTGAAGAATTCAACCATGGTTCGTCCTCAGACCGTCGGTATCCCCTGCTCGGTGCAATCGGCCACCGTCACTTCGGCGTCGATCGTCCGAATGCCCCGCGGCAGAGACGGCGACACGGTATAGACCGCATCCGCCTGCCAGAGGCTTCCCTCGTTTGTCGTTGTCGTGCGCACGTGGCGGGCAAAGCCCATGCCGCGGATCAGCGCGTATTGCGCGGCCGCGCAGCGGGCATAGGCGATGGCGTCGCCCGCATCGCGCGCGCCCTCCATCGTCACCACGAAATGCACCAGATCGTTTTCCAGCAGCTGCGTCTGCACGCCGCGATAGACGGCATTTTCCGGCGCGCCCATCGGCACCTCGCCCGGCTGCGGCGCAGCCGTGACGCAGCCCGCCAGCCCGGTCAGGGCCAGCGAGAGCGTCGCAAGGAGGGGGAAACGCCGGGACATGCTCACTCCGCCGCCATCGCGTCGGTGCCGCGCGCCTTCGCCCTGGCGCTGAGTTCGGCCATCAGGCTGGACGCGCGGGCGATCGGGTTGGTCAGGTAGAAGTCCTTGACCACGCTGCGGAAACTCGCCTCGCCCAGCGGGCCGGTTTCGAGCGGCGACCAAGCGTTTTCCGGCACCTCGTCGATCAGTTCCAGATGCGGCACGGCGGCAACCAGCGCCGAGCGCAGCGCGCCCAGGCTGTCCCAGGGCAGGGTTTTTCCCGCCTCGGCCGAGACGGCGCGCAGGATGGCCCAGTTTTCCTTGGCCTCGCCCGGCGCGAAACCGGCGCGCAGGGCCAGCTGCGGGCGGCCCTCGGTGTTGACGAAGATGCCGTTTTCCTCGGTATAGGCGGCGGCCGGCAGGATCAGGTCGGCGCGATGCGCGCCACGGTCGCCATGGCTGCCCTGGTAGATGACGAAGGCACCCGCGTCGATGTCCAGCTCATCCGCGCCGAGGTTGTAGATCACATCCGCGCCCTCGGTCGCGGCCAGAAGCCCGCCCTCGGTCACCGCGCCCACATCCAGCGCGCCGACGCGGCTGGCCGCGGTGTGCAGGACCAGCAGCTTGGCATCCTGCGATTGCGCGATGGCCATGGCATGGGCCAGCACCGAGAGGCCGTCCGCCTCGTTCAGCGCCGCCTGCCCGACGATCACCACGCCGCCCGCCGGCCCCTTGTTCGAGCGCGCGAAGGCCAGATGCTCGGCCAGCGCGGCGCGGTCGGTGCCGAAATGATGCACGTCATAGGTCAGGTCCGCGGCGGCGCCGATCAGGCCGACCTGCGCGCCGTTGAGCCAGGCCTTGCGGATCCGGGCGTTCAGCACCGGCGCCTCGTCGCGTGGGTTGGTGCCGATCAGCAGGATCCCCTTGGCGCTGTCGATATCCTCGATGGTCGCCGTGCCGACATAGGCCGAGCGGTTGCCGGCGGGCAGCCGCGCGCCATCGGTGCGGCATTCGACCGACCCGCCCAGCGATTCCACCAGCATCTTCAGCGAGAAGGCGGCCTCGGTCGAGGCAAGGTCACCGACCAGACCGGCCAGTTTCTTCGCGCCCTTCAGCTTCGCGCCGGCCAGCGCCAGCGCCTCGGTCCAGCCGGCTTTGCGCAGGCGGCCGTTCTCGCGGATATAGGGCGTGTCCAGGCGCTGACGGCGCAACCCGTCCCAGACGAAGCGGGTCTTGTCGGAAATCCATTCCTCGTTCACGCCGTCATGGTTGCGCGGAACGATGCGCATGACTTCGCGGCCCTTGGTATCGACGCGGATGTTCGACCCCAGCGCGTCCATCACGTCGATGGTCTCGGTCTTGGTCAGTTCCCACGGACGGGCGGTGAAGGCATAGGGCTTCGAGACCAGCGCGCCGACCGGGCACAGGTCGATGATGTTGCCCTGCAGGTTCGAGGCCAGCGTCTGGTTCAGATAGCTGGTGATCTCGGCATCCTCGCCCCGGCCGGTCTGGCCCATCTGGGTGATGCCCGCGACCTCGGTCGTGAAGCGCACGCAGCGGGTGCAGCTGATGCAGCGGGTCATGTGCGTCTCGACCAGCGGGCCGAGGTTGAGGTCGTCGGACGCCCGCTTCGGCTCGCGGTAGCGGCTGAAATCGACGCCGTAAGCCATCGCCTGGTCCTGCAGGTCGCATTCGCCGCCCTGGTCGCAGATCGGGCAATCGAGCGGGTGGTTGATGAGCAGGAACTCCATCACCCCCTCGCGGGCCTTCTTGACCATGGGCGAGTTGGTCTTGACGACCGGCGGCTCGCCGTTCGGGCCGGGCCGCAGGTCCTTGACCTGCATCGCGCAGGAGGCGGCGGGCTTGGGCGGCCCGCCGACGACTTCCACCAGACACATGCGGCAGTTCCCCGCGATCGACAGGCGCTCGTGGTAGCAGAACCGCGGCACCTCGACGCCCGCGACTTCGCAGGCCTGAATGAGGGTCATCGCCGGAGGAACCTCGACCTCGAGGCCATCGATGTTGATCTTGCGGAGATCTGACATGGCTTACCTTGCTCTCAGAAGTTCACCGGCCTGGCTGCCGGCTGCGATCTCGGCCTGGCCGAGGGCGCAATAGGTGTCGGGCTGACCCTCGCGCACGCCATGCTGGCCGAAATAGGCCATGACCTCGGACCGCATGCGGGCCTCGGTGCTGTCGGCGGTCTGGAAGGCGCGGATCTCGGCCCGCGAGAAACCATACTCGCGCGCCTGACTGTAGAGGCCGTAGACGAAGGTGGTGGCGCGCAGGGTGCGGGCCTCCATCGTCGGGCAATTGTTGCGGATCTCATCCGCCACGGCCAACGCGAAGAGGCCGCGCCAGATGCTCGCGTCACCCGCGAGGGTCGCGTTGATCTCGTCCTGCGAGGCGGCGAGGGCCGGCGAGGCCAGACCCGCCAGCGACAGGGCGAGGGCGGCGAGGATCGGGGCTTTGGTCTTGGTCTGCATGGTGTTTTCTCCTTCATGCCGCAATGCGGCGACGGAGGAATGTAGCATTGACCGGCGGATAAGGCTCATCACACCCTCGCCGGTTGCCCGACGACAGGCGGGGCCGCGCCGAGCGGCCCCCGTGCTGGAAAGGGTGATGCGCCGGACCATCTTATTCCGCCGCCACGGCCGAGGTCCGGCCGGTTCGCTGCGCACGGATGCGGTCCTCGATCACGTCGCGGAAATTGCGGATCAGGCCCTGGATCGGCCAGGCGGCCGCGTCGCCCAGCGCGCAAATGGTGTGGCCTTCGACCTGCTTGGTCACGTCCCACAGCATGTCGATCTCTTCCAGCTCTGCCTCGCCTTTCACCAGACGGTCCATGACACGCATCATCCAGCCGGTGCCTTCGCGGCAGGGCGTGCACTGGCCGCAGCTTTCGTGCTTGTAGAAGGCAGAGAGCCGCCAGATCGCCTTCACGATGTCGGTGGACTTGTCCATGACGATGACGGCCGCGGTGCCGAGGCCCGAGCCGAGGTCATTCCGCAGATAGTCGAAATCCATGATCGCATCGCGCATCTTCTCGCCGCGCACGCAGGGGACAGAGGAGCCGCCGGGGATCACCGCCAGCAGGTTGTCCCAGCCGCCGCGGATGCCGCCGCAATGCTTCTCGATCAGCTCCTCGAAGCTGATCGACATGGCCTCTTCCACCACGCAGGGGTTGTTGACGTGGCCCGAGATGGCGAAGAGCTTGGTGCCCGCGTTGTTCGGCCGGCCGAAGCCCGCGAACCAGGCGCCGCCGCGGCGCAGGATGGTCGGCACGACGGCGATGGATTCGACGTTGTTCACCGTGGTCGGGCAGCCATAAAGACCGGCGCCGGCCGGGAAAGGCGGCTTCATCCGCGGCATGCCCTTGCGGCCTTCCAGCGATTCCAGCAGCGCGGTTTCCTCGCCGCAGATATAGGCCCCGGCCCCGTGGTGCAGATAGAGGTCGAAATCCCAGCCCGAGCCGCAGGCATTCTTGCCGATCAGGCCCGCGTCATAGGCTTCGTCGATGGCGGCCTGCAGGGCCTCGCGCTCGCGGATGTATTCGCCGCGGATGTAGATGTAGCAGGCATGCGCGTTCATCGCGAAGGAGGCGATCAGACAGCCCTCGATCAGCGTATGCGGATCGTGGCGCATGATCTCGCGGTCCTTGCAGGTCCCGGGCTCGGATTCGTCGGCGTTGACCACGAGGTACGCCGGACGGCCATCCGATTCCTTCGGCATGAAGGACCATTTCAGCCCGGTCGGGAAGCCGGCGCCGCCGCGGCCGCGCAGCCCCGATTGCTTCATCTCGTTGATGATCCAGTCACGGCCCTTGGCGATGATGTCCTTGGTGCCATCCCAGTGGCCGCGCGCCTGCGCACCCTTCAGCGAACGGTCGTACATACCGTAGATGTTCGTGAAGATCCGGTCCTGATCCTTCAGCATCGCCTATTCCTTGTTGTTCCGGCGCGCGCGCCAGAGCCCGAATAACAACCAAAGCGCCATCGTGAACCCGGCGAGCGCCGCCAGGTCGAAGAAGGCGAGGGTCCGCGGGGACCAGCCCAGCGTGTCACCCAGCGCCAGCGCCGCCAGCCAGACAAGCCCGGTCCCGGCGATCACCAATGAGATCACCCGTCCCCGTTTGGCCTGATCCGTATCGCGGTCCATGGCGCCCATCCGTCCTTAGTACACGTCGCCCTTGTCGACGCGCCTGGAGAAGTCCGTGTCCTGGCCCGAGGCCAGGAGTTTCGCCTGCGCCACCCATTGATCGCGGGTCACGCGGCCCTTGAACCCTTCGAGGTTCTGGTCGACCCAGGCGATTTCCTGCGGCGTCCAGGCGGCGATCTGGTCGAAATGATAGAAGCCCAGCCTGTTGCACAGCACTTCCAGCTTCGGCCCGATGCCCTTGATCCGCTTCAGATCGTCGGCCTTGCCGCCGCGCGCCGCCTGCAGCGCTTCCGGGCGGACCTGTTCGCTTTCCGGGATCACCACGCCGCCCGGGGGCACATCGTCCTCAGGCTGCGAGTCCAGCACCGGGGCGCCGGGCTCTGCCTGGGCGGTCGCCGAGGCGGCACCGGCGGCCGGCTGCACCGCGGCGGCGGCGGCCTCGGGCTGCGCCGGGGGCTGGCCTGCCTTCTCGGCCGGGATCGTGGCATTGGCCTCGATATCGGCGGCCTTGTCGGCCGGCACCTTGCCCAGACGCGAGGAGACGGGCTTGCCATCGGCGCGGGTCTCGGCGCGGGGTTTGTCGTCCTTCAGCCAGGGCGTCAGCAGCGGCACTTCGGTGCCGTCGATGCGCTTCACGGTATCGCCCAGAGCCAGCGCCCGGGCGACCGAGCCATTGGCCTTCTCGCTGCGCTCACCCTCGGTCAGCGAGGTGAGCCCCGACTTCGGTTCCGAGGTGAAGCGGCCGTTCTGGGGCCCCGGCGTCGGCACGCGGCCGGCGGCCAGTTCGTCCAGAATCCAGCGCAGCTTGTCGGCGGTCAGATCCTCGTAATAATCCTTGCCGATCTGCACCATCGGCGCATTGGCGCAGGAGCCGAGGCATTCGACCTCTTCCCACGAGAACTTGCCATCGGCCGAGAGCTTGTGCGCCGAACCCGCGATCTTTTCCTTGCAGACGCCGATCAGATCCTCGGCCCCGCAGATCATGCACGAGGTCGTGCCGCAGACCTGCACATGCGCCACCGTGCCCACGGGCGCCAGCTGGAACATGAAATAGAAGGTCGCGACCTCCAGCGCCCGGATATAGGCCATGCCCAGCATGTCGGCCACGGCCTCGATGGCCGGACGGGTCAGCCAGCCCTCCTGCTCCTGCGCGCGCCACAGAAGCGGGATGATCGCCGACGCCTGCCGCCCCTCGGGGTATTTGGTGATCTGCCCCTTCGCCCATTCCAGATTGGCGGGCGTGAAGGCAAAGCTGGCGGGCTGTTCGTGATGCAGGCGACGAAGCATCAATAGGCTCCTGACAGGGACCGGCCCGGGGCCGGGATAGGGCGGCCCGTCAAGACGGGCGATTGAGCGGGACGGCGGTTCATTCGCCTGCCCCCTCTGCGGGGATCTCGGCCTCGAGAGGATGACGCTCCTCCCAGGTGGCGATCAGCGTGGCGAAGGCGGGCGCATCGGCGGCGGGATCGCCCGCGCAGACGGACTCGGAGAGCCGAAGCTCGGCGCCATCCTCGCTGACCACGGCCATCTCGCCATCGACCATGACGGCCACGATGTCGCGCACCTCGACCGGGGTGAAACCCAGGGGCGGCAGCATCTCGCGCGCGCGTTCGTCCGACAGCACACAGTCGGCACCGCGCAGCGTCGCGACCAGTTCCGCCCCGCGCTCGGGCGCGAATTCGGGCAGCCAGCGCTCGATCTGCGCTTCCTGCGCCTCGAAGGCCTGGACGATCATCGCCATCGACGCCTCGCCCTCGGCCTCGCAGAGCATCGGCACCAGCGAGAGCGTCTCCATGTCGTCGGAAAGCGTCACCAGCCCCGCGCCGAAGAGCGTATCGACGAAGGCCTGAACCTCCATCGGATCGAGGCCCAAGGGACCCAGCGCCTCGGGCGCCTCGGCGCCGGACATGGCGCAATCATTGGCGCGCAGCGCATCGACCAGAATCCCAGCGCGCTCGGGCGTGAAGCCCAGCGCCGGACCGGCCAGCAGCGTGGCGGCAAGGGTCGCGGAGATCAGCCTCAACGGTCTACCTCGCCGAACACGATATCCATGGTGCCGATGATGGCGGCGACATCGGCCAGAAGGTGCCCCTTGGCGACGTAATCCATGCTCTGCAGGTGCAGGAAGCCCGGCGCGCGCAGCTTGGCGCGATAGGGCTTGTTGGTGCCATCGGCCACCAGATAGACGCCGAACTCGCCCTTCGGCGCCTCGACCGCGGCGTAGACCTCGCCCGCAGGCACGTGGAAACCCTCGGTATAGAGCTTGAAGTGATGGATCAGCGCTTCCATCGAGGTCTTCATGTCGGCGCGCTTGGGCGGCGTGATCTTGCCGCGGGCGAGGATCTCACCCTGCCCTTCGGGCGCGCGCAGCTTGGCGATGGCCTGCCGGATGATCGAGGTCGATTCCCGCATCTCGGCCATGCGGCAGAGATAGCGGTCATAGCAATCGCCGTTCTTGCCGACCGGAATGCGGAAGTCGAACTCGTTGTAGCATTCATAGGGCTGCGAGCGCCGCAGATCCCAGGCCAAGCCCGAGCCCCGGACCATGACGCCCGAATAGCCCCAGTTCTGGATGTCTTCCTCGGTGATGATCCCGATATCGGCGTTGCGCTGCTTGAAGATGCGGTTTTCGGTCAGCAGCGTGTCGAGGTCGTCCAGCACCTTGGGGAAATGCTCGGCCCAGGTCTCGATGTCGTCGATCAGCGCGGGCGGCAGGTCCTGGTGGACGCCGCCGGGCCGGAAATAGGCCGCGTGCAGACGCGCGCCGCAGGCCCGCTCGTAGAAGATCATCAGCTTTTCGCGTTCCTCGAAACCCCAGAGCGGCGGCGTCAGCGCCCCCACGTCCATGGCCTGCGTGGTCACGTTCAGCAGGTGGTTCAGCACTCGGCCGATTTCCGAATAGAGCACGCGGATCAGCGAGGCGCGACGCGGCACCGGGGTCCCGGTCAGCCGCTCGATCGCCAAACACCAGGCGTGTTCCTGGTTCATCGGCGCCACGTAATCGAGGCGGTCGAAATAGGGCAGGTTCTGCAGATAGGTGCGGCTTTCCATCAGCTTCTCGGTGCCGCGGTGCAGAAGGCCGATATGCGGATCCGCCCGCTCGACGATCTCGCCGTCGAGTTCCAGCACCATGCGCAGCACACCATGGGCCGCCGGGTGCTGCGGCCCGAAGTTGATGTTGAAATTGCGGATCTTCTGCTCGCCCGTCTGGGCGTCAGAGAAATCTTTGGATCCGTCCATCATCGCTGCAACCTCCGTCGCAAAACCTGTTCGCCGGGCCGGGCCTGTGAAAGGCCCGCTCCCCGGTCGTTACGCGCCCGTCTTCTTCTCGTCGCCGGGCAGGATGTAATGCGCACCCTCCCAGGGCGACATGAAGTCGAACTGCCGGTAATCCTGCACCAGCTTGACGGGCTCGTAGACGACGCGCTTGGCAGCCTCGTCGTAGCGGACCTCGACATAACCGGTGGTCGGGAAATCCTTGCGCAGCGGATGGCCGCGGAAACCATAATCAGTGAGGATGCGGCGCAGGTCCGGGTGGCCCGAGAAGAGGATCCCGAACATGTCGAACACTTCGCGCTCGAACCAGTTGGCCGACGGATGCTCGGCCACGATCGAGGGCACCAGCTCGTCCTCGCGCACGGCGGCCTTCACGCGGATGCGCTGGTTCCGGTACATGCTGAGGAAATGATAAACCATGTCGAAACGCGCCCGGCGCTCGGGGTGGTCGACGGCGGTGATGTCCACCAGGGTCGAGAATTTGCAGGTCTCGTCGCTTTTCAGAAAGCGCACGAAGGCGGGCAGCGCGGGGGCCGTCACCGTCACCGTCAGCTCGCCGTGGGCGACGGCGGTTTCCACCACCGCCTCGGGCTGCTTGGTGCTGATATAGGCGGCCAGTTCGTTCATCGGCATGGGGGCCTCCTCAGCGGACCAGGGTGCCGGTGCGGCGGATCTTCCGCTGCAACTGCAGGATGCCGTAGAGCAGCGCCTCGGCCGTGGGCGGGCAGCCGGGGACATAGATGTCCACGGGCACGATCCGGTCGCAGCCGCGCACCACAGAATAGGAGTAATGGTAATACCCGCCGCCATTGGCGCAGGAACCCATCGAGATCACGTAGCGGGGTTCCGGCATCTGGTCGTAGACCTTGCGCAGCGCCGGGGCCATCTTGTTGGTCAGCGTGCCCGCGACGATCATCAGGTCCGACTGGCGGGGGGAAGCACGGGGCGCGGTGCCGAACCGTTCGAGGTCATAGCGCGGCATCGAGGTGTGCATCATCTCGACGGCGCAGCAGGCCAGACCGAAGGTCATCCAGTGCAGCGAGCCGTTGCGCGCCCAGTTGATGATGTCGGCCGTGGTGGTCAGCAGGAAGCCCTTGTCCTGAAGCTCGGCGTTGAGCGCGGCGGTGGCGACCTCGCGGTCGGCGCCCGCCGTATTGGCTCCGGTCATCACTCCCATTCGAGAGCCCCTTTCTTCCATTCATAGGCAAAGCCCACGGTCAGCACGCCGAGGAACACCATCATCGACCAGAAGGCGACCATGCTCATGTCGCCAAAGGCCACGGCCCAGGGGAAGAGGAAGGCGATTTCCAAGTCGAAGATGATGAAGAGGATCGACACGAGATAGAAGCGCACGTCGAACTTCATCCGGGCATCGTCGAAAGCGTTGAACCCGCATTCATAGGCCGAGACCTTCTCGGGATCGGGGTTGCGCACCGCGATGACCATCGCGGAGAGCATCAGCACGAGGCCCAGCGCAATGGCGATGCCGAGGAAGATGATGATGGGGAGATAGTCTCGGAGGAGGTCGTCCAAGGGTGGCTCCTTTGGCGTCCGCGAGGCCGCTCGCAGCTTAAGTTGGCTCGACGCCCCGTTTACTCCCGGGGGAGGCGCGGGTCAACCGAAGGGGAGCCGCGGCAAGGGGCTGATTTCACGGTTTTCGCACGCGGTATGCAAATGGATACCGGGTTTTTTCCCGCCTTGCGCCGCTCGGGTGCTGCTCTGCGGCGAAACCCCGGAACGTGACAGGAGGCTACGCGACTCAATCGGCCACGCCAAGGGGACGGCAGGGGGCTCCCGCGCGTCGGGCGCAGCATCGACGATGCTGTCCCTCCCCTGGGCCAGGCGGGGGCTCCGCCCCATAGGCGCTAACTTAAGGGTTGGCGTTTGGAGCCTTGCGTGATTCAACATCGGGATGAGGCATGAGATTTCTTCCGATGATGAGTGGTCCGGGCTTCTTGCGCG
>Ga0209794_1001171_pt1 | contig 23201 bp, 22 predicted proteins | sample EBPBio232013_DNA_FD_185869 | JGI IMG/M metagenome (GOLD analysis project Ga0209794, IMG submission 185869) | Wastewater treatment Type I Accumulibacter community from EBPR Bioreactor in Madison, WI, USA - Reactor 1_5/23/2013_ DNA (SPAdes)... | ecosystem: Engineered > Bioreactor > EBPR >... | reverse complement strand
CGGCCGCAAAGTAATTCGCGGCCAGCGAACCCCCGAGAATCTCACCCTTCCATGTGCCCTGCGCGCCCACGGTCAGCTTGTCGTTGACCTTGTACTTGGTGAGCAGGTTGACCGAGTGATGCGCGATATTGGGGAGCGGGCGGTTGATGCTGGTGGCCAGCGCGGATTGCGTGACCTTGGAGTCCATGATCACCGCGCCGCCGAACACCATCCAGCGTTCGGTGATGTTGCCTTGCACGCCGAATTCCAGCCCGCGCACACGGTAGGCTGCCGAATCCTGCAACACAGCCCCCACCGTTTCGCGCGCGTTTTCCTTCGTGGTCTGGAAGGCGGCGGCGGTGAGCAGCAGCTTCTTGTCAAACAGCTCCCATTTCGTGCCCGCCTCAAACGCGGTGTTCTTCTCGGGCTTGAAGACGGCATTGGTGGCGCTCAGGCCCCCGTAGGATTCGCCGCTCCCATCCAGCTCCGCCCCCACCGGGTTGGAGGAGGTGGCATAGGAGACATAGACCGAAGCGTTCGGCAGCACCTTGTAGGTGAGGCCCGCGTTCCAGTTGAACATCAGGTCTTCGCGGGAGATGGCCACGGCGCCGAAGGCCCGGTTCGAAATCGAGTAATTGTCGAGGCGTCCCCCCAGATTGAGGAACAGCCGGTCATTCCAGTTGATCGTGTCGAGCACATAGGCGGAGAGCGTATCCACCGCCACCTTGGTCGGGCGGCCGTTGCGCGTGGGTGTGCCCGCCGTGGCCAGATTCCACGTCGTGGGGTTCCACAGGTTGGTCAGTGCGCCGGTGGTGCAGGTGGGGTTGCACTCCACGGTGAGGCCGGAATAGCCGTCGATGGAGACATCCTCGCGCTGCGCCTCCAGCCCCGAAACCAGAGTGTGCTTGAAAACGCCGGTATTGAATTTCGCCGTACTCTCCAACTGGTTGGCGAGCGTGCGGTTCACCTGATAGCGGCTCGCCGGGGTCGCATTGACCGTCCAGAGCGAAGGATCGGGGTTAGAAAGGTTCGGCGTGCCGGGCTTGGAGGCCACGTAGTCCGTCACCGTGTAGCCGTAGCGCAGCTTGTTGGTGAGGGTGAAATTGGGGTCGATCTTCCACTCCAGCCCCTGGGTCATCAGGGTCTGGTGGTTCTTCTGGAAATCGCGCGATGTGACCGCATAGGTGTTGTTGCGATTGAGCCCGCTCTCCGTGAAGGGGCGGCGCGTGCGCGGATCGAACGGCACACCCCAGTCCGGCATCTGGTCCATGTAAACATGGTAGATGTCGAAGCTCGCCTTGAAGACCTCGGTCGGCTTCCACTGGGTGGCGAAGGAGCCGCCATAGCGGTTGTCGTGGATATGGTCGCGCCCGGCGACATCGCCTTGCTGGAACAGCCCGTTCATGCGCACGGACCAATCCTTGTTGATGGCGTGGTTGATGTCGGTGGTGACGCGGCGCGTCCCATCGGTGCCGAGCGTGGAGGAAGCGTTATAGAAATTGACCGGGCCGGGCTGCTTGGTGATCACATTGATCGCCCCGCCCGCCGTGCCGCGCCCCGCAATGGAGCCTGCCGGCCCCTTCGCGATTTCCACCTGCTCGGCCATGAAGGTTTCGCGCGTGGTGACGCCCGATTCGCGCACCCCGTTGATGTACATGTCATTGCGCGCATCGAACCCGCGAATGAACACGCGGTCGCCGAAGGCATTGCCGCCTTCACCGGTCCCCAGCGTCAGGCCCGGCGTGGTGCGCACCAGTTCGCGTAGGGAGGTCGCGCCCTTGTCCTCCATCACCTCCTTGGAAATGGCGGTAACAGAGCGCGCCGTGTTGATGAGCGGTTCGCTCATGCGCGAATTGGCCGAGCGCTGCACATTGTAGGGCGCACCGGCTGCGGCGTAGGGATTGGCGTTGGCCGGCCCGGTGGCGCCGGCGTTGCCGGTGGCAGGCGTTGCCGCAGCGGGGGTTGCTGCGCGCGCGGGACGGGCCTGAGCCGGGCGGATGGCCACACGCGGGGCCGCTGCGGGGCGCTTCTTGGCCTTGGGCGCAGCAGGCGCGGTGACGCTCACCGCGGGAAGCTGCGTGGTCTGCGCTTCCGCGACCCCCGGCACGGCGACGGCCAGCGCCGCCGCGAGTGACACGCCGGCAACCTGCTCGCGCGCAGGGAGGGAACGGGAAGAGGAAACAGTGCTGAGGCCGCGCAAGCTGCGCGGCGCCTTGATCGAGTTCATGAGACGCCCCGGACGCGGTTCTTTCACCGCATTTTTGTTGGAAGGGCCTGGGTGGCTGATGAACTGGCTGCCTTGGCTCAGCGGTTCCTAGCAAACATGACTTTATGGGTCAACAAAACATCAAAACATTGGAATTGTTCTAGATTGCAGTGCACAAAACCCCGGCGCATCGCCGGGGTTCGAGGGTCGGAGCGAGCGCGGATCAGGCGCTCTTGGGTCCGCGCAGCACGAGATAGATCGCCGGAATGACGAGCACGGTCAGCGCCGTGGAGGAGGCAAGGCCGAACAGCAGCGAGATCGCGAGGCCCTGAAAGATCGGGTCTGTCAAAATCGTCACCGCGCCGATCATCGCCGCCAGCGCTGTCAGCAGGATCGGCTTGAAGCGGATCGCCCCGGCCTGCTTGAGCGTTTCGACCAAAGGAATCTCCTGAGACCGGGCGTGCCGGATGAAATCCACCAGCAGGATCGAGTTGCGCACGATGATCCCCGCGAGCGCGATGAAGCCGATCATCGAGGTGGCGGAGAACGGCGCGCCGAACAGCCAATGCCCGCCCATGATGCCGATGAAGGTGAGGGGGATGGGCGTGAGGATCACCAGCGGCAGTTTGAACGAGCCGAATTGCGCCACCACCAGAATGTAGATGCCGAGCATCGCCACCGCGAAGGCCGCCCCCATGTCGCGGAAGGTGACATAGGTCACCTCCCACTCGCCGTCCCACAGCAGGGTGGGGTGCGTCGTATCGAGGGGCTGGCCGTGGAAGGCGATGGTGGGCTTGGGCAGGGTGCCCCAATCGGCGGCATCAATCGCCTTCTTCACCGCCAGCATCCCGTAAAGCGGGGCTTCAAACGCCCCCGCCAGCTCCGCTGTCACCATCTCTGCGGGTAGGCCGTTGCGGCGGAACACCGGCAGCGAGGCCTTCTCATCCACGATGCGTGTCACATCGCCCAGCTCCACGCTGGAGCGATCCCCCGGCAGAAGGTTGGCGGGCACGGGAATGGAGAGCGCACGCTCGTCCAGCACCATGCCGGATTTGCCAAGGCCCAGACGGATCGGGATGGGCTGGCGGCCCTGCCCGCGATGCGAATAACCCACCACCTGTCCGCCAAAGTAGAGACGCACTGTCTCGAAGACATCGCGCGGCTCGACCTTGAAGAAATCGAGCTGGTCATCTGCCAGCAGCAGGCGCTTGCGGTTGGCCTGTGTGCCATAGGAATCGTCGATATCCACGATGAAGGGAATGCTCGCGAAAATGCCGCGCAGCTTCTCCGCCACAGCGCGGCGCGTAGCCTCATCCGGCCCGTAGATCTCGGCCAGCAAGGTGGCCAGCACGGGCGGGCCGGGGGGCGGCTCCACCACCTTGGTGCGTGCCCCATCCGGCAGGGCCGCCTTGGCCACCCGCTCACGCAGTTCAAGCGCAATGGCGTGGCTTGCGCGCTGGCGTGCGCCCTTGGGCTTCAGGTTCACCTGCACATCGCCCATCTGCGGCTCGTTGCGAAGATAGGAATGGCGCACGAGGCCGTTGAAGTTGAATGGCGCCGCCGCCCCGGCATGCAGTTGCAGGGTCTCGACCTCCGGCACATCACGGATCGCCTCGGCGATGGTGCGCAAGCTGCGCGCCGTCTCTTCCGCTGAGGCGCCACGCGGCAGATCAAGCTGCACCGAGAGTTCCGGCTTGTCATCGAAGGGCAGCAGTTTGACGCGCACATTCTGGGTGTAGAACAGCGCCAGCGAAGCCGCTGTTGCGATGCCGACATAGGTCAGGAAGCGCTTGGCGGACCGGCGCGAGGCCAGCACCGGGGTCGCCATTTTCAGGTAAAGCGCGCCGAGCTTTCCCCCCTCCTGATCCCCGTGCCCGCCATGGTCCGAAGCCCCGAGCTTCACCATGAGCCAGGGCGTGACAATCACCGCGACGAAGAACGAGAAGATCATTGCGGCCGAGGCATTGGCTGGAATGGGGCTCATGTACGGGCCCATGAGGCCGGAGACGAACAACATCGGCAACAGGGCCGCGACAACCGTCAGGGTGGCGATGATGGTGGGGTTGCCGACCTCGGCCACGCCATCAATGGCGGCGTTGATGCGGCTGCTTCCGTCGTTCATGGCCCAGTGCCGCGCGATGTTCTCGATCACGACAATCGCATCATCCACCAGAATGCCGATGGAGAAGATCAACGCGAACAGCGACACGCGGTTGAGCGTGTAGCCCATGATCCAGGCCGCAAACAGCGTAAGAAGGATGGTGACCGGAATGACGATGGCGACCACGAGGGCTTCGCGCCGCCCGATGGCGAACCACACCAGCGCAACGATGGAGAGCGTGGCCAGCCCCAGATGGAACAGCAGCTCATTGGCTTTCTCCGAGGCGGTCTCCCCGTAATCCCGCGTGATGATCAGGTCGAGATCGGCGGGGATGATGCGCCCCTTCATGCCTTGCGCGGCCGCAATCACCTGATGCGCGATGGTCACGGCATTGGCGCCACCCCGCTTGGCAACGGCGAGCGAGACAGCGGGGGAGGCCGCAAACACGCCGTCCTTGCCTTTGGCCAGATGCGTCACCCGGCTCTCGCGCGTCTCCTGCGCCAGCGACACCTCGGCGACATCGCGCAGGTACACCGGGCGGCCATCACGCGTGGTGATCAGGATGTTGCCGATCTCCTCCAGCTCGCGCAGCGTCCGCCCCGCCACCAGCGCAATCTGCTCGCCCCGCTCACGCAGGGTGCCGGCGGGGAAGGAAAGGTTGCTCCCGGCGATTTTTCCGGCCAGCGCCTGCAAGGTCAGCCCGGCCTTGGCGAGCCGCTCGGCATCGGGCGCAATGCGGATTTCCTCAAGCTGCTCGCCGACAAGATAGGTGAGGCCGACATTCTCAATCCGCGCAATCTCCACCCGCATCTCGCGCATCACGCGGGTCAGGTCATTGGCGCTCCAGCGGCTCGCAGCCTCTGGTTTGGGGGCCAGCGTGAGTACCACAATCGCCACATCATCAATGCCGCGCCCCACCACCAGCGGTTCGGGAATGCCCACCGGGATGCGGTCCATATTGGCGCGGATTTTCTCATGCACCCGCAGGATCGCGGCATCAGGCGAGGTGCCGACCAGAAAGCGCGCCGTGACCATGGCCCCGTCGTCGCGCGTCTGGGAATAGACATGCTCGACCCCGGCAATCGATTTGACGATCGTCTCCAGCGGCTCGGTCACGAGTTTGACGGCATCGGTCGCCGAAAGCCCCTCCGCGCGCACATGGATATCGACCATGGGGACGGAGATTTGCGGCTCTTCTTCGCGGGGCAACGCAAAAAGCGCCACCAGCCCCAACGCCAGTGCCGCCACCAGAAACAGGGGCGTGAGCGGGGAGGCGATGAAGGCGCGGGTGAGCGCACCCGCGAGCCCCAGCTTTGCGGAACCTTGCGCTTGCGGCATCACGGCACAATCACCCTGTCGCCCGCGCGCAGGCCGGAGAGGATTTCAACGGCGGGCTTGCCATCGAGCGTGATCCGGCTGCCCGGCACCACGCTCACCTCGCGTGGGCCGCCCGGCAGCGCCAGCGTCACGAAATCCAGCCCGGCGCGGGTGCTGACAGCGGCCTCCGGCACCGCCAGAACCGTGCGCGTGCCCACCGGCACCTGCACCAGCACGCGCGCCCCGACAAAGAAGGTGTTAAGGTCGGCCACCTCGACATCGGCGATGACCCGGCCATTCTCGATCTGCGGGAAAACCTTGGCAAGGCGTCCCTTGGCGGGTTGGCCATCCTCGCGCGCAATATTGACCTCGGCCCCCACCTTCAGCCCTGCAGCATGGCGTTCGGGCAGGGCAAGACGCAGGAAGAAGCCGGAGCCCGCCACCATGGCGATCTGCTCGCCCGGCATCACCACCGCGCCCGCGCTCACCGGCACCTTGATGATGCGCCCGGCGACAGGGGCCAGCACATCGCCTTCGCTGGCCTGCTGCAAGATCACCGAGCGCTCGGCTTCTGCTGCCGCGATCTGGTTTTTCAGAACCTCGCTCTGGGCCTTGAGTTGGTCCGCGCGCTGGCGTGTGCCGAAGCCGCGCGCCAGCAGGGTGTTCTGGCGGTCCAGTTCCGCCTCGGCATTGATGCGCTCGGCCCCCAGCGCCTTGATGCGCGCCTCGGCGGCCTTGAGTTGCAGCGCGAGCTTGTCGTCGATCACCCGCGCAATGCGCTGCCCCTCGGCTACGCCGTCCCCCTCCGTCACATCGAGCCGGACCAGTGTGCCTCCGAGCCGTGAGCGCGCCGGAATGACATCACGCGTCTCGATGCGACCGAACACAGCCTTGGTTTCAGCCGCCACGCTCAAGCGCAGTTCGATCTCGCCGGCGGGAACTGAGGCCGGTGCCAGCAGCATCGCGAGAAGGGGCAGGATCTTGCGCATGGCGGGGCGCTCAGGTGAACAGCGTGCCGGGCTTCACGCCCAGCTTCTTGAGAATGATTGCCGCCGGGCAAAACCCGGTGAAAGCAGCCTGCAACAGGTTCGCTCCCACGAAGGCCGTGAGCCACAGGAAGTAGGGCGACACCCAATGGGCCAGCGCCACGGACAGCAGGATCATGAAGCCGGCAAAGGCGGTAATGGCGGCGTCGAGGGTCATGGTGTGCTCCTGTTGGGGTTTGACAGGACAATACATATTCATTTATTCATATATTCGCAATAGATAAAATGATGCGCTGAGGCCCCATGTCCAACCCTGCAGAAGACGAGATCCTCGCCAAAGCCGATGAAGCCGCCCGCCTGCTACGCGCCATGGCGCATGGGCCGCGCCTGCGCATCCTGTGCCTGCTGGTGGAGAAAGAACTGACATCGGGCGAGATCGCGCGGGTCTTGGCCATGCGCGGCGCGGCGGCGAGCCAGCAGCTCGCTCTCCTGCGGGCCGAGCGTCTGATCGAGGCGCGGCGCAGCGGCAAAAACGTTTTCTATGCGCTGGCCAATCCGCTGGTGGTGGACCTTGTCGGCAGTCTTCGCGGCCATTTCTGCCCCGCCGGTCCGGGCGAGGCGTTGCCCCCGCCTGTCGTCACACGTGCTCCGCCCCCCGCACGGCGCGTCAATCGTGGACGCTGGTGCGCCTGAGCTAGTCGCCCCGTCCGAGAAGCGAGCGCAGTGCATCGCCTAGCGAATCCGCGATCAGCACGGCCAGTCCCACGCGCGCGCCCAGCATGATGCCGACAACCGCGACGGGCCAGCTCAGCGCCAGCAGGGAACCCGCTGTCAGCCCCTGCCCGATGGTGCAGCCACCGGCAAGAACACCGCCGACCCCCATCAGCACCGCGCCGAAAAGATGACGGCGCATTTCCACATGATCATCGAAGGCTTCCCAGCGCAGCTCATCGCCCTGCCGCGCGGCGATGAACGCACCGAGCGTGACGCCGACAACGCTCATCACGCCGAAATCGATCCACTCACGCGTGCCGAAGACCAGCGCATTCAGCCCCCGCGCCACCGGGGCGACGAAAGTGAGGCTCTGCACCCGCATCAGGCTTTCAAAGGGATCGGCGAGCACGCCGGTCAGCGCCCAGCCGCCCGCAATGCCGAGGCCCAGCACGATGCCCGCGCGCAGCAGGCGACGCTTGAGACGCAAGGAGCGATCCAGCACCGCGGGCAGACCCAGCGCCACCACAAAGGCCACCGTGAGCACCGCACGCCACGAGATGCCGGTGGCCTGCCGCGCCAGATCTGGCAGCGCGCTGGGGCGCTCGCCCGGCATGGTCAGCGCGATGGCCTCCAGCCCCTCGATCCGGAAACTCGCCAGCGCTCCGCGCAGCGTCATGGTGGCGGCCACGGCATAGACAATGATGGTGATGAGGCTGCGCAGGTCTCCGCCGCCGAGGCGCAGCAGCGAGCCGAAGGCGCAGGTGCCCACCAGTGCCATCCCCAGCCCGAACATCACGGACCCCGCAAAGATGGACAAAAACGCTACGCGCGAGGGGACGTAGGAGGTGGCGATAGGCTCGAAAAGCCCCGCGAGCACCAGCCCCTGTGTCAGCGCAAGCGCAAGGGCAAGCGAAAGGCCGAAGACCTTCATGCGCCGCCAGTCATGCCCAACAAGCGCGGATTCAATGGCCCCCAGAGTGCACAGATTGGCCCGGCGCGCGAAATAGCCCACCAGCAGGCCGATGATCAGCCCGCCGCCCGCGATGGCGAAAGGCGGGAAACTCACCCGCGGCTCCGCATCAGGGCCGGCCCGGCGCTCATTCCTCGTCCTCGATGCAATCGCCGCAGAAAACGTCGTAGATGACAGCGGTGAGGCGGCGCACATCCTCATCGGCGATGGAGTAATACACCGTCTTCCCCTCGCGGCGCGTGGTGACAAGATTGTCATAGCGCAGGCGCGCCAGCTGCTGGGAGACGATGGGCTGACGCAGCGAGAGGATCTGCTCCAGCTCGCTCACCGAGCGTTCCTTTTCCGCCAGAATGCACAGCAGCATCAAGCGGTTCTCATGGCTGATCGCCTTGAGGAAATCGCTGGCCCGGCGGGCGCTTTTCATCAGGCGCTCGAGCTTGGGCGAGGTTTCCAGTTCCGAGCGGAGCGCGTCCTCAAGGGATGTCGCAGACATGGCGGTCATTTTCTCTCTCCGGACGCCGAGGGAGCCGGCCCGGTCTCTTGCGGGATATCCTTCAGCATCTTGCCGAGCATGCCCCAGAACATGTCATCGTTGATATAACCGGTGATGCGGCCAATCTCCACATTTGCTTCCACGAGGACGAAGGTGGGTGTGTAGCGCACGGGGTAAGCCAGTTTGTAGGGCGGTGTGCCCTCGCTCAAATCCCAGCGGCGCAAGGGGGCGCGGCGCGCCTCGTCGCTCTTCTCGTAAATCGGCGCGAGTTCACGCTCCCACTTGAGGCAATAAGGGCAGCCGGGCCGCGTGAAAAACACGAGATCAAGCGCATACGCCATGCCCGTGCCGGTCAGTACCAGCATCATGGCGGCAAGGCGGATCAGCATCGCGTGCATCGGTACTCGCTCGTCAACGGGGCGCAGGTGGAAGGCCGGGGCTTGCGCCTCGCGACACAAGAGGGGAGCCGGGGCTCTCGCCCCGGCCAGCGTTCACTTGTTGACCGGGGATTCCGGATCAAACAGATAGGCCATCACGTCCTTGAGCTGTTGCTCGCTCAGCACCTTCTTGTGCCCGAAGCGCGGCATCATCGAGCAGGCGACAGCCGCGTTGGAGTTATAGAGCTTGATCCATGCGCTTTTGACCGCATCGGCATCGCCTTTTCGGTCACGACCGTAAGCCGCAAGGCTCGGCCCCAGCGTGCCGTAGGACAGTTCCTTTGGGTCCATCTGATGGCAGGCGTAGCAATTGCCGCCGATAAAGGCATCGGCCTTGTCGGAGAACTGCAAGCCGGTACCGGCGTTTGCCACCCGGTATCCGGCCTTCCAGTCGCCCAGCATGTTGCCATCCGCCGGGAACACCACAGTTTTGGCTTCGCGCGCCTCGATCTCCTTGGCCTGCGCGGCATTAGGCTGGCTGCGGGTGTCGGTGCAGGTACGCTCGGTTTCATCGAGCTGCATACGCTCCTGCCAGGGAGGCGGGGCCTTGCCGAACATGTCCTGCATCACCTGATCGACCCGCTTGGCGTCGATGGCAAAGGCCGGGGCGGCGAGAGCCGAGAGCACAAGGGGGAGGGTGAGAACGATCTTCTTCATGATCCCGCCTCCTCAGCGCTTGATCGAGGGGACATTGATCTCGCCCCCGTTGGCTTGCTTGTTGAGGTAAACCATCAACGCCGTAATCCCCGCTGCCCCGTATTCCGGCTCCGGCCAGCGCTGCTGACGGAAGCAGTCCCACATGCGGTGCTGGAAGGTGCGCAGCGCGCTTTGCGAGACGCGGTAGGTCGGCCATGAGCCCATCGAGTCCTGCGCATCCTTCCCCGGTTTGGAAAAGTCCGGCAGGCCCTGAAGGCGGATGCGCTTGCCGCTTTCGCCATGGCAGGTGGCGCAGGCGAAATCATGTGTGCCAGCCCGGCGATAGAAGATCGCCTCGCCGATTTCCGCCATCTCCTTTTCCTTGGGGTGGGAGAGCTGCGCGGCGATCTTCATGCCGCTCGATTTGTTGGCGATGAAGGCGACCAGATCCTCCATGTCGGAGGCGCGGCCGGGGCCGGAGAACTTGCGCTTTATGATATCCGCCGTATCCAGCTCCTGCTGGGTCTTCATGCAGAAGAGCAGGCGCTGCTCAAGGTCCATCACCTGATCGGTGTCCTTGAAGTAGCGCGGCAGCTTGGCATAGGCGCCTTCCAGCTTGCCCGGCCCTTCACCGAGGTCGCAGCCTTCGAGCGAAACGTTCTTCGCGCCGCGCTTGGTGGCCCAGAGCACTTCCCCCCGGTCCACCGCGAGAAAGCCGGGGTTGGACATGGGGTCGGAAATCATGGCGCGGTAGCGCTCGATTTCCTTTTCGCTATCGGTGGGGGCGGGTTGTGCGAAGGCGATGCCAGAGAGCAGCGCACCCGTCATCAGCAGGGCTGCCCTGAGCCCCGTTTTCGTGACCATCCTTGGTTCTCCCGTACCATGCACCGGTGGATCCGGCGCTTTTTGCGTATCGCGCCGGTTGGTCCGGCGGCTGTTGTGCGGCGCGACGAAAGTCACGCTTTACATATGCAAAAATAACTATATCACTATGTCACTAAGCGTGCGACAAAAATCAGCACCCAAAAAATCAAACCTGCAAGGGCAGGGGCCAGCACCGCCAAAGTCAGAAAAAAGGCGGGTCAGGCCTCAGGAAACACCGGTCAGCGTTGGTGCTGCCCGAACCGAGGAGAAGGAAATGCACCCGGCTACTGGCGCATCGCGCCGTCATGTACTTGCAACGGGCGGCCTGGCGGCTTTGAGCGCCGTGCTCGCGCCCCGTCTGGCCATCGCCGACGAAAAGGCCGTCAACGAGGAACTCAAGAAGCTCTTCGGCGACAAGAAGGCCGAGGCGGGCAAGGTGAAGATCGACGTCCCGCAGATCGCGGAAAACGGCCTCGTCGTGCCGGTGGGGATCGATGTCGAAAGCCCGATGACCGCTGAGGATTACGTCAAGGCCGTGCACATCTTCGCAGATGGTAACCCGCTGCCGCAGGTGGTGAGCTATCGCTTCAGCCCGGCCTGCGGCAAGGCCTCTGCTGCCACCCGCATGCGCCTCGCCCAGACGCAGAATGTCGTCTGTGTCGCCGAGATGTCGAACGGCAAGCTCTACTCCGCCAAGGCCGAGGTGAAGGTCACCATCGGCGGCTGCGGCGGCTGAGCGTTTGGAAGCGAACAGGGCGCCGGTCCCGCGTGAACAGCGCGCGTGAAATGAAAACCGGGCCTCGTCTCAACCTATTCGGATAAGGCACACAACCATGGCAAACCCGACCCCGCGCGTGCGCGTTCCCGCCAACGCCAAGAAGGGCGAGATCATCGAGATCAAGACCCTCATTTCCCACGAAATGGAGAGCGGCCAGCGCAAGGACTCCGCCGGCAAGCTGATCCCCCGTCAGATCATCAACAAGTTCACCGCCAACTTTAACGGCAAGATGGTCTTCGAGGCGGATTGGTTCACCTCCATTTCGGCCAACCCCTACCAGTCCTTCTTCTTCAAGGCGGAGGAGAGCGGCGAGTTCGATTTCGCCTGGAAAGATGACAACGGCTCTACCTACGCCGCCAAGGCCAAGCTGACTGTCGGTTAAATCAAGCGCTGCGGCCCCTTGCGGGCGGCGGCTTCTCGCTTCACGCCATAGGTGTATCCATGATTTCGCGCAGAGAATTTCTGCAGGCGAGCGCGGCTGCCTGCGCGCTTTACGCCGGCACTTCGCTCCACGCACCGCTGGGGCGCGTTGCGGCACAGCAGCGCCTGAGCCAGTCGGACATCCTGAAGTTCGATCCGTTGGGTTCGCTCACGATCCTGCACGTCACGGATATCCACGCCCAGCTCGTGCCGCTCTATTTCCGCGAGCCCTCGATCAATCTGGGCGTCGGCGAGGTGAAGGGCCTGCCCCCGCACCTGACCGAAGCCGAGTTCCTCGCCCATTTCAAGCTGGCGGCAGGTACGGCCGATGCCTATGCCCTGACCAGCGCTGATTACATCGCGCTGGCCAAGAACTACGGTAAGATGGGCGGCATGGACCGCGTGGCAACGCTCATCAAGGCGATCCGCGCCGAGCGCGGCGAGAAGAACGTGCTGCTGCTCGATGGCGGCGATACCTGGCAGGGGTCCTGGACCTCGCTCCAGACCAAGGGACAGGACATGGTCGATGTCCAGTCTGCCCTCAAGATCGACGCCATGACCTCGCATTGGGAATTCACCTATGGCGAGGAGCGGGTGAAGGAGATCGTCGAAAAGGCCCCCTTCGCGTTCCTAGCGCAGAACGTGCGCGACAATGAGTGGAAGGAAGAGGTCTTCAAGCCGCGCGCCATGTATGAGCGCGGCGGCGCGAAGATCGCGGTCATCGGCCAAGCCTTCCCGCGCACCCCGATTTCCAACCCCGCATGGATGATCCCCAAGTGGGAGTTCGGCCTGCGCGAGGAGGAGATGCAGGAGCAGGTCAATGCCGCCCGCGCCGAGGGAGCGGATGTGGTGGTGGTGCTCTCGCACAACGGCTTCGATGTGGACCGCAAGATGGCGGGCCGTGTCAAAGGCATTGATGTGTTGCTCACCGCCCACACCCATGATGCCATGCCTGGCGTCATTCAGGTGGGGCAAACCATCGTCATTGCCTCCGGCTCGCACGGCAAGTTCCTCTCGCGCCTCGATCTCGACGTGAAGGACAAGAAGGTCGCAGGCTTCCGCTACAAATTGATGCCGGTGTTCTCGGATGCGATTGCACCCGATGCCGAAATGGCCGCGCTGGTGGACAAGATCCGCGCGCCCTACGCGAAAGAGCTTGCGCGTGAGCTGGGCCGCACCGACAGCCTGCTCTACCGCCGCGGCAACTTCAACGGCACCTTTGACGATCTGATCTGCGCCGCCATGCTTCAGGAGCGGGATGCGGAAATTTCGCTCTCCCCGGGCTTCCGCTGGGGCGGCACGCTCACACCGGGCGAGGCGATCACCTTCGAGGCGCTGGCCAATGCCACGGCCATGACCTACCCCGCCTGTTATCGCAACGAGATGACGGGCGCGCAGCTCAAAGCCATTCTGGAGGATGTCGCGGACAACATCTTCCACCCCGACCCCTATTTCCAGGGCGGCGGCGACATGGTGCGCGTCGGCGGCATGGGCTACGCGATCGATGTTTCCAAGCCGGTCAACAGCCGCATCTCCAACATGACGGAGCTGAAGACCGGCAAGCCGATCGATGCCAACCGCAAATATGTGGTGGCCGGTTGGGCTGCGGTCGGCAAGGGCACCGAAGGCCCGCCGATCTGGTCGGTCGTCGAAAAGTACATCGCCTCCAAGAAGGTGATTTCTCTCCAACCCAACACATCCGTTCAGGTCTCCGGCGCGTAAGGCGCTGCGACAAAGGAGCGCTTTTCAAGATGAGCGACAACACCCCTTCCACCAGCCGTCGCCGGTTTCTCTCCGGGGCCGGGCTTGCTGCGGCAGGTCTTGTGGCCGGCAAGGCCAGCGCGCAGACCGCGCCCAAGCCGGATCCGGCTATCGTCAATATTCCGGATTGGTCGAAAAATCTGGGTGAGGGCGTGCAGGCCCGCCCCTATGGCTCGCCCTCCAAGTTCGAGAAGAGCACTATCCGCCGTGATGTGGAGTGGCTCACGGTCAGCCGTGAAAGCTCGGTGAACTTCACCCCGCTGCACGCGCTCGACAGCTTCATCACCCCCTCGGGCCTCGCCTTTGAGCGCCACCACGGCGGCGCGCCGGATGTGGACCCGGGCCAATATCGCCTGATGATCAACGGCCTCGTGGACAAGCCGCTGGTCTTCACGCTGGAAGATCTCAAGCGCATGCCGGGGCGTACCAATCGCGCCTACTTCCTCGAATGCGCAGCCAACTCCGGCATGGAGTGGAAGGGCGCACAGCTCAACGGCTGCCAGTTCACCCATGGCATGATCCATAACGTCTGGTACACCGGTGTGCCGCTCAAAGCGCTGCTGGATGAGGCGGGGGTCAAGACCAACGGCAAGTGGCTGCTGGCGGAGGGGGCGGATGCCTCGGGCATGAGCCGCTCGATCCCGATCGAAAAGGCGATGAAGGATTGCCTTGTCGCCTGGGGCATGAACGGCGAAATGCTGCGTCCGGAGCAGGGTTATCCCGTGCGCCTCGTGGTGCCCGGCTGGGAAGGCAACATGTGGGTCAAATGGCTGCGTCGCCTTGAGGTGGGGGATCAGCCCTGGCACCACCGCGAAGAAACCTCGAAGTACACCGATCTCTTGGCCGATGGCCGCTCGCGCCGCTTCACCTGGATCATGGATGCGAAATCGGTCGTCACCAACCCGTCTCCGCAGGCACCGCTGAAGGTGAAGGGGGCGAACGTCCTCTCGGGCGTGGCGTGGTCAGGCCGTGGCACCATCAAGCGCGTCGATGTCTCGCTCGATGGCGGGCGCAACTGGGCCACGGCCCGCATCGATGGCCCGGCGCTGCCGCTCTCGATGACGCGCTTCTATTTCGACTTCGATTGGGATGGCCGTGAGTTGCTCGTCCAGTCCCGCGCGATGGACGATACCGGCTACGTCCAGCCCACCAAGAACGAGCTGCGCAAGGTGCGCGGTCTCAACTCCATCTATCACAACAACGGCATCCAGACCTGGCTTGTGCGCGCCAACGGGGAGACGGAAAATGTCGAAATTTCGTAAGGCGCTTTTCGCGCTTCCCGCGCTCGCACTGTTTGCGTTCGCGGCACCTGTCGTCGCCAAGGACGCCCCCAAAAAAATGGGCATCGGGCGCGAGGCGCTCCCCGAAGAGGTCAAGGCCTGGGATATCGATGTCCGGCCCGATGGTCTCGGCCTGCCGGCCGGTAAGGGGTCGGTGAAGGAGGGCGAAACGCTTTATCTGGAGCGCTGTGCTTCCTGCCATGGCGAATTCGGCGAAGGGGCAGGGCGCTATCCGGTGCTCGCCGGGGGCAAGGGCTCGCTCAAGGGGGAAAGCCCGGAGAAGACCATCGGCTCCTTCTGGCCCTATGCCTCCACGGCGTTCGATTACATCAACCGTGCCATGCCCTTCGGCAATGCGCAGTCGCTGACGCCGGACGAAACCTACGCCATCACGGCCTATCTTCTGCACCTCAATGATCTCGTCAAAGAGGACTTCGTGCTCACGAAGGAGAACTTCACCAGCGTGAAGCTTCCCAACGTGGACACCTTCTACGACGATGACCGCGAGAAGACCGAGAAGGCCTTCTGGAAGAAGGAGCCCTGCATGAAGAACTGCGCCGCTGAACCCGCAAAGGTCACCGGTCGTGCCCGCGTGCTGGACGTGACGCCGGACGGCAAGTCCGGGCCGAAGGTCGATTGATGAAGGCCCGGCTTGTGCCGTGCCTGCTGGTGTTGGCGGCCTTGGCCGCCCCATCAGCCCGCGCCGAGGAAAAGGTCGCGAGCGTTCTCAAGGGCGATCGCGACCTCGGAGAATATCTCTCCTCGGAGTGCGTCACCTGCCATCAGCCTTCGGGCAAGCAGGTGGGTGCCATCCCCGTCATCATCGGCTGGCCGGAAGACCAGTTCGTGGCGGTGATGCACAGCTTCAAGCGCCGCGAGCGCGACAATCAGGTCATGCAGACCATGGCCTCCCGCCTCTCGGATGAGGAGATGGCCGCGCTCGCCGCCTATTTCGGATCGCTCAAACCCGGCGTGAAGAACTGAGCGAAACGACGCCGATGCGGGCAAAAAGATCCGCACGGAAAAGACGAGGAAACGGACCCGCTCAGGAAGGGAGACCCCATGACGGATGTTGATCGCCGTGCGCTTCTCGGCACGCTGGCCCTGTTGGGGTCGGCTCATGCGGCCAGTGCCCAGACCGCTCCGGCGGTGCGCCCCCTGTCAGACCTGAAGAAGGAGGCGGATGTCGCCTGCGTCTATCACGTTGATTACGGCGATCCGCCCCGCTTCGTCCAAACGCTCACCAATATTTCCAACCATTACTCGGCTTATGGCGCAAACCCGTTCGATCTCCAGATCGCGATTGTCGCCCATGGGCCGGGCGTGAAGTTCTTTCTCGAAAATCTCGAGAACACGCCCTGGAAGGAAGAGGTGATGGTGCCGCAGATCTTCGAGCGCGTGGAGGCCGTCTCCAAGCAAGGGCTCAAGGTCTATCTCTGCAACATCACCTTCGAGCGCCAGAAGATCGACCGCGCCAAGGCGCGAAAGGCGGATTTCATCTCCTTTGTCCCTTCGGGCGTGGCCAGCGTCGCGGCCCTTCAGGCCAAGGGCTTCGCTTATATGAAAATCGGCTGAGCGCTGCCGCTCGAAGGCCCAAGTCTTTCTGATAAAAAGAAATTTCAAGGATGGGAGGATCCAAGATGAGCATGAACCGTCGCCAGCTTCTGGCCGCCACCGGCGCCCTGATCGCCGCACCCCATGTGGCCCGCGCCGATGCACGCCCGCGCGTTGTCATCATCGGCGGCGGGGCGGGCGGTGCCACGGCCGCCAAATACATCGCCAAGGATTCGGGCGGCAAGATCGACGTCACGCTGATCGAACCCTCGCGCACCTTCGTCACCTGCTTCCACTCGAACCTTTACTTAGGTGGCTTCAAGGACATGAAGGCGATCACCCATTCCTACGAGGCGCTCAAGAACCATGGCGTCAAGGTGATCCATAGCCGCGTCGCCATGATCGACCGCGAGAACAAGCGCGTCGAACTCGATGATTCCTCGCATCAGGCCTATGATCGCCTGATCGTCGCGCCGGGGATCGACCTCAAATACGATTCCGTACCCGGCTGGGGGCAGGCCTTCGAGGAGGTGATGCCCCACGCCTGGAAGGCGGGCAAGCAGACCGAGATTTTGCGCGCCAAACTCGATGCCGTGCCCGATGGCGGCACTATCGTCATGATCGCGCCGCCCAACCCCTATCGCTGCCCGCCCGGCCCCTACGAGCGCGTTTCGATGATGGCCTATCGGCTGCAACAGGCGGGCAAGAAGAAGGCCCGCATCGTCATCATCGATCCCAAGGAGAGCTTCTCCAAACAGGGCCTGTTTCAGGAGGGCTGGGAAAAGCACTACCCCGGCATGGTGGAATGGCTCGGCCCAAAAATCCATGATGGCCTGAAAAGCGTCGATCCCAAGACCGGCACCGTGGTCACCGGCTTCGAGACCTACACCAATGCCGCGCTGGTGAACGTCATTCCGGCGCAGATGGCGGGCAAGATAGCGCGCGACGCCAAGCTCGTGAATGAAACAGGCTATTGCCCGATTAAGCCGGAGACGATGCAATCCGCCATCGACCCGCTCATCTACGTCATCGGTGATGCCGCCATCGCCGGTGACATGCCCAAATCCGCCTTCGCCGCCAATTCTCAGGCGAAGGTCGCCGCCATGATGATCCGCGGCGAGCTGATCGGCGCGCGCACCTTCCCCGCGCGCTACGCCAACACCTGCTGGTCCCTGATCTCGCCCAACAACACGGTGAAGGTGGGCGGCTCTTATGGGCCGAAGGACGGGCGCATCGCGTCCGTTGAAACCTTCGTCTCGAAGGTCGGCGAAACCGATGCCCAGCGCAAGGAACAGCAGGACGAGAATACGGGCTGGTACGCCGGCATCACGGCGGACATGTTCCAGTAAAAACCTCGAAACCTCCCCGCGAGGCACTTGTCCTGCCGGGCGGAGCCTTCGGCAGGACAAAAAAGCCGGGACCGCCGGGCCAAAGGCCCGGCAACTGAAAAGGACAAAAACCATGGATCGTCGTTCCTTCCTTGGCGGGCTCGCCCTTGCTCCGGTGACCATCACCACCCTCGCACAGGCGGGGCAGGATAGGCTGTTCACGGTGTCGGACGGTTCGTTCTCGCTGCCCGCCTCCATGCTCAACCGGGGCCGCAAGCCGGAAGAGATCAAGGCGGCGCTGGGCGGGGCGGAGAGCTACATCAGTCAGCTCAACATCACCGTGCTGGAGCGCGCCGAGGGCTTCACCGTGTTCGATTGCGGCGCGGGGGCCAATTTCATCCCCGGCGCAGGGAAACTTATGGAATCCCTCAAGGCCGCGGGGGTTGAGGCGGAGAAGGTGAAGCATCTGGTCTTCACCCATGCTCACCCGGATCACCTCTGGGGTTCGCTCGATGATTTCGGCGCGCCCGCCTTCCCGAATGCCACCTTCCATGTCTCGCAGGGCGAATACGACTTCTGGCACCGCAAGGATATCCTGAACCTGATGCCGGAGGATCGGCAGGTCTTCGCAACCGGCGCACAGCGGCACTTCAAGGAGCTGACGCCCGTCCTCAAGCAGTTCAAGCCGGAGCAGGAGATCCTCCCCGGCCTTTTCGCCGCCGCGACACCCGGCCATACGCCGGGGCACGTGTCTTATGATGTAAAGATGGGCAGCGAGATCATCACGGTGGCGGGCGATGCGCTCACCCACCCGATCCTCTCCTTCGCCTATCCCGAATGGGCGGGCGGCTTTGACCACGAGGCCGATGTCGCTGCCGCGACCCGCAAGAAACTCCTCGACAGGCTGGCGAGCGAAAAGCGCATGATGGTGGGCTACCACCTGCCGAGCGGCGGGCGCGGGCGCGTGGAAAAGGCGGGAGCCGCCTACCGTTTCATCTCGGGGTGAAGCACGGGTGCGCGGTCAATCATCGCATCCGTCACGCCCGCCGCCACCCACATCGCCAGCAACGTGAGCCAGGAGATGGTGGCGAAAACAGAGGCACCGGAAACCCCCGCGCCGATGGCACAGCCCCCCGCGAGCATGCCGCCAAACCCCATCAGCACCGCGCCGATGATGTAGCGCCGCATGCCGATGCCGTCGGAGAAGCCTTCGAGCTTCAGGTCGCGCCCATAGGCCGCCCCCAGAAACGCGCCAAGCAGCACGCCCGGCACGAGGCCGATGTCGAACTCGGGCTTGAGCACCGGCAGGGTCAGCACCTGCATCAGGGTGGCGGCGGAAGGTCCGGTGAAGCTCAGGCTTTTCACCGGCTGGGGATCAAAGCTCGCACCCGCCAGAAGGGCCGTGAAGGTCCAGCCCGCGGCAACGCCCAGCCCCACGATCAGCGCGAAAAACCCCACCGCCACGGAAAGGCGCGTATGGAGCGCCATCCACAGGCCGATGCCAAGGCAAATCGCGCCGGCAACAAGGCCGAACACCGGCCTGGCTCCCATGTAGGTGATCAGGCTGAGCGTGCCGGGGTCGGAGATCGTCCAGGCATTGGCGAGCGCATCGCGGATGGGCGAGAGCCAGCCCCGCAGGGAGGCTTGCGCGGTCACTGCGAAAATCAGCCCCGTCACCACCGAGCGCAGGTTGCCCCCGGCGGAAAGTACGAGCAGACGGCTGGCGCAGCCGCGTGTGAGCACCATGCCGGTGCCAAACATCGCCCCGCCGATAATCGCGCCGGAGAGCGAGCCGCGCTGGTTGAGCGAGCGGATGAGGTTGAGATCGATGAGGTCGAGCAGGATCGCCGCCTGCGTCAACATCACCGCCGCCGAAAAGGCGAGCACCCACACCGCGACGCGGTCGGTCAGCTGTCCGCGCCAGAAATCGAGGGTTGCGGCGCGCAGGCAAAAGCGCGAACGCTGGGCGGCAAAACCGAAGAGCAGGCCGATGGCCAGCCCGCCGATCGCGGCAAGCCCGCTCTCCCCCAAAATCTCGGTCGCACCCGCCAGCATCATCACTCCCATTCAAATATAGCTATATCTGTGAGTGATCTTGCCCGCCTTGACAATCAGCAAGTTGGAGGTCGGGCGGTGTCGGAAAAGGAGGCGCTCAGACGCTCTCGTCCTCTCCGGCGGTGACGCCCGAAATCAGATTGTGCGACAGCAGCATCACGCTGTCGGGCGGCCCCTCCGGACGGACAGGCGCCAAGGTGCACACCCACTGCGTGAAAACGGCTTGGGCCGCTTGGCGTGCAGCTTTGGCCTCGTCCCTTGTCACCGCGGCAAAGTGCAGGGTGTCGCCGGGACGCAGGTGCGCAAGGCGCGGCAGATCGGCGCGGATCGCGCAGGCGATCTTGGCGTAACCGCCCGTCGTCTGGCCATCCGCCAGCAGGATGATCGGCTGGCCGTTTGCCGGACATTGGATGACGCCGGGCGTCACACCATCCGAGACAATATCGGCCCCCAGCGCATTGTGCGTGAGCACCGGCCCTTCGAGGCGCATGCCCATGCGGTCGAGGCTGGGGCTGACGGTGTAGGTGTCGCGGCAGAAGGCTTGCAGCGTTTCGGGTTCGAAATGATCATCCTGCGGGCCGAGCATGATGCGGATGGGCCCGCGTGCATGAGCGGGCGGCGCTTCGGCGCATAGGTCCCCCCCTGCGCTGGCTGCCAGCGCGCGGCAGGCGATCAGGTCGCCCCGCTGCGGGGCACGGCCCTTGATGCCGCCGAGGCGCGCACGCTCGAAGGTCGAATAGCTCCCCAGATCCGCATCGCCCAGAAACCCGCCCGAGACGGCGATATAGGCCGTACCTGTCGCGCGCCCTGCCTTGAAGGTATCCCCCGGCTTCAGGGTCACGGCGGCATTGGCGGCAACGGGTCGCTTTGCGCCCTCCGCAGTGGTCACCTCGCCGGTCATCGCGCCGACAAGCGCAAGGCGCACCGGCCCGCCTTCCTTGAGGCGCAGGGTGGGGCCGGCAAGGCGAACCTCCAGCCCCGGCGCATCCACAGGGTTGCCCGCCAGCGCATTGGCCGCTGCGAGCCAGACCGGGTCAAGCGCGCCGGCCAGCGGCACGCCAATGTTGCGAAAGCCCTTGCGTCCGCCATCCTGAAGCGTGACGAAAAAGCCCGGATCGAGCACCTCCAGCACGGCACTCATGCGGGCATGTCCTTGCGGCAGAAGCGCTCGCGATCCAGCGTCCCCGCTTCGGCTTGTGCAGCCATCGCATCATAGGTTTCCCGGTCCACCGCGCGCCAGCGCAGGCGGTCGCCCGGTGCCAGCAGGGCCGGGCGCGCGCTGTAGCGCGGATCGAACATGGGCACCGGCGTGCGGCCCAGAAGATGCCAGCCGCCGGGGCTGAGCCACGGATAAACCGCGCACATCGCCCCGGCCACAGCAATCGATTTGGCGGGCACCGCCGAGCGTGGCGAGGAGAGGCGCGGCACCTCCAGCGCCTCCGGCAAGCCACCGAGATAGGGAAAGCCGGGCAGGAACCCGATGGTATAGACCCGGAAGGTTGCGCCCAGCAGGGTGTCGATCACCGCCTGCGGGCTCATGCCCTTGCGGGCCGCCAGCGCGTCGAGATCGGGAGCGAATTCTTCATCGAAACAGGCCGGGAGAACCCATTCGAGCCCCGCGATGCTGGCGCGTGTGCCCCGTGCCGCCAGCGCCAGCAGCAAATGGCCGAGCGCTTCTGCATCCGTCACGTCGGGGTCGAAATGAACGGTCAGCGCGCAGAAGGAGGACACCCATTCCTCCACCCCCGCCAGCGCCGGCTCGCCCTTCAGGGCTTCGAGCGCTGCCGCCACGCCGAGCACCCGCTCGTGCGTTTCGGTTTCGATGCTCCTGCCGAGTTCAAGTGTCAGGGCGCTGTCACCCAGAGGCAGCAGCCGGGCAGGCACGTAGTTGTGTGCGCTCGCGCTCACCGTGTCTCTCTTCTCGTTCAAAGGCTCGCCGCCGAGCGGGCGGCCTGATCATAATGCCCGGAAAGGGCGCGCATACGCTGGCCCACTTCCTGAAGCACTTTTTCGTCCATGCCCAGCGCCCGGATCGAGCGGACCAGCAAGGCCTCCCGCACTTCACGGTAGGCAAGGCAGGCCTGCTCTCCGGCGGGGGTAATGCCCACGGTCTTCTCCTTGCCCGAACGACCGGTCTTCAGAAGCTTGAGCTTCTCGAGCTTCTTGATGGCGTAATTGACGGTGTGGGTGTCCTCGACGTTGAGGACAAGGCAGATATCCGCCAGCTTCTTGGGACGCGAGCGATGGTTGACCGTGTGCAGCACCAGCACATCGAGCGGGGAGAGGTCTTTCACGCCCGCCGCCGCCATGCAGCGCACCATCCAGCGCTCGAAGGCGTGGCCGACGAGGATCAACCCGAATTCGAATTCCGACAGGGCCGGGCTTTCTCCGCTCGCCAGATGCGCCGAGGACACAATGGGCCCCAGCAGCGATTTGATGGCGCGCGGATTGTCGCTGGCCGTGTCGGTGGGTTCGTTTTTCGGGTTGACCATGGTTCAGGGTCTCACTTCTGGCCCAGCATCTGGTTGGGCAACCAGGTGACGAGATCGGGCAGGAAGATGATGAGGAACACCATGCCGATCATCGCAAGGAAGAACGGCAGCGCGGCCATCGCAATGTAGCCCATCGGCTTATTGGTCAACCCTTGCAGAACATAAAGGTTGAAGCCCACCGGCGGGGTAATCTGCGCCATTTCCACCACCAGCACCACGAAGATGCCGAACCACACCAGATCAATGCCCGCTGCCTTCACCGCCGGCATGACGACGGCCGCCGTGAGCACCACCATCGAGATGCCGTCGATCAGGCAGCCGAGGATGATATAGACCACCATCAACGCCATGATCAGGGCAAACTGGCTCAACCCCAGCGAGTTGATCCATTCCGCGAACAGGCGCGGCAGGCCGGTGAAGCCCATGGCTACGGTAAGGAACGAGGCGCCGGCGAGGATCAGACCGATCATCGCATTGGTGCGCACCGCGCCCATCACGCTGTCGGCGAACATCTTCCACGAGAAGGTGCGGGTGATGAGCGTCAGCACGAGCGAGCCGACCACACCGAGCACCGCGCTCTCCGTGGGGGTGGCAATGCCGGTGTAGATGGAGCCGAGCACCACGCCGATCAGCCCGACGATGGGGATGAGGCGGCGGCTCTCGTTGAGCTTCTGTGCGAAGGTCATCGGCGGATCGCGCGGGGGCACCTTGTCCGGGTTCAGCACCGCCCAGCCCATCAGCACGCCCGAGAAGATCAGCATCAAGGCAATGCCGGGGATGACACCGGCAATGAAAAGACGCGCGATCGAGACTTCTGCCGCAACACCATA
>Ga0209794_1001168_pt1 | contig 23422 bp, 23 predicted proteins | sample EBPBio232013_DNA_FD_185869 | JGI IMG/M metagenome (GOLD analysis project Ga0209794, IMG submission 185869) | Wastewater treatment Type I Accumulibacter community from EBPR Bioreactor in Madison, WI, USA - Reactor 1_5/23/2013_ DNA (SPAdes)... | ecosystem: Engineered > Bioreactor > EBPR >... | reverse complement strand
GATCTCGTCACGCTGGAGGGATGCGGCGGCGGCGGATTCGGAGATCCGGCGACGCAGGTCCAGTAACCTTGCCGCGTCAACTTTCGGGGTGCGTGATGGCTCGCGACGGCGCGACGGGGGGGCGCGTGTCGGTGGCCGGGGTCGGGCTCGACCGCGGTTCCGACCTGCCGCTCTACCAGCAGGTCGCGGCTCACCTGCGCAACCAGATTCTCGACGGCCGTCTCAGCGCGGGAACCCGGCTGCTCGGCTCGCGCAGGCTGGCCGCCGAACTCGGCTGTTCGCGCGCGATCGTGCTGACGGCGTTCGACCTGCTTTATTCGGAAGGTTATCTCCGGTCCGTGCCGCGCGGCGGCGTCGAGGTGGCGGCCGTCGCCCGGGCCTCCGCGCCCCCGGTGCCGGCGCCAACCCCGTCCTCGACCGCATCGGACGACTGGCTGTCGCAGCGCTGGCGTTCGGTGCTGGATACCCGCTACGACTTCGATCTGGGATCGCCGTTCAGCACGGGCACGCCCGATGTGTCGGGCTTTCCGTTCGATGTCTGGTCGCGGCTCCTGCGCCAGACCTGGGCGAATCCGCCGCGCTCGGCATGCGTGGACATGTCGCCGCTGGGATGGCAGCCGCTGCGCGAGGCGACCGCGGAATATCTCGGCGCGGTGCGCGGCCTGCTGTGCCGGCCCGACGAAGTGGCGATCACGAGCGCCAGTTCCGGCGCTCTGGACCTCTGCTGCCGGATGCTGCTGGACCCGGGCGACGAAGTCTGGGTGGAGGAGCCCGGCTTCATCGAGGCGCGCTGGAGCCTGAAGGCGGCCGGGGCGAAGCTTGTCCCTGTTCCGGTGGACGAGAAGGGGCTGATCGTCTCCGAAGGCATCCGCCGCGCGCCCAATGCCAAGCTCGCGGTCGTCACGCCATCCCACCAGTTTCCGCTCGGCGTCGCCATGAACCTGGAACGCCGGCAGGAACTGCTGCAATGGGCCGGCCAGCACGGCGCATGGATCATCGAGGACGACTACAATTCCGAGTTCCGCCATCGCGACAGCATGACGGCATCGCTGAAGTCGCTCGATCGGGTCGGCCGGGTCGTCTATCTCGGCACCTTCTCCAAGGTGATGCTGCCGAGCATGAGGATCGGCTATCTCGTCGCGAGCAGGCTGTTCACCGAGGCCTTCGCGCGCGGGCGGGCGCGCATAGACGTGCATACGGCCGGCACGACGCAATTGGCGCTCGCGGAGTTCCTGCGTCAGGGGCATTTGCTGCGCTACCTGCGACGCATGCGGAAGGTCTATGCCGAGCGGCAGGCGGCCGTGCTCGACGCCCTGCGCACCCTGATGCCCGACGAACTCGAAGTGCCGCCGACGCCCGCCGGACTTCACCTGACGGCGCTGTTTCGACCGGTCCTCGAGGGCCGGATCACCGATCGGGAGGTCTCCCGCCTCAGCCGCGCCTCCGGCAATTTCATCCAGCCGCTATCCCAGTGCTACCTCGGCGAGCCGGACAGGCAGGGGCTGCTCGTCGGCTATGGCCGGCTGGACGCCAAGGAGGCTCATCCGAGACTGGCCGCGATCGCCGCGGCGCTTCGCTCGGCCTGACGGATCTGGCTCACCGTTCCATACCGGAACTGGCGCTGTCGAAGCCCACATCGCGCTCCTAAGGTCGAGCCATAGACAATCAGGGAGGTCGCCCATGGGCCGGTTGCTGCGCACGGGTCTCAATGCCGGCACGGAAGCTCCGCAGGTCGTAGGCGGCGAGGGCGTTCACTTCCATCTCAGCGACGGGCGCAAGGTGCTCGACGGGAGCAATACCGGTGGCCCGCTCGGGCACGGGCATCCGCGCATGGCCGAGGCGCTGCGCGAGGCGGCAGGGCTGCCGATGGTCAGCGAGGGCTGGAACTGGCGCGGCCGCGACAAGGCGGCGGAAGAGCTGTTCGAGGTCGCGCTCAAGGGCGAGGAGCACTGGGCCGGGGCCGTGCGCTTCTGCCTCAGCGGCAGCGAGGGCAACGACATCGCCCTGTCCCTGTCGCAGGCGCTGACCGGACGCAAGGCAATCGCGACGCGCGAGCGCGCCTATCACGGCCTCGTCGGCCTCAGCCGCGACGTCACGGTCCAGCCTCACTGGCACGGCGGCCTCGCGGCGCCGAATGGCGGAACCAAGGTTCCGCCGCCGGGCGCGAAAGTCCATGTGCTGCCGGCACCGGAAGGAGCGACCTATCTCTCCGCGACGGAGGCCGCCCGTCGCCTGCCGCCGCTCGACGAGCGTCTCGCGGGTGCGGCCGAGAAGCTGCGCGACTCCGCGGCGGTCATCATCGACTACACCCAGGGCGGCTACTATCACGACGGCGCCTATCAGGATGCGGTCGCCGGAATTGCGCGCCGCGAGGGCTGCCTGTGGATCGCCGACGAGGTGGTGACGGGCGTCGGGCGTTCGGGGCGCCCGTTCGCCTTCCAGGGCGGCGACACGCGCCCGGATATCGTGACGCTCGGCAAGGGTCTTGGCGGCGGCATGGTGTCCGTCGCGGCGATCGTGGTCTCCAAGGATGTCGCGGCCGAACTCGACGGCAAGAGCTGGCAGAATTACGGCACGCTCCGCGGGCATCCGATGGCCATGGCGGCGGTCAGCGCCTATCTCGGCATCGTTCGGGACGAGGGTCTCCTCGACCGCGTGAAGGCGCTGGAGGGGCTCTATGCCCGCCGCCTGTCCGAAATCGCCGCCCGCCATCCGAGCGTTTCGCGCGTCGCGGGCCAGGGTCTCCACTGGACCATCGAGCTGCACGGTCCGGACTGGCGCAACTGGCTTGCCGACACGACCGAGGCGCCGATCGCCTCGCGCGTCGCCGGCCATGCGCTCGGCGCCGGGGCCGTCATCGGCACCAGCGGCGAGCAGGTTTCGCTGTTCCTCGCGCCGCCGCTGATCATCTCGGAGGCTGAATCCGAGCGGCTGCTGTCCATTCTCGACGACAGCCTGTTCCTGGCCGACCGCGAGCACAATGCCACGATGGAAGGGGCGCATTGATGGACGATCTGAAGGCGGTCCTTGCCACGGTGCAGGGCTATTTCGACGCGCTCTACGACGGAAGCGTCGAAGGGTTCCGGTCGGTGTTCCATCCGGAGGCACAGCTGTTCACCTCCGAAGCTGGAAACACCGCGGCGCTCGGCATGGACGCCTACATGGAGCGGGTGGCGGGTCGCGCGTCTCCGGCCTCGCGCAACGATCCCCGTTTTGACGAGGTGGTCAGCGCGACGATCGCCAGCCCGACAACGGCGCATGTGCGCGTCCGCGACGCGCTGCTGCCGAACCGGTTCGTGGACGAGCTGCTGCTGGTGAAGTTCGCCGGCGGCTGGAAGATCGTCTGCAAGTCGTGGGCCTTCGACAACGGCAAGCCGGCGGCATGATCCGCACGGCGGTCGAGGACGGCTCGATCCTCGTGGTGACGATGGATCGACCGCCGGCCAATGCCATCGACCAGTTGATGAGCGATGGGCTGGACGAGGCCTTCGGCCGCTTCGAGGCCGACGACGACCTGCGCGTATGCGTGATCACAGGCGCCGGCGACCGCTTCTTTTCCGCCGGCTGGGACCTTAAGGAAGTCGCGGCCGGCGGCGCCGACGAGAGCCGGTTCGGGGCAGGCGGCTATATGGGCCTGACCGAGCGGTGGGGGCTGCTCAAGCCGGTCATTGCCGCGGTCAATGGAACGGCGGCCGGAGGCGGGTTCGAGCTGGCTCTCGCCTGCGACCTCGTGGTGGCGGACGAGAGGGCTCGCTTCGTGCTGCCCGAGGTCCGTCATGGTCTGGTCGCCGAGGGCGGCGGGGTCATCCGAGCGCCGCGCCGCCTGCCGCCGATGATCGCCATGGAACTGCTGCTGACCGGTGCCCCCATGCGGGCCGAGGAGCTTTCCCGGCATGGTTTCGTCAACCGGCTCGCGAAGCCAGGGCAGACCCTGCCGGTCGCGCTGGAGCTCGCCCGGCGGATCTGCGAGGCGGCGCCGACGGCGGTGACGGCGACCAAGGAAATTGTGGCTGGAACACTGCATCTGAGCGAGCGGGACGCCTATGCATCCATGCGTGGCGGCACCTGGCCCGGCTATCGACGGATGCGCGAATCCGCCAACCGGATCGAGGGGCCGCGTGCCTTTGCCGGCAAGCGTCTGCCCCGGTGGGTTCCCTGACATGAAGCAGCCGGATCGCGGGCAGCCGACGCGATCCTTTTGCAGGCAACGGCATGGAGAGTCCGGCAATGACGGCGAACGTGGCGGAACTGCATGATCGCTTCTGGCCCGCCGGGGTTGCCCGCAGCCTCGGCCCGCTGCCGCGCTCGCTGTCGGAGGCGCTGCGGGAGACGGCGGCCCGCCGGGGCGATGCCATGGCCATCGGCTTCTATGGTGCTTCCCTGAGCTACCGTGTCCTGCTGGAGCAGGTCGAACGTCTCGCCGCCTTCCTGCAACATGCCTGCGGCGTGTCGAAGGGCGACCGGGTCCTGCTCGACATGCAGAATTCCCCGCAGTTCGTCATCGCCTTCCAGGCCGTCGTTCGGGCGGGCGCCGCTGTCGTCCCGATCAATCCGATGAGCACTGCGGGGGAACTGACTTATCTGGCGGCGGACAGCGGGGCCCGCGTTGCCATCGTCGGGGCCGAGTTGCTGGACCGGTTTGCGGCCCTGATGCCCGAGCCGCTCCGGCACGTCATCGCGGCGGCCTATGGCGATGCGCTGCCCGATACCCGGCAATTCAGGCTTCCGGCCGTGATCGGCGAGAGCCGCCTGCCGGACCGCCTGCCGAAGGGCGTCGTCGCCTGGCGCGACGCATGCGCGGAATCCCGCGCGCCTCTGCCCGACGCTACGGGGCCGGGCGACCTTTGCGTCATGCCCTACACGTCGGGGACGACGGGCAAGCCAAAGGCCTGCATCCATACGCATGCCAGCGTGCTTCACACGGCCATCCTCCAGGCCCGATGGTACGGCGCTGAAGACGGGACCGTGCTAACCGCCTTCATGCCGCTGTTCCACGTCGCCGGAATGCAGTTCTCGCTGAACGGCGGCCTCGCCTCAGGCGCGGCCATGGTGATCATGACCCGCTGGGACCGGGACCTCGTTCCCTCGCTGTTCAAGCACTATGGCGTGACGATGTGGAGCGCGGCGCCCACCATGGTCGTCGATGCGCTGGCTGCGCCGGGCTTCGACGCAAGCGCTTTCGACGGGCTGAAGGTCGTGACCGGCGGCGGCGCCAAGATGCCTGCGGCGGTGGCCGAGGAACTGCTTCGTCGCTGGGGCCTTCGCTATATCGAAGGCTACGGCATGAGCGAAACCATCTCGCCGACCCATATCAACCCGCCCGACCGCCCCAAGCCGCAGTGCCTGGGCATTCCCGTGCACGATACGATTGCGCGGGTGGTCGATCCGGAGACGCTCGACGAGGTGGAGACCGGCGCCGTCGGCGAGATCATCGTCTCCGGTCCGCAACTGATGACCGGCTACTGGAACCGTCCCGATGCCAATGCCGAAGTGTTCCTCGAGCGGGAGGGGCGGCGGTTCCTTCGCACGGGCGATCTCGGCCGGGTGGACGAGGACGGCTATTTCCACATGGTCGACCGGCTGAAGCGCATGATCTCGGTGTCGGGCTTCAAGGTCTGGCCTGCCGAGTGCGAGGCGGTCCTTTACGGGCATCCCGCCATTCAGGAATGCTGCGTGATCGCCGCGCCGGACGATCATCGCGGCGAGACGGTCAAGGCTCTGATCGTGCGGCGGCCCGGCATCGAGCTGGATGCCGACGATCTGATCTCCTGGGCAAGGGAGCGGATGGCGGCCTACAAGGCTCCTCGCGCCGTCGCGTTCGTCGACAGCCTGCCGCGTTCGGCCTCGAACAAGGTCGACTGGCGGGCCTTGCAGGCGATCGAATGGGCAGCGCGCGAACAGGGTGATGCCGCCGGATGAGGTTGGCGAGCCAGAACCAAGCTCTTCAATGGAATAGGTACTACGTTGATGTAGCGCGAGACGAGCAAGAAGGTGTTGACGCAGTGTCGAAGCCAGCGATCAATGAGGTAGGACGCTGCGACGCAGCAGGAGGCTGCCATGCCGGATCTCCTTCCTCCCTTGCCGCATCTTCAAGACGGCAACTTCCTGGCTGATGGCGGACTCGAAACCACGCTCGTCTTCTTGGAAGGTATCGATCTTCCATCCTTTGCGGCTTTTCCACTGGTCCTGACCGAGGCTGGACGAGAGACGCTAGCTCGCTATTTCGCGCCGTATCTCACAGAGGCGAGGAACCGGAACGTCGGCTTCGTGCTCGACACGCCCACGTGGCGGGCCAATCCCGATTGGGCGGAGAAGCTCGGCTTCAGCCTCGACGACGTGCTCGATGCCAATCGCCAGGCGGTCGCTTTTGCCGCACGGCTGCGGAGTGAAGTCGACGGTTCCCCGATCCCGATTGTCCTGAACGGCGTGGTTGGCCCGAGGGGGGACGGCTACGTTGTCGGCGCGACCATGACGGAGGAAGAGGCCGCGCGTTACCATCGTCCACAGATCGAGGCGCTTCGCGACGGAGGCGCCGACATGGTGAGTGCGATCACCATGACATACGTGGAGGAGGCGGTGGGCATCGCGCTCGCAGCGCGCGCCGGCGGCGTGCCCGTTGCGATCTCCTTCACAGTCGAGACAGACGGGCGACTGCCGTCAGGGCAGGACTTGAAGGCTGCGATCGAGGAGACCGATGCGGCAACGGGCAAGACGCCGGCCTATTACATGATCAACTGCGCCCATCCGGATCATTTCCGGGGAGCAATTGCCTCCGGCGAACCCTGGCTCGACCGCATCCGGGGAATCAGAGCCAACGCCTCCCGCAAGAGCCATGCAGAACTCGATGCATCGACCGAACTCGATATCGGCGACCCGGCCGAGCTGGGCCGACAGTACCGGGACTTGCGGTCGCAGTTGCCCAAGCTGCGCGTCTTCGGCGGCTGCTGCGGCACGGACCATCGGCACATCGTGGCCATATGCGAAGCGTGCTTTTGAGGAGTAAGTCGCAAGGCCGCGCCGCAACAGATGCGACACAGCCCGGTCGCCACCTCGTCGGGCAGGGTTGCCGCCGCGGCTGCCAGCCGCTCGCCGATTGGGATAGGGCCTTGGTCCGGAGTCTGTCGGCACCAACCAGCGCCGCGTCGGGGCCGGCATCCGAGACCCTTCAGACGAGCGCTGCAGGGACGTAATCCATAATGGCGCCTTGGGGCGGAGAGGGGGGCAACGTCGCCTGACCGGAGCGCCGTCGTTGCGCCAGGCTCATGCTCGGCTGGCGATGGCCGAAGTCCGCGCGACCGGCGAGGGCATCTCGATCACGGGTCGAACGCACGTCTGGCGAAAGCGCGCCGCAAACGGGCAGGAGCTCTCTGTCTGGGAGTTCTCTTTTTTGTGCGGAAATGGCGCGCCCGAAAGGATTCGAACCTCTGACCCCCAGATTCGTAGTCTGGTGCTCTATCCAGCTGAGCTACGGGCGCGCGCCGCTTCGGCTGTGCGCCAGGCGCCTGCCGAATGGAGGCGGTCGGATACGCTGTTTCGGATGACAATGCAAGTGCCGCCGACGACCTCGTGCAATCGTCCTGTGGACTCGCATCCCGCGAGCCGCGCATCCCGTTGACGGCGCAAGACCCCGGCCGATGCAGGCCGGAGGAGTTGTTGCCGGGCGGCGGATGTCAGGCGCGCCTGCGCTGCTGCTTGCGAATGGCCGCGAGGTCGATCGGGCGGTCGGGAATCGCGATTCGGAAGGTCGCGCCCAGCGTGCCGTCCGCAAGGGCTACCGAGCCGCCGTGGGCGCGGATCAGCTCCGAGGCTATGGCAAGGCCAAGGCCGCTGCCGCCGGGCCGTGTCGAGCTCTGGAAGGCCTCGAAGAGGTGCTGGCGCGCCCGGTCGGGCACGCCGGGGCCGGTATCGGACACTTCGATGACGGCAACGGCCCCCTCGCGCCGGCCGACGATGCGAATCTGATCGCGGCCGGGATCGTTCGGCGCGCGCGCCTCGAGCGCCTGATGGGCGTTGCGGACGAGGTTGAGCAGCACCCGGAACAACTGGTCGGTGTCGGCATCGACCATCACGTCGCGCTCGACCGCGTTGATGAAGGCGATCCGCGCATCCAGGCCGAGGCCCATCGTGTCGCGAACCTCGTCGGCGAGCGCCGACAGATCGACCATGCGGCGCTGGGGGGCGGCCTCGTGCGCGCGCCCGTAGGAGAGCGTCGCCTGGCAGAAGGCGATGGCCCGGTCGAGTGCCTGGATCATCTTGGGCGCGAATTTCTGCACGGTCGGATCGGGCACATTGGCCAGCCGGTCGGAGAAGAGCTGGGCGGAAGCCAGAAGGTTGCGCAGATCGTGGTTGATCTTGGAGACGGCGAGGCCGAGGGCCGCGAGCCGCGACTTCTGCGCCAGCATGTCGTGCAGAGAATGTTGCATCGACTGCAGTTCGTATTCCGCGACGCCGACCTCGTCCTTCCGGCCGGTCGGCACGATCGCCTGGCTGAGGTCTTCGGGATTTTCGCGGAAGGCGATCATCGTGTCGGTCAGCCGTCGCATAGGCCTGACGAACAGCAGGTGAAGCGTCAGATAGACCAGACCCGCCGTCAGCGCCGAGATGAACAGCGAGACGACCAGAATGGCCTGCGAGAACTTGACCATGGCGCGCTTGAGCGGCGTCTCGTCCATCACGATCTCGACGAAGTCGCCGGCGCGCCGGGCATTGCCCATGACGCGCATCGTGCGGCCCTCGCGCGCGAACAGGGTCGCGAAGGCCTCGGGAATGGAGCGGAACAGGGTCTGGTCGCGCATGTCGATGGTCACATCGACCTGCGGCATCTCTTCGGAAGCCGCGAGCAGGCGCCGGGCCGGGCCTGTCTTGAGCGCCACGGCCTGCGCGCCCGCGCTGTCGAGCAGTTCGCGGACGAGCACCTCGGGCACCATGCCGCTGGGGGCGGCTTCAAGGACGAGCGCGGCGGTCCGGCCTGCCGCGATGCGGTCGTCGAGCCAGGTGTTGCGGAAGTTGGCGACGGCGGGAACGTAGATCAGGATTTCGGCGACGAGGACGAACAGGACCGTCAGGATCAGCAGCTTGCCGGACAGGCCGACGCCGCGCGAGGGCACAGGGGCTGCCTCGTCCAGCGCCCGGCGCTGCGCGGCATCCATCGCAGGGGAAGAACCATTGTTGGACGTACGATCGGCCATCTAGTCCCCGGTGGGACGCACTCTACTGGGGTGGTGTCAGCCGAGGCGGCGGAGCAGGCTGATGATGCGCCTGATCCGCGGATTCGACAAACTGGCCAGCAGATAGCTGCCCGCTGCCCGTTTGCCCACATCCGAAAGCGATGGATGGGGCAATATCATGGCAGCAAGATCCTGAACATGCAGGCCCTTGCGCACCGCCAGCGCGAACGGGGCGATCAGCTCGGCGGCATCGGGCGCGGCGATGGCACAGCCGAGAACCTGCCCCTTGCCCGAGACGATCAGCTTCAGATGACCCGCCGTTCGGCCGGTGGCGATGCCGGCCGCGGTCTCGGACAGCGGCCAGCGCAGGGCGCGGATGCCCGAGCGGCGATGGCGGTCGGAGGGGCCGGATAGCCCGACGCTGGCGATCGGCGGCTCGGTTTGCGTGCTGCTGGCAATAGCGGCGGTCGGCAGCCGAACCGGCCGGCGAAGCAGGCAGTTCTGCGCCACCAGCGTTCCGTGCCAGGCCGAGATCTCGTCGGGGGCTTCGGGCGCGCTGGAGCGGCCGAGCGCGAAAACCCGCCGGTTGGCCGTCAGCAGGCCGGCATCCACTTCCACGCGACCCGGGGTCGCCGCGATCCCCGCCTTGCCGAGATCGAGGCCCTCCACGGCCGCCTGCCGCCCGGTGGCGAACAGGAGGTGCGAGACGGCGAGCGAGCCATCCTCACCGTTTCGTCGCGCACTGACCCTGAGGTCGCCTGGCGCGCCTTCGATGCGGGTGAGGCTGGTCTGTTCGTGCACGGTGATGCCGGCGGCAGCCATCCGCTGGCGCACGGCGAGGACGAGTTCGGGATCCTCGTCGGCGAGGATCGCGCCCTGCTCGAACAGGATGACCTCCGAGCCGAAGCGCCGGAACGCCTGGGCGAGGGCGGTTCCCTCGCTTGCGCCGCCAACAATGGCGATCCGCGAAGGGCGTTCGATCAGGTCGAAGACGGTATCCGTGGTCAGCGACATTGCGGGATCGAGGCCGGCAATGGCGGGCAGGGTGGCGCGTGAACCGGTCGCCAGAACGAAGCGCCGCGCATCCACGGTCGTGCCGCCGGCATCGAGCGCGCGCGCGGACAGGAAGCTGGCCGGCCCTTCAAGAACACGGATGCCGAGGGCGGCGAGGCGGGCCGGCGACCGTTCCGCCGCCAGATGGCGGCGGATATGGCGGACATGGGCGATGGCACCGCCGAAGTCGGGCCGCCCCGATCGGTCGAACGCCGATGCGATCCGGCCCTGGGCCGCCGCGGCGAAGGCGGCGAGCTCGGTCGCGAACGAATGCCGGACAGTCCGGTCCAGGACCACGGCGACGGGAACGGCGGCGAGCGCGCAGGCGCTGGCCACGGCAATGCCGCCGGGCTCGTCCCCGATCACGCAGACATCGACTGACAGACGATCGCTCACCCGGCCCCTCCCGTACCGGTTGCACTATCCCGTCTCCGCATGCGCGGTGTCGAGAGCGGTATCGCATGGCAGGCGGCGAAGGGACGCACCCGCCCGGTGCATTGTCACCGGGTCGTCACGGGAACGAGACGCCGGCGTCATGCTGGTCCCGCAGGGAACGGGCGTTCGTTCACAGCTATGGAAGCACCATCATGCGCGCTCTCCTCGTCGCGGCAGCACTGATTGCCGCAAGTCCCGCTCTCGCCGAAGCCGAATTTCCGGCGACGCTTGCGGGCCACGCCATCCTGCCGGCGGAAACGCTGATCGCGCCGCCGGCCGATGCTCCCGCCGATCTGCAGATTTCCGGCAAGTTCACCGAAGCGGCCCGCACCGACGGCATCGGCACCGTCATGGGCCGCTCCGCCGGCCGGCCGACCGGCATCTCCCTGCCGTTCCGCGGCCAGCCCGTGCAGGGCCACTCCGGCATCAAGCGCATGGCCGATGGCAGCTACTGGATTCTCACGGACAACGGCTTCGGCAACAAGCGCAATTCGCCCGACGCCATGCTGTTCCTGAACCGCTACCGCATCGATTTCGAGAAGGGCACGTTCGAGCGCCTGCAGACGGTGTTCCTGTCCGATCCGGACAAGAAGCTGCCGTTCCGCATCGTCCACGAGGGCACCGAGCGCCGCTACCTGACCGGCGCCGATCTGGACACCGAGAGCTTCCAGATCATCGGCGACAAGATCTGGATCGGCGAGGAGTTCGGTCCCTACCTGATCCGCGCCGACATGACCGGCAAGATCGAGGCGATCTTCGAGACCGTGGTCGATGGCCAGGTCGTCCGCTCGCCCGACCACCCCGCCGTGACCACGCCGAACGCGCCCGGCGGCGCCGTCGAGTTCCGCGTCCGCCGCTCCAAGGGCTTCGAGGGCATGGCTGCCTCGCCGGACGGCCGCTTCCTATATCCGCTGCTGGAAGGCGCGCTCTACGATCCCGCCACCCGCGGCCTGGAGCAGGTCGATGGGCGCGAGTATCTGCGCATCCTCGAATTCGACGTGCAGGCTGGCCGCTACACCGGCCGCCACTGGAAGTACGTGCTCGACGCCAACGGCCTGTCGATCGGCGACTTCAACATGATCAATGCCACGACCGGCCTGATCATCGAGCGGGACGACAACGAGGGCGTGCCCGAGCGTGCCTGCCCGGCGGGCCAGCGTGCCGAAAACTGCTTCCACGCCCTGCCGCGCATCAAGCGCGTCTGGAAGATCGAGATGACCGACGCCAATGCAGGCGGTCCGGTCCGCAAGATCGGCTTCATCGACCTCCTGAAGATCCGCGACCCGAACAACCGTTCGCGCGTGCCGCTGTCGGGCGGGCACTTCCAGTTCCCGTTCTTCACCATCGAGAACGTCGACATCGTCGATGCCGACCACATCATCGTCGGCAACGACAACAACCTGCCGTTCTCGTCCAGCCGCGACCCGAACAAGGCCGATGGCAACGAGATGGTGCTGCTGCGCGTGTCCGAGTTCCTGCGCGCCCGCTGAGCCACGGCCAAACGTCATGGAAGGCCCGGCTTCGGCCGGGCCTTCTGCGTTCAGTCGATCCGCTTGCGCGCCATCTTGTAGACGGCGCGGCGCGTACGCTTTCCGCCTTCCGCGCCAAAGAGCGGAAGGCGCGTCTGTAGTTCGTCGATGGATATTTTGACTGGTGTCTCTTTGGCGCGCGCCTTGGCAATCTGAATATGATGGAGATCGTCGAGACGGTCTGTCATTTCGATTCCCTTCGATGTCAGATGGTCTCGCGCTTCGTCATGCGGCTGACGCCCTTGCGGACAGCGAAGATGCGGCCCCAGGCATCACCCTTGAGATCCTGCCGGTAGCCCTTGTAGCCGAGCAGGTCGTCCCACGGATATTCCTCGTCGTGGAGCATCTCGAAATCCGCCGCCAGCGTGGCGCGGATCTGCTCGCGATTCTTCCGGTTCTGGAATTCCAGCAGAACCAGCGAGGTCCTCGACAGGTCGAGATGGGCGAGCACCTCGCCTTCGCCGCCCTCGATGTCGAGCTTCACGACATCGGGGGAGGGCAGGCTCGCGGGATCGACCACGTCCACCTCGTAGGTCTCGACCAGCGCGTCCTCGACGAAGGTGTCGCCGGCATAGGCGGCAAGTCCGGATTCGCCGTCGCCGGCGAACCGGCTGCGGAAGGTCGCCCTGGTCGCGCCGCCGGGAAACAGCGCCGCGTTGACGATGGCGATGTCGCTGCGGCCGCCGGTATTCTGCTTCAGGAACTCGAACGTTCCCGGGTGCGGCTCGAAGGAGCGCACGCGGCTGTCCGGCCAGCGCGCCGAAGCCCAGAGCGCGAAGGAGCCGACATTCGCGCCGATGTCGAGGATGTCGAGCCCCGTGCCATCGTAGCCGGCCTCGTACTCGCCCTCCAGCACGTGCTGGATCGCGCCCAGCATCGGTTCGGGGCAGACGAGGGACATGGGAATGCGGGCGATGAAGCTATTCACGGGGCAGGCTCCTTTGCGGGGCGCCATCTGACCCATGAAAGCCGCTCGGCGCAATGGCGGGAGGCGGCCCGCCCGCCTGCGCTCAGGATCAGGCGCGAACACCTGCGGACGCGGTCACGACGGCCAGCAGATGGCCCGCCGCCGCCTCCACGTTCGTGTCGTTGACGATCACCACGTCCGGTTCGACAGGGGCGGATACGAGCCGCCCGACCCGGCTGGCCGCGTCGCCGTCGCTGGAGCGGGAGCGGCCGGCCACCCGCGCGCGCAGCACGTCCGCGGGCGCAGTGATCTCGATGACCGTGACGTTGGCATAGCGCCGCCGCGCGGCGGCGACGATCTCGCGCGAGACATTGGACAGGACCGTGCGGCCTTCATGCAGCGCATGGTCGATGGCCGCGGGAATGCCGTAGTGGTGGCCATGCGCCGACCAGGTCAGCGCGAAACCTCCGGCCTTCGCGATGGCAGCGAAAGTCTCGGCATCCGCCTCAACATTGTCCTCGGCCGGCGAGGGCGGGCGGGTGACGATGCGGCGCGGAAACAGATAGGCCGGCTCGCCCGCCAGCCGTTCGCGGACGCAGGTGATCAGCGTGTCCTTGCCGGCGCCGCTCGGGCCGACGACAAGGATCAGACGCCCCGGCCCGATGGCAGCCTGCACCGTCGATGCGCCGGCCTCGCTCATGTCAGGCGATCCGTGTTCCGGTGCGCCAGACCTGCCGGACGACCGGCTGGCTGCCGACCATGGCGACCCGCACGAGGTCGCCGCGTTTGCCCACCGCGATCTCGCCGCGATCGGTCATGCCGGTCGCGATCGCGGGCGTCAGGGTGACGGTGCGCAGCGCGCCGGGCAGGCCGCCCATGGCAGGCACGTCGCGAAGGCCGAAGGCGCCCTGGATGAGGCTGATGGGCACGTAGTCCGAGGACAGGATATCGAGCACGCCGGCCTCGGCGAGTTCCACCGCCGAGACATTGCCGGAATGCGAGCCGCCGCGCACGACGTTGGGCGCGCCCATCAGCACGGAGATGCCGGCGGCGTGCGATGCGCGCGCCGCCTCCACCGTCGTCGGAAACTCGGCGATGGAGACCCGGTCGGCGACGGATTCGGCGACGTGGTCCTCCAGCGTGTCGTCGTGGCTCGCCAGCGCGATGCCGGACTTGTGGGCGAGCGCGACGAGGCCGCGCTTGTTCGGCTCGCCGATCTCGTCGGCGCGGGCGCGGCGGTTGGCGAAGAGCTGGTCGAGGTCGCCTTCGGACAAGCCGGTCTTGCCGCGATAGTAGGTGCGCAGCTTCTCTTCATCCCGGAACTGGCGCTGGCCGGGCGTGTGGTCCATCAGCGACATCAGGCGGACGTCGAAGCGGGCGAGGTAGTCCTGCGCCTCTTCGACCACGCCGCGCGACGGGATTTCGCAGCGCAGGTGCGTGTGGTGATCCGAGCGCAGGAGGCCGGTCTCCTTGGCCTTTTCGATGGCGTCCGAGAGGTCCAGAAGCCCGTCCGCAGTGGTCGGACGGTCGTCGTCGGAGCCGATGCGCAGGCTGTCGAAAACCGTGGTGATGCCGGATGAGGCGATCTGCGCGTCATAGGCGAAGACGGCCGACAGCGGGTCCCAGTGCACCTTCGGGCGCGGCTGGTAATGCGGCTCCAGATGGTCGGTGTGCAGTTCCACGAGGCCGGGGATCAGCAGGTCGTCGCCGAGGTCGAGCGCGTCGGCGCGCTGCGTGCCCTCGTCGATGGCGGTGATGAACCCGTCCTCGACCACGACGGTCGCGGCGACCTCGCGGTCGGCAAGGATCACGCGGCGGGAGAAGAACCTGACGGAGCCGAAATCGGCATGTTCGGGGCGGGCGGTCATGGGGGTTCCTTCAGTCGCGCGTCACGCGGCGCGGGAGGCGAAGCGGGTCACGTCGACGATGCGGGTCGCGACACGCTCGCGCACGTCATCGTCGTGGAAGATGCCGACGATGGCCGTGCCGTTTCGTTTCTTGGTTTCGATCAGTTCGACCACCGCTGCGCGATTCTTCGCGTCGAGGGAAGCGGTCGGCTCGTCCAGCAGCAGGATCGGATGGTCGGCGATGAAGCCGCGCGCAATGTTGACGCGCTGCTGTTCGCCGCCGGAGAAGGTCGCGGGGGGCAGCGACCACAGGCGTTCGGGCACGTTGAGCAGGGTGAGCAACCGGCGGGCGCGCGCCTCCGCCTCGTCCCCGCCGATGCCGAAGGCGGATGCGGCCTCGATCACGACCGCGAGCGCGGGCACGCGCGGGATGACGCGCAGGAACTGTGAGACGTAGCCGATGGTGGAGCGGCGCAGGCCGAGCATGCGCCGCGGTTCGGCGGTGGCGACATCGACGGTTTCGCCTTCCCCGGTCGCGACGCGGATCGCGCCGGCATCGGTGCGGTAGTTGCCGTAGATCATCTTCAGGATCGACGACTTGCCGGCGCCCGACGGGCCGCCGAGCACCACGCATTCGCCGGCCGCGACATCGAGGGTGATGCCCTCGATGACGGGAATGGCGAGCCCTCCCTGCAGATGCATGGTGAAGCTCTTGGCGAGGTTGTCGATTGCGAGGACAGGTCTGATCATTGGTCCTCTCACGGCTGCAGGATCGACGAGACGAGAAGCTGCGTATAGGGCTCGCGCGGATCGTCCAGCACCTGGTCGGTGAGGCCGGTTTCGATGGCCCGCCCGTCCTTCATCACGAGAATGCGGTGGGACAGGAGCCGCGCCACGGCGAGATCGTGAGTGACCACGATGGCGGCAAGCCCGAGGTCGGCGACAAGGCCGCGCATGAGATCGAGCAGGCGCGCCTGAACCGACACGTCGAGGCCCCCTGTCGGTTCGTCCATGAAGACCAGGCGCGGCGACGTCACGAGGTTGCGCGCGATCTGGAGGCGCTGGCGCATGCCGCCCGAATAGGCGGTGGGGCGGTCATCGATGCGCGTGGCATCGATCTCGACACGCTCCAGCCAGGTCTCGGCCTCGTCGCGGATGCGTCCGTAATGCCGCCAGCCAACCGCCATCAGGCGCTCGCCGACATTGGCGCCGGCCGAGACGCCCATGCGCAGGCCGAGCTCGGCGTGCTGGTGGACGAAGCCCCAGTCGGTGCGGAACAGGAAACGGCGCTCGGCCTCGGTCAGCGTGAGGATGTCGCGGGTGACGTCGTCGCGCATGCGGTAGAGCACGCGGCCGCCGCTGGGCTCCAGCTGGCCTGACAGCAGCTTCAGGAGAGTCGATTTTCCGGAGCCGGACTCGCCGACGACCGCGAGCACTTCGCCGGCATAGAGCTCGAAGCCGATGTCTCGGCAGCCGAGGCGGCTGCCGTAGAACTTCGTGACGCTTTCGGCGGTGAGAAGGGGCTGGCCGGTCATGCTGCGCTCCCCGCGATGGCCGCCGGCGCCTCGCCCAGCAGGTCGCCGCGATGGCCCTCGGCCCGGCGCTCCTCGCAATGGTCGGTGTCCGAGCAGACGAACATGCGCCCGCCGGCATCGTCGGTGATCACCTCGTCGAGATAGGTGTGCGTCGCGGCGCAGAGCGCACAGGCATGGTCGAACTTGGTCGCCTCGAAGGGATGGTCCTCGAAGTCGAGCGACACCACCGACGTATGGGGCGGCACGGCATAGATGCGCTTCTCGCGGCCGGCGCCGAACAATTGCAGCGCGGCGCAATCGTCCATCTTCGGATTGTCGAATTTCGGCGTCGGCGAAGGGTCCATCACGTAGCGGCCCTCGACCTTCACCGGATAGGCGTAGGTGGTGGCGATGTGGCCGTGGGTCGCGATGTCCTCGTAGAGCTTCACATGCATGAGGCCGTAATCTTCCAGCGCGTGCATGACGCGCGTTTCGGTCTCGCGCGGTTCGAGGAAGCGCAGCGGCTCGGGGATCGGCACCTGATAGACGAGCACTTGGGTCTCGGTCAGCTCCTTCTCGGGGATGCGGTGGCGCGTCTGGATGATGGTCGCGTCCGCGGTCAGCGTGGTCGTCGCCACGCCCGAGGTCTTCTCGAAGAACTTGCGGATCGAGACGGCGTTGGTCGTGTCGTCGGCGCCCTGGTCGATCACCTTCAGGCGGTCGTTCGCCCCGAGGATCGCGGCGGTGACCTGTACGCCGCCCGTGCCCCAGCCATAGGGCATGGGCATTTCGCGCGAGGCGAAGGGCACCTGATAGCCGGGAATGGCGATGGCCTTCAGGATGGCGCGGCGGATCATCCGCTTCGTCTGCTCGTCGAGATAGGCGAAGTTATAGGCAGTGGACGGGGTGGCCGTGCTGATCATGGCGTTCATTCCGCGGCCTCCGGCAGGGCTTGCTGCTCGCGGGGGGCAACATTCTGCCGCTCGGCGATTTCCCGGCGCATCTGCCGGATCAGCGCGAGCTCGGCCTGGAAGTCGACATAGTGCGGCAGCTTGAGGTGCTCGACGAAGCCCGTCGCCTGTACGTTGTCGGAGTGCATCAGCACGAATTCCTCGTCCTGCGCCGGGGCCTTCGCCTCCTCGCCGAGTTCGCGGGCGCGCAGGGAGCGGTCGACCAGCGCCATGGCCATGGTCCGGCGTTCGCAATGGCCGAAGGCGAGGCCATAGCCACGGGTGAAGCGCGGCGGCTCGGTGGCCGAGCCCTTGAACTGGTTGATCATCTGGCATTCGGTCAGCTCGATCGTGCCGAGCGGCACGGCGAAGCCGGCATCCTCCGCGACGAATTCCAGTTCCACCTCGCCAAGCCGGATCTCGCCGGCGAAGGGATGGGTGCGGCCGAAGCCGCGCTGCGTCGAATAGCCGAGCGCCAGCAGGAAACCCTCGTCGCCACGCGCGAGGTTCTGGAGGCGCAGGTCGCGGTCGGCCGGCAGGTCGAGCGGCTCGCGGGTGAGGTCGCCGACGGGAGCGTCGGGATCGCCGGGCGGATTGCGCTCGATGAGATCGTCATTGCCGAGCAGGTCGGTGACGCGCGGCATCGGCGCATCGTCGGCAGGCGCCGTCGCGGGTTCGGCGATGTCGGCGCCGGCCTCCAGCAGGAAGTCGATCAGGCGGTGGGTGTAGTCGAAGGTCGGGCCCAGCACCTGCCCGCCCGGAATGTCCTTGAAGGCGGCCGAGACGCGGCGGGCCACCTGCATCGCGCCCGTGTCGACCGGCTCGCTTGCGCCGAAGCGCGGCAGGGTGGTGCGGAAGGCGCGGACGAGGAAGGCCGCCTCGACCAGATCGCCGCGCGCCTGCTTGATCGCCAGCGCCGCCAGGTCGCGGTCGTAGAGCGAGCCTTCGGTCATCACGCGATCGACGGCGAGCGTCAGCTGCTCGCGGATCTGCGCGTGCGCAACCTCCGGCACGGCGGGATCGCCGCGGCGCTTCGTTGCGAGCAGCCTGTGAGCGTTGTCGATGGCGCGCTCGCCGCCTTTCACCGCCACATACATGGGTCAGGCGCTCCGGATGCGGGTGGTGCGGGGCAGGGCAGCCACCGCGTCGGGGCCGGCGAGGATCAGGTCGACGCCGCGCGGGAACAGCGCGCGGTTGGCCGCGAGGCGCTCCACGATGTCGGACGGCAGGCTGGACGCGGTGAGAGTGGTTTCTCCCTTGATGCCTGGGCCGGCAAGCGTGAGCGACGGGCCGGCCATCAGGCTCTCCATCTGCAGGATCAGCGTGGTCGAACGGTCGGGATAGGTGTCGGTGCCGAGGGCGAAGTCGGCGAAATCGGCCACTGACGCCGCATCGGCGATCAGCGCGAAGCTCGCCTGCGATGGCGCTGCCGCGATCCGCGCTCCGGTGTGGAAGGCGATGTAGCGCGCGACATCCGGATTGGCCGCCAGCGGCGCATCGAGGAATAGCGGCGTCTCGTAATCGGCGAGCGTCAGCGCGACGGCAGCGGCGACAGACGAGAGCGGCGCAGGCGCATCCAGAAGCCCTGCGACCGGCTGGATCGTGCCGGGGCGGGCGAGGGCGTTCATCACCGCGCGGAAGGTGCGCTGGGCCTCGTGGACGGGATCGGCGAAGGCAAGGGCGACGGCCATCAATTGTCTCCCCTGACCATGGTGAAGAAGTCGACGCGGGTCGCGGCTGCGCGCGTCTTCGCGAGGGTGGCTTCGGCCGCGAGGCGGGCGCGGACCGGCGCGAGCACGCCTTCCGCCGCTTCGCGCGTCGTCGGCGCCTGCCAGAGCGCATCGGCCAGCGCCGCCAGGCGCGCCTTGTCGCGGTCGCGGCCGAGGACGTGCCCGAAGCCTGTCTCGCCCGTTGCAAGCGATACGGCGGCGCGGGTCACGGTCGCCTCGCCCAGATTGAACGGAGCGCCATCGCCGCCGATGCGCCCGCGGACCATGACGAGGCCGATTTCCGGCGCGCGCAGCATTCTGATCCCTGGGCCTGCGAGGGTCTCCAGCGGCGCAAGTTCGGCGGCGGTCGCCCGCGCGGCGAGGGCCATGAAGGCCTTGCGGTCGGCTGTGGCTGGGCTGGGTTCGGGTGGAGCGTTCGTCATGATTGGTATATTCATCTAGACGATTGCAGTTTTATGACAACCGAGACGGGCTGACAAGGCCTGCCGGTTGGCGATAGAGCAGGAGACCTATCGACGGAGGCCGTGACAGGCGGATGACGGGAGAAGCGATGCTCGCGCGGGGCCGGGGGGTGACCGTCTGGCGGCAGATCGCCGAGGCGATCGAGGCGGAGATTGCCGGTGGCGGCCTGCCACCCGGTGCGCGCCTGCCGACCGAGGCCGCACTGTCGCTGCGATTCGGCGTCAACCGGCACACGGTGCGACAGGCGGTGAAATCGCTGGTCGACAAGGGTCTGGTGCGGGTCGCGCAGGGCTCGGGCACCTATGTCGAGGCGAAGCCGCTCGCCTATCCGATCGGCGCGCGCACGCGGTTCTCCGAGATCGTGGTGGGGCAGGCGCGCGACCCCGCCGGCAAGGTGATCAGCCACCGTGAAGCCGGTGCGAGCGTGGAGATCGCCGAGGCATTGGACCTGCCGCCCGGCTCGCTGGTGGTCATGATCGAGAGCGCGCATTTCGCTGATGGCGTACCGATCTCTTGGTCGACGGCGGCATTCCCGCTGCCGCGCTTCGCGCGCGTGCCCGAGGTCTATGGCGCGACCGGCTCCATCACCGCCGCGCTCGCCGCCTGCGGTGTGCCGGACTATCGGCGCGCGGTGACGCGGATCGGCGCGGCGGTGGCCGACCGGACCGATGCCGGGCGGCTGGAGGTCGCCGAGGGGCGGCCGGTTCTGGTGATCGAGAGCGTCAATGTCGACCGCGACGGCGTGCCCATCCAGTGGGCGCGCTCGCATTTCTCCGCGGATCGCGTGCGGCTGACCGTGGGCGGCTGACTAGCGCGCTCCGCGGTCGCCGATCAGTGCGAAGCGCAGACGGGTCGAAACCATGTCGATCAGGGCCACGGTGACGAGGATCATCAGGATCAGCGCGGAGACGTGCTGATATTCCAGCACACGGATCTGCTCGGCGAGATGCAGGCCGATGCCGCCGGCGCCGACGATGCCGATGATCGTGGCCGAGCGGGTGTTGCTCTCGAAATAGTAGAGCACCTGCGCGGCCATGACCGGCAGAACCTGCGGCAGGAGGCCGAAGCGCACCGCATGGAGCTTCGCGCCGCCGGTGGAGGCAACGCCCTCGACGGCCTTGCGGTCGGCTGCCTCGATGGCTTCGGAGAACAATTTGCCGAAGGCGCCGACATTCGCGCACACGAGCGCGAGCACGCCCGCGAAGGGGCCGAGCCCGACCACCGACACCCAGATCAGCGCCCAGATGAGCTCATCCACGCCGCGCACCGTGTCGAGCATGCGGCGGGACAGGAAGTGGATGACCGCGTTGGGCACGACATTCTTCGCGGCGAGGAAACCGAGCGGCAGGGCGATGGCAGCTGCGGTGAAGACGCCGAGGAAGGCGATGGCGACGGTCTCGGCGAGAGCGTGCAGGTAGATCCAGAACTTTGCCCAGGTGCCGGTGGAGGGCGGGATCATGTGAACCATGAACTCGCCGAGACGGCCGAGACCGACGATCATCTTCAGCGGCGAGAATTCGAGCACCCAGAGCCCGTAGACGAGCAGGGCCGCGAGCCCGCCGACCACCAGAAGCGCCCTGGCGCGCGCCCATGGAGAGGGGCGGAAGATGTCGGGATGGCGGGCCTCGAGCGCCACCCGGTCGGCGAGGGCCTGGGCGCGGATCGGATGCATGGCGCCGGCGCTCATGACCGCGTGCTCATGCTGAGGAAGCGATGACGCAGCCGCTCCGTGCCGAGGTCGATGGCCATGACGGTGAGGATGATCAGGACGAGGATGGCCGAAACGTCGGCGTAGTAGAACTTGCGGATCGCCTCGACGAGATCCTGGCCGATGCCGCCCGCGCCGACGAAGCCCATCACCGCCGCGCCGCGCACGTTGATCTCGAAGCGCAGAAGCGCATAGCTGACGAAGTTGGAGAGAACCTGCGGCACCACCGCGAAGCGCATGGTCTCGACCCAGGTCGCGCCGGTCGCGGTCAACCCGTCGACCGGCTTCATGTCGATGTTCTCGGCGACCTCGGCGAACTGCTTGCCGAGCGCGCCGAAGGTATGGATGGCGATGGCGAGGACGCCCGGCACAGGTCCGAGGCCGAAAGCGACCACGAAGATCAGCGCGAAGACGATCTCCGGGACCGTGCGGCAGAATTCGAGATAGCGCTTGGCGGCGATGCCGGCCCAGCGCGTGGGCGCCAGATTGCGCGCAGAGAGGAAGCAGAAGGCGAAGGCGCCGATGCCGCCGAGCAGCGTGCCGACATAGGCGATCAGCAGCGTCTCCCACATCAGCTTCAGCCACTTGTCGAGGCCCCACATCCACTCAGCGATGTCGGTGAAGACCGGGCGACCGGTGTTCGGGCCGTTGTCGAGGGTGAAGATGCGGCCGATATAGTCGGTGAAGCGCCAGATATTGGCGACGAAGGTGGCGGGCCTTACCTCCGCGACGATGCCGGCGACGATGGTCGCCGCGACGAAAAGCGCGAGGCCGATCAAGAGCTGTCGACGCTTCTGCGACACCGCTTCGCCATAGGCGCGTGCGAGCGCGTCGAGCTGGTGTTCGGGAAGGCGGGTGACGGTGCTCGGCATGGTCGCCTCATGCGAACGGGACGGCGCTGCCGCCGCCCCGCTGCCATTGTCGGTCGATGTCACGAACGCGCGCGGCGCAGCTGGTCGACGAACTTCTGCAGCTCGACGATGGTCTCGTAGTCCTTGTGCGTGACCGGGTGGAAGCCGCGATCCTTGCCGTCCGACAGGCGGTCGAAGGCGGCCTTGGCCTTGGTCGGCGCTTCCATGAAGGCCTTCAGGATGGCGGCCTTGGCCTCGGCCGGCATGGCGGCGAGCCAGGCATAGGGCGAGTTCACGATCTCGTCCGACTTGAAGATGATGCGGAAGTCCTCGGCCTTGACCATGTTCTTCGCGACCATGCGGGTCAGGTTGGAGTCGGTCTCCGAGTTCCACCAGTTGAAGGCGGCGTCGCAGGTGCCCTGCTGCACGGCCGTCACCGCGTTCTCGTGGCTGCCGGCATAGACGACGCGGCCGAAATGCTGGTCGGGATTGGCGATGCCCATGCGGTTCATCGCGAAGCGCGGCACGTTGTTGCCGGAGGTCGAGTTGGGATCGACGAGGCACAGATTCTTGGCCCGCAGATCCTGGATCGACTGAATCGGGCTCGACGCCTTCACGTAGAGCACCGAGAAATAGCCGCGCGAGCCGTCGGAATTGACGGTCGTCACGAAGGGCTCGACGCCGCCATTGGTGACCGTGTGGGCGCGGACGTAGGAGGCAGGGCCGTACTGGGCAACATGGATCTGGCCGGCGCGCTGGCCTTCGATGACGGCGGCATAGTCGTTGGCGATGCGCAGCGTGACCTTCACGCCGAGCTCCTTCGACAGGTAGTCGTTGAACGGGCCGAAGCGCTCGGTGACGCCCGAAGCGTTCTCGGCCGGGATGACGGCGAGGACGAGTTCCGGATAGCGCGTCTGCCAGTTGACCTGAGCATTGGCGCTTTGGGCGGCGGCGATGGGCAGGCCGGCGAGGCCCGCGATGATCTGGCGGCGGTCGAACATGGATGGTCTCCTCAAAGGGTGGATGCGTGATCAGGCGGAGGCCAGCAGGGCCTCGGCATAGGCCGCCGCGGGGGCGGGAAGCGGGGTGTGGCTGTCGATGACGTCGCCGGCCTCGATGCCGTAGAGCTCGCGCGCGGCGGCGTCGGTGAGGGCCTCGGGCGCGCCGTCGAAGACGACGCGGCCCTGGGCCATGCCGACGAGGCGGTCGCAATAGGCCTTGGCCAGATCGAGCGAATGGAGGTTGCAGATCACGGTGATGCCGAAATGC
>Ga0209794_1001164_pt1 | contig 23502 bp, 21 predicted proteins | sample EBPBio232013_DNA_FD_185869 | JGI IMG/M metagenome (GOLD analysis project Ga0209794, IMG submission 185869) | Wastewater treatment Type I Accumulibacter community from EBPR Bioreactor in Madison, WI, USA - Reactor 1_5/23/2013_ DNA (SPAdes)... | ecosystem: Engineered > Bioreactor > EBPR >... | reverse complement strand
ATGTGTGCTGGTTTCATTATAGAATCTATTTTTTAGTTGGAGCACCCATTTGATGATGTGGAGCTATATTTCCGTGACAACGGAGCTAAATCTCCGTGCAAGTGGGGCTTATATCTCGAAATTTACAATCAAAAGAGCAATATCTATGGTGATGATGATATTAATTATCATAACATCAATCCCTGCGTTTGCAGGAGAAACACAATTACTACAAGTGTCAGGTTTCGATGCAAACACTTTGTATAAAGAAGGATCTGATGTCCTTATAATTAGAACACAAAATCTTAAAGCAGCAGTAGAAAAATATATCTATCAGGTATTTGGTGCTATAGAACCAAGTGAACTAGAAAGATTAGTCCAAGAAACAATGAATTATTTTAGCCCAAATACAGGTTATGAATTACAGAGTAACAACGATGAAAAAATGATCACATCAATGTATAAGCAAGATAATGGTGATTATATCGTTTATACAAGAGCTTCTGAAGGATTTAAGGCACCAAATTCAAATAATGGAAATTCATATCTTGATTTCTTAAAAAGTCATCCAGAAGTCGAAACTATAGAGGTTATGGGAATGATAATATACGACAAGCGACAACCAGATGAGCAAAATAGACAAGGTTTAAATCTTATAGAACCAGCATTAGCAGATCCAACTTTTTCGCCTGATGGAAAAGTCATCTTTAACAACAAACCTGCACAATCATATCCAATAAATAAAGATTTCTTTAACCCTGAAAAATCACCTTTAGGTAAAACAGAAACATCTAAACCAACAACAAAACCTATAACACCAATTGTTCAAACACCAGTATCAAAGCCAGAGGTTATTAAGCCAGTTGTTGTTGAACCAGTAGATAAAGTGGTTGATAATACTCCTATACTAAAACCAAGCCAAGATATTCAAATATCTATTAAACCAGATGATGAAATCACAATCACTAAACAAGTTGTTGATGCTTTAAAAGATAACGATTCAGACGTTATTATCAAAACTGAAACAGGCAAAACTAAAGAGGTTGACACTAATATAATCGATAAAGAAGTAGTGATTATATCAACACCAAAATCTGACAACCTTTATCCTGAAGAAGAATATATCGACTTATCAAATAAAACAGATAACAATGAATCAACTGTAAATATAAACGATGACGTTGTAATAGTAGTTATTACAGACAGTAAAGATGAAGTTATAATTAATACTCCAGATGTAATTATCACAGTTCCAAGTGATAGTATCAAAGATGAGGCTGTCCTTATAAAAGTTGAAGATAAAAGAAGTAATCAAGATCTGATTGACCCGATAACAATTATCACGATAGATAATGACAGAAAAATCAACGAAGTTACTTTTAAAGATTCAGAAGATAAAGAGGTTATAGTTGTAGGAACCGAAGACGGACAAAGTATTTATGTTCCTTCATCAAAGAATAACCCAGAAAATTTAATCAAAACTGAAGTTGAAAGCGGAGATACAATTTCTTTATGGACAAAGGAGGACGGTTCGCATATTAAAGATCCAATCATTAAGGCGTTGTTTGAGCGAAGAATAATTAAAGGATATCCAGATGGGACTTTTGGTGAGAATCAAACTATAACAAGAGCAGAAGCATCATCGATGATATACAATGCACTTTCAAATACTAATAGAGTTAAAAAGAACGTTTCAACTTTTATTGATGTTAATAAAGATAGCTGGTTCTTTAAATATGTTTATGGTAACGATGCTTTTAAAGGATATCCAGATGGAAAATTTAGACCACAGAACAATATTACTAAAGAAGAAATGTATTCATTAGTTGCTAGATTAACTAATCTGAAAGATAATGGTAACTTAAATTCATTTGAATCGTCTGAATGGTCAAAATCATACATCAATAAGATATTAAATTTAGAGTTCATTGATAAAGTTAGTAATGTTAAATCTTCAATTACAAGAGGTGAAGTATTCAATTTGATTTATAAAATAGTAATTGAAGACTTAGAAAAATAATAAAAAATAGGCTTTTGCCTATTTTTTTTATTCACAATACTTGTGAAGTATATTATAATCATCATAACAAATAATAGTAATGAAGGAGATTTTTATGAAAATGAATATTCCTGAAACTCGTGAAGAATTAGCAAAATTATCATTAACAGAAGTATCTGAATTAATTAAAGAGTTAAAATCAAATGAAGAAGAAGCAATTAAAACACTTTCTAATTTTAAGAAATTCTATTTTGATGGTGTAAGTAAGAAAGCTGATTTAACAGATAATGAAAAAGAGATTTCATCGTTAATTGTTCAGACTTTAAATTCATTAAACAAGACTTATAAACGAGTATTGTTATTCAATGAATATGCTTCGTTACTTGATGAAAATGATAGAGTATTTAACTTCAATAACATTGCTAAATTATATGACGCAATGATAAAAGAACAAGATAATCAAATTAAATTATATGAAAAATTGATTTCTCAAGCAGAAAAACTTAAAAGTATCGCAATAATCACACTCCCTGAGAAATTAAACGAAGATATTATCGAAATTGCTAAAATAAAAGATATTATGACACCAAAAGATTTAAAAGGAAGCGTTAAAAAGAAAGAAGCGATCGATCGTATTAAGAAACTTGATTTAAGTGAAGATAAATGGAAGAAGTTAAGTAATTTGTCTGAAGATCAGCTAGCAAGTTTATTAGAAAAAATCAATTAAAAGTTAAAGCAGCCGTAAGTAGGCTGCTTTTTTATTAATCTTAATTAAACCACATAATTTGAATAATCTTATCATCTTGACATATATTTAAGTAATTAAATATTCAGGAGGGATTAGATATGAAAATAACGTGTTTAGTTGAATTTTCGGAGAACCAAAATTTAAAGAGTGGCAAAGTATATCGACTCGAAGAATTCTCAAGTCTTAATGCATTAACAGCGAGAGCTTGTTATAATTTCGATGAAAAGCGAGGTTATGACAAAGTATATTTTGAATTTCAGGTCAACGATGAGACATTTTACAAATGTAAATTTTTCGTTCGAGTAAATGGAAAAGACTTGTTAACTCATATCAAAGAAATGATACCAGAAATTGTCGAAAGCGAAGCTGAACAATCTCAGATAATCGATCTATTTGAAATGTGCTTTAAGGAAAAAGAGTATTCACAGGAAAAAGTAGATAAATATTTCAATAATTAATACAAAAGCAGTGCATCTAAGCGCTGCTTTTGTATTTATCTTTCTTAATTAATTCAAATACAGATTACTACGGGTCGTTCAAGACTTATTCAACTAAAGTAAAACCAACTAGAACGCATATTAAGGTTAAACAAACATATAATTCATAAACAAATATTCAGGAGGGGTTTGACTATGAGCACGTATGCAGAGAAAATTATAAGCGAAATGGAAGAGAGAGCAGACAACTTAGATCGATATGCTATTAGAATCAATGTTCAGGATTTTGCTCTAGATGAAGAATTTATCTTAACAATGATTAAAATACCAAACGATATTCAAGTTTACTACATTAGCGATAATCAAAGTTACACAGAATTCATTTCAAATCTGGATGAAGATCTACAATCAGAAATTTATATGCTTCTGACAGAATCTTTAGATGAAGATATTGAAGTTGTTGAAATGGAAGAAGTATGGCTATTGAGAAATTAAAATGGAAGAAGGGATGACAAGAGCATGACAAGTATAACCTACGAAGAACAATTAAGAAGAATCAAAGATAATCCGTTTAACATTGCGGAAATTGAAGAGCCAAGCGAAGAATTGATCATTTTATCAGCTAAGCAAAATGGCTTTATTATTCAGTATTTTACTGAAATATCAGAACAAGTTGCATTAACAGCAGTTCGCCAGAACGGACTATCATTAGAATTTATTGATAATCCAAGTTATGAAACTTGTTTGGAAGCCGTTTGTCAAAATGGACTTGCGATATTATTTGTCGAAAATCAAGACGAAAAAATCTGTGAAGCTGCAAGAAAAAGAGGTCAAGAGCAATTAGATGCTGATGAAATTACTCAGTTAAAATATGATCTGGACATTCTTAATACGTGTGAATTCTAAATAGCCCTTAAAGGGCTATTTATTTCTATGTAAAAAAGCAGATAAGCTAATATCTGCTTTTCTAAAAATTATATACTAATAGTTCTTTTGTCTTTGCTTGAAATCAAAGTGACTTTATTTCCTTCAACTTGTGCATCGTTATATTTTGGTTCAATTATCCAATCAAATTTAATGAGACTATAAACTCCAATTTTTTTATTTATACTAATAAGTAGATGGAATTTATCAATTTCTTCTACATAATTTGTAACTTCATTTGGTAACAAATACTCTTTTGTATTAAGGTTAAAAATCTTGCAAGACTCACCAATTGTATTGCTATTATATTTTAATTCAACAATATTAGATTCAGGAAAATAATGATTAATACTATCGTTTAGCCAATAATTTTCTACAATCATTTTATTATGAACATTGAATAATGCTTGTTGATTTTTATCATTTATAAGGATTAAATAAATTCCCTTTCCCTCATAAACAGGTCGATAATAATTATTGAAATACGCCAGCATACTACCAACTAATTCGCTTTTGATAACCATAGAAGGAGATCTTTCAGGGATTCCATCGATTTTGTGTCGATTAATTCCTTGACTTACATTAGACAAGGTATTATTAATAATAAAATATTTTAATCTGTTCTTCTTACTGAAAAATTCGATCTTCTTGTATTCAAATGGAACAATAATATTCCCTTTATCATCAACTACTCCGAATAGAGTTTTTTCTTTAACGATAAATAACTTATTATCAATATCACATTTAATACCTTTTTTATATTCTGGAGAAACCATTATGTTTTCTTGAAAATCCATTACACCATATTTGCTGTTTTCTTTTATTTCAAGTAAGCCTTCAGCATAAAAATCAAGATAATCGTATGTTTTTTCAAAATAAAGTGTCAGTTGGTTGTCATGTCTTATTACTGGGCCAAACTTACCATCTGGAAATTGCGCTAATAAGAATCGATTATATACAAATTCTAATGGTTTATCATGAGTAATCTTACCTTCTTCATCAATGTTAATCTTATATGTAGTCCCTTTAACTAATTCATACATATTTACCACTTATCCTCCTTCGTTGTATAAACTATAACTATTTTACCTGAAGCAATTCAATATTTCACTATAAATAAATTATTTTGGTTGTTTTTTATTTTGTCCTGCATATCATACATAAAAAGTATAAGTATGAAAAAGTAGGAGGTTAAATGAAGTATGGCAAAACGAAAAAGTAAAAAGGAGAGTTTGGATTTTAAAAATTCTAGATATAAAGAATTAGGCTACAACTTTTCAATTCGTGAAAATCGAATGACAAAAGATGAAGCACGGCAAATACTAGGTCGAAATGAATTTAAACGACTTTTCGATTCTAAGTTTATAGTTGAATCAGATAAGAAGTCAGGATATGTTAAACTGTCGGAAAAGTTTATTAAACAGTTTAAATCCAAGGTTGATAAAGACGCTAAATTTCATAATTCAAATTCTGAAAAACATAATCAAGCAATTCGAAAAGCACTTGATTATGTTCCAGATAAAGCAATTGCGCAGGGACGTTTTAAATCTGAAGAGCAAATGAAAGAAGAAATGAATCGTGTTGTTCGTAGAGTAGGTTTTAAAGCCGAGTTTGAAAAAATGCGAGAAGAAAACAGACAACAGCTTTTAGTTTTAAGAGATAAATATAATGCTGATCTAGCAGCTGCAAGAAACGATTATGAGCGTAATATGCTTTCTAAGCAATATCAAGAAGAAAAAGCAAATGCAGAGGTCTACTATAAGGTCTTAAACCAAGTTAAAACAATCGATTTGGATAATCAATATATTCAAGTTAAGTCAAACGACAAATCATATTCAAGTGCAGATTTTGCAGTATCATATACTAGAGAAGAAGCAGAAGCATTATATGAAAAACTTCAAAGAGATCGCGAATATATTGAAGAACGTCTTATTTATGAACGATCTGCACAACTAAATAAAGAGTATGAGATGCTTTTACAAAATGAAAGTAAGGTAGAACAAATGATTTCTGTCGTTCAAGAAGAATATATTGTCAGCTTTGAAGCAACAACAAGTTCTTATACAAGCAAAGAAATAGCACAAAAAGAAGTTTATTCAAGATGTTCAGGTGGAACAACGCTCTTCTTCCACGCATAATGTATCTTAAAAACTTTATACTATCATAGATTTGCATTTGTGGTATATTTGAGATATAAACATATCCTTATAGATTGGAGGAAATTATGAATTCAAGTAATTTTGATATTGATAAAGCATTTGATCTCTTAAAAAGCTCATTTTCTATCCCTGATGAATATAAAGAAGAGGTAGCAAAAGCAGTCGTTAAATATTCAACTAAAAATTTATCAATAGAAACAGCAACGAAGCTAGTCAATAAGGAACAAAATTTATTTGATAATTTGGGGGTTTTGAGTAGTCATCAGAATAATTTTAATGGATTTACTGCTGAATGGATTGCATGTATGGAATATAATGGCTTGAAAAATAAAGGGGATTTGCTGTTAACGATAGTTAATCCAGATCCACAATCAAAAGCAGATCTATTACATATAATCAAAACAAGTAGTGGAATAATTGTTAAACCAGGTCCAGATGTAAAAAGTGGATCTGAGGACTATATAATAAATGAATATGAGCGCAATTTAAAAGAAAAATATGACATACCCTTTTTAGACACCTCAGGGACACTTACTACTGAAGATGGATTCAAACGATTATCTCCTAGAAAAAAAGCCAGAGTAAATAAAATGTTTGAAGATTATCCGAATAAAAGACCGATTCCATCATCGATTGATAACCAAGCTGCTAGGAAAATACTTAAAAAAATGATAAAAGAGTATAACGAAAATCTAGATTTAACTAACGACAAACTTGATAAGGAAAAGGTTGAGCAAGTTAAAAACTATTTCAAGCAAATGGTTAAGAAAAATGGAGTAAAAAGTTGGGCTGATTTTGCTTCTGAATCAAAAAGCGTTTTTTCCAGTAACGACAACACGAGTAAATCAGAAATCGATCTAACACAAGCTAAAAATCAATCAGATACAAAGAAGATTAATAATACTCTTAAGAATGAAGATAGTAGAAACGAAAAAGAACAGAATAAAAGCATTAATGATAAATTAAAGAAGCCTCAAAATAGAAAGTCGTCCAGCAAAGTAATTGACAAAGCTGCTAATGCAATAAAATATATTGAAAAGCATCCTAGAATAAAGGAAGTTGTAATAACCCTTGGAGAAGTTATTATCACTGCAGCTTTAACAAAAACAATGAAAACTAATCGTAAAGATTCAGATTATAATTCTGAAATAAAGAATAGTATAAATGATATTGAGTTAAAACAAAATCCTACAGATCGACATGCAGAAAAAGATGAAAGAGTAACTAGATCGACATCAAAAGAACATATTGTTCCTTCTCACAAGCAAAGGTATAAAACGAAAAATGGCACTATTATAAAAGAAAAGGCACCTTATAATAGAGGTGGGAAAAATGATTGATATTCGTTTTTTTTATTTAATAATCACTAAAAAGTAATAAAATTTACAATTATTAATATAATAGAGTAAGATAATAATTATTCTTCTCCGAATATTTATTATCGAGAGTATTTGTTATTCTCAATATTATAATTATGTGTATAAGAGACAATTCTAAAATAGAATTGTCTCTTATTTTTTATGTAAATTAATAAAATTTAGGTAGTAAATAATTTAATTTGGCATATGATATTATATCAACGAAAACGGAGGATAATAAAAATGAAAGAAATACTTAAAGCTTATAGTGAATTAAAACCATACTGTATAAATGAAGTTGAAGCAGATGTATTAATTGAACTATTAGATACCACAAAACTAAAATCAAAAGAAATATATTCACAGTTAGAATCGACGAATAATATCGTCGTATTAAGACAATTATGGAATTTGCTTGATAATAATCAAAAACAAACTAACCATTTTATTAACAACTATTTTGAAAATAGGATGCTTTTCAGAAATAATATCAGGAAAGATATACATGCAGATAAGAGAATTTCAAATCTGTTGAAGTTCATTTACATTTCAGGTGGGTTTGCTCATATTAATGATATAAAAGCAATATTTGATTTTGGAAAGAATAAGATAAAAAACTATTCTGATATGTTCTTACTCGATGGGGATTACGTTGTTTTGAGAAAAGGCGGATATTCATATTTTACTAATCTTTCAAAAGACATAAAAAGAATATCAGATAGTAATGATAATTCGCTTTTCAGTAAGTATTTAATTAGCAAATACAATCAGTTTTTAAAGCAATTTTATAACCTAGAAGGTAAAGAACTAAACAAGATAATTTTAGTTGAATTCTTCACTGAAAAATTTAAGAACAAGGCATTAGAGCAAATGACTGCTCATACAGGAGACAAAGATTTTTTAGAAGCTAATGGCTATATACAATTCAGAGATAATTTAAGACAAGAAATCAAATCAAAGAATTTTACAGCAATAAAGCATCACAACTTTATTAACGACTATTTCGGTTTGTTTATTGAGTATATATCAAGTCAAACAAACATAATTCCAGAACTTCAGATCTTAAATAAAGATTTTCACAAGATTAATGTAGTAGATGAAGCTAGATCAAGGCTTAAATATTACAACAACCTAAAAAATGGATATTTAAGCAAGCCAGCAGAAAAGCATATCAAAGAAGAATTTGATTACATCGAAAACAAGATTAAAACAATCAATATAGGAATATCTCAGAAAGAAGAACCTTTTCTATTTACTACTATGTATTCTGGAAAAGCTGATAATGGGGAAGTCATCAAGGCTAGTATATCACCTTTTGTTTTGAACAAAAGAAGCACTTATATTGACATTAAAAACCTTCAAATCGACATTTTATACTCTGCATCTGTATACCAATTCGGAAAGATTAGAGAGCGTCTTGAATATGCAGTTCAATTAATTGTTACTTTGCTTCAAAACATAACTGCAAATGATCTTAAGATAAATATCTACTTTGATTCAGTCAATAATAAGGAACAACTAATAAAGTCGATCGAAAATTTCAAACCAGATCCAGCAAATTATCATTATAAGTCACTACTAGATAATGCAAGTTTGAAAGTTCTATAAAAATACAATACTACAATGGAGGAACCAAAATAATGGAAAGAATAATTATCAAATCAATCATAGAAATTTTACTAGTGATTATCATAGGCTTAATCTTTTCAATTCCAGTTGTTGCCGATGAAACAATATTTATAAATGGAATTGGTGATGTAGAAATCAATGAAGAAAGTAGTATTGATAATATCGAAATCAATGGAAAGAATGTATGGAATGAACTATTCAATAAATATAAAGGACTTGTTTTAGGTTTTTCAGGTATCGCAGCGCTGACTATGGTCTTATTTTTCATTGTATCTTTTGTGAAGCTTGGCAAGTCTGGAGACAACCCAGAAAAAAGAAGTTCAGCAATAAGCGGCTTATTTTGGACAGGAATTGCAACTACTATTCTTGGGTCAATAGCAGTTCTAGTAGCGTTATTTTATAATGCATTAGTATAATTGAAGATTAAATTAATAAGAAATAGGAGGAAAAGGTAGATGATAAAAACATATAAATTAGAAGATATCATATCTGAAAAAACATTAAACGAACTTATGTTTTTAAAACTTGAATTAGATATTAAAGAAAATGAAAAATTGAACAAAATGACTTTAAAAGAAATATTTAATTTCGATAAAACAGAAATAAAGTAATAATTAATAAACCGTTGAATATTATAAAATATCAAATCAATTATTGATTTGTTGATATAGAGCTGATTAATAAAGAGCAATTTAATTGCTCTTTATTTTTTTTATATTTTATAAAGTTTTAGTTGTTAAGTTTCTAAATATATCTATAATATAACATCTTATCAAACTAGAATTAAATATTTAGTTTAAAAACAAAATGGAGGAAGTATGAAATTAAAACGAGGAAATAATAGGGTAACAAATCAAGTAATAAAAAAAACAAAGACAGTCAATAGATATAGGATTTGTAATTTTATTGCATTGGAATTAGAATCAAAATTTAAATATGATACATTCAATTACCAATCAAAACGAATAGGACTTGAAACAACTGAGCAAATATTAAAGACAATCGACACTTATCTTTACAAGTATAAAGATAATGAGCCGGATAATAAAAAGTAGGTGATAAAGATGGAAGATATAACACTTGAATCAATATTGAAGTCTAGTGATTTCAATTTCATTATAAACACGTTAATTGCTTTTATCTTTGTTCTTTCGCTATTTAAGGCAATTCAAGCAATCAGCATACTAAAATCTAGCGGATCAAGTCCAGCTAAGAGAGCAGAAGGTTTAAAAAACATTTATACAGCAGCTGTGTATTTCTTTATAGATGGTATTTTTATGTCTGTTAAAATATCAGACTTTTTAACAGATTTAGTCATAAAAAGCACTGTATTTGAAACCAACTCAGAACTAGCAACAAATCAACTGCTTAATACATTTATGTTCTTTGCAAGGTTAGGAACAGGGCTTACATTTTTATCAATTGTTGCAACTCTGATTGCTGGGACAATTAGACTCGCATCAAGCTCTGACAATCCTAAAATGAGAGTCGAAGCAACTAAAGGATTATTATGGAGCTTAATTGCCGTAGCTCTACTTGGTTCAATTACAACAATTTCTGTCATCTTTATCAATGTTGGCATTATAGGGGGAGTGTAAAATGAAAAAGTCAATTTCAATACTTCTTGTATTAATACTATTACTTGGTTCAATCCCAGTATATGCAAGCACACAATCAACAGATTTAATTCTTGTTTCGCTTATTGATAGAACAAGAAAAGATGTCATAATTATGGCCAAAGAATCAACATTTAAAAAGACTAACGAGTCATTAGCTTCGAAACTTGCTAAAGTGCAAGATTTGAATTTAAGAGAAGGGTCAGACGATTATTTTGTTTATCAAAGGAACAAAGAAAATTCAACACTTACAAAGAAGATAACTGATATTTATCCTTCTTACTTTATCACTTACTCAGATACTACAAAATCAAAGACATTTTCATCGATTTCGGATCAAGAATTTGGTAACAATTCAAAAGATTTATATCTACAGAATAGTATTATAACAAATACGAATGACGGTAATAGGATGCCGGTATCATATCTTTTCGATTATAACTTCAAACGAAATCCAAACTTAGGAAACTTCGTCACCAAAGATGAGAAAGATGATGCAACAAGAGTTGTTTCTGAACTTACAAATTCTTGGACTCGTATTAAGTCGTTTGTTCTTTCATCAACAAACAAACGTTCTCTTTCAGATCAGGAATTTTCTAATTTACTTTATGGACTTGCAACAAAGAAAGATTTTAAAATAGACACTGAGAATTTTACATTTGAAATTAAAGATGGAAATGTCACTTTAACCAACGATGACGTAATTTCTCCTATTAGAGCAAAGAGTATCGAATATGTTGATAATATTCCTAAAAGAACATTATCAAGTAAAGTCCACATTGATGAAAACGACTATATCTCATTATCTATGATGATTAGTTTTGCACTTCTTAACGAAAAAGGATTAGGCATCAATACAGCAAGTTTTGAAAGCTTAGATCTTGGAGTTATGGAAAAAACAATAAACAAAATTGTTAGCTCGATTAATTCACTTACAAATACTTTATTGAATACAGACACTAAACTAGAAGATATGTTATCAGAAAATAAGGATGGTCTTATAACATTGTATTACCAATACGCAACCGTTCCGATTATTGTATTATCAATTATTGTAACTCTTGTTGTAACCTTAATTGGTAAAGTTAAAAATATGAATGCGAATTCAGATGTTAGGTCTTATATTTACTCATCATATCAAGGGATACTTACAGCGTTACTTATCTTTGTCTCAAGTTCAATTGTATTGTCGTTTTTATACAGTCTAAATAATGTGTTGATAATGGTAATAGGACTAAATGGAGTTTCATCCATTGAAGTTAATTCGATGAATTTATTGGTTTCGATATTATTCCTTATCATTGCTATACCGATCGCGCTAATTAAATCTATTATTCAGGTATATACGTTACTTCTTCCATTTATGCTATTTGTCATTTTAGTAAAGTATCTAATTACGACCTCAGTTGGAAACAACAACTTCTCAGATGAGGCAAAACAAATCTTAGGCTTTGGTATTGCATCTAGTGTATTTTCTTTATTACACGGCGTAGCTGTTGCCTTCGTGAATTTTCTAGTTCTAAAAGGTATCATAGGGGTGATTCTAACGCCTATTATCTACTTGACTTTAGTATTGTTCATATTTGACCAAGTTAATAAAGTTTTTAATGGGGTATTCAGCCCGGTCATTAGTTTCTTAAAAATATTTGGTGTTAACTTAGAAGTTGTCGGTAGTGCAACAAGTGCGGTTGGAAGAGCTATTCAATCAAAAGTGAGCAAAGGCCAAGGACAAGAAGAGTCTTCATCAGCTCCAGTTCAATATTCTCAACCTGAAGCATCAACTGATATGAATGCAACTTCAAACGCCTTTGATGGTAATGCTATTAATTCATTTAAAGAAAACTCAACTTCGGCAGATACCAGTAAAAATGAAAGTAAGTTAGAACCTTCAACACTTTCTAATAAAGAAAGATTAAACAAGATCTTTAATAGCCCTCATGCTAAAATTTTATCTGGAAACCTTGGAAAAGGATTAGAAGCTACTGGAAGTGTATTAAAAGGTGCGGGAAAAGCAACTGAAGGAACAGCAAGTCTTTTACAATCAGGAAATGGACTAAACAGTATATCACAAGGTGCAAGAGATATGGCCGTAGGTTCAGCCACAGCAGCAAAAGTTGCACTTAGCACACCTTCTGAATTATTTAATCAACACAAATATGACAAATTCTTGGAAAATGGAGCTACAAAATCATTCACAGAGTCAGGAAGTGGAGAACTTGCATCTTATGAACTCGACAATGGTTATTTCAACAAGCATGGCGTCGATGTAGGCTTTGATAAAGGTTATACTGCTAAATGGGATAATGATAAACTTACAGGCAATCTAAGAGATAATGCAAACTATATAAATCATTATGACCAAACACAAGGAACAGAAGCTTTAATGTCAAATTTTGGTTTCAGCGATCTAACAAGAGACAGCAAAGGTAAAATCAATGGCTTCACGCTTAAAGCAAATTCAGACGAAAAAGATACTAAAGGTAAATCACTGTATAACAATAATATGGAACGTGTCTTAGGTATATCATCAATTAAAAAAGACGATATCAGCAATACTACAACAATTAGTAAGAAGGGAATATATAAAACATCAAATTATGAACCTATCCCAGATTTGAGAAAAGTTCAAAGATACGACAATGCTTTATATTCTGTTCTTCAAAATACTGAACTTGAAAATATAAATAAGACAGGTATTTCATTTAACTCAGAAAAAGTCAAAGAAATAGCAAATGAAAAGAATATAAATTTAGATGAATTATATAAGGAAGTTATTTAAAAAATAGAGCATATGCTCTATTTTTTTTATTAAATAAAGGAATTAATTTAAGTATTTTGAGTATAATATTAAATCGAAATATCAAGTAAGGATATGTTTGATTAAATTATAATTATAATATGGAGGATTAATGAAAAATAGAATTATTATTGAAAGAAAGATTATTGCATTAGTAAAATATGCAGAAAGAAACAGAAAATTATTTTACGAACACGTTGATTCAGTTAATCATTTTAAACACAGAAAAAGACTTAATAAATCGATAAATAAAATTTCAATACAGTTTATGAATGATTACTTCCATGCGATAGACACATCAATGCCGCATTTTATGTATCCGTCGTTATCTGAAATGGGTTATTTGAAATCAATAACAGAAGTAGAAATTATTCAATTGCTGTATGATTATATTGAAAATTATCAAATGACTAATCTTATTGAATTTATGAGCAAACGACAACTTGCAATTTATTATGAAAACAAAGATAATTGGTATATGATTAGAAAACAATTTTGTCATTTTCCAGAAATAAGAGACAAATTAACTAAAAAGAGTATCGATTGTGATTTCGATATTCCTTTTTAAATGGAGGAAGTATGTATTCGATAGTAAAAAATAAAACCTATTATTTATATGTCGCATTTGCAACATATTTAATTATAACAAACAATGCAAATTTGTTTTTAATTATCTTGATGTTGATTCTTTGTCTATTATTGAATTCGATATATTCTTATGATAAGAATTTAATAAAATTAATTAATTTGAGCAAAGAATTCAACTTAAACTTAGATAAAGAATTATCGTTCGTGAAAAAATATATTAAAACAATTGATATTATCGTTTTATTGATTTCTTCTATCTTTATAGTTTCTATTCTAATAGGACAGTTAATGATGTCATTTGCTATAGTAACAATAACTGGAATTATTAGATTTTGGATTTGGAATAAAATCGAACAAGCGTTAATATCACATATTAAAGATTTGATTTATACAAACGACAACATATTAAAAGATATACTTTAAAGAACAGTCAAAATTGACTGTTCTTTTGTTATTTAGAAATTTATTTAAAGCAACTAAATCATTAAAATTTCTTTAAAAACTTTATACAAAATTTCAAATATGTTGTTTGAAGAATGTATGAAAACTTGAAATATATATTTCATAATTGTATAATGAACTACAATTATTATATAGATAAAATTAAGGAGAAAATATGAAAACGAATTATTTGAATGAAGTAATTAATAGAAGAATGTCTGCTAACGATATCCCATTGGAAGATAGAACACCAGAATTAGTATTAGAAATCACAAAACATTTTGGTTGGGAAATCATCTTACTGCCTGAAAATGAAAGAAGTTATGAGATGTATCTTGAAGGTGTAAAAACATTTGGTATGCTATTAAGCATTACACCTACTGAATTTAGAACTGATGCGTTATGCAAAGCAGCATTACAGCAAAATCCGTATGTTTTGCAATATATTGAAAACCTTACTGATGAAATGATCGAAAGTGCATTAAAGGACAATCCAAACCTTTACAGCGCTTTTGAAGAAAAAGAAATCGATTCAAAGTCGCACATTGAAAATTTAGTTAAAAAGTATAATGTTTCAGAGTTTGAGCCTATATTAGAAAAGATGCCAAATGAACTGATAACATATGATGATTGTCTGGCTGCCGTAAGAAGAGATGGATATGAAATTTTCAATGTTCCGACTGAACTAGTATCATTTCAATTGCTACTTGAAGCAGCTAAAGAAAATGGTCACGTTATTGAAAACTATGATGAAAAATACCTTACACCAGAGATTTGTTCAGCAGCAATAGGATCAGCAAACGTAGCGATTTATTACTCACCCAAGGTATTTGTTACTTACGAAATGTATCTAAGTGCAGCAAAAGAATTCAAAGATATAATCAACATTATTCCAAAATACTATTTAACAGATGAGTTGATTAAAGCAAACGAGAATGCAAAATCAACACTTGAAGAAATGTTTATCAAAGAAAATTGAGTTTTCAACAGACTAAGTAAAACAGCCCAAATGGGCTGTTTTTTATTTTGATTATTTTGATAAACGTGTTTTTCACATCGGGTAAAGTTCTCTGGCTTCAACGGTCAGTAGGGTTTGGTTAGATCCATTTAATAAAAAACATAGGGGGTAGGTTTAAACTTAACAAAACATTCCTTACTTTAGTTGATTAAATGTCATTGCCTACTTATCAACACCGTTGAAATAGAGAATACATAGAACCGCTTAGAACGTAATGAAGGATATATTAAGAAGCAATCAAACTATAATACATCATACAAATAATTAGGACGGAGTTAAAACAGGAAGGAATTGCTAACGCTTTTCATTCCTGTTTTTTCTTTGTCTTTAAATGGAAGAAGTATGGAAGAAGTATGGAAGAAGAGAGGACGGAAGAAGTATGAAAAACAACAAAGAAATCAATCAAAGGATTACTGATTCAATTATCGAACAACTTGAAGACGCTATAAAAAATGGAGGCGTTGCACCTTGGCAAAAACCTTGGAAAAGTTCTTACAACTATGTGTCAGAGCGACCATATCGAGGCATCAATATTTTGATGCTTTCAAGAAGACAGGATGTTGAATTTTTAACGTTTCTACAAATACAAGAGCTCGCTAAAAAAGACCCTACTATCAAACTAAAAAAAGGTAGCAAGGGCGAAACGGTCATCTTTTGGAATTTCAGAAAAGTGAAATCAAAAGATGAAGATGATAAGGAAGTTGAAATTTCATTGCCATTTATGAAGACTTATACAGTCTTCAGGCGACAAGATGTTGAGAACTTACCATCTAAACTGGTGGAAAAGGAAGAGAGTATTGAGGAAGCAGATCTATTCATTGATAAAATGAAAGAAGTTTGTGATCTCAATATAACTTTTTCTGATTCAGCTTATTTCGCTCCTGGACTTGATAAAGTTGTTTCGCCGTTAAAAGAGCAATACAACAATATAAGTGAATACTATGCGACAATTTTCCACGAATTAACGCATTGGACAGGTGGAGCAAAACGATTAAACCGTATTACTACAACATCAAGCTTTTCTCCAGAATATGCTGAAGAAGAACTTGTCGCAGAAATCGGTGCCAGTATGTTACTTGGCCAATTTGGAATTACTCAAGAGCGAGTAGCAGATAATCAAATTGCTTATCTAAAAGGTTGGATGAAACGCTGCAAAGACGATCCAAATTTAATCGTAAAGGCAGCACAAAAGGCGCAAGCAGCTTTAGATTTAATGTTTGCACTTGTAAATAAAACATCTTATGATGAATTAGAGGATATTCTCGTAGCATAAGATGTGATGTTCACTCTTATTTTTACGATTTTCGAATAATTCATCATAAGAAACATATAATTCTTTATATAAGGAATTATTCAAAATAAAAATGGAGGACATTAAAATGTTAAAAAAAATAACAACAACACTTATAATCGCAACTCTTATGTTGCTTTCATCTTTAGCTGTTTTCGCAGCTGAAGATAACACAATTATGAACGTTTATGTAAATGGAAAAGCTGTCATTTGGACAGATGCAAAACCATTCATTACAGACGGAAGAACATTAATTCCAATGAGAGCAGTTGCTGAGAATCTCGGCGCTACAGTAACTTGGGACAATACAACTTCAACTGCTAAACTTGTTTTAGGACAAAAGGTAGTAGAATTGCCAGTAGGCAAAACTTACGGTCTAGTAAATGGAGTGAAAGTTGATATGGATGTTAAAACGATCACTGTTAATGGCAGAACATTCATTCCGCTTCGCTTTGTATCTGAAAACCTAGGTTATGATATCACTTACAAGTTCGGTAAAGATGAAAGAGCTGACAACAAACCAGCTCATATAATTGATATTAAATCGATTGTTGGGATAAATACTATCGCTGATTTTAGAGCTGGAAACTATGAAGCATTATTCTATGCAAATGGTTACAGCTATGAAAAAAAATCAACGCAAACTATTTCAAACGTTCACTTTATTAGTGATGACTATATTACTTTTAATAGCAGACCAACTTCTACAAGAAACCCAGGCAATTCAATTTTTACAGTTGAAAGATATAACGGAACAATTGTAATTACACAATATCAAGCTTTTATGATAGACGATGAATTAAGTAAAAAATTCATCGAAGATGTTCTTGATTACTTGTTTCAAAATGACTCACAAGTCTTGAAAGATGAAATCCTTGGTTCGTTTTTAAACAATAAGATTGTTGACGCTGATGGTGGAATTTATTCATTAGCAAAAGTATTGGAAACAACTAAAAAGGTAGGTAACTACACAGTAACTTACACTAAAAAGTCAATTCCAAATTTTGCAGATGATAAAGTTAAAATCGTAATAAAATACTAAATACTAAAAGTCCTTTTTCAGGGCTTTTTTTATTTTGCTTTTTTTTCTAAAACAATCAAATTGAATGAATACTCTTAAAATTAAAACATATAATAATCTATCAAACACATTTTTATTTCAAATTACACTTTTAATATTAACGAAGCATAAAAGTTGTTATGAAAAATAGAAATGGAAGAAGTATGGAGGATTATTAAAAATGAAAAAGGAAGTTTTACTAATTGTTGCGATGATGTTAATCTTTACGTTTAATATAATAACTTTTGCAACAGAAAACAATGGAATAAGTGTAGATGGAAATTACTTTCAAAACTTATATAAAGATTTAGAAACAAACAAGACATATAACTTGTTTTTGCTTCAGAACAAGTATTCACTAAAAAACAATATAAAAACTTACAATGTATATTTACCAATTCTAAACAATAAAATCGAATTACTTTCGATTAGAAATCAATATGCATATTTACCCGCAATAAATAACAATAGTGATCCTTACAATTTAAATCCGTTAAAAAACCCTGCTAACACTAAAATGTTAGAATTAGATGGAACTGTTAAGGATTTCAAAACTCAAAGTTATGACTCAAGTTTACCGTATCCGTTTATTTCTTACGAAAACTTACACTTTAAAAACAGCAAAGGATCATTTGGCCTTTACAGATTTGTATTTGATAGATTTGCAACCCAAGTAAGCACGCTAGGATTTTATCCAGATAAAATAAACAAGAACACTACATTTGAGAATAGAGACTTATACAATAAGCCTCAATCCTTGAATAAGGGAAATTATTATATTAAAGAAACAGAGACCAACAAACTTTTCGAAAAAATAATGGCAGATTATGCTAAATATGGTTTAACTGATGATGTGAAAAATAAATTGGTTCCATACGCTAGAAACTATTTAATTGCTTATGCTTACAAAACACAAACAATATCGAGTAATATAATGTTTGAAATGTTTGATAAAGCATCTGTTACTAAAACTGACAGTAATGGAAATACGATACCTGGTTATCCAAAGCTATTGGCACCTCATCGAGTTAGTCCATTCACATCTGTAAATGCGTTAATTGAACAGATGAAGCGTTATTATGCAGTTCAGACTTATTCTGAGTTAGCTAGTTTTGGTATTTCTGGAAGAAGTGCAATGGCTCATAAATATGATAAAGAAGATTTCTATGTTGCTATGTCAATAGGGTCACTTGACGGTTCAAGAGATCTTCTCATTCACAATTACGACATCTTTAGAAATCAAGTGATTGAAGATTATGTAAGGCTTTTAGATAAAGCAAGCAATCAAGAATTGCCATACAAGTGGATTACTAAGAAACTTAACGGCACATTCGAATATAAGTTTAAAGAATACATCATATCTGACAAAACACGACCTTTAAAACTTGAATATGACGTCCGTTTCTTATATGCCCAAGGTTATAGTTCAAATTATGATAATGACGCAATCACAAGCACATTAAACACAATGATATTTACAGACGCATTTATCAAATCAACTACAAATGCAGGAACAACAGTTTTAAAAGACTACAAATATAACGTTCCTACTTCAGCGAAAGGTAACACAGAAAAGTTAAAATCTTATGTTAGTCATCCTCTAGATGATTTTGTTTTTCAAATATTGTCAGGTGTATATGACGGAACAAAGATTATGGATGAAGTTCAGACCTATTATGACAATGAAAAAGCAACTTACAGCATCGATGTTGATCCATCAATTTTAACTGAAACATCATATGCTGAAATTAGCCTATCTGAGTCTTTAAAGAGCTACAATGTTTTGTCTGAAGCAAACTCAAATGGAACACCGTATTCTCCTGTTAGCGTATCATTAACAGCATTTTCTGACGCAAATCGAAATAAAATTTCAAGCTTACTAGGGAAGTTTGGAAACAAATATTTAGAAGGTTCAAATGCATTAATTTTCAACGATAATGAGCCCCAAATTTATAATAACGATAAAACATACGTTTACTTTAAATTTGAAGATACTATTGCGCAAGACTTAAAAATATCTGTGGATTCTATCGATGGCAAAATCGAACCAAATTCAGAGATTACAGTAAAAGGTAAAATCTACAACAAGTCTGAAGATCGAACAAAAGTTGATAAAATCAAAGTGAATTTTAGTTTGAATACTAACAATGGTAACGAACTTGATAAAGTAAGAAACAGCATTACAACGGAAAATGTTCTTATTAAAAGTCCTAAAATTCTAAAGGGATATAATGCTGAAACAAAGACATATGATTTCTGGAATTTTGAATATAAAATTAAAATTCCAGCATCTGTAAAGGCAAATGACCTTTTATATCTTGCTACAACAATTCCATCAGAATATGATGGCAATGCAAATATTTACTACAGAGAAGATGACTATATTGAAAAAGAGCTTGTCGTAAATCAAACTTTTTCAACAAGCAAACTCAATGACATGAGCATCGACGTATTTTTAATCGACAGTTCTTCTGCCAAAATTTATAACACAAAGAACCAACAAGGAACATATGCTATTGAACCAGATAAAGCATACTCGATAGTTGTTGAAATGAAGAAAGTGAAGGGTAGTGAAATAGTAAATAATCCATCCTTTATTCTAAGTTATAAAACAAGTTCAAATTCACCTTATAGCACATATTATTTAGCTATGTCAGGCAATATTCGGGTAGTAGGTGATAAGGTTCAATATAAGCTGCCTGTTAATATACCAAGTCAATTCTTGGATGTCAGGGCTGAAATTAATCCAGTATATCTTTCTCCACGTATGGACGGAGTAATTCTTGATGACAACAAGGAAAATAACATAGTTAGTAAAATCTACGCCAATATCTTAGATATAGAACTTTCTAAAATTAATCTTAGTCAGACAAAACACCATATTTCAAATAATAACAATACACCTATTGCAATTACAATTTCTGGAGTTGTGACATTAAACAGCATGACCGTTAATCAAGTTAACAATGTAAAAATAGACCTTTATAAAAACGATATCTTTATAGCTTCAAGGTATCAAACACTTTACAAGGGAATCGAAAACATTGTTGTTTTTAATCAACCGAGTATGACTTATGCTGTAGGAAACACGGCCTTTGAAATGCGTGTTAACCCTGATAGGGCATATAAAGAATTTAATGGTAACAGTGATCCATATTCTAATAATCAAAAGCGAATAGCATTATCTGTTTATAACAACGATACGAGCGTTGAATCAACCCTATATTGTCGAGGTGGAGCAGAGCATACAACGAATTTCTGGAAAATAACATATAATCTTTGGGACGGCGGTAAGTATTCTGAACACACTTATCCAGTTTTAGATAGTAATGGAAAAGTTCTAGATTATAAAACAGTAAAATACTGCAATGCACCATCACCAACTTATAAAGGAAAAGAAGATAGAGATCATAGCGAAAACCTTGGTTTAATAGCTGAAATTGCAAATGATAAAACCGGATGGCAATGGCAACCTCTTTCTTCAACAAACAATACAATTAATGCCGGAAAGGGCTTCAAAATTCGTTTTAAGGCGACTTATTCAACAAATAGAGCTTCTTATCCTAGTATAAATATAAACGAATGCGGAAGTGATGTATCACCAATAGCGAGAAATATAACGAGTATAACTAATCTTCAAATCTCAACAAATTATAATTTTGCATCAATACCAGCGAACAAGTTCTTTAGTTCAAATTCGGGAGTATATACGACGAATAGTACAACTGGTGGTTTAAGTAATTTTAGTTATGTAGCTGAAATTAAACAAACCAGAGACAAAGTAGGAAATACTACAAATATTCTTTACACTGAAACTACAGATCGAAATCAAAGCATCACTTTTCAAGTTTTTACAAACGACTTTGAAGGTCATGGCAAAAGGTGGGATAATCAAACAACTCATAAAAATCTAATTGGATGTAAAACTTTTACAATATATATCAAAGATCCAGTAAGTATTATTGATCAAGAAATAAAAAAATAGGGCGATTGTAGCCCTATTTTTTATGCAATAAATTAGATTCTATCAGTTTTTCCGAATAATTATTAAACGAGTTTAATATCAATTATGTCTTTAAGTGAATCAATATAACTACTTACTCCTTTTGAAAATACTATTTCATCATTCCTACTATTATCTCTTAAATAAATCATAGCTTCCTCTTGATAATCTGTTAAAAATTCAACATATAATTTAATTTTATTTAGACGTTTCTTTTGACTATGGCTAAGTTTTAATATAGATTCAAGCTCAACTTTTTCATTTGAATACTTTATAAGTTTATCATTAATAAATGTATGACGCGTTTCTAGACGTTTAATTAAATTGGCAGTGCTTTTTTTTATGAAACTTTTTTCTTTACTATAAGGTGAATCAAAATCAGCATAATACATTTTGAAAGTTTTCAATTCATCCAATAATTCAATATGATATTTTCGCCATTCATTATATGTCTTAAAAAATGAATTTTCTTTAGTTTTGAATATTTCATCAACCCGTATTACTAAATCATCATCATACTTATCAAATTCTTGATTAATTTTTTCTTGTATTCCTGTAAATGATGGCTTACGCCCACTTTTCTTTGAACTCTCTCTTTGTTTTTCTACAAAATCGTAATCGGATTTATATAAAGATGAATATATTTTTACGAATAATAATTTGTTATAATTTCTATTTGAGAAATAGGTTTCTAGCAAATTTAATGCAGATTCAATATTCCTATAATGTGAAATTCGTTCATTAGAAGAAAGTAGTATTCTTGATTCTTCATCTAAAAAAATAAATTCATTAGCGAGATCAAAACTTGTTTTGGTCATTAGTTCAAGTCGATTTTTACTTATACGTAGAGATTTATATCCATATGATGTTAGAACCATATCAATTGTTTTAACGTCATAATAATTCTTGTATAGTAGCCTTATAATTGTATCTTGTTCATTTCTTGATTCTAAACTATATCCGTTAATATTAAGAAACTTTTCTAAATTAACTGAGTCAAGTTGAAGATACATTGCTAAATTGATAAAAAACTTTTTATCAAATTCTACTTTCTTATTTAGCTCAATCAATTTTTCACGAGTAGTTTTACTTTCCCTTTTATCCAGCTCTTTATTCAAAAGTGATATCTCATATTTTATCGTTTCAATTTCGTTTTTAACTGAATTGATAACTTTTTTTATAGATATAAATTCTATAGGGTTTGCTTTCGATAATTTGATCTTTAGATCGTCTAAATTTGTATCAAGAGCACTAATTTTATTATTCTTATATGATATAAAATCAGTAATTATTGATGTGTCATCAAAAGTAAAATAGTTATAATATGTTTGTTTGGATGGGCTACACTAAGTTAGACAGATTTCTTAAGGTCATATAAAATAAAACCATAAGAAAAGGAGAAAGCTATGTCTAATTCAAAACGTGATCGAAGAATTTTTACAGATGAGTTCAAAA
>Ga0209794_1001161_pt1 | contig 23631 bp, 26 predicted proteins | sample EBPBio232013_DNA_FD_185869 | JGI IMG/M metagenome (GOLD analysis project Ga0209794, IMG submission 185869) | Wastewater treatment Type I Accumulibacter community from EBPR Bioreactor in Madison, WI, USA - Reactor 1_5/23/2013_ DNA (SPAdes)... | ecosystem: Engineered > Bioreactor > EBPR >... | reverse complement strand
GACGTTGCGGCCGAACGACGTGATCAGCAGGTTCTTGCGCCGGCCCTGCAGGTGCAGGTGACCGTTGCCGTCGATGCTGGCGAGGTCGCCGGTCGGGAAAGCATCGTCGGTGGTCGCCGCCTGCCCGGTGTAGCCGAGGAAGGCGCGGGTGCGCACGGTCAGTTCGCCGTCCTCAATGGCCAGTCGGGCGTGGCCGAGCGGGCGGCCGACGCCGTCGGCGTCGTCGCCGGGGCGGTTGATCGCCAGCACCGAGCCGCCTTCGGTCAGGCCGTAGCCCTGATAGGCGGGAATGCCGAGGGCGCGCGCACCGGCCAGCAGTTCCGGGGCGACGCGAGCGCCGCCGACGGCGACGAACTGCAGCGTGGCCGACGGCTGGCTGCGGGTGAAGCCGAGGTAAGTCGCCCAGGCCTTGAGCAGTTCGGGCACCAGGATGACGCTGCCGGCGCCGGTTTCCTTGACCTTGCGGTCGAGCGCTGCCGGGTCGAAACCCTGCATCCCGGCCCAGCCGAGTTCGGCGAGCGGCGGCAGGTGCACCGGCATGCCGCGCAGCAGCGGGGCATAAACGCCGGCGACGTTTTCCAGCAGCAGGGCTAAGGGCAGGACGGCCAGATGGCGTTCGAGCGGCAGGTCAGCGAGGCGCTCATGCACTGCGCGGGCCGTGTCGAGCAGGCCGTCGCGGCTCAGGCAGACGCCCTTGGGGGCGCCGGTGCTGCCCGAAGTGAAGGAAATCTTGGCGGTGCCCGGCGGCAGTTCAACCGGCTCGACGACCCGGCGCATCCAGGTCAGGCCTTGCCAGCGACCGGTGATGGCGAAGCCGAGGTCGAGGGCGCCGATGCGTTCCGGCTGGTCGGTGAGAACGGTGTCGGCGCCAGCTTGTTCGAGTGCGTTGCGCAGTTGTTCGCCATGAAAGAAGGCGGGCAGCGGCAGGTGTACGCGGCCGGTGTCCTGGCAGGCGAGATCGGTGATGATCCAGGCCGGGCTGTTGTCGGCGAGCACGCCGACAACCCGGCTGCCGGCCAGGCGTTCGCGCAGGTTGAGCAGTTCGGCGACGATCTCGCTGGCATTCCAGTTGCGCTGGCTGCCAAGCAGCAGCGGCTTCTGGCCAAGGCGGGTGGCGAGTTCGGCTTGCCAGGAGAAATCAGCCATGGCGCTTCACCATTTCCAGAGCCAGGGCGATACGGCCGGCGACGACGATCGGCCGGCTGTCGTAGTAGCTGCCCCAGTCGGCGGCATCGGCGCCGAGGCGCTCCGGGTCGGCCGGCGCCAGGGCCAGCGGCGGCAGGCCGAGGCGGCGGAAGATGCCGATCAGCTCGCTGGTGGCGGTAAAGGCGACCCACTCGTAGCCGAGCCGGTCGAGGTGGCGGGCCAGGTTGAGGATGACATCGACGCTGCCGCCGGGGCGGTCGGCGGCGAGGTTGCCGACTTCGACGATCGCCTCGCGCTTGACCGGCTGGCCGGCGAGGCGGGCGACTGCGGCTTCGATCGGCTCGTCGAGGTAGGTTTCGAGAAACAGCCGGTCTTCGCCGGCACAGCGCCAGCCGGCGGCGGCGGTGATGCGCTCGTTGTCTTCGAGCAGCATCAGATTGGGGGCGAAGCTGCGCACCTTGGCGGCGTAGTGACGATGGAAGACATCGGCGATGAAGCTTTCCGCCTGCGCCCGGCGCGGGGCGCCGACGATGGTGTGACGGACCGTCGATACCGGTCGGCGGATCTGAAAAATCTTCTGGATGGCAGCCACGATGATGACCTCGTTGAACACTATGGCGCCAAGGATGCGACTGCGAAATTAAGACAAACTTAAAGCCGGCGAGGCCGGCTTGTATCAGTTTGTCGCGTAGGCTGCCAGGGCGGCTGCATGTGCCGCTTCCAGGTATTGCCAGTCGGCAAGCGACATGCCACCGCGATGACGGGCGAGCTGCGCCATGTCGTGCCGGGCGGCGAAGTGGCGTAGCCAGCGGCGGCGACATTTTTCAAGGTCGATCAGGGCCAGTTCGATCACTGGGCCGGGTGTGCCTTCCTCGACCCGAACGAAGATGTGCTTCGCATACAGGCAGCCATGCTGCCAGCCGGCGCTGTGCATCAGTGCCAGTGCCTGGCCGAGACGATCAAGCACCTGCATCCGTGTTGCCTGCGAGACCGCGCTCGCCTGCGTCGCGTACCAGCGGTCGAGAGAGACGAAGCCGGGCAGTTCCTGGGTGACCAGCATGGCCTGCCAGACATCGCCCTGTTTCCGGGCGCCGCAATAGACCAGTTCGGGAACGCCGAGGCCAAGGGCGCGCAAGGCCCGGATCGATTCAGCCTCGCGCAGCACTGTCGGTCGCCCCAGAGGGTGGCACAAGGAGCGGTGGAGATGACCGGACTGACGCTTGCAGTAAAGTGGGCCGCTTTTCCCGGCGATGCGCTGGACGCCACTTTCGCCGCCACGCCGCTGGTTTGCTTCCTCCACCCATTCTCCCCGGATCTGCCACCAGCGCTCGAATGTTGATGCTACGGAGCGCTTCATGATTGTTTGCGCAGGGTGTAGACCCGCCACATGGCGTAGCCGGGCAGAAAGTCCTGGGCGCCGATGATGTCAAAGCCAGCGGCAGTGAACTCCGATTCGATGACCTTGCGGCTCACGACGAAGCGGTTCTGGTTCTCGCCTTTTCCACGAGTTGCCCGTCTGGCTTCCAGGCGCTTGCGCCGCCATGCCTTGAAGTTGCCGTCGACCCACAGCGATACGATCAGGGTGTCGCGGGTGACGCGGTGAAATTCTTGCAACATCGCCTGACGATGAGCCGGATCGGCAATGTGGTGCAGGAGGCGCATGCAGAAAATGCAATCGACGGCGGCATCGCCCAGACCGATATCGAAGGCCGATGCCTGGAAAGTGTGCACACGGTCGACGATATCGGCTGCTTGTGCGCCGCGGGCTACCTCCAGCATGTGCGGCGAGTTGTCCGCCGCGAGGATGACCCGGTTCTTTTTTTCCGCGAGCAGGGGCCAGAAGCGACCTGCCCCGCAAGGCAGGTCGAGTACCAGCGAGGGGTCGCCGGCTATGGCCAGCGCCCGGCGGGCAAGCTGCTGATCGCGCAGATTGGACAGGCGGCGGGCGATGCCATCCTGGTGCTTGTGGAAGTACTGCTGGGCGTGGGCCTCGTCATACTTCCTTGAAAATTCGAGCTGTATTGGATTTTGCGCAGACACTTCGGGCCTCTTCCTGTGGAAAGCATGGCCGCAAAGGTAGTCAGGCGGGCGTCAATAGCACGTGAAAACCCTGTCAAATTTTCGTCAAATCCCCGTCTGGCGCGGACTTGCAGCGGTCTGTCAGAACGCCAGCCCGCTTTCCTCGTAGATCGCCGGGAAATCGGTGAGCAGTTCGACGCTCTTCAGCTCGACCGGGTCGCCGGCGGTCAGCGTTGCCAGTTGCCAGCCGATGTCGCCGCTGCGCCGGTGGATTTCGATCAGCGCTTCGTCCTGGCTGACGAGCATGTACTCGAGCAGGGTCGGCAGGCTGCGGTAGGCCTGCAGCTTTTCCCGGCGATCGGTGGCGGCGGTGCTTTCGGAAAGCACCTCGACGATCAGGCGCGGGTTGTCCACCACCTGGTCGGCGGGGCCGACGCTCAGGTGCTGCGGGTCGCAGGTGACCAGCACGTCGGGGTAGTAGATGCTGTGCGTCTTGGCCACGCGCAGCTTGGTGTCTGCCATGAAGGCGCGGCACGGCGAGCCGCGCAGGTGATTGCGCAGCAGCGACGCGATGTTGAGCGCGATGACGTTGTGGCGCAGCGAGGCGCCGGTCATCGCGTGGATGCGGCCGGCGACGTATTCGTGGCGCACCGGGCTGCGCACTTCGTGGGCCAGGTATTCGGTTTCCGTCACGTAGATGTCATCGGCGAGTTTCATGGCGCCCTCCTGCGGTTGACGGAAAAATTATGCAATAAATCACCGTCTTAGTGGGCGGCTTCCCAGTTCGACCCGACCCCGACTTCGACCACCAGCGGCACCTTCAACTGAGCCACCTGGGTCATCAGGCGCGGCAGGTGGGTGCGGATTTCCATCAGCTCGGCGTCCGGCACTTCGAGCACCAGTTCATCGTGTACCTGCAGGACCAGTGTCGACTGGCGGGCGGTCTGCTCCAGCCAGTTCTGGACGGCGATCATGGCGAGCTTGATCAGGTCGGCGGCGGTGCCCTGCATCGGCGCATTGATCGCCGCGCGCTCGGCGGCCTGGCGGCGGTTGCCGTTGCTCGAACGGATTTCCGGCAGCCACAGGCGGCGACCGAAGACGGTCTCGACGTAACCGTGCTCGCGCACTGTCGCCCGCGCTTCTTCCATGTAGCGGGCGACGCCGGGGTAACGGGCGAAGTAGCGGTCGATGTAGGTCTGCGCCGCGCTGCGCTCCAGGCCGAGCTGGCGGGCGAGGCCGAAGGCGCTCATGCCGTAGATCAGACCGAAGTTGATGCTCTTGGCGACGCGGCGCTGGTCGGGGCCGACTTCGAGCGGTGTGACGCCGAAGATTTCGGCGGCGGTGGCGCGGTGCACGTCCTCGCCGTGGGCGAAGGCGTCGAGCAGGCGGGCGTCGCCGGAGAGGTGGGCCATGATGCGCAGTTCAATCTGCGAGTAATCGGCCGAGACGATGCTGCTGCCTTCGGGGGCGACGAAGGCGGTGCGGATCTTGCGGCCTTCGTCGGTACGCACCGGGATGTTCTGCAGGTTGGGTTCGCTGGAAGCGAGCCGGCCGGTGACCACCGAGGCCTGCGAGAAATGTGTATGCACGCGGCCGCTGTCCGGGTTGATCATGCGCGGCAGCTTGTCGGTGTAGGTGCCCTTCAGCTTCGACAGCGAGCGGTGTTCGAGCAGCAGCTTGGGCAGCGGGTAGTCGAGCGCCAGTTCGGACAGTACTTCCTCGTCGGTCGACGGGCCGCCGGAGGCGGTTTTCTTCTTCACCGGCAGGCCCAGCTTGCCGAACAGGATTTCGCCCAGTTGCTTGGGCGAAGCGAGGTTGAACGGCTGGCCGGCGAGTTCGTAGGCTTGCGCTTCCAGCGCCATGATCTTCTGGCCGATCTCGTGGCTCTGACGGGCGAGCGTGTCGCCGTCGATCAGGATGCCGGTGCGCTCCATCTGCCAGATCACCTGGCGGGCGGGCAGTTCGATCTCGTGATAGATGCGGGAGAGGCCCGGCTCCTTGGCGAACTGCGGGTGCAGCACGTCATGGACGCGCAGCGTGACGTCGGCGTCCTCGGCGGCGTAGGTGGCGGCGCGCTCGATGTCGACCTGGTCGAAGCCGATCTGCTTGGCGCCCTTGCCGCAGAGGTCTTCGTAGGCGATCGTTGCGAGGCCGAGGTGGCGGCTGCACAGCTGGCCGAGGTCGTGGCCCTTGTCGGATTCGATCACGTAGCTCTGCAGCATGGTGTCATGGGCGATGCCGGCGAGCGCGATACCGTGATTGGCGAAGACGTGCTGGTCGTATTTGGCGTTCTGCAGCACCTTACGGCGTTCGGTGTTTTCCAGCCAGGGTTTGAGTTTCGCCAGCACCTCGTCGCGCGGCAATTGCTCGGCGACGCCGGGGCCGTTGTGGGCGAGCGGGATGTAGCAGGCCTCGCCGGGCGTGACCGACAGCGAGATGCCGACGATGCGGGCGGTGAAGCTGTCGAGGCTGGTGGTTTCGGTGTCGAGCGCGGTCAGCGTGGCGTTTTCGATCTTTTGCAGCCAGGCGTCGAATGCCTCCCAGGAGAACACCGTCTCGTAGCGGACCTCGCTCGGCGCGGCGGGCGGCGCGGCGGTTTCTTTGCCGGCCGGCGGCGCGTCGCTGTCGAGTTCGCGCGTCCAGGTGCGGAAGTTGTAGCGCGTGTACAGCTCGCGCAGCGTGTCGCGGTCGCGCGTCGTGGCGGTCAAGGCCGTCGGCGCCGGCAAATCCGGCAGGTCGCAGACGACGGTGACGAGCTTCTTGCCGAGCGGCAGGAAATCGAGGTGGTCGCGCAGGTTCTGGCCGACCACGCCGCTGATCTTGTCGGCGTTGGCGACGATTTCGTCGAGCGAGCCGTATTGCGTCAGCCATTTGACTGCGGTCTTCGGGCCGCACTTGGCGACGCCGGGAACGCCGTCGACGGTGTCGCCGACCAGCGCCAGGTAATCGACGATCAGCGAAGGCGGGACGCCGAACTTGGCTTCGACGCCGGCCGCGTCGAGCATTTCCTCGCTCATCGTGTTGTACCAGCGGACATGCGGGCCGACCAGCTGGGTCAGGTCCTTGTCGCCGGTGGAAATCAGCGTGTCGATGCCGTCGGCGGCGGCTTTGGTCGCCAGCGTGCCGATCACGTCGTCGGCCTCAACGCCGTCGACGCACAGCACCGGCCAGCCGGCGGCGGCGATGGCGGCGTGGATCGGTTCGATCTGGGCGCGCAGGTCGTCGGGCATCGGCGGACGGTGCGCCTTGTACTCGGGATACCAGTCGTCGCGGAAGGTCTTGCCCTTGGCATCGAAGACGACCGCCTTGTAGTCTGCCTTGTGGTCGCTTTCCAGACGACGTAGCATGTTCAAAACCCCGTACAGCGCGCCAGTCGGCTCGCCGGCCGGGTTCCGCAGGTCGGGCAGGGCGTGATAGGCGCGATACAGATAGGACGAACCGTCCACCAACAAGAGAAGAGGCATGGAATGACCGAGAGCGAAAAACTGGTGATGGGAGTCGAGACCGAGGCACTGCTGAAGAGCGCATCGGCCCGCGAGTCCTGGCGGATTTTCGGCATTATGTCAGAGTTCGTCGAGGCCACCGACCGCCTGGCGGCGATCAAGCCGGCGGTGACGATCTTCGGTTCCGCCCGGGTCAAGGAAGGAACGCCCTACTACGACCTGACCGAGCGCGTCGCCCGCCTGCTCTCCGATTCCGGCTTCTCGGTAATCTCCGGCGGCGGTCCCGGCATCATGGAAGCGGCCAACAAGGGCGCCTTCCACGGCAAGTCGCCGTCGGTCGGTCTCAACATCCAGCTGCCGCACGAACAGCAGAGCAATCCCTATCAGGACATCTCGCAGACCTTCCGCCACTTCTTCGCGCGCAAGTACATGTTCGTCCGCTTCGCCAGCGCCTATGTCGTCATGCCCGGCGGCTTCGGCACGCTCGACGAACTGATGGAAGCGTTGACCCTGATCCAGACCGGCAAGGCGCGCAAGATGCCGATCATCCTGGTCTGCTCGGATTTCTGGAAGGGGCTGATCGACTGGTTCCGCGACACGCTGGTGCGCGAAAAGATGATCGACGCCGAGGACATGCATCTGATCCAGTTGATCGACGATCCGGAAAAAGTGGTCGAGGCCATTTTCAAGCATTACGAAGCGCGGCCGTTCAGCCCGCTGCCCAACGAGCGGGAGATGATGCTCAACCTGTAATAAAATGCTCGCCAGACCGAAAGGAAAACAACATGCGTCGTCTACTCCCCATCCTGCTGCTCGCCGCTTTGCCCGTCTGGGCACAAACCGGCGACCGGCAACCGCTCCCCGCCGTGCCGCCGCCGCCGCCGGAAATGGAACCCTTCGACGCGGCGCTTGAGCCGCAGGTGACCATCGTCCGCAGTGCCAAGGATACCCGCGAGGAGTTCCGCATCAACGGCAAGCTGTACATGATCCGGGTCACGCCGGCCGTCGGCAAACCCTATTATCTGGTCGACCGCCAGGGCGATGGCGTGATGGTCGAAAGTGAGATCAATCCCAATCCGGTGCGGCCGCCGATGTGGGTCATCCATAGCTGGTAAACCTTGTCTGTCTACACCACGGTCGGGCGCGCCGAACTTGCCGCCTGGCTGGCGCCGCTTGAGGTCGGCGCCCTCCGGGAATTCGTCGGCATCGCTGCCGGCATGCAGAACTCCAATTATTTCGTGACCACCGACAGCGGCCGCTTCGTGCTGACGCTGTTCGAAGCCATCGATCCCCGGTCGCTCGACTTCTACCTGCGCCTGCAATCCCACCTGGCCGATGCCGGCCTGCCCTGTCCGCATCCCAGTGTCGACGGCGAGGGCCGGCGCTGGCGGCTGCTGTGCGGCAAACCTGCCGCGCTCCTCAGTTGCCTGCCCGGGCGGGCGGTCGAGACGCCGGATGTGGGGCAATGCCGGGCGGTCGGTGCGGCCCTGGCGCGCCTGCATCTGGCGGCTGCCGACCTGACCGGGGCGCCGCCCAATCCCTGCGGCGCACCCTGGCGGCAGGAAGTCGGTGCCCGCCTGATGAAGCTTCTGCCGCCCGCCGAGGCGGACCTGTTGCGCGATGAGCTGGCTTTCCAGGCGGCCCAGGACTGGTCGCAATTGCCGAGCGGCGTGATCCACGCCGACCTGTTTCGCGACAATGTGCTGTGGCGTGACGATGGCGAACTGGGTGGCCTGCTCGATTTCTATTTTGCCGGTGTCGACGCCTGGTTGTTCGACCTGGCGGTCGTCGCCAACGACTGGTGCCCGGACGCCGATCGGTTGGCAGCGCTGGTTGCCGGTTATGCGGGGGTCCGGCCGCTGGGCGAAGGCGAACGCATTGCCTGGCCGGCGGTTCGCCGGGCGGCGGCCCTGCGGTTCTGGCTGCTGCGCCTCGAGGCAAAGCTGGTGCCGCGGGCCGGTGAAGTGGTCACGGTCAAGGATCCCGGCGATTTTCGCCGCCTGCTCGAACAAATCCGCCTTGCCCCGCAGGCGCTCCCCGGCTAGCATCGGCGCATGAGCGAAACTCCCCGATTTCCGATGGTTCCGGCGCCCTTCACGGGCGAAAGCAACGAAGTTGATGCCGGTGCCTGCTTCGACTGGCTGGCCCAGGGCTGGGCCATGTTCATTGCCCACCCGGGTATCTGGCTGGGCAGCAGCGTGCTGATGCTGGTCATCCTGCTCGGGATTTCCATCGTTCCCATCTTCGGCCAGGTGGCCGCGCACCTGCTGGTGCCCTTGTTCGGTGCCGGCATGCTGCAGATCTGCCGCAGCATTGCCGACGAACGCGAGCCGCAGATCGGCGAGCTGTTTGCCGGTTTCCGCCAGCGCGCCGGGCAACTGGTGATGGTCGGTGTGTTCTTTGCCATCGGTGTGTTCGGCATTGCCCTGGTCGCTTTCCTGCTGATCAGCGGCGGTGTGCTCGGCGGTGCCATCACCGGCCGGGTTGGCGGCATCGGCGTGGCTTTTGGTGGTTTCCTGCTGGCCGTCCTGCTGGTGCTGCTGCTGTCGGTGCCGATCATCATGGCTACCTGGTTTGCGCCGGCGCTGGTCTATTTTCACGGCATGCAGCCGTTGGCGGCGATGAAGGCCAGTTTCGCCGCCGGTGCCAAGAACTGGCTGGTGATGATCATTTTCGGGATTTTCCTGGTCGTTGCCGGCTTCTTTGCCATGTTGCCGATCGGGCTGGGGCTCCTTCTCCTGCTGCCGATCTTCTCGGCCGCGGTTTACGCGTCCTATCGCGACATCTTTGTCGGTGCCTGAGCGATGCGAGCACAAAATCTTCCGGCGCTGGCCGGCTGGCAGTGGGTTCGCGGCGGCTTTGCAATTTACCGGCGCAACCCGCCGGTGCTTGCCATCCTGGTCATCTGCTACTGGTTCGTCGTGGTTTTCCTCAATCTGTTTCCGATCATCGGCGCGCTTGCCGCATCGGCGGTCGTACCTGGTCTCTCGGTCGGCTTGATGCAGGCGGCGCGCAACGTCGAACGCGGGCAGTCAGCCAGCATCCAGACCTTGCTCGATGGCTTTCGCGACAACCGACGTACCCTGCTTACCCTTGGTGTGCTCTATCTGCTGGCGACGCTGGCCGTGCTCGGACTGTCCACGATTGCCGACGGCGGCGACCTGCTGCGCTTCATGCTGGCCAACAGCCGGGCCGAACGCGCCTTGATGGAAGAAGCCGATTTCACTTATTCGGCCTTGCTGGTGGCGATCTTCATGGTGCCGGTGTTGATGGCATGGTGGTTCGCTCCGGTGCTGGCGGCCTGGCATCGGCAGCCCCTGGGCAAGGCGCTGTTTTTCAGCTTCATCGCCTGCGCGATGAACTGGCGGCCGTTCCTGGTCTATGGCGTCGGCCTGTTGCTGGTGGCGGTGGTCCTGCCCGGTCTGGTGCTCGGCCTGCTGCTGCTCATCCTGCCGGCGCTCCAGGGCTTTGCCACCCTGGTGGTGACCGTGGTCATGGGCCTGGTCGTCGCGCCGACTGTGTTTGCCAGTTTCTACGTCGGCTACCGGGACATCTTCGGCGTCTCCGAAATTGTCTGATCCGCTGGGGATCTTCGGCGGGACTTTCGACCCTGTGCATTACGGGCATCTTCGCCTGGCCGAGGAGTCGATGGCCCACCTCGGCCTTGGCGAGGTGCGCTGGATTCCCGCCGGCAACCCGCCACACCGGGGCCTGCCGCAGGTGACAGCGGCGCAGCGTCTGCGCATGGTGCAGATGGCGACGGCTGACAACCCGCGCTTCTCGGTCGATCCGGCCGAGGTCGACAGCCAGGCGCCGAGTTATACCGTACTGACCCTGGAGCGCTTGCGCCGGGAATTTGGTGGCGGGCGTCCGCTGGTCCTGCTGGTTGGTGCCGATGCCTTTGCCGGTCTTTCCTCCTGGCATCGGTGGACCGATATTTTTGCTTTCGCCCACGTCGCGGTATCGCACCGACCGGGTTTTCCGGTCGAGGTCTCCAGCCTGCCGCCGGCCTTGGCCGAGCAATTCCGGCAGCGCCGTCTGCTTGCCGTCGATGCCCTGAAAACCGCGCCAGCCGGTGGCATCGTTACCTTTGCCATGACCCAGCTGGCGATTTCGGCAACGCAGATACGCCTCTTGATCGCCAATGGAAAATCCGCCCGGTATTTGCTGCCGGACGCCGTTCTCGACTATATTTCGTCCCATTCCCTTTACAGAAACCCCTGATGGACATACGCAAGCTGCAAAAAATCGTCGTTTCCGCCCTTGAAGACATCAAGGGCAAGGACATCGAAGTCATCAACACTACCAAGCTGACCTCGATGTTCGACCGGGTCGTGATCGCTACCGGCGATTCCAACCGGCAGGTCAAGGCACTGGCCAACAACGTGGTCGAGAAGGTCAAGGAAGCCGGCGGCGAAATCATCTCGACCGAAGGGGAAGACGGGGGCGAATGGGTGCTGGTCGATATCGGCGACCTGGTTGTGCACGTCATGCAACCGACCGTCCGTGCCTACTACAACCTTGAGGAACTCTGGCAGGCCACCCCAGCCCAGCGCCGCAAGTTGGCGGAGCAGGCTAGCGGCGAATGAAGCTGCTGGTGGTCGCCGTCGGTCATCGCCAGCCGGGCTGGGTTGACGACGGTTGCGGCGAATACCTCAAGCGCATGCCGCGCGAGGCGGCGGCCAGCGTGATCGAGATCAAGCCCGAACCACGCGGCTCGAAAACCCGCGAGCAACTGCTTGCCGCTGAACGCGGGCGGATCGAAGATGCCTTGCCGGCGTCCTGCCGCCTGGTCGTTCTCGACGAGAAGGGCGATGATCTGACCACCTTGAAGCTGGCCCAGCGGCTCGAACACTGGATGCAGGACGGGCGCGACGTTGCCTTGCTGATCGGCGGTGCCGACGGCATTGACGAGGCGCTCAAACAGCGTGCCGCCGAGAAGATCCGCTTGTCCAGCCTGACCCTGCCACACGGCATGGCCCGCCTGCTGTTATGCGAGCAGTTGTACCGGGCAGTCAGCGTGCTGAAGAACCATCCTTATCACCGGGAGGGCTGATGCGTCTCTATCTTGCCTCACGCAGCCCGCGCCGACGCGAACTGCTGCACCAGATCGGCGTCGACTTCGATACCTTGATCGGCGAAGTGGAAGTCGATGAAACTCCGCTGCCGGCCGAAATCCCGGCTGCCTACGTCGAGCGCGTGACCCGTGCCAAGGCCGCCCAGGGCTTGCACATCATCCGCGAACGTCACCTGGTCGCCCATCCGGTGCTGGCTGCCGACACCACGCTCGAATTCGACGGCGAGATCATCGGTAAACCAGTCGACGCGGCCGACGCCGAGGCCATCCTGCACCGCCTCTCCGGGCAGACGCACCGCGTTCTCACCGGCGTCGCTGTCGCCGATGCGGAGCGCTGCATCTTCATTCTCTCGGTCAGCGAAGTTTCTTTCCGTGTTCTCTCCGACGACGAGATTCGTCACTACGTCCTTTCCGGCGAGCCGATGGACAAGGCCGGCGCCTACGGCATCCAGGGGCGGGCCGGATTGTTCGTCGCCCACATCACTGGCAGCTATACCGGCATCATGGGTCTGCCGGTGTGCGAGACCGGCGAGCTGCTCAAGCAATTCGGCTGGCGTTTCTGAACGCTCTGCGGGTTGTGCTTGCGCGCCTGCCGGTGGCTCGCTACATTGGTCCCGATAAATATAACGGAGGAGACGACCATGGGACTATTTTCGCTGTTTTCCAGCGATGCACCGGCCGCGCGCCCGACATCCACGTCGGCGGGTCAGCCACAGAGCGGGCGCTTCGACTGCAAAACACCACCGGCCAGCTTCAGCGAGCTCGGTGTCGCTGGTGAGGGCGGGCTGCTCCTTTCCTTCGTGCCGCCGGATACGGATTTTTCGCGGGTCAGCGCTGCCTGGCAACGCCTATCAGCCAGTGGCCGCTCGGTCCTCAGCCTGTCGTCGACCGGCGCCCTGTGCGGCCAGGCCGGTGCTTCGCCCTATTGCGAGATGCAGGGTACGCAGGGCAGCTGGTTGTGGCTGCCGCAGGGCCTGATCGCCCGCCACGAGGTGCATGTCGTCGACCTCCACATCAAGGACACGGCCACCGCCAGCCAGCGCGTCGCCGCCATCCGCCGCGAACTGGAGAAAATCCGGCCAGGAATTCCGCTTTCCGGCGAGCGCAGCTTTGCCCTCGTCTTCTGCGACGGGCTGTCGGCGTCCGAAGGTTTCCTGATGCAGGCCTGGTATCAGAGCGGGCACTTTCCCTGTCTGGCGATTGGCGGCTCCGCCGGCGGCAGTCTCAATTTCAGCGGTACCTACATCGGCGCCGGCGGTTCGGTGCTGCAGGGCAAGGCGGTGCTGGTCTTCTGCCAGATGGCGGAGGGCAAGTCCTTTGCCCCGTTCAAGAGCCAGAACTTCGAACCGACCCAGCAGAGCTGGCTGGTCGCCGAGGCCGACCCGGTCGCCCGCACCGTAAGCTCGCTGTTTGGCAGCGATGGTCGGCCGCAGCCCATCCTCGACGTGCTCGCCGGCCACTTGCGCTGCAGCCCGGGCGATCTGGCCCGGCAACTGGAAGGCAAGACCTTCGCGGTCAAGGTCGAGGACGAGTATTTCATCCGCTCGGTGGCGGAAATCCGTAGCGACCGCATTGCCTTCTTTTGCGACCTCGAATTCGGTGATCGCCTGCACCTGCTCAAGGCCACCGATTTCATCGCCGCCACGCGCAACGACTGGCAGCAGTTCGTCAGCCGCCACGGCCGGCCAAGCGCGGTGCTGCTCAACGATTGCGTGCTGCGCCGCGTCGGCAACAGCGGGCGGCTGAGCGAGGCGCGCTTTTTCGACGACGTCCCGGCCGCCGGCTTTTCGACCTTCGGCGAAATCCTCGGTGTGCCGATCAACCAGACCCTGTCGGCGCTCGCCTTCTTCGACCAGCGCAACGAGGCGATGGCGCGTTTCCCGGTCGACTATGCGGCCTACGCCGGGCACTATGCGCAGCGCGCGCTGCATCGCTGGGCGGCGCTCAACGGCATCCAGACCGCGGTGACCGAACGTGTCGTCGATTACCAGCAGGCGATCGCCCCGCTGCTTGCCGCGCTACCCCAGCTGGAGCAAGCCACCTTGCGCCAGGCCGACACGCTGGACATCGCCCAGCGTAGCATCCGCTCGATCAGCGAGGCTGCCATCCAGACGCGCTCGGCCCAGTCCCGGCTGGGCAGCGAGCTGGACGACCTCGAACGCATCTCCCAGAGCATCAGCCAGATCACCGGCGGTATCGGTGCGATTGCCGACCAGACCAATCTGCTGGCGCTCAACGCGGCAATCGAGGCGGCGCGGGCCGGCGAGGCAGGGCGGGGTTTCGCGGTCGTTGCCGACGAAGTGCGCAAGCTCGCCCAATCGGCGAAGGACCAGGCGCAGGCGACGACCAAGAGCATCGGCGAGGCGGTGACGACGATCGCCAAGATTCGCGCGGTGGCGACCGAAACCGTCGGCACGACGCAGGAAATGGCCGACAAGAGCACACTCGCTGCCGATCAGATCGTCAACATGAGCCAGAATGCAGGTACGGAACGCGATGAACTCAACGCCAGCCTGGCCCGCCTTGAGGAACTGGCGCAGGGGATGGGCGCGATGCAGGAAGCGGTCGAACAGCTGACCTTGTTGCAGCGCCTGGCGACTTCCTAGACCGCCGCCAGGATGCGGCGTGCTGCTTGCAGCGCGCCGTCCGGCTGCGGGCGGGGTGGTGCCGGCAGTGCCAGCAGGGCGTCGATTTCGGCGCCGAGCTCGCCGTCTTGCAGTCGCTCGGCGGCGACCTCCCGGCAGCGGTTGTGGGTATGCAGCCAGTCGATCAGGAAATCCTGTTCCGGCCAGTCGGCGCGTCGCTGGTAAAGCACCGGCGTGCCGTTGCAGGCCGCTTCGGTAAAGGTGCCGTAGCCTGGCTTGGTGAGCACGGCGTCGACCGAGGCGAGCAGGTCGGTGAATGCCAGCCCGAGACTTTCGATGCTGACAGCGTCCGGATGCCGGCACTGCCAGGCGGCCGGCAGCAGCCAGCGCGTAGCTGGCAGGCGCGGCCAGGCGTCCACCGGTAGACGATGGTCGAAGCCGCCCAGCGCAATCAGGATGTTGCGCCCGGCGCCGAGCCCGAGATCGTGCCGGGTGCCGCGGGCGGCAATCGGAGCTATCGTTTCCAGGCGGGTCAGTTCGGCCATCGGCATGCCCGGTGTCAGGCGCAGGAAAGTGTCTGCATCCCGGTAGGCGGCAAGTATCTGCGCGTGGATCAGCGCCGCCCACGGCTCGCTGCCGAAGAAATGGGCGAACAGGTCGGCCCAGTTCAGCGGGCAGACCGCCAGTGCAGGAATTCCGGCCAGCTTGGCGCCGGCCAGCGGCAGATAGGAAACATTGCTGAGCACCGCGTCCGGCGCCAGCGCGCGCAGGAAATCGGCCTCGCCGGCGACGCGTTGCGGCCAGTCGGCGTGTGCCGCGCGGTAGGCGGCGGCGCTGGCCGCGTGGTCGATGCGCAGCGCATCGTGCATGAGGTAGCCGAAATCGCTGGCGGCGGAAATCAGCTCGAAGGGCGGCACGATCCGCTCGCGCAGCTTGTCTTCCGGGACGCGGCTGCGCACGGTCATGCGCAGGCCGGGGGCGAGTTCCGCCAGCGCATTCAATACCGGCGCGCTGATCGCCAGGTGGCCGAGGCCGTGAGCGGTGATGTCGGCAAATAGATGCATGGGTCAGTTGTTTTCGTTAGCTTGGGGTCGGCACGAAGGATTTCAATTATGCCGCTGTCGGCGAGCCTCGCCGAATGGCATCATCGTCGTGCCAAACCCACGGAGATTGCCATGAGTACCAGCACTGGCGCTTTTACCATCCTCCAGCGCTTCGCCCCGCCGGCGCCGCCGAACCGCCTCGCCGACAGCGTGCTGCTGATCATCGACGCTCAGCGCGAATACCTCGACGGTCAACTGGCGCTGCCCGGCATCGGCTCCGCGCTGGCTGCCGGCGCCCGCCTGCTGGCGCGCGCCCGGGCCGCCGGTACGCCGGTGGTGCACGTCTTGCATCGCGGCGCCGGGCCGCTGTTCAACCCGGATACGCCGGCTTACCGGCCGCTCGACGAGATGCAGCCGCTGCCCGGTGAAAGCGTCGTCAACAAGACGCTGGCCGACGCCTTCGCCGGTACCGAACTGCAGGCGGTGCTGGCAGCCACAGGGCGGCAGAACCTGATCGTGATCGGCTTCATGACCCACAACTGCGTCAGCTCGACGGTGCGTGCGGCAACCGGGCGCGGTTTCCGGTGCTCCGTCGTCGCGCCCGCTTGCACCACCCGTCCGCTGCCGGACGGGCAGGGCGGGGTGCTGTCCGCCGAACTGCTAAATGAAGCCAGCCTGATCGGGCTGAGCGACACGCAGGCGGCGATTGTCCGCGAAGTCGCTGCGATTCCCGACTGAAGCTCAGCGGTTCTTGAACGCCGGCTTACGCTTCTCGACGAAGGCGGCCATCCCCTCCTTCTGGTCTTCGAGCGCGAAGGCCGCGTGGAAGACGCGGCGTTCGAAGAGAAGGCCTTCGTTGAGCGAGGACTCGAAGGCGCGGTTGACCGATTCCTTGATCATCATCACCACCGGCAGCGAATAGCCGGCGATGGTCGCGGCGGCCTTCAGCGTCTCGTCCAGTAGTTGCTCGGCCGGAATCACCCGGGCGACCAGACCGGCCTTCTCGGCTTCGGCGGCGTCCATCATGCGCGCGGTCAGGCACAGGTCCATCGCCTTCGCCTTGCCGACGGCGCGCGGCAGGCGCTGCGTGCCGCCGGCGCCGGGCAGCGTGCCGAGGCGGATTTCCGGCTGGCCGAACTTGGCCGTATCGGCGGCGAAGATCATGTCGCACATCATCGCCATCTCGCAGCCGCCGCCGAGGGCGAAGCCCGAAACGGCGGCGATCACCGGTTTCCGGGTCGTCTTGATGCGCTCCCAGTTGCGGGTGATGAAGTCCGTTTTATAGGCGTGCATGTAGTCGAAGTCCTTCATGAAGCCGATGTCGGCGCCGGCGGCGAAGGCCTTCTCGTCGCCGGTGAGGACGATGCAGCCGATGTTCTCGTCGGCTTCGAAGGCGTCGATGGCGGCGGCGATGCCGTCGACGACCTCGTTGTTCAGCGCGTTCATCGCTTCCGGGCGATTGATGCGGATCAGGCCCACCTTGCCGTGGACTTCGTTGAGGACGACCTTGCTCATGTGCTTGTTCTCCAGTGTTATAGGATTTTTCGGAGCGGCAAGCATACAACAGGGTCCGGTCGCGGTCAGCCGGGTGGGTCCGCTTGACTCCAATCCTTGGCCGGCGGCAGCTTGACTTGCGGGATGGGCCCCCGCTCGGCGGCAATGACCCGATCCATGACTTCGTACAGTTCCTGGATCAGCGCCGGTCCGAAGGCCTGCTCGATGATCCGGTACTGTTCAACGATCAAGGGGCCGAGTTCGGCGACCAGGCGGTCGGCCTTCGGCGTCATGCGGACGATCAGCCGGCGTTGGTCCTCGGGCATCCGGGTCCGGGTGACCAGGCCCATGTCTTCCATCCGCGAGAGGACGCCGGTCAGACTGGGGCTCAGTATCTGGCAGATCTCGCAGATCTCCCGGGGTTCGAGCTGGTCGAACTCGCTGATGGCCCTGAGGATGCGCCACTGCTGCTCGGTCAGTCCGAAGTGAGTGATGATCGGCCGGAAATGGCGGAGGAGTTCTTCCCGGGCGCGCAGGAACAACTGCGGCAGATTTCGGTAGGCAAGCTTGCGCGACATGGTTTGTTCGGGCGAAATGTAGTTGGGTTAGCCTGCATCATATCAGTTGACTATCTAATATGTTAGTGACTAGATTGCGGCTGGCGGATACATATCTCGAGGCAGGATGAATACCTCCGTGCAAGCGATTCCGGACATCCATATCGGTCGGGTTTACGATCAGCGCGACCCGGAGTGCGATATCCACTACGAAACCTTTGGCCGGTTGGCCGACTTTTTCGGTCGAAACACGCCGGCTCACCGCCATTACTGTTTCTTCCAATGGCATTTCCTGGTGCGCGGCAGCATCAGCCTCAATCTTGACGGTCAGGTCTTTTCCGGCCGGGCGCCACTGCTCATCTTCACGCCGCCGACCGTGCCGCATGCCTTCTATTCGGAACAGGATACCGATGGACATGTGCTCACCGTCCGCCAGGAGGTCGTTCGCCTCTGGTACCAGGGGGCATCCGGGCAGTGGCCGGAGTCGCTGCTACGCGACGCGGCATTCCTAGAGCTGGGTACGCTGGCACCGGAGGCGCTGCGCTCGCTGTTCCAGATTGCCGAACTGCTGCAAACCGAGTTCGTCGGCGCCGCCGCCGGGCGCTCGGCAGCGCTTCTGGCGCTGGGTCAGCATTTTTTCATCCAGACTGCACGCCTGCTGCTGGCCCAGGACGATACGCTACGCCAGCGCCCGGAGCGCAGCGAAGACCTGCGCCTGTTCCTCGATTTCTGCGACCTGATCGAAGCCCACTTCCGCGAGCACCTGACACTGTCCGACTATGCCGGTCGCCTGTCGGTCACCGAGGCGCGTCTCAACGACATCAGCCGACGGGTGGCCGGGCGAGCGTCGAAGGAAGTGGTGCACGAACGGTTGTTGCAGGAAGCCAGGCGTCTGCTGCGGTTTTCTGCCGTTCCGGTATCGGAAATCAGCTATCAGCTGGGGTTCGCCGACCCCGCCTATTTCTCCCGCTTCTTCACCAAGCGCTGCGGGGTGCCGCCCAGCCAGTTCCGGTTGGCGCAGTCGGCTTGAGTACTTACGAAAAGTACAAGTCATTTCCTCAAACGTGCATTCACTAATATCTTAGTAACAGCTCTAATCTGCCTCATGGACAGCCCGCATCCGGCGGCTGACAAATGGGGGGCAGGGCAGTGGCTGAATTCGATATCACGCGCAAGTTCGTTCGCATCATGCGTACCTTGCCCAACGGCCTGGTCGAGTTCGAATTCGCCGTTGGCGATCCCGATGTGGCGGCCGAGCTGGTCATGCCCAGGGCGGCCTTCGAGGAATTCTGCCAGGCCAACCGGGTCGAGCTGCTGAGCGGCGACAAGCCGCAGCCGGCCGACAGCGAGGCCGCCGACGCCGATTTCAACTGGAACCTGCATCAGGCGACGCATCAGCGTTTCCGCTAGGCCTTTCAACGATTCGGCTGCGTTCTGGCGCAGCCACCGCATTAAAAGAGGAGACACGCAATGGCAATCGATTTGAGGACGGTCAGCATCACCCCGCTGCGCCAGACCTTTGGTCACCTGGCCCGGCGCATGGGCGCCGACAAGCCGGCGTCGCGCTACATCGAAGCGACGATGGACCTGCAGCCGGTGGAGAACTACCACTACCGCCCGACCTGGGAACCGGAACTGGACATCTTCGATACCCGGCGCACGGCGATCTCCATGAAGGACTGGTACTCGCTGAAAGACCCGCGCCAGTACTACTACGGCGCCTGGACGCTGGCACGCGGCAAGATGCAGGAAGTCGCCGAGGGCGATTTCGAGCTGGTCGACGAACTCGGCCTGGCCGCCGCCTATCCTGCCACTGGCAAGGACGAGGCGCTCAAGGTCTTCCTGCCGCTGCGTCATGTCGCCTGGGCCTCCAACCTGAACAAGGCCTATGTTTCTTCCTACAGCTACGGCATTGCCATGTCGCAGGCCGCCTGCTACGCCAGCATGGACCAGCTCGGCGTTGCCCAGTACGTCAGCCGCCTCGGCCTGGCCTTCAATGATCTGGATGCCCTGGCCGAGGCCAAGTCGGCCTGGCTGGAAGGTGCCGAATGGCAGGAACTGCGCCGCTACGTCGAAGACCTGATGGTCGAGAAGGACTGGTTCGAAGTTCTCGTCGCCCAGGACTTCGCCCTCGAAGGCTTGCTCTATCCGCTGATCTACGAGCGATTCAACGAAAAGCTGAACGGCGCCTACAGCCCGGTCTTCTCGATGCTGACCCGCTTCCAGCGCGAATGGTTCGGCGAGACGACGAAGTGGATGGACTCTGTCCTGAAGACTGCTGCCGCCGACAACCCCGCCAACAAGGCCAAGCTGGTCGAGTGGATCAGGCACTGGCGCGAGCGCGCCGTCGCCGCGCTCAAGCCGGTGGCCACGCTGGCCTTTGGCGACGAAGCCGACGCCGTCATGGAAGAAGTCGTCCATAACCTGAACGCCCGCGCCGCCAAGGCCGGCATCGCCCTGTAAAGGAAGCCCCCATGTCCAATGCCTTCATCGCCTTCCAGAAGAACGACGAGTCCCGCTGCATCGTCGAGGCCATCCTCGAAGACAACCCGAACGCCATGGTCGATGACCAGCCGTCGATGGTGAAGATCGACGTACCGAACCGCCTGGTCATCAAGCGCGAGACGGTCGAGGAAAAGATCGGCCGCAGCTTCGACCTGCAGGAGCTGCAACTGCACCTGATCACCATTTCCGGTCACCTCGACGAGACCGACGACGAATTCACCCTGAGCTGGAATTCCTGATTCCGGCCCCCAAGGAGAGAACACCATGGATATGAAAGTTGCCAAGAAGCTCGGCCTCAAGGAGCGCTATGCGCTGATGACCCGCGATCTGGCCTGGGATACGACCTACCAGAAAATGGAAGACGTCTTCCCGCAGACCACCTACGAGGGTATCAAGATTCACGACTGGGACAAGTGGGAAGACCCCTTCCGCCTGACCATGGACGCCTACTGGAAGTACCAGTCGGAGAAGGAAAGGAAGCTCTACGCCATCCTCGACGGTTTCAATCAGAACAATGGCCACCTGTCGGTCACCGACGCCCGCTACATCAACGTCCTCAAGCTCTTCCTCGGCTCGACGCCGCCGCTCGAACTGATGGCCGCCCGTGGCTTCTCGATGATGGGCCGGCAGATGAACGGCGCCGGTCCGCGCGTTGCCTGCCAGATGCAGGCGGTCGACGAATACCGTCATTTCCAGACGCAGATCCACTCGATCTCGAACTACAACAAGTACTACAACGGGATGGACGAGTTCGCTCACCAGCAATCCCGCATGTGGTACCTGTCCGACGGCAAGTCCTTCTTCGACGACGCGATCACCGCCGGCCCGTTCGAATTCATGGTCGCCATCGGCTTCGCCTTCGAGTACGTGCTGACCAACATCCTGTTCGTGCCGTTCATCTCCGGTGCCGCCTACAACGGCGACATGGCGGCGATGACCGTCGGCTTCTCGGCGCAGTCCGACGAAGCGCGCCACATGACGCTCGGCCTCGAATGCATCAAGTTCATGCTCGAACAGGACCCGGACAACCTGCCCATCGTCCAGCGCTGGATCGACAAGTGGACCTGGCGCGGCACGCGCAAGCTCGCCTCGGTCGGCATGATGATGGATTACATGTTGCCCAAGCGCATCATGAGCTTCAAGGAAGCCTGGGAAATGTACGTCGAGGAAAACGGCGGCGCCCTGTTCAAGGACCTGGCACGCTACGGCATCACCATCCCGAAGTGCTTCAGCCAGACCATCGAGGAAAAGGAACACGTCTCGCACCAGTCGTGGATCGGCTTCTACATGAAGCCGCAGGCAACGCCTTTCCACACCTGGATTCCGACGCCGGACGAAATGGACTGGCTGTCCGAGAAGTATCCCAACACCTTCGACCAGTACTACCGGCCGGTGCTGGAGTTTTTCGACGCCCAGGAAAAGGCCGGCAACCGCTTCGACAACAAGACGGCGCCGATGAACTGCCAGGTCTGTGTCAGCACCATGAAGTTCAACGAGCCGGGCGATCCGATGGAAATGTGCTTCCGCGAGTCGATCTACCAGGGCGAGAAATTCCACACCTGCTCCGACCACTGCAAGGAAATCTTCGACAACGAGCCGGAGAAGTACAGCCAGACCTTCATCTCCTCGCACCAGGTGCTGCAGGGGAACTGCGAGCCGGATGGCGTCGATGTCAATGCGCCGGACTTCAAGCCGGGCCAGGACATGCTCGGTTACTGGAAGCTCGACAAGCGCGCCCTCGGCGACTTCAACGGCTCCGAGGACCAGAAGAACTTCGCTGCCTGGCGCGAACAAGCGACCAAGAACTAAGGAGACAGCCATGACGATGTTGAAAACCCTCGCTCCCTACGAGTTCAAGTCGCGCGACGCGGTCGAGAACTACCAGGGCCGCCAGTTGCTGTACGTGAACTGGGAACGCCACCGCATGTTCTCGCGCCCCTTCGTGCTGGCCATGAAGCCGGAAACGCCGTTCTCGGCGGTGCTCGAAGAAATGGCCGCCTGCTTCAGCTACCACCCGGACTGGCAGCACATCGACTGGGACAAGGCGATCTGGCAGAACGGCAACACGCCGTTCTCGCCGGACCGGAACAAGAGCTTGAAGGACAACGGTATCGGCCACAAGGACCTGATCCGCTTCCGCACCCCGGGCCTCGACGGCATTGCCGGTACCGGTTACTAAAAAGAGAATGGCGCGGCCGCGAGGCCGCGCTGCATACCCGCGGAGACAAGAACATGAGCTACGAACTGAGCATCGAGCCGCTCGGCCGGACCATCGAGGTCGAAGACGGCCAGACCATCCTCGACGCCGCGCTGCGCGCCGGCATCTACCTGCCGCATGCCTGCGGCCAGGGTTATTGCGCCACCTGCAAGGTGTGCATCACCGACGGCGAAGTCGATCACCAGAATTCGTCGGGCTTCGCGCTGATGGACTACGAGCGCGAAGAGGGCAAGGCGCTGGCCTGCTGCGCGACGCTCGAAGCCGACACCGTCATAGAAGTCGAGATGGACATCGACGAGGACGCCCGCGACATCCCGGTCAAGGATTTCCCCGGCGTGGTCAGCCGCATCGAGAACCTGACGCCGACGATCAAGGGCATCTGGCTCAAGCTCGACGAAGCGCTCGACTTCCAGGCCGGCCAGTACGTCAATTTCAACCTGCCCAACGACCTGGGCCACCGCGCCTTCTCGCTCGCCAACGCGCCGTCGACCGGTGACGAGATCGAACTGAACATCCGCATCGTTCCCGGCGGCGCCGGCACGACCTGGATCCACAACGAACTCAAGGTCGGCGATGTGGTCACCGTCTCCGGCCCCTACGGCCGCTTCTTCGTGCACAAGTCGGCGAAGGTGCCGTCCCTGTTCATGGCCGGTGGCTCCGGGCTGTCCAGCCCGCGGGCCATGATCCTCGACCTGCTGGAAGAGGGCTGCGACCTGCCGATCACGCTGGTCTACGGCGCGCGCAACCAGACCGAACTGTACTACCACCAGGAATTCCTCGATCTGGCCGCGAAATACCCGAACTTCACCTACGTTCCGGCCTTGAATGACGAGCCGGCCGACAGCGGCTGGGCCGGCTTCCGCGGCTTCGTCCACGACGCGGCAAAAGCCCATTTCGACAACGACTTCCGCGGCCACAAGGCCTATCTGTGCGGGCCACCGGTGATGATCGAAGCCTGCATCACCACCCTGATGCAGGGCCGCCTGTTCGAGCGCGACATCTACACCGAGAAATTCTTCTCGGCGGCCGACGCCCAACAGGTACGCAGCCCGCTGTTCAAACGGGTGTGACGACTTCCTCTGCAGCAAGTACTTGCCGGCCACCTCGGAGGTGGCCTTTTTTTTTGCCTTGTTCGCGTGGATTTCCAGGGTGAAAAAAAATCCCGTAGACCGTTGACTCACTAACATCGTAGTGATTTAATTTGATCACTAACATATTAACAAACGGGCCAGCGCCCAACTCATCAATGAGGAGATATCGAATGAACTGTCGTCAATTCGCCGTTCTTGGTGCCCTGGCTGTTTCGCTCTCGGCCGGCGCCCAGGAGGTCACTTTCAAGATTGCCCACTTCCTGCCGGCCGCTGCGCCGACCCAGCAGAAAGTGCTGCAGCCGTGGTGCGAGGAAATGGGCAAGCTCTCCGCCGGTCGTATCAAGTGTCAGTTCTACCCGGCCATGCAGCTGGGCGGCACCCCGGCACAGCTGGCCGAGCAGGCGCGTAACGGTATTGCCGACGTGGTGTGGACCGGCCCCGGCTACTCGGCTG
>Ga0209794_1001158_pt1 | contig 23717 bp, 25 predicted proteins | sample EBPBio232013_DNA_FD_185869 | JGI IMG/M metagenome (GOLD analysis project Ga0209794, IMG submission 185869) | Wastewater treatment Type I Accumulibacter community from EBPR Bioreactor in Madison, WI, USA - Reactor 1_5/23/2013_ DNA (SPAdes)... | ecosystem: Engineered > Bioreactor > EBPR >... | reverse complement strand
GTGGCAGATCAACGAGCTGGAAGAAGGTCGCGCCATCCAGCAGGCCACCGTGCTGTTCGACCCCGACAGCGGCGAGACGCGGATGATGCGGAGCAAGGAAGACGCGCACGACTACCGCTATTTCCCCGACCCCGATCTGCTGCCGCTGGTCATCGATGCCGGCTGGATCGCCCGTACCCGCGCCGAAATGCCGGAACTGCCGGCCGCCAAGAAGGCGCGCTTTGAAGCCGATTACGGCCTCTCCACCTATGACGCCACAACGCTGACGGCTTCGCTCGACATTGCCGACTTCTACGAAATTGCCGTTGGCGTTGCTGGCAAGAACGCCGCCAAGCCCTGCGCCAACTGGGTGATGGTCGATCTCGCCGCACGCTTGAACAAGGAAGGCAAGGAAATTGCCGAGTCGCCGGTCAGCGCCGCGCAACTGGGTGGCCTGGTGCTGCGCATCGCTGACAATACCATTTCCAACAACATCGCCAAGAAGGTCTTCGAGGCGCTGTGGAACGGCGAAGGCGCCTCGGCCGATGAAATCATCGAGAAACAAGGATTGAAGCAGATCACCGACACCGGCGCCATCGAGATATTGATTGATGAGGTGCTGGCCAACAATGCGGCCATGGTGGCCGAATTCAAGGCCGGCAAGGAAAAGGCCTTCAACGCGCTGGTCGGTCAGGCGATGAAGGCCACCAAGGGCAAGGCCAATCCGCAACAGGTTAACGAACTGCTGAAGAAGAAGCTGGGCTGACTGCGTGGATTAGCGCGGTCGGGAATCGACCGCGCCATTCGGGCGGGCGGCTCCGGGGTGCATGGAATTGCGCATCCCGGCCTGGATTTCAAGGAAACGTCGCCGGTCTTCGGTAAATTTGGCGCGCACGTTTTCCAAATCCTTGTGCTTGGAAACCAGCAGTGACTTCTGGGCGTTGATTTCGTCGTCGGCTTCCTTGAGGCCGCGTGCGACTTCTACCGGCAACTCCTTCTTCTTGTAGAACTCGGCTTCGTCTTCGAATTTTTTGCGCCGCTTCTGTGCTTCTTCAATGCGCTCCTGCGCCTGTTTCATCGCGCTGAGCAACTCGGTTTCCGAACGCTGGGCCTGACGGTCGATTTCAGCAACCGTGCCATAGGTTTCGAGCAGGGCCATATCGCGGCGCCGTTGCTCGCGGTCAGCCGCTTCCAGCAATTTCTTGCGCTTGGCTTCTTCTTCCTGAGCGGCTTTTTGCTCCGGAGTCAGCGGCGGGCCGACCTCCTTGACGACATTGCCGGCGCTGTCGATGATTTTGTAAGCGCGCCCTTTGCACTGCTCCGGAATCACGTCACTACATATCCGCCGACCGGTCGCCGGGTCGGGGCAGCAATAGAGGTTCGCTGCCGAAGCGCTCATGGCGCCAAGCAGCAGGGCAAGGGGGAGAAGCGTTCTAGGCGACACCATATTGGGCACGGTAGCGGGCAACTGCATCACGATAGACGGAAAATTCCGGGCGCTGTTCCAGAAAAACCAGCAAATCGGCTAGGCTGGCCACGGCGATGACCGGAATGCCATAGTCACGCTCGACTTCCTGCACGGCGGACAAGTCGCCCTGCCCTTTTTCCATGCGGTCCAATGCGATCAATACGGCAGCGGGAGTTGCCCCGGCGGCGCGGATAATTTCGACCGATTCGCGTACCGAGGTTCCGGCGGAGATGACGTCATCGACGATCAGCACCCGTCCCGTGAGCGGCGCTCCGACAATATTGCCGCCTTCGCCATGATCCTTGGCTTCCTTGCGGTTGAAGGCGAAAGGCAGATTCTTGCCTCGCTGTGCCAGGGTCAGCGCCAGTGCCGCCACCAGGGGAATGCCCTTGTAGGCCGGGCCAAAGAGGACATCGAACGACAGGCCGCTGTTTTCCACGGCACTGGCGTAGAATTGCGATAGCTGCGCGAGGGAATTGCCATCGTTGAACAGGCCGGCGTTAAAGAAATACGGCGAGAGTCGTCCGGCCTTGGTTTTGAATTCACCAAAGCGCAGAACGTCCTGCGCCAGGGCAAAACGAATGAAGTCCTGACGAAAATCCATGATTACCATTCTTTGATCGGCCTTGCTGCCGGCGACAAAGCTCAATGTTACGCATCATCTCTCTGAATCTCAATGGCATCCGCTCGGCATGGAGCAAAAATGTTTTGCCCTGGCTGCTGGCGCAGCAGGCGGATGTCGTTTGTCTGCAGGAAATCAAGGCGCAACTTGCCGATCTCGGCAGCGAAATGCTGCAACCGCCCGGTTACCGGGCTTACTACCATTGCGCCGAGAAGAAGGGCTATAGCGGTGTCGGCATCTGGTGCCGACAAGCGCCGGAGCGGGTGACGGCGGGAATGGAAGTGGCAGAATTCGACGCGGAAGGACGATATCTGCGCGTGGATATCGGCGACCTCTCGGTAGTCTCGCTGTACGTTCCGTCCGGTTCTTCGTCGCCCGAGCGCCAGGAGGCGAAATTCCGCTTCATCCGCGAATTCACCCCGCAAATGGCTGCATTGCGTGCCGAAGGGCGCAAAATGGTGATTTGCGGCGACTGGAATGTTGCCCATCGTCCGATTGATCTGAAAAACTGGAAATCGAACCAGAAGAATTCCGGATTTTTGCCGGAAGAGCGCGCCTGGCTGGATGAATTGTTCGATGCGCAGGGGTGGGTCGATGTCTATCGGCGCCTGAACCCGGAAGCGGGCGAGGAGGCTTATACCTGGTGGAGCAATCGTGGACAGGCGTGGGCAAACAACGTCGGGTGGCGTATCGATTACCAGATCGCCACGCCGGAGTTGGCTGAACTTGCGCATTCCGCCAGCGTCTACAAGGAACAGCGTTTCTCGGATCACGCGCCGCTGTGCGTCGATTATCGTTATGCGTTCTGATTGCTTTCAGGAATTGAAAAAGCTACTCTGTGTTTGTCAATTACCTTAACCAAAGAGGTCTGTCATGCCCCAAGACGTTGCTGTTGTGAACAAAGAGAAACTCGTTGCCGATCTGAAAGTGGTGGTTGCCGATGCGGAAGAGATTCTGCGTGCGACCGCGGGGGCGGCCGGAGACAAAGTTGCCGAGATGCGCACCAAGATCGAAGCCAGCCTGCGCGACGCCAAACTGCGGCTTGCTGACGCCGAAGCGGCCGTCGTTGAAAAAGCCAAGGCATGCGCGACGGCAACCGACGATTTCGTGCACGAACAACCGTGGAAAGCGGTTGGCATTGCTGCGGTCGTCGGTCTGGCGATCGGCGTGCTGATCGGTCGTCGCTGACCGGTCCGGAAATGTCCGAACAGAGCGGTGCCAGCGGCGCCCGCTCCGGCTTGTTCGCCAACCTGAAAGGGCTGCTGGCTGCGGTGCTGGCCTCGGGCCGCACCCGGCTGGATTTGCTGGTAACCGAGCTGGAAGAAGAAAAACTGCGCTTGATCGATATTCTGGTCAGCGCGGTGGCGGCCATGTTCCTGTTGGGCTTGGGAATTGTGCTTGCCGTACTGTTTCTGGCGGCGCTGTTCTGGGAACAAAGGTTAGTGGTACTCGGTGTCGCCGCGGGTGGGGTCCTGCTCGGCGGAGTCCTGTGTGCTCTGCACCTGCGTTCGCGGGTGGCGCGCCCATCGGCCCTGTTTCGCGCCAGCCTGAGAGAAATCGACAAGGATATCGAGGCGTTGCGGGGACGCTCGTGAACGAGATCCGGCGGCTCGAACTGGCGGTCAGGCGGGGCGAACTGACTGCCACCATTGCAATGCAGAGGCAGCATCTGGCTGCTCGTCTTGAGCCGGTCGTAGTGGTTTGCGGCGCCTTCGATCGCGCAGCCTCCGGCGCAAACTGGATCAGACGCCATCCCGGCGTGGTTGGCGCAGCACTAGCACTGCTGGTGATCACCAGACCCAAACGTGCGGTGCGCTGGGCGCGCCGCGCCTTCTTTCTCTGGCGGGGCTGGAAAGGGCTGCTGGCCCGCGTTACCGGCTGAACGCCATGTCGGTCGAAGAAAATACCGTGTCCGGTGAACCGGTAGCTCCCGGCTGGTGGCGGCAGATTCTGGCTTCGCAACGCCGCGAGGTACGCCGGGTCATTGCCGAAGTGCTGGCCATGCGCGGATTGATGCCGCTATTGATGAAAACCCGCAATGGTGGATACTGGAGCGAGGCCGAGCGCTCGGAATTGCTCAGCCATCTGCGTCGCCTGTCGCATTTGTCGCCATATCTGCTGTTTCTGTTGCTGCCCGGTTCCGCCTTGCTATTGCCGTTGTACGCCTGGTGGCTCGATCGTCGCCGTCTCAGGCGCTGAGTTTTTGCCGCCAGGGAGCGACCCTGAACAAGAGTGCCATGCCGGGCAGCGCCAAGGCAAAGCACAGCATGAAAAAGCTGAGCCAGCCGAGGTGCTCGACCAGCCAGCCGGCCGAAGCATTGATTAAGGTGCGCGGAACTGCGGCGAGGCTGGTAAACAGGGCGAATTGCGTCGCCGTATACGCCGGGTGGGTGGCGCGGGCGATAAAAGCAACAAAGGCGGCCGTGCCCAGCCCGACGCCCAAGGCTTCGAAGGCGATCACCAACGCCAGCGCCAGACGTTGCTCGCCTCCAATGGCGGTCTGCGGGCCGATCCAGGCCAGCCAGGCGAAACCAAGAATCGATACGACCTGCACCACACCGAACAACCATAGCGAGCGGTTGATGCCCAGGCGCACCATCCAGAGGCCGCCGATCAGGCCGCCGATCACTGCCGGCCAGAGTCCGGCATTTTTGGCGATCAGGCCGATATCGCTCTTGCTGTAGCCCATGTCGAGATAAAACGGGGTGGCCAGCGCGGTGCACAGCGAATCGCCCAATTTATAAAGAAAGATGAACGCCAGCACCAGGAGCGCTCCGCGCCATCCCTGGCGGCCGAGAAATTCGCGGAAAGGCAGCACTACCGCATCGCGCAGGGTGCGCGGGGCCGAGGCAGCCACTGGCGGTTCGCTGACTGCCAGAGTGAGCAGAACGCCGGGCAGCATGAAGGCGGCAGTGATCCAGAACACCTGGCTCCACGGCAGATGATCGGCAAGAATCAGCGACAAGGAACCGGGAATCAGCCCGGCAACGCGATAGGCATTTACATGCACCGAATTGCCTAAACCCAGCTCGGCTTCACCAAGAATCTCCCGCCGGAAAGCATCGAGGGCGATGTCCTGGGTGGCCGAAAGCAATGCCACCAGCAGCGCCAAGATGGTGATCGGATGTGCTGCGAATGCCAGGGTGCTGGCAAGGTCGGTGGGCGCTTGCAGGCCGGCCACCGACAGGCTGCCGAGTGCGCCGATCGCCCCTAGCAGGCCGATCTGGGTAGCGAGCATCCAACTGCGTCGCCGCCCAAGACGAAAGAGTGCAAACCGGTCGAGCAACGGCGACCACAGGAATTTCCAGGTGTAGGGCAACTGGATGATGGCTAGCAGCCCGATTGCCTTGAGACTGATTCCTTCGGTTTTCAGCCAGGCCGGTACCAGATTCAGCAACAGATACAACGGCAGGCCGGAAGCAAACCCGGTAAAGACGCAGATCAACATGCGCCGCGTCAGCAGCGGCGCCAGCCACCCCGGCATCACGCCTGCCTTCCAAGCCGATAGAGCGCCACATCGGCATTGAGATTGGGGTCCTGTTCCACCCGTTTGCCTTCGTCAAAAAACAGTCCTTCGTGAAGGGCGATGCCGCGCTCGCGGCAAAGCGCCTCGAAATCGGCAATGGTAAAGAAGCGCACATTAGGCGAGTCGAACCACTGATAAGGCAGGGTTTCCGAAACCGGCATGCGCCCCGCCGCGATCGCAGCGCGGTGGCTGCGATGGCCGAAATTGGGGAAAGAAACGACCGCTTCGTGTCCGACGCGTAACATTTCCTTCAGCAATACCACCGTATGGCGCACGGTCTGCAGCGATAGCGACATGATCACGTGGTCGAAGGAATCGTCCTCGAAGCCGGATAGGCCTTTCTCCAGATCGAATTGCAGCGCATTGACCCCGTTCCTGACGCAGGCCAGCAGATTCGCCGGGTCGTTGTCGATGCCGTAGCCGCGAATGCCGCGTTCGGCCTGCAGGAATTTCAGCAGCGAACCGTCGCCGCAGCCGAGATCGAGCACCCGCTCGCCGGGTTGAATCCATTGGGCGATGACGTCGAAGTCGAAACGTCCGAATATTTCGGTCATGTCGCAATCCGGTCGATGTAAGCGGCGATCACCGCATGGTATTGCGGGTCGTCGAGAAGAAAGGAGTCGTGGCCGGCGTCGCACTCGACTTCGGCGTAGGTCACGTCGCGCTGATTGTGCAGCAGGGCATAGACAATTTCATGGCTGCGCGAGGGTGCAAAACGCCAGTCGGTCGAGAACGAAGCCACGAAGAAACCGGCCTTGGCGCGGGCCAGCGCAGCTTGCAGATTGCCGCCGAAATCGGCCGCCGGGTCGAAATAGTCGAGTGCCTTGGTGGTGTTCAGATAGGTATTGGCGTCGAAATAGGTAGTGAACTTGTCGCCCTGGTAACGCAGGTAGGATTCGATCTGGAATTCGGCATCGAAGTTGAATTTCAGTTTGCCGTCGGCGTTGCGCAACTGGCGCCCGAATTTCTCGCCCATCTGGTCGTCCGACAGATAGGTGATGTGGCCCATCATGCGGGCGATGCGCAGTCCGCGTACGGGCACTACTCCATGCTCGTAATAATGACCGCCATGAAAATCGGGATCGGTCATGATCGCCTGCCGGGCCACCTCGTTGAAGGCAATGTTTTGTGCTGAAAGCCGCGGCGTCGAGGCGACGATCAGGGCGTGGCGCACCCGGTCGGGGAACTGCAGGGTCCAGTCGAGCGCCTGCATGCCGCCCAGCGAGCCGCCAAGCACGGCAGCCCAGCATTCGATCCCGAGGTGATCGGCAAGCATGGCCTGGGTGGCTACCCAATCTTCGACGGTGACCACCGGGAAATCGGCACCGTAGGGCTTGCCGGTGTCCGGGTTGATCGACATCGGGCCAGTGGAACCGTAGCAGCCGCCGAGGTTGTTGACCCCGACCACAAAGAAGCGGTTGGTATCGAGCGGCTTACCCGGGCCGATCAGGTTATCCCACCAGCCTACGTTCTTGGGTTGATCGGGGTAGACGCCGGCGACATGGTGGCTGCCGGAAAGCGCGTGGCAGACCAGAACGGCGTTGCTGGCGCTGGCGTTCAACTCGCCATAGGTTTCGTAAACCAGCTCGAATCCAGGCAAGGTGGTTCCGCCGCGCAAGGTGATGGGCCGGTCGAAACGCGCGCTTTGCGGAGTCACGATGCCCACGGAACGGATATCAGTCATGATCACCAAAAAACAAAAAACCCAGTCGGCTCGGGGCTGGACTGGGATTGCCCTCGTTTAGCCAGAATTTGTTAGGCGCCCGCAAGCAGAGTCCAAATCGGCGCCGGCGGGAACGACCCGCACAACGCCAAGATACCGGGGGCTTGAATCAAAGTCAATGCCGCGGCCACGGGTTTGCGGCAGACAAAAAAACGCCGGACCCGCAGGCCCGGCGTTCGATTTTCCTGAAACAGGAAGATTACTTGGCGATGCCGCCCTTGTAGCACAGACCACCGGTGATTTCGATGGTGGTGGCGTTGATCGCTTCGTTTTCAATCGCGTGGGCGATACCAGCGGCGATTTCGTTCGGCTCGATCAGACGGCCCAGGTGGATGTCGGCGCAGATCGCGTTCAGCGCTTCCTGATTCATGCCGGCAACCATCGGGGTGGCGGTGTAGCCCGGGGCGATACCGACGCAGCGGATCTTGTTGATGCCGCGAACCAGGAATTCACCGATGATGATCTTCGGCAGCAGCGCGTCGGCCACCTTGGTGGACGAGTAGTTCAGCTGACCGGTCTGGCCGGCCTTGTTGACCGAAGAGATCGGGATCAGGATGCCGTCCCAGCCGCCATTGACCATGGCTTCGGCGGAGTCACGCAGGGTCAGGAAGGTGCCGGTCAGGTTGACGTCCAGCACCGGTTGCCACTTGTCCAGGCCCATCTTGCGGGAGACCTTGCCGGTTTCCTTGTCCAGGGTCAGCAGGAAGCTGTCCTTGATGATGCCGGCGGAGGCAACAACAATGTTCAATTGACCGAAAGCGTCGACAGTCGCCTTGATGAACTTGGCGGTATCGGCTTCGCTGGTGACATTGCCTTGCACGCCGATGGCTTCGCCGCCCATCGCCTTGACGTCGGCGACGACGCGGTCGATGTTCTTCTGGGACATGTCAACGATGGCAACCTTGGCGCCCTTATTGACCAGATACTTGACGACGGCTTCACCGATGCCGTTACCGCCACCGGTCACGAGTGCAACTTTACCTTTGATTTCCATTTTTTTTCCTCAATAAAAAATACGAAGTTTGGTGATCTGGACAGCGACTCATTACCACTTGGCTTGCGAGGAGCTGTCAGCGTTCCAATAAACGAAGTTCGGCAGCGAAACGGCAGGCGGGAAGTACTTGATGTCACCGACCGTGATCGGGTGGGCAACATCCGGACCAACCACCTTGGCGCCGACCGGGAAAATGGTCTTGGCCAGCGCAACAGCCTTGGCTTCCGCGTCGGCATCGGCCACGCCAGCGAACAACCCGGTAGCGACGATCGCCTTGCCGCACTTGATGTCCCAGGCAGCGCCGACCTTCTCGACCGTGAACTCCATGTCGTTGTATGTAAAGCTTTTCATAGCAATCCTTTCGAATAATTTCCGAAGAAATTATTACATCTTCTTCAGGACGGTCACGCAGTTGGTCACTGCGGAGCCACCGACGTTGAAAGCCACACCGACATCGGCCTTCTTGGCCTTGACGCCGATCGCTTCGCCGATCAGTTGCTTGTGGATCAGGGCGTGCATGGACGCACCGGTGGCGCCGACCGGGTGGCCCTTGGACTTCAGGCCGCCGGAGAGGTTAACGGCAACCTTGTCGTCGTCGCGGGTGAAACGGCCTTCCATGTACTCGTAACCGGCACGACCATCAGCGGCAAAGCCGAGGGTTTCGGTGGAAATGATCTGGTTGATGGTGAAGCAGTCATGCACTTCGGCCAGATTCACGTCAGCAGCGGTGATGCCAGCTTCCTTGTAGGCGTTGGCGACAGCAACCTTGCCAGCGATGTGTTCGTACATGTTCGGACGAACGTTTTCGGCCAGACGCTCACAGGCATGGCCGATACCGGCGATATGGGTGGCGCGGGCCTTGCGCGAACCAACGTTATCGACGCTGGTCACGACCAGAGCGGCGGCACCGTCGGACACCAGCGAGCAGTCATGCAGACGCAGCGGAGCGGCAATCATCATGTTCTTGCACTTGCCCTTGGCGTCGAGCTGGTTCAGCGCGAGGATTTCTTCCATGGTGGCCGGGCCGGCTTTCTGATGCGCCAGCGGGTTTTCCATACCGTTCTTGTAGCAAAGGGCGCCAGCGGTGGCCAGCATCTTTTCCATCAATTCCGGAGCAATGCCGTATTGCTTCATGTAGCCCTTGGCGTACTCGGCAAACAGCATCGGGAAGGACCAGCCCTTGGAGCCTTCGCTCGGCCAATGCGAGCTGCCGGCCAGCACGGCGGTCATTTGCGGAGTCGGCAGCAGGTTCATCTTTTCCACGCCGATGACCAGGATGTTCTTGTAACGGCCAGATTCAATACCGTAGACGGCGTTGTACAGCGCGACGGTCGAGGAAGCGCAGGCACATTCGGCACGGCTCATCGGCTTGAAGCGCAGGGCCGGATCGATTTCGACGGCCAGCGGAGCAACGTGTTCCTGGTTGTTGAAGCTGCCCGGCGAGCAGGAACCAACGAAGACGGCATCGATATCCTTGGCGTCAATACCGGCGTCCTTGATGGCGCCCTGACCGGCTTCGACAATCATGTCGTAATAGGTCTTGGTATCGGTCAGCAGGCCGGTGGCCTTGTCCTTCTTGACGAAGGCACCGAACTCGGTGTTGTAAGCGCCGATGATACTTGCTTTACTCATTTCATTCCCCTTTCAAAGGTAATTAACTAAGGTTGTTACAAAACTGGAGTCTGAAGCGTTTTCTTTTTCTGTTTGTGACAAATAACAAAAACTGCGCGTTTACCTCGACATCTGCTCTCGCCGTTGCGGAGCTTGGCTGTATCTTCGAACGTGAACTGCTGATGGTACTCCCAAGGAAGTTCCGGTGCAATTGTGAGCAAAGAATTTGGCCGCGCGGATATTGGCGGGGCTGCGGCAGATTGTTACCATCGGCACTCGCACCACATTCTGGGGAATGACCATGCACGAGCAGCGCCGGCATCAACGCATTCGCTTCGGCATCCAGCCGCCGATCAAGATCGGTTTTGCCGGGGAATCGAAAACCGGGACCCTGGAAAATCTCTCGCTGTCAGGGTTGATGGTGCGCACCGTGTTGCCGCTGGAAGTGGGCAAGACCTTCGGTTGCGAGTTCTCGGTATTCGGGTCGACGCGCATCGACGTGGCGGCGGTGACGGTGAGCCGGATCGGCGACCTGTTCGGCGCCCGCTTCCAGTCCGGGCCGATCAGCGAATTGCTGATCAAGGATGCCATCGACGGCGCACTGGCCAGCGGACGGGCGTCGGTGGTCAACATGCATCAGGTCGAGGGACGCAAGGTGCTGCGGGTGGCTGGGGGATTGAATGCCACCCTGGCCAATGATTTCGACTACAGCCTCAACAAAATCGGCATCGATGAACTGGATCTTTCCGGGGTCACCAAGGTCGATCTCGATGGCATCGGGCTGTGCCGTCTGGCGGTGCAGGCATTCGGCGTGACCATTGGCACGCTATCGGATTGCTTTGCCGAGGCCTGGAACAGCCGGGGTGATGCGGCTGAACCGATCACCCCGATTGCGCAACTGCTTACACGCCCTGCTTCCTGAACCACGCCTGCAGTTGCTTCCAGCCTTCTTCGGCGGTTTCCTTGCGGTAACTCGGCCGGTAGTCGGCGTGGAAGGCGTGCGGGGCGTCGGCGTAGACCACGATTTGCGAGCCCTTGGCCGGGGCGCTCTCGCTGGCGGCGAGTGCGGCACGCATTTTCTCCACGGTCTCCAGTGGAATGCCCTGATCCTGGCCACCGTACAGGCCCAGCACCGGAGCCTTCAACTGCCCGGCGACATCGACCGGGTGTTTGGGAGTCAGTTCGCTGATCTGGCCGACCAACCGTCCGTACCAGGCCACGCCGGCGCGTAGGCGCGGGTTGTGCGCGGCGTAAAGCCAGGTGATGCGTCCGCCCCAGCAAAAGCCGGTAATGCCCAGCCTGGCGGGATCGCCGCCGTTCTTTGCCGCCCAGTTGGCGCAGGCATCGAGATCGGAGAGCACCTGGGCGTCCGGCACCTTGCTGACCAGTTGCGACATGAGTTCGGGGATGCTGGTGAATTTTGAGGGGTCGCCCTGCCGGGCGAACAGTTCGGGAGCGATGGCCTGGTAGCCGAGCTTGGCCAGCCGACGGCAAACATCCTTGATGTGCTCATGGACCCCGAATATCTCCTGCACCACCAGGATGGTCGGCAGTTTGCTTCCCTGCGCGGGCTGTGCGCGGTAGGCCGGCATCTGGCCATCGCCGACCGGGATTTTGATTTCACCGGCCAGCAGGCCCTGCTCATCGGTCTTGATTGCGGTTTGCGCCATCACCGGCTGAACGGCCAGGGCGAAACCGACGCCGAGGCTGGTTTTAAGGAATGCCCTTCGCGAAAAATCCTGTGCGGGAAGCAGGCTGTCGAAATCGGAAGTATCTTGCACGGTCGTCTCCTTGTCTCCGGGTGGGTTCACCGCAGACCGTAAGACAACGGCAAAAGTTCAGCGACCGGCGCGGGCGGCGTTCAACTGGCAGGAAAGGCGTGCCTCAGAGCAGGACGATGTCGAACTGCTCCGGCGCGTAACTGGGCTCGGCCTGCAGCGAAACCGGTTTTTCGATAAATTCCGATAGCATGGCCAGTGCCTGCGATTCTTCGTCGAGAAACAGGTCGACCACCGCCGGACAGGCGAGCACGCGATATTCGCGTGCCTTGAACTGCCGGGCCTCGCGCAGCAGTTCGCGCAGAATCTCGTAGGCCATGGTGCGCGCGGTCTTGACCTCGCCGCGCCCGTCGCAGGTCGGGCAGGGTTGGCAAAGCACATGCGCCAGCGACTCGCGGGTACGCTTGCGGGTCATCTCGACCAGGCCCAGCGCGGTAAAGCCGTTCACCGTCAGGCGGGTATGGTCGTTTTCCAGCGCCTTCTGGAATTCGGCGAGCACCGTGGCCCGGTGTTCCTCGTTTTCCATGTCGATAAAGTCGACGATGATGATCCCGCCGAGGTTGCGCAGGCGCAATTGGCGCGCGATGGATTGCGCTGCTTCCAGATTGGTCTTGAACACCGTTTCGTCGAAATTGCGCACCCCGACAAAGCCGCCGGTGTTGACGTCGATGGTGGTCATCGCTTCGGTCTGATCGAAAATCAGGTAGCCGCCGGATTTGAGATCGACCCGTCGGGCCAGTGCTTTCTGGATCTCCTCCTCGACGCCATGCAGGTCGAACAAGGTGCGCTCGCCGGTGTAATGCGAAAGCAGCGGCGATACTGCCGGGGTGTATTCGCCGGCAAAGGCTTGCAGCTTGTTCAGCGTTTCGCGCGAATCGATGGCGATGCGCCGGGTTTCCGGGGTCACAAAATCGCGCAACACGCGCTCGGCGAGCGAGAGCTCGCGGTAAAGCCGCGCCGGCGGAGAGGAAACGCGCGCCTTGACGCGGATGTCACCCCACAGCTTGCGCAAATAGGCAATATCCGCGGCCAGCTCGTCGTCGCTGGCTTTTTCGGCCATGGTGCGCACGATGAAACCGCCGCATTCATTCAAGGGCATCAGCGCGATCAGGCGGGCGCGCAGGGCCTCGCGCTCCACCTCGTCGCCGATGCGTTGCGAAATGCCGATATGCCGTTCGAGCGGCAGATAAACCAGCATGCGGCCGGCAATCGAAATCTGCGTCGACAGCCGCGCCCCCTTGGTGCCGATCGGGTCCTTGATGACCTGAACGACAATGCTCTGCCCCTCGCTGAGAATGCGTTCGATCGGTTGCTCGTGGCCGCTCTCCCGTGCCTCGCGGATATCGGCCACGTGCAGGAAGGCGGTGCGCTCCAGGCCGACATCGACAAAGGCCGACTGCATGCCGGGCAGGATGCGGCAGATACGCCCGAGGTACACATTGCCAACCAGGCCGCGGCCGGCGGTGCGCTCGATATGCAGTTCCTGCACGATGCCCTGTTCGAGCACTGCCACGCGCGTTTCCTGCGGCGTAAAGTTGATCAGTATTTCTTCGTTCAAGGCGGAATGCCTGCCAGAGTAAAATCGGGAATTCCACGATTCTAACCGAAGCCCATGCACCGCCCCGAACTCCTTGCCCCCGCCGGCTCGCTGGCCATGCTCGAAACTGCCTTTGCCTTCGGCGCCGATGCGGTCTATGCCGGCCAGCCGCGCTACAGCCTGCGGGTGCGCAACAACGAATTCGGCAGCCTGGAAAAGCTTGCGGCCGGCATTGCCAGCGCCCGCGCTGCCGGCAAGGCCTTCTACGTGGTCAGCAATATCTTTCCGCGCAACGCCAAACTGCACACCTATCTGGCAGACATGGCGCCAGTGGTGGAACTCAGGCCAGATGCGCTGATCATGTCCGACCCCGGGTTGATCGATCTGGTGCGCGAACATTTCCCGCAGCAGGCCATCCACCTCTCGGTGCAGGCCAATACGGTGAACTGGGCGGCAGTGCGTTTCTGGCAAAAGCTGGGGGTGCGGCGCATCATCCTCTCGCGCGAACTCTCGCTCGAAGAAATCGAGGAAATCCGCCAGCGCTGCCCGGACATCGAACTGGAGGTCTTCGTGCACGGCGCGCTGTGCATCGCCTATTCCGGGCGCTGCCTGCTCTCCGGCTATTTCAACCACCGCGATCCCAACCAGGGCACCTGCACCAATTCCTGCCGCTGGGACTACAAGGTGCTGGAAGAGCGCGAGCGCCCCGGCGAGCAGATGCCGATTGAAGAAGACGAGCACGGCACCTACATCCTCAATTCCAAAGATTTGCGTGCCATCGAGCATGTGCAGCGGTTGGTGGCCATCGGCGTCGATTCGTTGAAAATCGAAGGGCGCACCAAAAGCCCCTACTACGTGGCGCGCACCTGCCAAAGCTATCGGCAGGCCATCGACGACGCGCTGGGAGGCCGCGGCCTCGATCCAAGCCTGCTTGCCCAACTGGAAGGGCTGGCCAATCGCGGCTACACCGACGGCTTTTTCCAGCGCCACCACGATCAGGACTACCAGAACTACCTGCAAGGCCACTCCGAATCCGAGCGTAGCCGCTACGTCGGCGACGCGGTGCATTTCGACGCGGTGCGCGGCCTGATGGAAATCGAAGTCAAGAACCGCTTCGCGGTCGGCGACCGGCTGGAAGCGATTCACCCCCAAGGCAACCGCGAGTGGGTGCTCACCCGCATGGAAAACGCCGCTGGCGAGCCGGTGAATGTCGCTCCGGGCAATGGGCACCGGATGTGGATCGACATGCCGGCGGCACAGCAGGGCGCCTTTGTCGCCCGCTTTGTCGAGTAGAATCGCCCCTTTTACGCGTCTGGCGCGATAGCCTCCATGGATCTTCTGCTGCTTCTCAAAGCCTTTATCCTCGGCGTGGTCGAGGGGCTGACCGAATTCCTGCCGGTGTCTTCCACCGGCCACCTGATCCTGACTGGTGAAATCCTCGATTTCAACGACGACAAGGGCAAGCTCTTCCTGATCGTCATCCAGGCAGCGGCCATTCTGGCGGTGGTCTGGGAGTATCGCGCCCGGCTGGCCGGGGTGCTGGCGGGCTTATGCAGGCGCGACCAGGCGGCGATCCGCTTCATCATCAATCTGACCATCGCCTTCCTGCCGCTGGCCATTCTCGGTCTGCTCTTCGGCAAGGCGATCAAGGACCATCTGTTCAACGCGGTCACGGTGGCCACCACCTTCATCCTTGGCGGCATCATCATCCTCTGGGCCGAACGGCGGCAGCACGTCGTTCGGGTGCAGGAAGTCGAAGACATGAGCGCCCTCGACGCGCTCAAACTCGGCATCGCCCAGGCGTTTGCACTGGTGCCGGGCACCTCGCGCTCGGGGGCGACCATCATCGGCGGTCTGCTCTTCGGCCTCTCGCGCAAGGCGGCCACCGAATTCTCCTTCTTTCTGGCCATCCCGACCCTGATCCTGGCCACCCTCTACCAGCTCTACAAGGAAAGGGCGTTGCTTTCGGCGGACGATATCGGCATGTGGGCGGTCGGTTTCATCGCCTCCTTCATTTCCGCCTTCCTCTGCGTGCGCTGGCTGCTGCGCTACATCTCGACCCACGATTTCTCGATCTTTGCCTGGTATCGCATTGCCTTCGGCATCGTTGTGCTGCTCACCTGGCAAATGGGCTGGGTCAACTGGGCGGCGGGATGATCCTCTACCTGCACGGCTTCTGTTCTTCCCCAGCGTCGCTCAAAGCGCAGCAGATGGCGGCCGCCATGGCCGAAGCTGGCCTGAGTGAGCGCTTCCTCTGCCCGGCACTGTCGCCGGTGCCGCACGAGGCCATCGCCCAGGCCGAAGCACTGATCGCTAGCGCGCCGAGCAAGCCGGCGCTGGTTGGCAGTTCACTCGGCGGACATTACGCCACCACTCTGGCGGAAAAGCACGACCTCCAGGCCGTACTGATCAACCCGGCGATCATTGACCGGATCGATGGCAGCCTGTTCATCGGCGAACACCGCAATTTCCACACCGACGAAGTCTTCCAGTTCACCGCCGAACACGGCGCCGACCTGCTGGCGCAAGTGGTGACGCAACCGACCCCATCGCGCTACTGGCTGCTGGTCGAAACCGGCGACGAAGTGCTCGATTACCGCCACGCCGTCGAGCGCTACGCTGGCGCCCGGCAGTCGGTCTATCCCGGCGGCGATCACAGCTTTACCCGCTTTGGGGTGACGATTCCGCATATCATGGCGTTTGCGGGCTGCTGAGCAGCTCTCACGCAATTTCCCCGATTCGCTTCGCAAAGCCTTGAGTTTACGAAACTTCGCATCCGGCTATAATCCGCCGATGCATGTATTGTTTGAAGAAGACGGCGGTTTCAAGACCGGTTCCATCCTGGCCGACGGCGATGCCTCGCTGCAGGTCGAAATGCCATCCGGCAAGCGCAGCAAGATCAAGGCGGGCAACGTATTGCTGCGCTTTGCGGCACCGTCGCCGCTGCAGTTGCTGGAGCAGGCCGAACCGCTGGCCGCGGGGATTGAACCGGATTTCCTCTGGGAGTGCGTCAATGAAGGCGAGTTTTCATTTCTGGATTTTGCCCGCGACTATTTCGGCCACGACCCTGCGCCGGTCGAGGCGTCGGCGGTGTTGCTGGCCCTGCACGCAGCGCCCGTCTACTTCCACCGTAAAGGCAAAGGGCGTTTCAAGAAAGCTCCTGCCGACATTCTCCAGGTTGCTCTGGCCGGTCTTGAAAAAAAGCGTCAGCAAGCGCTGGCGATCGAGCACTGGGCTGGCGAGCTGAAGGCTGGCCGGCTGCCGGCCGAGATCGCGGCGCTGACCGACGCCCTGCTCTACGCGCCCGACCGCAACCGGCCGGAAACCAAGGCGGTCGAAGCTGCCTGCGGCGAAACCGGCATGTCGACGGCGCGCCTGCTGTTCGATTGCGGTGCAATCAAGTCGGCCTACCATCTGCACTTCCGCCGTTTTTTGCGCGAGCAGTTTCCCAAAGGCACGGCCTTTCCAGCGGTGGAGATTCCGCCCCTGCCGGACGGTCTGCCGCGCGCCGGGGTGGCCGCTTTTTCCATCGACGATGCCAATACCACCGAAATCGACGACGCGCTGTCGGTGACCCTGCTGCCGGGCATTGGCAGCCGCATCGGCATTCATATTGCCGCGCCGGGGATCGGCATTGGCCATGGCACACCGATTGACGCCATTGCCCGCGCCCGGCTGTCGACGGTGTATATGCCGGGCCACAAGATCACCATGCTGCCGGACGCGGTGGTGTCGCGTTACACCCTCGATGGTGGCGTCGATTGTCCGGCGGTGTCGCTGTATCTGACGGTCAACGAGCAATACGAAATCGTCGGCCACGAATCGCGCCTGGAAATCGTGCACATTGCCGCCAACCTGCGCCACCACGACATCGAACCGCTGTTCAACGCCGAAACCATTGCCGCCGGCCTGCCGGAGTTCCGCTTCCGCGACGAGCTGCTGCATCTCTGGCATTTCGCCAATGCCTGCGAAGGGCGGCGCGGCAAGCCTTCGGCAATGCAGGGGATCAACGATTACAACTTCGCCATTGCCGGGGATCTCGACGACCCCGACGCCTGCCGGGTGGAAATCAGCGAACGCAAGCGCGGCAGCCCGCTGGACAAATTGGTCGCCGAGTTGATGATTGTCGCCAATTCGACCTGGGGTGGCCTGCTGGCGGAGAAGAACATCGCCTGCATGTATCGGGCGCAGACGCAGGGCAAGGTGCGCATGACCACCTCGCCGCTGCCACACGAGGGCCTGGGTGTGCCGCAATACGCCTGGATGACCTCGCCGCTGCGGCGCTATTGCGATCTGGTCAACCAGTGGCAACTGGTGGCCTGTCTGTCCGGCCGGACGCCGCCTTTCGCTCCCAAATCAGCAGAATTGTTTGCGGCGATGCGCGATTTCGAGCTGACCTATTCCGCCTATGCCGATTTCCAGCGCCAGATGGAGCGCTACTGGTGCCTGCGCTGGCTACAGCAGGAGGGCATTCAGCAAATCGAGGCCACCGTGCGCCGCGAACAGCTGGTGAAACTCGACCATCTGCCGCTGATGTTGCGCATTGCCTCGTTGCCGGCCGATCTGGCGCCGGGACAGCGGGTGCGCCTGGCGGTGGGCGAGATTGATCTGCTCGATCTGGAGGTGATGTGCCGCTTCATCGAGCGGGTCGATGCCCCGGGCGAGCAGATGGAAGCAGACGAGGAGGAGGCATGAGCTTGCCAGGGGCGATGCAGGCGTTGAAATCGGTGCCGCCGTTGACCTTGGGTATCGCCGCCTCCTTGTTGCTGCACGGGCTGGTACTGGCGACCCACTTTGTTGTTCCCGATGCCAGCCGGATGATGCGCGACAAGGCGCTGGATATCGTGCTGGTCAATGCCCGCTCCAAATTCAAGCCGGTCGATCCCCAGGCGCTGGCGCAGGCCAACCTCGACGGCGGTGGTGATACCGCCGAGGATCGCCGCGCCAAAACGCCGCTGCCGCCGAGCGTGCAGGAAATCAGCGGCGACGATGTCCAGACGCAAAAAAAACGGGTCAGCGAACTGGAAGCGCAGCAACAGCAATTGATGACCCAGATACGGAGCAAGCGGGTTCAAGCCGCCGGGCAGACCGGGGAGAGCCAGGCCGATCCGCAGCCGGCCAAAAGCGGGCTCGATCTGGTCGAATCGGCGCGGGCCATGGCGCGGCTGGAAGGTGAGATCAACAAATCGGTGGAGGAGTACAACAAGCGGCCGCGAAAAAAGGATGTTGGGCTTCGAGCAAAAGAGAGTGAACTGGCTTTTTACCTTGACGCGTTTGCCAAGAAAATCGAACGCTTGGGAACAATGAATTACCCAGAAGCTGCTAGAGGGAAAATTTATGGTTCTGTGTTGCTGTATATCGAGTTGAATTTGGACGACGGAAGTTTGCGGGAATACGAAATTCGCAGATCTTCCGGAAACAAGGTTATTGATGACGCTGCTGTCAGAATTCTTAAGATGGCTTCGCCATTTGGCCCAATACCAAAACGCGCCATGCAGGGATTTACAGTCCTGATGTTTGCGCGCCAGATCAATTTCGTTCACGGCGACACCGTACAGGCGCAGTGATGAGCGACCGCTACTGCGTGTTCGGCAACCCGATCGGCCATTCCAAATCGCCGGCCATCCATGCCCGCTTTGCCGCGCAGACCGGGCAAAATCTGCTTTATGAAGCCCGGCTGGCACCGTTGGATGGTTTTGCTACGGCAGTGCGCGAATTCGCGGCCGCCGGGGGTAAGGGGGCCAATGTCACCGTGCCGTTCAAGGAAGAAGCTTTCCGGCTCTGCGACCGCCTCAGTGACCGAGCTCGCCGCGCCGGGGCGGTGAATACATTGCAGTTCGGCGAGGACGGCGTTCTCGGCGACAACACCGATGGCGCCGGCTTGTTGCGCGATATCGAACACAATCTCGGCGTAAAGCTGGAAGGCAAGCGCGTGGCCCTGCTCGGCGCCGGCGGCGCAGCCCGCGGTGCGCTGGCCCCGTTGCTGGCGGCCCGGCCGCAGTCGCTGGCGATTGCCAATATCACTGTGGCCAAGGCCGAAGAGCTGGCGGCCGGTGTGGCCGATCTGGGGGCGGTGGCGGCCGGCGGTTTTGCCGAGCTGGCCGGAGGGCGCTTCGATGTGGTGATCAATGCCACTTCGGCCAGCCTTTCCGGCGATACCTTGCCTCTGCCGGAAGGACTTTTTGCGCCGGGGGCGCTGGCCTACGACATGATGTACGGCCCGGGCGAGACGCTGTTCATGGAGCAGGCTCGCCAACTAGGCGCAGGGCGCTGTGCCGACGGTCTCGGCATGCTCGTCGAGCAGGCGGCGGAAGCCTTCGTCCTGTGGCGCGGGGTGCGGCCACAGACCGCAACGGTGCTGGCCGAATTGCGGGCGCTGCTGGCGGCGGCATGAAACGCTTTCTGCATTGGGTGAAACTCGGTTTGCTGGCCGTGATCGGTTTGTTCCTGATCTACCAGCTGTGGCTATGCGGCTGGGTGCTTTACTGGAAATGGTTCAATCCGGACATGACCAGTTTCATGGAAATCCGGCTGGCCGAACTGCGGGTCAAGAACCCCAGGGCGGAATTGAAGAAGCAGTGGGTGCCCTACGCCAACGTTTCCAATCATCTCAAGCGGGCGCTGGTCGCCGCCGAGGATGGCAAGTTCATCGAGCACGAGGGCTTCGACTGGGACGGCATCCAGTATGCGATTACCAAGAACGAGAAAAAAGGCCGTTTCGTTGCTGGCGGTTCGACCATCAGCCAGCAACTGGCCAAAAACCTGTTCCTGACCCCGACCCGCTCGCTGTGGCGCAAGGGCGAGGAGGCGGTGATCACCCTGATGATCGAAGTGCTGTGGGACAAGCGCCGCATCCTCGAGGTGTACGTCAATGTGATCGAATGGGGTAACGGGGTGTTCGGTGCCGAGGCGGCGGCGCGCCATTACTACGGCATCGGTGCCGCGCAACTCGGCCCGGAACAGGCGGCACGCCTGGCGGCGATGGTGCCGGCGCCGCGCTTCTATGACCGCAACCGCAATACGCCGGGGCTGGCCAAGAAGACCGGGACCATTCTGGCACGCATGCCGGGCGCGGCCATTCCCTGAGAAAGGCCTGAACAACCTGTTGCGCGGCCACATGGCTGCGCTCCGCGTATTCCGTGGCGTCAGCTTTTTTTAGCCTGCCGCGCGGCCAGCTTGCGGAACACCCAGCTGCGTGGCGGTTCGACGCCGGTGCGCACGTATTCGATCGGGCTGGGGTCGAGCAGGAAGCGGCGTTGTAGCGCTTCGATGCCGCGTGCGCCGGCGAAGAGGATCTGGTCGCCGGATTGCAATATGGTCTCGGCCGGCGGCAGCAGTTCCACGCTGTCGTTACGGCACAGTGCCAGCGGCACGGCGCGCAGCCGGTTGGGGGGGCCGAGGGGGTCGATATTCAGCTCGCCCAGGCGCAACGGGTGCTCGCCCGGATGGGTGAGAATCTCGCGCAGGCCGGGGTAGGCCGGCAGACAATGGAAGACCCAGATCAACGGCACCCGCTCGTCGAGTTCGGTGAGCAGGCGCACGATCAGCGCCTCGGCCAGTGCCTTGCCTCGCTGGCGCACCAGCAGAAGAAAGCGGTTAAGCAGCGGCGAAATCAGCAGTTGCAGGCATTCGCGCACGATCACGTCGGCCTTGACGAAGGTCAGGTCGGCGCGCGCGGCCTCGATCAGGCTGCGGTCGAGAATATGGTTCTGGCGGATGAGAATGCTCAGTTTCGGGTTCAGTTTGCGTGCCCGGGTGACCAGCGCCAGATTGATCGCGTCGCGGTCGGTGCAGGCGACCAGGCCTGTGGCCTGCTCGATGCCGACATCGTGCAGGCTGCGCTCGGAGTTGTCGGTGACTTGGAGATGCGGCTGGCTGCCCAGCTGCTGGTCGGAATCGACCGCTGTCCAAGTGCAGCCGCTACGCTCCAGCGCCTGGGCGATGGCTTGTCCGAAGCGCCCGTAACCGCAGATGATCCAGTGGCCACGTGGCGTGGTGGCAGGCTTAGGGCAGGGGTCGCCGGGAGCGCTGGTCAACCACTCCTCAACCCAGAGGATGGCGGGCGAAGAAAGATTCAGCTCGAAATTGAGCGCAAAGGCCGCGAAGGGATCGATTACCGTGATATTCGGGAAATCGATCAGATTGGCCTGTGCCAGCGGGCTGTGCACCCGCGCCAGAATGCGTTGTTCGGGATGCAGGACGCTGGCGCCGATGGCGATGGTCTGTGCGATTTCGTCGTCGCCCACCAGTACGATCACCGCCTTGCACAGCGGGTTGCCGACGCCGGCGTCGCGCAGTATTTCCGGCCAGCGGGCGTCGGCGGCGACGCAGACCGGTGGGTGATGGTAATCCTCGATATCGGCACGGGTGGCCCGGTCCGGCCGGACTTCGATAATCACCGAACGCAGGTCGAGCTGATCGAGGGCGTGTGCCAGCGCGGTGCCGCTCTGACCGTAGCCGGCAATGATGTAGAAAGGCTCGCCGAGACGGCGCACGCGCCGGGCAAAGCGGCTGTTGGCCAGGGCGGTGCGGAAGGTGTCGTCCTTGGCCAGCGCAAAGATGCTGCCCAGGGTATAGGCCCAGGTGGTCACCGTCAGGTAGATCGAGAAAGTCACCCAGGCGCGCTGGGCATCGCTGAAGGCGAAGGGCAGTTCGCCGAAACCGATGGTGGTGGCGGTGTAGCTGATGACGTAAAAGGCGTGGAAGAAGCCGAGCGTTGGCGGCTGTCCGGGAACCACCGGCCCCGGCACCAGCACCAGCCCGAGGACCGAGATGGCGTAGCCGAGGATCAGCGCAATCAGCGGTGCGCGCAGACGGCGCAGCGCCAGCAGCAGAATGTCGCCCATCGGCGCTTACCGGCTCTGGCGCAGGGTTTCGCCGATCAGCAGGGTGACCGAAATCAGATTGGCGACCAGCGCGCCGCCTGAAAGCGAGACCACTACAGACATCGAACTCGCATCCATCGGCTGCTGCACGATGTACAGCTCCCACATCCACACCAGCGAGGCGGCGACGAGCTGCATGACCGCGACCAGGCTGGTGGCCAGATGGGTGGCGCCGATGTGGGTGCGGTCGCCGAACTTGAGTACGGTGGCGATCAGGTTGACCACCACGGCGGCGAAGAGCTCCATCGGGTGATGCAGTTCCGGCCGGCCGATATCGCCGATGAAGAAACCGAAATTCAGCGTGCAGGCGAAAATGATGAAGAAGCCGAAAATCACCTTTTCCAGATTCATCGTGATGCCTCCATGTGTTGGGCAAGGACATCATAGGCGCGATTCGCGGCGCAAGGCAATGACCGGCGGTGCTACAATGCGCCAGCCGCCGGGAGTCCGCTCATGAACCAGGAACCGATCAACCGCCTCGAAGAACTGCAGGCGCACCTGACCGAGGTGCAAACCCTGATTTCACGACACAAGCTGGTCGAGGATCTGGTGCATCGTCAGGACATGCCCCGACACGAACTGGTCGAAGGCATGGTGCACCAGCAGAATCTGGTGGCACTGCAGAAAAAGCTCGATACCCTGCCAGCGGTCGATATTGCCCGCATTCTCGAAGCCTTGCCGGAAGAAGACCGGCTGATGGCCTGGGCGCAGATTCGTGAGGAGCGTGGCGACAGTATCCTGATGGCGCTGGCCGACGAGGTGCGCGCCGATCTGGTCGGCGACGGGCACCACCGCAGCACGCGCAGCATGCTCAACGCCTTTGAATTGCGCAGCGGCCGCTTGCGCCAGATTCCGGTCGGCATGCCGGAAGACCTGATCGACCTCAAGCCGATCTGGGTCGACCTGGTGGCGCCCAACGATCACGTGCGCGAATGGGTCGGCAAATATTTCGGCCTGGAGTTGCCCGACCCGGAAAGCCTGACCGACCTGGAGGCATCGGCACGCTTCTATGTCGAGGACAACGGCGAAGTGCATCTGCACTCCGACTTTTTGCTCGACATGCACGACGAATCGCGCAACGTGCCGGTGGCCTTCATTTTGCACAAGGACGTGCTGTTCTCGGTGCGTACCGAAGAACTGCCGGTCTTCCGCCTGCAGCGGCTGCGTGCCCGCACCCAGCCCGGCTACGTGACCGACGGCAAGGACGTGCTGCTCGATCTCTACGCTGCCGATGCAGAATATTCCGCCGATGCGCTGGAGGATGTCTATGCGGCGCTGGAAAAAGTGGGCAAGCACGTGCTCGGCACCGAACTGACCGATACCGAGGCGGCCAAGATCCTGGCCGACATTGCCCGCGAAGAAGACCTCAACGGCCGTATCCGCCGTAATGTGCTCGATACCCGCCGCGCGCTGTCGTTCCTGATGCGCGGCAAATTTCTGTCTTCCAATCAGCAGGAAGATGCCCGCCAGATCCTGCGCGACATCGAGTCGCTCGACGGCCACACCTCGTTCCTGTTCGGAAAGATCAACTTCCTGATGGATGCCACGGTCGGCTTCATCAACATCAACCAGAACAAGATCGTCAAGATCTTCA
>Ga0209794_1001156_pt1 | contig 23793 bp, 25 predicted proteins | sample EBPBio232013_DNA_FD_185869 | JGI IMG/M metagenome (GOLD analysis project Ga0209794, IMG submission 185869) | Wastewater treatment Type I Accumulibacter community from EBPR Bioreactor in Madison, WI, USA - Reactor 1_5/23/2013_ DNA (SPAdes)... | ecosystem: Engineered > Bioreactor > EBPR >... | reverse complement strand
CTCACCGTACCACTTGTTCATGCCGATGATTTCAACGGCCACGTCCGTGTCGGATACGGTCAGGTTAGCGGGTTGGGCTTCTGCCATGGTATTCCCCTTAGCTTATCGTTTGTGCCCGGTGTCGAGATGGCGCTCCATGAAACCAGAGTAGCGCGACATGCCGAAGCAGAAAATCCAGAAAATGAAGCCTGCAAAGATCAGGCCGGTCAGCGGAGTTACGGGTGTGATCCAGCTTGGATCACGGAAGTTGAGCTGCACGACACCGAGCAGGTCGAACATGCCGATGATCGAGACCAGCGACGTGTCCTTGAAGAGGCCGATGAAGGTGTTGACGATGCCGGGAATGACCAGCTTGATCGCCTGCGGCATGACCACCAGCCAGATTTTCTGCCAGTAGCTCAAGCCCAGCGAATCCGCGCCTTCAAACTGTCCCTTCGGAATGGCCTGCAAGCCACCGCGAATGACTTCCGCCATGTAAGCGGAGGCAAACAGCGCCACACCCACAAGGGCGCGGAAGAAGTTGTCGATCGTCCAGCCGGTGGGCAGGAAGAGCGGCAGCATCACATTGGCCATGAAGAGAACGGTGATCAGCGGCACGCCGCGGATGATCTCGATAAAGCCGACGCACAGCGTCTTGATCACCGGCATTTGCGAGCGACGCCCCAGCGCCAGCAGAATGCCGAGCGGAAGCGAAACGGCAATGCCGACGAAGGACAGGATGAGCGTGACCATGAGGCCGCCCCAGAACGGGGTTTCCACATGGGAGAGGCCGAAATAGCCGCCACTCAGCAGGAAGAAGGCCACGACCGGGAAGACGACGAAGAGCAGCAGGGCGTTCAGGCCCTTGCGCGGCAGCTTCGGGATCAAGATCGGCACCAGAAGGGCAATCAGCGTGATGCCGACGAGGATCGGCCGCCAGCGCTCTTCAATCGGGTAACGCCCGAAGATGAATTGCTGGAAACGGTCGCCGACGAAGGCCCAGCAGGCACCGCTCCAACCATCCGGCTGGGTACCGCCCTGCACGAGGGTGGCGCAAACCGAGCGGTCGGCGCCGGTCCATGTGGCCTGAATGAACAGCCAGTTGATCATGCCGGGCAGAACCAGAATGAGGAGCAGGGCGCCCAAAAGCGTGAGCACCGTGTCCTTGGGGGACGCGAAGAGGTTCTTGCGGACCCATGCGGCGGCGCTGGCGTCGCTCGATGGCGGCGGCAGAGGCGTCAGCATTTCTGAACGCACGTAGTGTGGGGATGTGTTGCTCATGACCTTACCTCTCCACCAGTGCCATTTTGGCGTTGAACCAGTTCATGAAGAGCGACGAGGAAATGCTGAGCGACAGATAGACGACCATCCAGATCAGCACCACTTCCACGGCCTGTCCTGTCTGGTTCAGCGTGGTGCCGCCGGTTGCCACCAGATCGGGAAAACCAACAGCGATGCCCAGCGACGAGTTCTTCGTGAGGTTGAGATACTGGCTGGTCAGCGGTGGAATGATGATGCGCATGGCCTGCGGCACAACCACCAGGCGGGTGGTCGTGGACGGCTGAATGCCAAGTGCTGTGGCGGCTTCGGTTTGCCCCTTCGGCACGCCACGAATACCGGCACGGATGATTTCGGCGATAAACGAACCCGTATAGAGCGAGAGGGCGATATAAAGCGCGAAGAATTCCGGCAGGATCGAGGAGCCGCCCGAGATATTGAAGCGCCCGCCCTGCGGAATGTCGAAACTCAGCGGTGCACCGAGAACCAGAAAGACGAGGAGGGGCAGGCCAATGATCAGGCCGGCCGCGACCTTGAAGATCGGAAACTGCTGGCCGGTGGCCATCTGGCGCTTGTAGGACCAGCGGCGAATGAGCAGCGATGCCACCACGGCAATGGCAAAGGCAATGGCAATCCAGACAGAACCTTCACCCCAGACCGCTTTCGGGAAAACGAGGCCGCGATTGTTGAGGAAGATGTGCACGCCGGGAATTTCCAGCGAATCCTTCACATTCGGCAGAACGCCCAGAACGCCCTTGTAGAGGAAGAAGATCACCAGCAGCGGCGGGATGTTGCGGAAGATTTCCACATAGACCGTGCAAAGGCGCGAAATCAGCCAGTTATGCGAAAGGCGGCCCAGACCGATCAGGAAACCGATGATGGTGGCCGTGACAATGCCGATGGCGGCAATGAGAAGCGTATTGAGAAAGCCTACAAAAATGGCGCGTCCGTAGGACGAATCTGCCGTGTAGGGGATGAGGGAGTCGCCGATGTCGAAACCGGCGCGACGCTTCAGGAAGTCAAAACCGGAAGCCGTGTTACTGCGGGCGAGATTTTCCGCGACGTTGTGGGAAATCATCCAGACCAGAATGACGAAGATGATGGCCGTCGAAACCTGGAAAAAGATGGAACGGATTTTGGGATCGTACACCATCGCGCGCAACGAAAAGTCACTCGCGGGCGCACCTGTAGCGCGCTTTTTCATGTTTTGCCAATTTCCCCATGGGCCCCGCGCGAGCCGCTCTTTGTTTGTTTTTATGAGGCAGGAAAGCAAGGCGGCCTGAGGCCGCCTTGCACTTGGTCAGGCGATATTAGCGGATCGGCGGAGCGTACTGCAGGCCACCCTTGGACCACAGGGCGTTCAGGCCACGCTTGATCTTCAGCGAGCTGCCTTCGCCGATGTTGCGTTCGAAGACTTCGCCGTAGTTACCGACGCCCTTGATGATGTTGTAGGCCCAGTCATTGGTCAGACCGAGGTCCGTACCGATCTTGGTGTCCTTCTCAACGCCGAGGAAGCGCTTGATGTCCGGGTTGGTGGTTGATGCCTTGATTTCATCGACGTTGGCCTTGGTGATGCCGAATTCTTCAGCCTGAACCAGAGCGTAGTGCGTCCACGAAACGATGTCGAACCACTGGTCGTCACCCTGACGAACGGCCGGGCCAAGCGGCTCCTTGGAAATGATTTCCGGAAGGATCACATGCTCATCCGGATTGGAAAGGCCGAGACGGATCGAATACAGGCCCGACTGGTCGGTGGTGTAAACGTCGCAACGGCCAGCGGCGTAAGCAGCGTTCACTTCTTCGAGCTTTTCGAAGACGACCGGGTTGTACTGCAGGTTGTTGGCCTTGAAGTAGTCGGCGAGGTTCAGTTCGGTCGTGGTGCCGGACTGCACGCAGACAGCCGCGCCAGAAAGTTCCAGAGCCGACTTCACTTCAAGCTTCTTGGGAACCATGAAGCCCTGACCGTCATAGTAGTTGACGGTGCGGAAGTTGAAGCCCAGCGCCGTATCGCGGCTGATCGTCCAGGTCGTGTTGCGGAACAGCACGTCACCTTCGCCCGACTGCAGGGCCGGGAAGCGCGTCTGGGCCGTGGTCGGCGTGAACTTGACCTTGGTCGGGTCGTTGAAGATTGCGGAAGCCACGGCGCGGCAATAGTCAACGTCAAAGCCGTTCCAGTTACCAGCGGCGTCGGGCTGGGCGAAGCCGGCGAGACCAGAGTTCACCACGCACTGCAGAAAGCCCTTCGCCTTTACGGTTTCAAGCGTCGTGGCCGATGCGGCCGGTGCCGTTGCGGCGATAGCAGCAGCGCCAATAGCTGCGGACAGAATCGTCTTTTTCATTTTCCCAACCTTTTTAAATCGTTTGTTTTGAGGGTTCACGGTTGTCTCCACAAAATGCGAAGACCCACCCGACGACCGGCTTCGCACCCTCCCAGAGCGCAAAGCTCGTCTATCAGAGGGGTTATTTCCCATGTGGTCAAGACTCGCTTTTCCGAAATTTTGCCCGATTTTGGAAAAATAATGTGCAGGGCAAAATAATTGGGCAGCGCACTAGAAATGTGGCGAGAAATGGGTAAAATCTAAGCGCTTTGAACGTGTACCCATTGGTACGGCACTGCCGGGACTTGACCGGAACCTGTTGAAATCGCAGATATATGCGAAACGATACTCTTCCAACAGGAAAGCACTCCACATGACACGCAAAACCGGCCTGCTCGACAATGCGGGCGTGGACACACGTCTGGCTCATTTGGGTTATGACCCTTCAAGCGGCGCGGGCTTCGTCAATCCGCCGATCGTGCGCGGTTCAACGGTGCTGTTTCCCGATACCGATACCATGATGTCCGGTCGTCAGAAATACACCTATGGCACGCATGGCACGCCGACGACCGATGCCCTTTGTGCGGCGCTGAACGAGCTTGAAGGTTCGGCCGGAACGCTTCTTCTTCCCTCGGGTCTGGCGGCTATTACCGTTCCGTTCCTGACGTACCTGTCGCCGGGCGATCATGCGCTCATCGTCGATTCCGTTTATTCGCCGTGCCGCCGGTTCTGTGAAACCGTGCTGAAGCGCATGGGCGTCGAGATCGAATATTACCATCCGTCTGTCGGTGCGGACATCATCTCGCTCATCAAGTCCAATACGCGTTTGGTTCACACGGAAGCGCCCGGTTCGAACACCATGGAGATGCAGGATATCGGGGCCATCGCCGCCGCCGCCCATGGCCAGAACCCCGAGATCGTCGTGACGATGGACAACACATGGGCGACGCCGCTTTACTTCCGTCCGCTGGATCATGGCGTGGATATTTCCATGCACGCCGCCACGAAATATCCGTCCGGCCATTCCGATATTCTCATGGGAACGGTTTCGGCCAACGCCAAGCACTGGAAGGCGCTGGACGACATGAACACCAATCTCGGCCTGTGCGGTGCGCCGGAGGATTCCTATCTTATCCTGCGTGGGCTTCGCACCATGGGGATTCGCCTCGAACATCACCAGAAGAGCGCGCTGACCATCGCGCAGTGGCTGGAATCGCATGAGGATGTGGCGCGCGTTCTGCACCCGGCGCTGCCGAGCTTCCCCGGTCACGATCTCTGGAAGCGCGACTTCAAAGGTGCCAGCGGCGTCTTTTCCTTCGTTCTCAAGGCTGACAGCAAGGACCAGTTCCTGCCGCGCGGCCGGGCGTTCCTCGATGCGTTGAGCCTGTTTGGCCTTGGTTATTCCTGGGGCGGCTATGAAAGCCTTGCGGTGCTGGTGAACCTCTCCGACCGCCGCATTTGCACGGCACCGGAGGAGGGGCCACTCATCCGCCTGCAGATCGGTCTGGAAAATGTCGAGGACATTCAGAAAGACCTTGAGGCGGGCTTTGCCGCCGTCCGCGCTTTGTGAAGACAGAAAAAGGGCCGCGTGAAGCGGCCCTTTTGAATTTATGCGATGCGGTAGCCAAAGAGCCAATCGAGGCTTTCGGCCAAGGATTGGGGCGTGCGCATTTTCAGCACCAGATCGCGCACAATCCGGGTCGGTCCCGTGGCGTGATAGGCGAAGCGGTTGAAGTCCGTCTGCTTGCGCGCCCGGGCGAGGCGTGTCTTGCGGATCAGTTCGAAGCTTTTCAGCGCTTCCGGCAGGGTGGGGCCTGTCTTGACCGACTGGCAGAGCTGGTAGGCGTCTTCAATGGCCATGGCCGCACCTTGGGCCGCGAACGGCATCATGGCGTGGGCGGCATCGCCGATCAGCGCCGTGTCCAGACCATTCTGCCAGAAGCCGTCGCTGGCCTGATAAAGCGGCCAGAAGCGCGGCTCCTTGGCGTTTTCCAGAAGGCTGCGAATTTCACGGCTCCAGCCGGAAAACCGCTTCATGAGCAGGTCGAGGCGCATGTCGCCCGCCGGTGCATCCCACGTTTCGCCGGGCGAGTTGCCTGCGGCAATCGCCACCACGTTAAAGCCGCCGATTTCCGTGAGCGGATAGGCCACGACATGGGCATCCGGGCCTAAAAAGGCGGTGACGGCGGAAATATCAAGAAAGGACGGGGCCTGCCCACCCGGAACGGTGAAGCGCCAGGCAATATTGCCGGAAAAGGCCGGAATGGGGCAGGAGGGGATGACGCCGCGCATACGCGACCACACGCCATCTGCACCGATGACGAGATGACGACCGTCGTCACCGGGAATGGAATCGGCAACCGGATCGACAAGAGAGCCGAGGTGTAGGGTGATCAGTGGTTCCTTGAGGGCGGCGGTCAGAAGCGCCTGCTGCAAGGTTGAGCGATGCAGAACGCCATAGGGTGCGCCCCAGCGGGTGCGGGCGTTGGCGCCAACCGGAACGCTTGCCAGTCTCTTCAGGCTTTGACCGGAGACGAGGTCGATGCGCTCGGGTTCATTCCAGACGGCCTCGATGGCGGGCAGGACGCCGAGTGCCGCGAGAATGCGCGAGGCATTGGGGGCAATTTGCAGGCCCGCGCCCACTTCCGTGAGGTGCTGCACCTTCTCGTGAACGTCGCAGCGAATACCCGATTGCGCAAAAGAGAGTGCGGCGGTCAGGCCTGCAACGCCCGCGCCGGAAATAACGACATGCTCTGGAGCCATGATCGTGTGGCCTGTTCTGCGGCGCGCGCCGCTGATGTGTCGCCGCGCCGCAGGAAAGAGCCCGTCAGGCGGCTTCGAAGTGGAAGGTGCAGCCGGGCGGCACGGTATCGTCCGCCTTCAGCGAGGAATTGTAGCGATAAAGCGTCGAGCAATAGGGACAGACTTTTTCGTTGTCGTCGCCCATGTCGATGAAGATATGCGGATGGTCGTAGGGAAGCGATGCGCCCGTGCACATGAATTCCTTCACGCCGATTTCGATCACGCGGTGTCCGCCGTCGTTCTGGAAATGGGGAATGCTGTGGCCTGCCATCCTGGTCTCCGAATGCTATGTGTTACGTGGGTTCTGTTTAACCTCCTTCTTTGCAAATGTGTAGGGCTGTTGCAGCGGGAATTTGCGCTTTGCAACAAGCTTCCGCTTGGCCCCGCCGGGTGAAATTGTTTATGGTCCGGGGCAAAAAGGACTGCATTGATGAATCTCAATCCCCCCGCCTTCAATACATTCAGCCATGACGGACTGACGCTTTCCTATTTCGATGAGGGCGATCCGTCCGGTGCTCCGGTGCTGCTCATTCACGGTTTTGCCTCGTCCGCCACCGTTAACTGGGTGCACACGGGCTGGCTCAAAACGCTGGGCGAGGCGGGCTATCGCGTCATTGCGCTCGATAATCGCGGCCATGGCGCCAGCGACAAGCCGCATGACAGTGAGCTTTACCATCCGCAGATGATGGCCGATGACGCGGTGGCGCTGCTTGAACATCTCGGCATCCCGGAGGCGCATATCATGGGCTATTCCATGGGTGCGCGAATCTCCGCGTTTCTGGCGCTTGCCCATCCTGAACGGGTGCGGTCGCTGGTGTTTGGCGGGCTTGGAATCGGCATGTGCGATGGTGTGGGCGATTGGGACCCGATCGCCGATGCGCTGCTGGCCCCAACGCTGGCCGATGTGACGCATGAGCGGGGCCGCATGTTCCGCGCCTTTGCCGAGCAGACCAAGAGCGACCGCTTTGCGCTGGCGGCCTGCATTGCCACGTCGCGCGATCTCGTATCCCGTGAGGCGATTGCCAAGGTCGATATGCCGACGCTCATTGCCGTTGGCACCAAGGATGATATTGCCGGGTCGGCCATCGAACTGGCTGATCTGATGCCAAACGCGACGGCACTCGATATTCCCAACCGTGATCATATGATCGCGACCGGCGACCGGGTGTTCAAGGCTGGCGTCGTGGAATTTTACGCCAGCCTTTGAGGCTAGAGCATTTCCGGTGAACACCGGATCACCGGAAATGCTCTATCTCATTGTTTTATCGCAGTCCGAACGCAAAACCGCTGACGCACTTTTGCTGGACGTGCTCTAGATCATTCGCCCTTGAAAACAGGCTTGCGGCGCTCGGCAAAGGCGGCGCGGCCTTCGGCGTAATCGGCGCTGTTGAAGGTCGAGGCTCCCAGCACCTCGGCTTCGCTCAGAAGCACGTCGTCGTTTTCCGTCACGGCGCGGATCGAGAGCTTGGACGCGGCAATCGAAATCGGGGCATTGGCGGCAATGGTTTCGGCCAGCGCAAAGATTTCGGCCTCGAGCGTTGCGGAATCGGGCGTCACCTGCAGCAGGAAGCCCGGCGCTTCCAGCTCACGCGCCGTCACCGGCTGGCCGGTATAGAGCATCTTGCGGGTCATCTGGTTACCCAGCGCGACGAAGATATCGCGCACCGCGTCCGCCGGGTAGGCGAGGCCGAGGCGGGCAGGCGGCACGGCAAAGCGCGCACTTTCATCGGCCAGTCGCAGATCGCAGGCCGCCGCCACGCCAAAGCCGCCGCCATAGCAAATGCCGCGAATGGCGGCGATGGTCGGCACACGGCAGGCGCGGATGGCCCGGAAGGCGGCGCTGTTTTCCAGTTCGTAGGTACGGGCCGTTTCAGCATCCTTGCGCACGGTCGCGAATTCGGAAATGTCGGCGCCTGCGGAAAAGTCATGCGCGCCGGCGCCTGCCAGAATGACGACGCGGGCTTTCGCCTCAACAACGAGGTAATGCAGTGCCTTGGGAATGGCGCGCCACATGGCGGCGGTGATCGCATTCTTGCGGGATTCATTGTGGAACGTCAGCGTGCCAATGCCATCACGCGAGGCGGCGATCAGCTTTCCTTCCGCGAATTCCTGCAATTGCGTCATCTTGTACTCCTGCCATTTGTGTTGCCGTAATCTTTTCCTATATAATGTCGGTGAACCGGAAAAGAGGAGACCATCCATGGTCGCAAAAACGGAAGCACGGGCAAATGACGCCGTGCAGGCGATTGATCCCATCTGGGACAGCCTGCGGGTGGAAGCTTATGCCGCGAGCGAGAACGATCACATGCTCACGGCCTTTCTTTATGGCACGGTGCTGAACCATCGTTCGCTTGAAGAATGTGTGATCTTCCGGATCTGCGAACGCCTCGACCATCAGGACGTTCCTGCCGTTCTTCTGCGCCAGACCTTTGAAGCCATGCTGGCCGACTGGCCGGAATGGGGCAATATCCTGCGCGTCGACATTCAGGCGGTCTATGATCGTGACCCGGCCTGCACGCGCTTCCTTGAGCCCGTTCTCTATTTCAAGGGTTTTCACGCCATCCAGACGCACCGTCTGGCCCATTGGCTGTGGAACAAGGGCCGCAAGGACTTCGCGCTTTATCTGCAGAGCCGCGCCTCGGTGATTTTCCAGACGGATATCAACCCGGCGGCACGCATGGGCAAGGGCATCTTCCTCGACCACGCTACGGGTCTTGTGGTTGGTGAAACGGCCGCGATTGGCGACAACGTGTCGATCCTGCACGGTGTGACGCTTGGCGGCACGGGCAAAGAAGACGCAGACCGTCACCCGAAGATCGGCAACGGTGTGCTGATCGGTGCAGGTGCCAAGATTCTCGGCAACATTACCGTCGGTGCATGCTCGCGCGTGGCGGCTGGTTCTGTTGTTTTGAAGGCGGTTCCGCCGTGCTCGACGGTTGCCGGTGTTCCGGCCCGTGTTGTGGGCGAGGCCGGGTGCGCCGAACCGGCGCGCGTCATGGACCAGCTTATCGAGGCGGAGTGATCCGCACCTACCTACGCTCTGATGAAAAGCCCGGATGTTCCGGGCTTTTTTGTTGGCGGTGGCGGTCGCGCCTTTACACTGCCGCTTTTGCCATGTCACAAGCGGGCATCCGGAGCGGGTGATTTGTCCCGCTCGAGTCGAATTCCAAAACCCGGTAAGGGGCTTCGTGTCTGGCGCTGGCGGATTGCCGCCCGGGACGCGTGCTTTCAGAGCCGGCCATTCCTGTCTGACGGAGAAATTCCATGAAACCCGATGAAATCAAGAAGCTCGACGCCTATCTCAAGCGCACGCTGAACCCGGCGATTGCCGTCAAGGCACGTCCGCGCAAGAACGATTCCGCCGAAGTCTACGTGGGCGACGAGTTCATCGGCGTGATCTTCCGCGATGACGAAGATGGGGATCTTTCCTACAACTTCTCCATGGCAATCCTCTCCGAGGATCTGTGATCAGCCTTTGGCTGGCACGAAACTTGCTGATTTCAAACCGGCGTCGTTTTCTTCGGCGTCGGTTTTTTGCTGTCTTGAAAGGGGCTTGGCAAAGCGCAATCCCCGGGCAAGGATCGGCTGGGAATGTGATATCTTGGGGCTCGTTCCCAAGGGGGCTTAAAATCTCGCTGTGAATGACTAGATTAGTTGTTCCCGATAATGCCGGACCAGGACAAGGTCGTCCCGGATCGGCGCGCAAGGATTGAAATGACAATGATCGCCAGGCCGGTCGTGATGCAAAATGGAAAAGACGAAGACGGCAACGGCCCCGGTCGTGGCACGTCGGTCATCACGCGCACCAAACCGAAGACGAAGAAGCCGAACCTGTATCGCGTTCTTCTTCTCAACGACGACTACACGCCGATGGAGTTTGTCATCCATATTCTGGAGCGGTTTTTCCAGAAGGATCGTGAAGCTGCAACCCGCATCATGCTTCATGTGCACAATCACGGTGTGGGCGAATGCGGAATCTTTACCTACGAAGTTGCCGAAACGAAGGTCTCTCAGGTGATGGACTTCGCGCGGCAGCATCAGCATCCGCTGCAATGTGTCATGGAAAAGAAGTGAGGATCGAACGTGCCAACTTTTTCCCCCAGTCTGGAGAAGGCGCTTCATCAGGCACTGACCTATGCCAACGAACGCCATCATGAATATGCCACCCTCGAGCACCTGTTGCTGGCCCTGATTGACGATCAGGATGCGGCAGCGGTGATGTCTGCCTGCAACGTCAATCTGGATGAACTGCGCAAGATCGTGACCGACTATGTCGATACCGAGCTTGCCAACCTCGTCACTGGTTATGATGAGGATTCAAAGCCGACGTCCGGCTTCCAGCGCGTCATCCAGCGCGCCGTCATCCATGTCCAGTCGTCGGGCCGTGAGGAAGTGACCGGGGCGAATGTTCTGGTGGCCATCTTTGCCGAGCGCGAAAGCCATGCGGCCTATTTCCTGCAGGAGCAGGACATGACCCGCTATGATGCGGTGAACTTCATCTCGCACGGTATCGGCAAGCGTCCGGGCTCCACCCAGACCCGCAGTCCGAAGGGTGTGGAAGAGAGCGAAGCGGAGAACAAGCCGCCGCGCAATGATGACGAGGGCGGGCAGAAAAAGCCGCAGGAGGCTTTGAAGGCCTATTGCGTCAATCTCAACGACAAGGCCAAGAACGGCAAGATCGATCCGCTGATCGGTCGCCATGACGAAGTGAACCGCACCATTCAGGTTCTGTGCCGTCGCTCCAAGAACAACCCGCTTTATGTGGGCGATCCGGGCGTGGGCAAGACCGCCATTGCCGAAGGCCTTGCCAAGCGCATCGTCGAAGGCAAGGTGCCTGAAGCACTGAAGAACGATACGATCTTCTCGCTCGACATGGGCACACTTCTGGCGGGCACCCGTTATCGCGGGGACTTCGAGGAGCGTCTGAAGCAGGTTGTCAAGGAACTGGAAGAGTTCCCCGGCGCGGTGCTGTTCATCGATGAAATCCACACGGTCATCGGCGCGGGCGCAACCTCGGGCGGGGCCATGGATGCCTCGAACCTGCTGAAGCCGGCGCTTTCCTCCGGGGCGATCCGTTGCATCGGCTCGACCACCTACAAGGAATACCGCCAGTTCTTCGAAAAGGACCGGGCGCTTGTTCGCCGCTTCCAGAAGATCGATGTCAACGAGCCTTCGATCGTCGATGCCATCGAGATCATGAAGGGGCTGAAGCCTTATTTCGAAGATTATCATCATCTGAAATATTCGAATGAGGCCATCAAGGCCGCCGTCGAGCTTTCGGCCCGCTACATCACGGACCGCAAGCTGCCGGACAAGGCGATTGACGTGATTGACGAAACGGGTGCGGCGCAGATGCTGCTTCCGGTGTCCAAGCGTCGCAAGCTGATCACCGAGCGCGAAATCGAGGCGACGGTTGCCACCATGGCCCGCATTCCGCCCAAGACCGTTTCCAAGGATGACGAGATGGTTCTCGCCAATCTGGAGCAGGAGCTGCGCTCCGTGGTCTATGGGCAGGATCTTGCCATCGAGGCGCTTTCGACCGCGATCAAGCTGGCGCGTGCCGGTCTTCGTGAGCCGAACAAGCCGATTGGTTCCTACGTCTTTACCGGCCCGACCGGCGTCGGCAAGACGGAAGTCGCCAAGCAGCTGGCCGCGTCGCTTGGCGTGCAGATGCTGCGCTTCGACATGTCGGAATATATGGAACGGCATACCGTGTCGCGTCTGCTCGGCGCACCTCCCGGTTATGTCGGTTTCGATCAGGGTGGTCTTTTGACCGATGGAGTCGATCAGCATCCGCATTGCGTCGTGCTGCTTGATGAAATCGAAAAGGCGCATCCGGATATCTACAACATCCTGTTGCAGGTGATGGATAACGGCCAGCTGACCGATCATAACGGCAAGAAGGTCGATTTCCGGAATATCATCCTGATCATGACGACGAATGCCGGTGCGTCTGAAATGGCCAAGGCCGCGATTGGCTTCGGTTCATCCAAGCGCACGGGCGAGGATGAAGAGGCGATCAACCGCCTGTTCACCCCGGAATTCCGCAACCGTCTCGATGCGATCATTCCCTTCGCCCCGTTGGCGCCGGAAACGATCCATCGCGTCGTGCAGAAGTTCGTCATGCAGCTGGAGACGCAGCTTTCGGAACGCAACGTCACCTTCGACCTGTCGCCGGAAGCGGTGGCCTGGCTTGCTGTGCGTGGTTACGACGACAAGATGGGTGCCCGCCCGCTTGGCCGCGTCATTCAGGAATACATCAAGAAGCCGCTCGCCAACGAGATCCTCTTCGGCAAGCTCAAGAAGGGCGGCGTTGTGCGTGTGACGGTGACGAAGGGTGACGATGGCAAGGATAGCCTTGCGCTCGATTGCCTGGCCGAAACCGCGCCCGTCAAACCGAAGCCGGAAGCCGAAGTGATCGAGGCCGAGGAAGCCAAGGCCGCTCTGCCTTCGGGTGAGGCACCGGCGGCGACGGATGCGACCGGCGAGTAAGCGACGCTTATGAACCATGACGCCGGGGTGAAAGCCCCGGCGTTATCACGTTTCAAGCCATCTTGCGTTCGCCAGAACCGGCAGCGCTTAGCGGGCCTTTTCTGAAACCGAGTGCCTGAATGCCATCGCCTGATACATCCCCCGGTCTTTACTGGTTCCTCAAAGGTTCGCGTGGCATTTTCTCGCTGCCAGCGATGATTCTCATGGGGTCCTGTGCGGGCTTTGCGGCGCTGACGTTGCAATCGGGGCTGACGCGCGGCGAGGCGGTGTTCATGACCATCGGCATCTGGGCGCTTCCGGCCCAGATCATCCTGACCGGCGCTATGCATGCGGGTCTGAACATTTTTGCGGCCTTTGTGGCTGTCACCTTCTCGTCGATCCGCTTCATGCCGATGCTGGCCGCCTTCGTGCCGGAAATGCGCACCGATAAAACGCCGCTCTGGAAGCTCATTCTCCTCGGGCATTTCGTGGCGATCACGTCCTGGGTATTTTCAATGCAGCATGCGCGGCACGTGCCGCGAGAATGGCGGCTCACCTGGTTTGCCGGTTTTGCCGTGCCGTTGACGCTTGCCAATACCATCATCGTGGCGGTGGGCTACGGCGTTCTCTCATCGTTTCCGCCTGCGCTTTCGGCGGTGCTGGCGTTCATGACGCCGGTTTATTTCATGCAGTCCATGTGGGGTTCGGCCCGCGGTATGGTTACGCGGATTGCCTTCCTCGTCGGGCTTGTGGTCGGTCCAGCGCTGACACCCGTCGCGCCGCAGCTTGATATTTTCTATGCCGGGATTGGCGGCGGAACGGCGGTCTATCTTATTGATCGCTGGAGACGCAGCCGAAGGGGCACGGTATGAGCCCCGAACTCTGGTCTTACATTTTCATCGCTATTGCCGGTGTTTTCGCCACCGAAATCTGGCGCTGGCTGGGCGTTCTGGTCGGCAATCGGTTGTCGGAAGATTCCGAGGCGATGATCTGGGTTCGCTGCGTGGCGACCGCGCTGATTGCGGCCGTTATTGCCAAACTGATCCTTAATCCCACAGGTGTTCTGGCCGAGGTTCCGGCCCTGATCCGCGCCGGTGCGGCCTTGAGCGGTTTTGCCGTCTATATTCTTTCCGGCCAGCGGATACTGGCCGGGGTTGCGGTTGCGGTTCTGTTGATTTCGGCGGCGCTGGCTTACACAGCTTGAGCCAGAGCGGCGCGCAGCTTTTCGGCGTTGGCGGCCAGAACCGCGCCATCTTCCATCTTGCCGGTATGCGGACGCAGCGGCTGGTCTTCGTGGCGCGGGATCACATGAAAATGCAGATGGAAAACGGTCTGGCCCGCTGCCGGTTCGTTGAACTGGGCAATGAAAATGCCATCGGCTTCAAAAGCGTCCTGCGCGGCGCGGGCAATCTTCTGCACCACCGGGATAACCTTGGCGAGAACAGCCGGATCGGCATCCAGCATGTTGCGCGACGGTACCTTGGGGATCACCAGCACATGGCCCGGGGCCTGCGGCATCACATCCATGAAAGCATAGGTGTCTTCATCCTCGTAAACACCATGCGAGGGGATGTCACCTTTCAGGATTTTCGCGAAGATGTTGCCGGGATCGTAGGCCATGCTCATGGGGATTCTCCTTGGTCTTGAGGCCCTTGTTTTATCGCGCCTGCGTGGCGCTGCAAACCCGGTCAATTCGTCTCGTTGTCCCCTTTGCGGAACGGCCCATGCTCCGCCAGATAGCCACCGGCGGCTTCCACTTCGGCGCGTTCGGCTGAAAGATAGTGCGCAACGGCCCGGCGAAGGCCCGCATGGGCGATGAAATGGGCGGAGTGGGTGAGGCTTGGCATGTAGCCACGCGCCAGCTTGTGCTCGCCTTGTGCGCCAGCCTCGACGCGCGCCAGACCCTTTTCCAGCGCGAAATCGATGGCCTGATGGTAGCAGACCTCGAAATGCAGGAAGGGGTGATCCTCGATGCAGCCCCAATGTCGCCCGTAAAGCGCATCCGAGCCGATGAAGTTGATGGCTCCGGCGATATAGCGCCCGTTGCGCTTGGCCATGACCAGCAGAATGTCATCGGCCATGCGTTCACCGATCAGCGAATAAAACGCGCGGGTGAGGTAAGGGCGGCCCCATTTTCGGCTGCCCGTATCCATGTAGAAGGCGAAGAACTGGTCCCAGATCTCTTCCGTCAGATCGCGCCCGGTCAACCAATCGATGGTGATGCCGTTTTCAAGGGCGGCGCGACGCTCCTTCTTCAAGGCCTTGCGTTTGCGGGAGGCAAGGGTCTCGAGGAATTCGTCGTGGTTGGCAAAGCCCGTGTTTTCAAAATGAAACTGCACGTCGAGGCGATGGAGGTAGCCTTCTGCCTCAAACGTCGCCACTTCCTCTTCCGGCAGAAAGGTCACATGTGCCGACGAGACATCAAGCTGCCCGACGGCGGAGCGCAGTCCGGCGGCGAGCGACTTGCGAATTTCCCCTACGTGACCTGACGTAACGTGAAGCAGGCGAGGGCCGGTCGCCGGGGTAAAGGGAATGCTGGCCTGAAGCTTGGGATAATAGCGTCCGCCCGCCCGCTCAAAAGCGTCCGCCCAGCCGTGGTCGAAGACATATTCGCCCTGACTGTGGCTCTTCAGATAACAGGGCACGGCTCCGATCAACTCGCCCGCCGCATCCTCCAGAAGCAGGTGGCGGCCAAGCCAGCCTGTCTCGGTCGTGGCGGAGCCGGAGTCTTCCAGCGCTGACAGATAGGCATGGGACAGAAACGGATGATACGGTTCGTTTGCCGCGCGCGATGTTCCGGAAAGCCGGTTCCAGCTTTCCGAAGGGATATCATCGAACGAGGAGACGAGCCGCAGCGCCGTCATGCCACGAGAGCCGGGCTTTCGCGGGGGTCGAAACCCTCGAAGGTCATCTGGTCGGCCTGTTCAAACGTGTGGCGGCGTGCCGCCTCATCGCGCACCGTCCAGGTGATGACCGGAATTCCAAGCTTACGCTGGGCGGTGATGAACGGGTTCGGCAGATGGCCGTAATGATAGGAAATGAAGTCGAGCCCCAGTTGCATCGCCTCGTCATGCGCGAAGAAGCGTTCCGGCTGGTCGCCTTCCGCCGTCAGGCCGAGCGGGTAGGGCGAACCGGCGACCTTCAGGTCCTTCAGCACCCATGGGTCGAAGCTCATCAGGGCGACGTGGCCCTTGTAACCTTCCAGATCATCGAGAACGGTTTCGGCAAAGCCGTCGTCCTCGCCCTGCCGGCCCTTCAGCTCGATGACGAGCGGCACGCGGCCATCGACGAGCTTCAGCATCTGCTTCAGGGTCGGAATGCGTTCCGCCGTGCCGCCAATGGTCAGAAGGCCAAGTTCCGCTGAGGTGCGATCACGCACGTCACCGGAAATGCCGCACAGGCGGTCGAGCGTATCATCATGAAAAACCACGATATTGCCATCGGCCACGATATGCACATCGCATTCGATGGCAAATCCTGCGTCCGCGGCGCGGGAAAAGGCGGCCAGCGTGTTTTCCCAGATGGCGTGGTTCATGTCATGAAAGCCGCGATGTGCAATCGGGCGTTCCGTCAGCCAGGGCAGGGTGCTCATACGGCGATTTCCATAATGGCATCGACTTCCACGGCGGCGTTGAGCGGCAGCGAGGCCATGCCAACGGCGGCGCGGGCATGGCGACCTGCATCGCCGAGCACGGCGACCAGCAGATCGGACGCGCCATTGATGACGAGGTGCTGTTCAACGAAATCCGGCGTGGAGGCAACAAAACCCTGAATTTTCAAGACCCGGCGCACGCGGGAAAGATCGCCACCGAGAGCGGCATTGGCCTGGGCCAGAAGGTTGATGGCGCACAGTTCGGCGGCGCGGCGCGCGGTTGCGACATCCACATCACGCCCCAGAAGGCCGGAGACGGCCATCTTGCCGTTTTCCATGGGCAGCTGGCCGGAAATATAGAGCATGTTGCCGCTGATCGTGTAGGGCACGTAGTTGGCAGCAGGGCTTGCGGCCTGCGGCAGCGTGATATTCAGTTCTTTCAGGCGGCTTTCAATGGTGGTCACGATTTCAATCTCCGCATTCGGTTGATTAGGCCGCAAGAATCCTGCATTCAAGTAACGGCGCGGCCTCGACAATCTCGGCAGCATTCTTAACCTAATGATGACGAGTCAAACAGGCAATTCACTAGATCGACAGGGAGACTTTGATGGCGCGTGTGGCTCTTTGGGCTTTGGCAATCGCCGCCGCCGGTGTAACGGGCGCGCTGGCGCAGGATGCGAAGGCACCGGCTGCGACTGCGCCGGAAACGCCACCACAGGCCTCTGCCGTGGCCAGTCCGGCGCTGATTGCGCATCGCGCGACCTATGATCTCGAATTGAAGGAAGCCTCCGAACGCTCGGGCATTCAGGCGATGTTCGGTCGTATGGTCTACGAATTCACCGGCTCGGCCTGCAAGGGCTACACGACCCGTTTCCGCTTTGCCACGAAGATCGATACCGGCGAGGACATCCGTGTCTCCGACCAGCAACTGACCTCCACGGAACATGCCAAAGAAGGTCTGTTCGAGTTCGAGAACAAGTCTTTCACCGATGAAAAGGTCGACAAGGAAGTGAAGGGCAAGGCAACGCGCGTTGCCGAAGGGCTGCGTGTCGAGCTTGAGGGCGATGAGCCGCGCAAGATCGATCTTCCTGAAAGCCTTTTCCCGACCGAACACATGCAGAAGGTTGTTGCCGCAGCCCTTGCCGGAACCCCGCTGTTTGAAGCGCGTCTGTTCGATGGGTCCGAAGATGGTGACAAGAGCCTGCTCGTGACCTCGATCATCGGCAAGCCGTCGACCTCGATGGATGTGGCGGATGCCGGCGCGGATGTGAAGGTGGGCGAATCGCTTGTCGGCAAGCAGTGGTGGCCGGTCACGGCTTCCTATTTTGCCGAAAACGAAAACGGCGACGAAGAGCCGACTTATCGCCTGTCCTACAAGCTCTATGATAACGGCGTCAGCCGCGATCTGGTCATGGATTACGGCGATTTCAGCATGTCCGGCACCCTGAAGACGCTGGAACTGCTTCCCGAAGAGAAGTGCGAGCCTTAAGAACAGGCTGTTTTTGGGCGATTTTTTGCATGATCGCCCTTGCAATTCAGGGCGACGGCCTGTATGGCCACCACCATTCCACACGCAGGGTTTGGGATTGTCCGGGAGAAATCCGGGCCATTCCGCCGGTGGCATTGTGAAAAACAATGCTGATTGCCTTGCGGGGGTTCAACCGGAAAGGGAGTATACAGGCATGGCATTGCCCGATTTTTCCATGCGCCAGCTGCTTGAAGCAGGCGTCCACTTCGGCCACCAGACGCACCGCTGGAACCCGAAGATGAAGCCGTACATTTTCGGCGATCGTAACAACATCCACATCATCGACCTCGCTCAGACCGTTCCGGCTCTGTCGCGCGCGCTGCAGGCTGTTTCCGACACCGTTGCCCGTGGCGGCCGCGTGCTGTTCGTCGGCACCAAGCGTCAGGCTTCCGAACTCATCGCTGACGCTGCCAAGCGTTCGGCCCAGTACTACGTCAACTCGCGCTGGCTCGGCGGCATGATGACGAACTGGAAGACGATTTCGAACTCGATCCAGCGTCTGCGCAAGCTCGACGAAATCCTCTCGGGCGAAGCTCAGGGCTACTCCAAGAAGGAGCGTCTGAACCTCGAGCGCGAACGCGAAAAGCTTGAAAAGGCTCTCGGCGGTATCCGCGATATGGGCGGCGTTCCGGACCTGATGTTCATCATCGACACCAACAAGGAAAACATTGCCATCGACGAAGCAAAGCGTCTTGGCATTCCGGTTGTCGCGATCATCGACTCGAACTGCGATCCGGACCCGATCGATTTCCCGATCCCCGGCAACGACGACGCCTCGCGCGCCATCGCTCTTTACTGCGACCTGATTGCCCGCGCTGCCATTGACGGTATCGCTCGTCAGCAGGGCGCTTCTGGCCGCGATATCGGCGCTTCCGAAGAAGCTCCGGTCGAGCCGGTTCTCGAAGGCGAAGCCTGAGAATGAGGACTTGGGTGGCTCGACTGCGGGCCACCTGATTGTCCCGTCCTTACGACAGGCCGCTGGAAACCGAATTCGGGACCGGCGGCCTTCGCGTTTCGTGATGACGTTTCATCACGCTGTTACATTCCACGGTACATTCCGTTTCCCACACAGGCGTGGCGCGTTTTGAATGCGATTGCCGCGCCGGATGAAACCACGAAGAGGTATGAAAATGGCCGAAATCACTGCCGCACTGGTGAAGGAACTCCGCGAAAAGAGCGGCGCGGGCATGATGGACTGCAAGAAGGCGCTGAACGAGACCGACGGCGACATCGAAGCTGCCATCGACTGGCTGCGCGCCAAGGGCATTGCCAAGGCCGACAAGAAGTCGGGCCGCACGGCTGCTGAAGGCCTGATCGGCGTTGCCACGCTTGGCCACAAGGCCGTTCTGGTGGAAATCAACTCCGAAACCGACTTCGTTGCCCGTAACGACGCCTTCCAGGACATCGTCCGTGGCGTTGCACAGGTCGCACTTTCGACCGACGGCACCGTTGAAGCCATCGGCGCTGCCACCTATCCGGCAACCGGCAAGTCCGTTTCGGACTCGATCAAGGATGCGATCGCCACCATCGGCGAAAACATGAACCTGCGTCGCGCTGCCATGCTCGAAGTCGAGCACGGCGTTGTTGCCACCTACATCCACAACGCTGCTGGCGACGGCATCGGCAAGCTCGGCGTTCTCGTCGCCCTGAAGTCGGTCGGCGACAAGGCTGTCCTGTCTTCCATCGGCCGCCAGATCGCCATGCACGTTGCTGCAACGGCTCCGCTGGCTGTTCGTCCGGAAGAAGTTGACTCTGCTGTGGCCGATCGCGAACGCGCCGTGTTCATCGAGCAGTCGCGCGCTTCGGGCAAGCCGGAAAACATCATCGAAAAGATGGTCGAAGGCCGTATGCGCAAGTTCTACGAAGAAGTTGCCCTGCTGTCGCAGGCCTTCGTCGTGAACCCGGACCTGACTGTTGCAGAAGCCGTCAAGGCTGCTGAAAAGGAAGCCGGTGCCGCCATCGAAGTGACGGCCATCGCTCGCCTGCTGCTCGGCGAAGGCGTCGAGAAGGAAGAAACGGACTTCGCCGCCGAAGTGGCTGCTGCTGCCGGCAAGGCTTGATCCGTTTCAGCCTTATATGGTTGAAAATCGTGGGGCATCGCGTGACAACGCGATGCCCTTCGTGTATCCGGCATTCAGTTTAGAAAAGAGGATTCTGCCATGTCCGCAAAGCCGATCTACAAGCGCGTACTTCTCAAGGCTTCCGGTGAGGCTTTGATGGGAAGTCAGGGCTTCGGTATCGACGTGGCCGTGGCTGACCGTATTGCCGGTGACATTGCCGCTGCCCGCGCCATGGGCGTGGAAGTCGGCGTGGTTGTCGGCGGCGGTAACATCTTCCGCGGCGTGGCCGTTGCTTCCAAGGGTGGCGACCGCGTGACTGGCGACCACATGGGCATGCTGGCGACGGTCATCAACGCACTGGCGCTTGCCACCTCGCTGCGCAAGCTGAACATCGATACGGTCGTGCTTTCGGCCATTGCCATGCCGGAAATCTGCGAAAGCTTCTCGCAGCGCGCCACGCTCTATCACCTGTCGCTCGGTCGCGTGGTGATCTTCGCCGGTGGCACGGGCAACCCGTTCTTCACCACGGATTCGGCGGCTGCCCTGCGCGCGGCTGAAATGGGTGCGGAAGCCATCTTCAAGGGCACGCAGGTCGATGGCATCTATTCCGCCGACCCGAAGAAGGTGCCGGATGCGACGCGCTTTGAGCAACTGACCCACAGCGAAGTGCTGGAAAAGGGGCTTGCGGTCATGGACGTGGCCGCCGTTGCACTGGCACGCGAAAATTCCATTCCGATCATCGTGTTCTCGATCCACGAGAAGAACGGTTTTCAGGAAATTCTCACCGGCGGCGGTCGCAAGACCATCGTTACGGATAATTGACAAGGGCAGGGCGCGCCGGGCGCGACTGCAACAACCTTTGACGGGAGATTTAGATCATGAGCGCAACTGACGTCAATGAACTGAAGCGCCGTATGGACGGTGCCATCAATGCCTTCAAGCATGATATCGCCTCGCTGCGCACGGGCCGCGCCTCTGCCAACATTCTCGATCCGGTGACGGTCGAAGCCTATGGTTCGCGCGTGCCGCTCAACCAGGTGGCCAACATCACGGTTCCCGAGCCGCGCATGCTGTCCGTGTCGATCTGGGACCGTTCCATGGTGCAGGCCGTTGACCGCGCCATTCGCGAATCTCACCTCGGCCTGAACCCGATCATGGACGGCCAGACGCTGCGCATTCCGCTGCCGGAGCTTAACGAGGAACGCCGCCGTTCGCTCGTCAAGGTGGCTCACGACTATGCCGAAAAGAACAAGATTGCCGTGCGCAATGTGCGCCGTGACGGCATGGAAGGCCTGAAGAAGGCCGAGAAAGATGGCGATATCGGCCAGGACGAAAGCCGCGCGCTTTCTGAAAAGGTGCAGAAGATTACCGACGATTCGATCGCCGAAATCGACAAGCTGCTGGTCGCCAAGGAAAAGGAAATCATGCAGGTTTAACCTGTCCATGATGGGCGTGCCGCCTGTTTTCACCGTTTTGCTGCGTTGAACGATAAAGAACGGGTGGCGGCGCTTTCGAGAGTCGGCTAGCTTTGAGACTCTCACGGGGCGATAGCGGCGATACTTCGCCTCGATTTTGTATATTCTGGAAGAAACGCGAAATGTCAGAACCGCAGGGCTCGTCTATACCGAGGCACGTCGCCATCATCATGGATGGGAACGGACGTTGGGCCAAATCGCATGGTCTGCCGCGCACTGCCGGGCACCGCAAGGGCATGGAAACGGTTCGTGAAATCGTTCGTGCCGCCAGCGATATCGGCGTTGGTTATTTGACGCTTTTTGCGTTTTCTTCGGAAAACTGGCGTCGCCCGGAAACGGAAGTGACCGATCTTCTCGGTCTGCTCAAGCTCTTCATTCGTCGCGATCTGGCGGAACTTCATCGCGACAATGTGCGGATCCGCGTCATCGGCGACCGCCGCAATCTGCGCGGCGATATCCTGCCGCTTCTTCTCGAAGCCGAGGAAACGACCCGTGACAATACCGGCCTCACGCTGGTGATCGCCTTCAATTATGGTGCGCGTGATGAACTGGTGCGGGCCGTCACGAGCCTTGCCGGTGAGGTGGCTGCCGGTCGCCTGAAGCCCGACGAAATTACCAGCGAACTCATTGATTCCCGCCTCGATACGGTCGGCATTCCCGACCCGGATCTAATCATCCGCACCAGCGGCGAGGAGCGTTTGTCCAACTTCCTCCTGTGGCAGGCCGCCTATTCGGAGCTGATGTTCGTGCCCGATTACTGGCCCGACTTCGACAAGGCCTTGTTCTGCGCGGCGCTTGATCGCTTTGCCGCGCGCGAACGCCGTTTCGGCGGTCTTTCGGCGCAAGCGGCTGTGGGGTCCTGATGTCGGAAGAACTGCGTCTCAGAATCATCTCCGGTATCATCATGGCGGCCGTCGTTCTGGCGGCCACATGGATCGGCGGCTTTGCCTTTCGCCTGCTCGCTGCGGCGATTGCCGTTCTGGTTTATTACGAATGGTCGACGATTACCCAGCTTGTGAAGGTCGAGCGCCTGTCCGGCTGGGTCATGACGGCGCTTGTGGCGCTGGCGGTTCTGGCCGGTTGGACGGGGATTGCGGTCGTGCTGCTCGGCACGTTTCTGCTCGTTGCGTTCGTTCTGGCGATTGCCGCGCCTGAAGCTAGGGTGTGGTTTCCGGCGGGGCTTTTTTACGCGGGCCTTTCGGGCATTTCGCTGGCGGCCATTCGCGGCGCCGATGAAACCGGCCTTGCCGCCATGCTCTTTGTTTTCGCTCTCGTCTGGGCCACCGACATTCTGGCCTATTTCGTCGGTCGCACCCTTGGCGGGCCGAAGCTCGCGCCGAAAATTTCGCCCGGCAAGACCTGGTCGGGTGCTATTGGCGGAACGGTGTCTGCCGTGATTGCGGGCAGTGCGGTTGCCTTGTCTTTGACCGATGCCTCACCCATATGGATCGTTCCGGCGGCTTTTGTCCTGTCCGTTGCCAGTCAGGCGGGTGATCTGTTTGAATCCTTCATCAAGCGTCGCTTTGGCGTGAAAGATTCGAGCCATCTCATTCCCGGCCATGGTGGCGTCATGGATCGGGTCGACGGTCTTGTGGTTGCCTGCTTTGCCGCGTTTGTGCTGATGGCCATTCGCGCGCTGGCATCGGGCAGCGCTTTTGAATTGTCAGGGGCAACGCTTCTGGGCCTCTGATCCGCCTTTTCAGGCGGACAACTGGAGAATCGCATGGCCGTCATCAGCCTGATTACCGGCTACATCGTGCCCTTCCTGTTTGTGCTGACCATTCTGGTGTTCGTGCATGAGATGGGCCACTATCTCGTCGGACGCTGGTGCGGCATTCGTGCGACCGCTTTCGCCATTGGCTTTGGTCCCGAACTGACGGGCTTTACCGACAAGCACGGCACGCGCTGGAAGCTTTGCGCCATTCCGCTGGGTGGCTACGTTAAATTCTGGGGTGACGAGGACGCGGCAAGCCGTCCGGGCGTCAACGCTCTTGAAGGTCTGACCGAGGAAGAGCGTTCGCACACGCTTTCGGGCGCAAAGCTGTGGAAAAGAGCGGCAACCGTTGCCGCCGGTCCGATTGCCAATTTCCTGCTGGCGATCCTGATTTTCTCGGCCCTGTTCAGCCTTTACGGCAAGCCGGTTTCGGATCCGGTTGTTTCCGAGGTGAAGCCGGGTTCGGCTGCCGAAGAGGCTGGAATTGTTCCCGGCGACGTTCTTCTGGCGCTCGATGACACCAAGGTCGTGACCTTTGATGATGTGCGCCGGTATGTCAGCATTCGGCCGGGCACG
>Ga0209794_1001155_pt1 | contig 23803 bp, 26 predicted proteins | sample EBPBio232013_DNA_FD_185869 | JGI IMG/M metagenome (GOLD analysis project Ga0209794, IMG submission 185869) | Wastewater treatment Type I Accumulibacter community from EBPR Bioreactor in Madison, WI, USA - Reactor 1_5/23/2013_ DNA (SPAdes)... | ecosystem: Engineered > Bioreactor > EBPR >... | reverse complement strand
CATCGCCAACCTCACCAAGATCGTCACGCTGGTGACGGTGCCGGACGCGCTGGCGACCTTCCGCGCGGTGCGGGCACGCAAGCTCGGCGATCATGTTTGCGCCGCAACCTACATTCAGGTCGCGGGCCTCGCGCGCCCCGAGTTGCTGGTGGAAATCGAGGGCGAAGCCGTCCAGGACTGACCAAATTATAGGACAAGTCCTCCGTCTTTGGTCCTATTGCGCTGCAGCATGAACGCCGGAACAGTGTCCGCCCCTTACACGAGGAGGCACGCCGATGCCGACGCGTTCGATCCGCTCCCTGGCCTTCGAGGATCTCTCGGTCGGCCTGTCCGAGCTGGTGTTCAAGACGGTCACCGACCAGGACGTGGTCGGGTTCGCCGACATATCCGGCGACCAGAACCCGATCCACCTCAACGAGCTCTATGCCTCGAAGACGCGGTTCGGCCAGCGCATCGCCCACGGCCTCTACACTGCGAGCCTGATCTCGGCGGTGATCGGCACGCGGCTGCCGGGGCCGGGCGCGGTCTATCTGTCGCAGACGCTCAACTTCAAGGCGCCGGTGAAGATCGGCGATGTCGTGCGCGTCCATGTCGAGGTGGCGGAGCTGATCGACGCGCGCCAGCGCGCGCGCCTCGTGTGCGAGTGCGCGGTGGACGCGACCGTGGTGCTGGACGGCGAGGCCATCGTGCGCGTGCCCTCGCGCGCGGAACTCGTCGCCGCGGCTTGACGCGCCGGACGGCGCTCGGCAGGGTCCGGCGACCTTTCGACCGGACATTTCTTGCCAAGACCGCTCCATGCCCCTGATCCTGCCGCCGCCGCGGCCGCGCTCTGATTTTCCGGTCGTCACCCGCGACCGCCGCCTGCCGGACCCGCTGCGCGGCGGCGTCGTGGCCGTGGGCAATTTCGATGGCGTGCATCTCGGCCACCGGCATGTCCTGGCGGAAGCACGGGGCCTCGCGGCGAAAGCCGGCAGCCCGGCCGTCGCCCTCACCTTCGAGCCGCACCCGCGCGCCTTCTTCCAGCCGGCGCAGCCGGTGTTCCGGCTGACGAGCCCCGAAACGAAGACGCGCCTGCTCGCCGCCGAGGCCATCGACGCAGTCGCCGTCGCCGCCTTCGACGCATCCTTCGCCGCGCTCACGGCCGACCAGTTCGTCAGCGAGGTGCTGATCGACTGGCTCGGCGCCTCGCACGTGGTGGTGGGCCGCGACTTCCACTATGGCGCGGGCCGGGCCGGATCGCCGGGCATGCTGCGCGAAGCGGGACGCGTGCAGGGCTTCGCGGTCACCGAGGTCGGCGCACTGCTGCGCGAAGGCGCGCCCGTATCCTCGTCCTCGATCCGCGCGGCGCTGTCCGGCGGCGACCTGCGGACGGCCCGCGACCTGCTCGGTCGCGACTGGTTCGTGACGACCGAGGTGATCCACGGCGACAAGCGCGGGCGTGACCTCGGCTATCCCACCGCCAACCTGCGCCTTTCGCCCGGCACCGGCCTTCGGTTCGGCATCTACGCCGTGAAGCTCGGTATCGACGGCGCCTGGCGCGACGGCGTGGCGAGCTTCGGCCGCCGGCCGACCTTCGACAATGGCGCGCCGCTGCTGGAGGTTCACGTCTTCGACTTTGCCGGCGATCTCTACGGGCGGAGCGTCGACGTCGTGTTCGCCGGCTTCATCCGCGACGAGCTGAAGTTCGACGGGATCGATGCGCTGGTGGCGCAGATGGACCGCGACAGCCTCGCCGCGCGGGACATGCTGAAAGGCGCGTGACGCGGGCAAATCACAGTCAAGATCTGCTATTTTTCGTCAGATGGTATCGGGATACTAAATTATTTCCGTTCCCTTAACCATTGCTCCCACAACTGGAAGCGCTCCAAACATGAGGATCGCTTCGCAATGCTGTCCCGCCTTCCAGCACTTCGCATCGGCACGAAATCGGTCGCTTTCGTCGTCGGACTACTCGTCTTCACCGGCGTTCTCACCATCATCGCCGGCTGGTCGCTGATCCAGCAGCGCAACGAGGACACCGCCCTCAGCGAGGCCCGGACCAACCTGCGCACGCTGACCGTGCTGTTCCAGGCCGCTCACCCGGACGCCCGTTTCAGCGCCAATGACCAGCGGGTTTCCGAAGTCCGGATCCCGGCCATGCCCACCTTTGCCGACCATACGATCGTCGACCGCACGGCGCAGGCCGTCGGCGGCAATGCGACGATCTTCGTCACCGACGACAAGGGCGCCTACATCCGCCGGACCACCAATGTGAAGAAGGAGAACGGCGAGCGGGCCGTCGGCACGCAGCTCGCGCCGGATCACCCGGCTCACCCGCTCCTGCGCCAGGGCCAGCCATATTACGGGCCGGCGCAACTGTTCGGGCGGTCCTTCTACACCGCCTATCATCCGGTGGTGGGCACGACCGGCAATGTCGTGGGCGTCCTCTATATCGGCATCCCGATCGAGGATCTGCAGGCCGCGGCCCGCAAGACCCTCGTGACGATGATCCTGTCGCTGTTCGGCGTGGTGCTGCTGCTCGGCCTCGTCGCCGCCTTCGTCGTGCGGCGCGCCGTCAGGCCGCTGGCCGCGGCGACGCAGTCCCTGCAGCGGGTGGCCGCCGGCGACCTCGATACCGACATCCCCGCGAACAACCGCCGCGACGAGATCGGCGACCTCGGCCGGGCACTCACCGTCATGCGCGACAATGCCCGCACGGCGCGCCACGCGGAAGCGACGCGGCTCGCGGACGCGGAGCAGCGCGGCGCCCGCGCCCGCCGGCTGGAACAGGCGATCATGGCCTTCGAGGGCACCATGGCGGACCGCATCGCGGAGGCCAATGCCGCCGTCGGCGATCTCGGCGGCAGCGCCCGCGCGCTCGGCGAGGCCGCCGGCGCCATGAGCGGCAAGGTCGGCATCGCGTCCGGCGCCACCGACGAGGCGACCGCCAATATGAGCGCGGTCGCCGGCGCATCGCAGGAGCTCGCCTCCTCGATCCTGGAGATCGCCCGCCAGGTGGCGGCATCCTCGGAGGTCGCCAGCCGCGCCGTGAAGGAGGCGGGAGACACCACGTCCCGCGTCGCCGAACTGGACAGTGCCGCCCGCAAGATCGGCGAGGTGATCAGCCTGATCAACGAGGTGGCCGAGCAGACCAACCTGCTGGCGCTGAACGCGACCATCGAGGCGGCCCGAGCCGGCGAGGCCGGCAAGGGCTTCGCCGTGGTCGCCGCCGAGGTCAAGCAGCTCGCCGGCCAGACCGCCAAGGCGACCGGCGAGATCGCCTCGCAGGTAGGCCGGATGCAGGCCGCGACCAACGCGACGGTCACCGCCATCGGCGTCATCGCGGAGACCATCGGCTCCATGGACCAGATCACCACCGCCATTGCCGCGGCGGTGGACGAACAGCAGGCCTCGACGGCGGAGATCTCGCGCGCCATCGCCGAGGCCAACGGCCATGCCGACGAGGCGCGCGCCTCGATCGTCGAGGTCAGCGGCGCTGCGGCCGATACCGGCCGCTCGGCCGGCGAGGTCGATACCGCGGGCAAGCGTCTGGCCGTCTGTTCCGCCGGCATCGACGCCGCGCTCAAGACCTTCGTCGGCGAGGTGCGCGCGGCATAGGGCAAGGAGGTCGCATTTTGCACGCTGTTCGCGCGCTGCTCTTCACGCGAACCGGTATCCACTTCGCTCGAAAATGCTCCTGATCACGGCGGCGAATAGCCCGGATCAAAAGCCTCCATTGGAACGGCCGGAGCGTTTACGGTAGCGCTCTGGCCGTTTTCTTTTGCGGGAGCCCGCCATGTATGTGCCGCCGCTGTTCGCCATGGACAAGGACGATGAGCTTCTCTCGTTCTGTCAGGCCTTCCCCTTCGCCGCGCTGGTCACCTCCGGCGCGAACGGCCTGTTCGCGACCCATCTGCCGGTCGTCCTGAAGCGCGGCGAGGCGGGCGCCGGCCACGCCTTCTTCGGCCATCTCGCCCGCGCCAATCCGCACTGGCAGCGCGCCGCCGCAGGCACCGAGGCGCTGCTGATCTTCTCGGGACCGCAGGCCTATGTGACGCCCTCCTGGTACGCCACCAAGAAGGAGACGGCGAAGGTGGTGCCGACCTGGAACTATGCGGTCGTGCATGCGCGCGGCACGGTGTCCTGGCCGACCGATACCGGCTTCCTGCGCGAGAACCTTGCCGATCTCACCGACCAGCACGAGGCGAAGTTCGAGCACCGCTGGGCGCTGTCGGATGCGCCCGACGATTTCGTCGCCATGCAGATGCGCGCCATTGTCGGCATGCGCTTCGAGATCACCGCCCTCGAGGGCAAGGTCAAGATGAGCCAGAACCGGCCGGCCGCCGATGTCGATGGCGTGGTCGAAGGTCTTGCCGCGGCGGACGATCCGATGGACCGGGAGGTCGGGCGCTGGGTGGAGAAGAACCGGCGGCGCTGACAGGCCTATTTTCTTGCGATAAGATTTTTTACCTTGACCAGCGTAACGCTGGATGGTATCGGTTGTGGCATGTTCCGGGAGTTGGGTTGCCGGAACCTGACTGCGTTTCCGGCCCGCCCTCTGCGACCGTCAACCTGTCATTCCCGACCGAGGGAAGGGGGAGACGTGAGGGAGAATCTTCGCCGGAGGCGATGCGAAGGTTTGATCAGCCGAACCCGAAAGCCCGCACCAGCGAAGCCGCGACCAGGCCGGCGAGCAGGATCAGACCGGCATACTGGTTCGATTTGAACAGCCGCAGACAAAGATCGGGGTCCGCGATGTCGAGGCGGCCGACCTGCCAGACGAGGTGCGCCGCGAAGGCGGCAAGCCCGGCATAGGCGACCAGCGGCGCGCCAAGCGACCAGAGGGCCACGGCGAACAGGAGGCTCGCGCCGGCATAGAAGGCAGCGAGGATCGGCCGGGTCCGCTCGCCGAACAGCAGGGCGGTGGAGCGGACGCCGACAATGGCGTCGTCCTCGCGGTCCTGATGGGCGTAGATCGTGTCGTAGCCGATGACCCACAGGATCGAGCCGGCATAGAGCAGCAGGGCCGGCGGATCGAGCCTGCCGAAGGCGGCGGCCCAGCCCATCAGCGCGCCCCACGAGAAGGCGAGGCCCAGCACCGATTGCGGCCAGGACGTGATGCGCTTCATGAAGGGGTAAATCGCGACGATGGCGAGCGAGGCGATGCCGACCATCCAGGCGAAGGGATCGGCGAGGGCGAGGAGCACCAGCGCGCCGACCACGACCTGCGCGACAAGGAACAGCCTGGCCTGACGGGCGGTGACCTGACCCGATGGCAGCGGCCGCGAGCGGGTGCGCTCGACCATGGCGTCGATATCGCGGTCGACGAGGTCGTTGTAGGTGCAGCCCGCGCCACGCATGGCGATCGCGCCGATGGCGAACAGCGCCATGTGCCAGAGGTTCGGCAGCGGCTGGCCCATGGCGATGGCGGCGAGCGCCGACGACCACCAGCAGGGCAGGACGAGCAGCCAGAAGCCGATGGGCCGATCGGCGCGGGCGAGCCTCAGATAGGGGCGCCAGCCGGGCGGCGCGAGAGTATCGACCCACGAGCCGCGGACGGCATCGGCGACACGGCCATCGGCGGCGGACATGCGGGGATCAGAGCGCGCCGGGCGTGCGCAGGTCGAGCTGCGGCCTGCGGCCGGCATTGGGCGCGAAGGGATTGGCGCCACCACCGCCGCCGGCCTCCGCCTGCCGCCGCTGGCGGTCGAGCTGCGCGACGCCGTTGCAGGCCTGGGTGCGGTTGCGGGAGACGTTGGTCATGCCGGTATTGACGTCGTTCACCACCTGGTCGGGCAGGCGGCAGAAGTCCTGGTTCGTCGACACCCACTGCTGCAGCCGGCGGAACGAGTTCTGGGCGTTGGTCAGCGCCTGGCAGGCGCGCTGGGCATTGGCGCGGGCCTGCTCGAAGGAGGACGGGCGGCCGCGCGGCATGGCGGCCTGCGTCTGCTTCATCACCTCCTGGTGGGCGGCGATGAGCGGCTGGAATTCCGACTGGCAGATCTCGTTCGCCATGGCGGAGCCACCGGCGAGCATCGCCGCGGCGAAGACGGCCAGAGGAATGCGATTTGGCAGGCGACGGCGCATCGTTCGGCCCCCGTGAAAACGTCCGCAGCGCGACGAAGGTTGCGTGAAATCGGCAGTGTTCATACCAATCGGCCGACTTCGTGGCAATGTGACGATGGGCCCCGCGCGCCGCAGCCGCATGCGGCGGGTGGCTCGCGGCGGCGGAATGGACGGGCAGAACCGATGGCTTCCTACGATTTCACCTCCATCCGGCTATTCGTGGAGGGGCCTCTGGCCGCGGGCGGCGAGATCGAGACCGGCCGCGACCAGGCCAATTATCTCCTGAATGTGATGCGCCTCGCCGACGGTGACGCGGTTCTGCTGTTCGACGGCGCGAGCGGCGAATGGCGCGCGCGCGTCCGCAAGGACGGCAAGAAGGCCGTCCGGCTGGCGCTGGAGGCACAGGTGCGGCCGCAGCCGCCGGCGGGCGACCTCTGGCTCCTGTTCGCGCCGCTGAAGCACGCGCGCTTCGACTATCTGGTCCAGAAGGCGGTCGAAATGGGCGCCTCGCGGCTCCAGCCGGTGATCACCCAGCACACGCAGATCGCGCGCGTGAACACCGAGCGCATGCGCGCCAACGCGATCGAGGCAGCGGAACAATGCGGCGTTCTGGCCGTTGCCGAGTGCCATGACCCGCAACCGCTCGCCAAAGCCCTGGATGGATGGCCGCCCGGCCGGCTGCTCGTTTTCTGCGACGAGGGTGCCGCCAGCGCCAATCCCGTCGAGGTTCTCGCGCCTTTCCGGGGCCGGACCGGCGGTTTTGCGGTGCTTGTCGGCCCCGAGGGCGGCTTCTCGCAGGACGAGCGGGCCATGCTGCACAAACGGGCCGATACGGTCGCGATTTCGCTCGGGCCGCGCATCCTGCGCGCCGACACGGCGGCCGTCGCCGCCCTCGCCGTGGTGCAGGCGACGCTGGGCGACTGGCGCTAGTTCCCTGACAGGGAAGTCCGGTGCGCCGCGAAGCAGCGGCGATGCCGAAACGGGTGCCCCGGTCAACGAATTTAAGTTCACGCAATCTTTCAAAGCGTTACAGAAATGCGGCAACGCGTGTCCGGATCGGGCCACATTTTCGCCCGCCGCCGCTTCAGCCTGTCGCTCGCCGCGGCCCGGTGTGACTGGCGTCGGCCATGGCCAAAACGCCGCCGCCTCCCGGCGGCGCATATCAATAAATTTAGCCATGGCATCATGGAGATAGGTCATGACCGATACTCGTCGCTTCGGGATCGAGGAAGAGTTTTTCGTGGTCGATGCAGAGACCAAGGCGGTCATGCGGCGTATGCCGCAGGGCTTTTTCGCCACGGCCAAGGACCGGCTCGGCGACCGCGTGAAGAGTGAAATGCTGCAGTCGCAGGTCGAGTTGACCAGCTCCATCCATTCAACCGCCTCGGCGGCGCGCAACGAGGTTCAGGCGATGCGCGGGACGCTCGGCGAAGTCGCGGCGGCGCACGGCCTCGCCATTCTCGGCTCGGGCACCCACCCCACCGCCATGTGGGCGACGCAGCGGGCGAGCGATGCCCCGCGCTACGACAACGTGATGCACGACCTGCAGATGCTCGGCCAGCGCAACATCGTCTGCGGCCTACATGTCCATGCCGAGTTCGACGACCTGTCGCGCCGCGTCGACGTGATGGGGCGGATCATGCCGTTCATTCCGCTGATCATCGCGCTATCGACGTCCTCGCCGTTCTGGCAGTCGCGGGCCACCGGCCTGATGGGCTACCGCCTTGCCGCCTATGACGAACTGCCGCGCACCGGCCTGCCGGAGCTGTTCAAGACGCAGGCGGAGTACGACGACTATGTCGCGCTGCTGGTCGAGGCGCGGATCATCGAGGATTCGAGCTATGTCTGGTGGGCCGTGCGCCCGTCGCGCCGCTTCCCGACGCTGGAACTGCGCGCGCCCGACAGCTGCACCCATGTCGAGGACACGCTGGCGATCGCCGCGCTCTACCGGTCGCTGGTGCGCCACCTGCTGCGCAATCCCGAACTCAACGGCGCGCTGTCGCCGGTCTCGCGCGCCATCGCGCAGGAGAACAAGTGGCGGGCGCAGCGCTACGGCATCCATGGCTCCTTCGTCGACGAGGTGCGTCGGACCACCATCGCCGTGCCGGACCTCGTGAAGGAGCTGACGGCGCAGATCGCGGACGATGCCGAGGCGCTCGGCTGCGTCGACGATCTCGCCAGGTGCCTCGACATCTGCGAGCGCGGCACCTCCGCCGACGGCCAGCTGACCGTCTGGAAATCGGCGCTCAGCCTCGCCGAGACGCCGCACGACGCCTTGCGGGCGGTGAAGACCTGGATCGCCCACCAGACGCTGCAATGATGCAGCGGGCGCGGTTCCGAGCGGGCCGCGCCCGTCAATCGCCGTGTTGGCGGCCACGCCGGACCGCGACGTTCAGACGAGGTTCCCGGCGACAAGCCGGCGGCGGCCGGCGCGACTGACCGGCAGCATGCGGCCACCGTCGAGCACGATGCCGGACCGCCCGAGCCGGGCCGAACCGCCGGCGAGAGCGGCATGGGCCACCCAGTGGGACCGGTGGACCTGGATGCCGGCCTCCGGGCCGAGAGCGGCCATGCCGTTCGACAGGCTGAGCAGCACCAGCGCATCGCCGCGGGCGGTGTGGACACGCAGGTAATGATCCTCGGCGCTGAGGGCGATCACCGGTGCGCTGCGCAGGCTCGGCGGCAGCTTGTCCCGCAGGGGATCGGGCGAAGAGGCCATGACGGCAGGCCGGCTTTCGACGGGTGGCCGTGGCGCCGCGATGGGCGCCGCTCCACGGTCCGCGAGCCAGCCCCGCACCATCCGCACGAAAAGGGTGACGACGACGTTGATCAGGGCCGCCTGAAGGCAGAGCTCCCAGAACGCGACATGCGGCAGAACCTGCGGCGCCCAAAGCCACAAAAGGGCCCATACGACCACCGCGCCGGGCAGCGCCAGCGCGATGGCAATCGCCAGAGACGCCGGGAACGGCACCGGCCCCTGAAAGACGAAGCGCGCCGCAAGCGTGTTGGCGGCGACCGCCATGGCGCTGATCACCGCCATGCACACGGTGTAGTGGAGAATGCGGACGGAGAGGCCCATGCCCAGATAGGAGCCGAATGGGCCGAGCACACCGAGCAGGACGCCGAAGCCAAGAACAGCCAGCACGGGACCTGAGCACAGGGCTCCAGCCACACGGCCCATCCGGGAGGCGAAGCTCTGGGTCATTGGCGAATGAATCGTGCCGTTGGCGAAGTCGGCGGAGACTAGGGCCGGCCCGGCGGCTAGGCAATCGACGCCCGTTCACCGGAGCCCACCCATGCGCCTCATTGCCAGTGCCTCCATCGCCATCGCCCTCCTCGTCATCGCCGGCTTCGCCGCGACCATCGCGCTATCGCGCCCGAAGGCGCCGCCGCCCATGCCGGCGATGGAAGCGGCCGGGCAGACGATCGGACGCTGGATGAACGATCTGCCGCCCTATGCCTTTCTCACCGCCCGCGACGGCACGCGGCTCGGCTACCGCTTCTTCGAGGGTCGCCCCGGCGGCGGCATCGCGGTGGTCGTCCATGGCTCGACCGGTTCTTCGATCAGCATGGCCGGCGTCGCTCGCGCGCTCGCGGCGAAGGGGGTCGCCTCCTACGTGCTGGACCTGCGCGGCCACGGCGAAAGCGGCCCGCTCGGCGACATCGCCTATCGCGGCCAGCTTGAAGACGACATGGCCGATCTCCTTGCCACGGTCGAACAGCGCCACCCCGGCGAGCGGCGCATTCTCATGGGACATTCGCTGGGCGGAGCCTTCGCCTTCCGGATCGCCGCCGGGCCACTCGGCGGGCGGTTCGACGCAGTGCTCGCGACTTCGCCGTTCCTGTCGCCGGAAGCCCCGGTCAGCCGGCCGAGTTCGGGCGGCTGGGCGGATGCCGCGGTTCCCCGCATCATGGCCCTGTCGCTGCTCGACAGCCTGGGCATCTCCGCTTTCGGCGGCCTGCCGGTCGTCGCCTATGCCGTGCCGCCTGACGCGCCGGGCAAACGGGCAAGCGTCTATTCGCACCGCCTGCTGGCGAACATGAGCCTGCCGCGCGACTGGCGCGCCGCGCTGGCGGCGATCGCGAGGCCGGCGGCGATCATCATCGGCGCCGACGACGAACTGTTCTTCGCCAATGCCTATGCCGCCGCCGTGACGGCAGCCAACCCGCGCATCGCGGTCGAGGTTCTGCCCGGGATGGACCACATGGCGACAACGCTCCAGCCAGCCGCGCTGGAGCGCCTCGCGGACACGGTGGCGAAACTCAGGGACGCCGCCCCGGCGCGGTAAGGCTAGAACAGGCTGCCCTGCCCTTCCGGCTTCTTCTTCGCGGCCCGCGGCTCGGCGGGCCTTGCCGGCTTCGGAGGCGCGTCGCCGTCGGCGGTCGCGGCTACCCGGCCATCTGCGAATTCGATGGTGAGCACCTGCCCCGACGCCACGGCCGAGGCCGTCCTGAGCGGCTTGCCGCCCGCATCGCGCACCAGCGCGAACCCCCGGCCAAGCACGCCCTGATAGGACAGCGCCGCCAGCAGCTTCGACGCCGCATCGAGCCTGTCCGTCCGGCGCTTCATCAGCAGGTCGAGCGCGCGGGGCGCGCGGGCGAAGAGCTGGTCGAGCCGCTCGCGCGAGCGGCCGATACGGTCGGTCTGGGCGCGGGCATAGACGCCGAGCGAGCGCGACAGCCGCGCCGAGAGCGCATCGAACTGCTGCCGGCGCGTATCCGTGCGCCGGGAGAGCGCAGCGGCGGCACGGGCACCGAGGACGTCGATCCGGTCGCGGGAGCGGTCGATCCTGAGTTTCAGCAGGCCCGGCGCCAGCCGCCCCGCCGCGCGGACGAGCCGCGTGCGGTGCGCCCCGGCATTGGCGGCCAGCGCATTGGGCAGGCGCTCGGCGGCGGCATCGAGCCGCTGGCGCGCCGATTCGAGCAGCCGCTCGGCATCGGGAAGGGCGCGGACGGCGGCGCGCAACTCGGTGCGGCGGCCCTCCATGCCGCGCACAACCGCCGCGGCCATGCGCCGGCCGAGGCCGGATGTTTCCGCGATCAGTTCGGACCGGACCGGCACCGCCATTTCCGCCGCGGCGGTCGGGGTCGGCGCGCGCCGGTCCGCGGCGAAATCGATCAGGGTCGTGTCGGTCTCGTGGCCGACCGCCGAGATCAGCGGGATGGCGCTCTCGAAGGCGGCGCGGACGACGATTTCCTCGTTGAAGCCCCAGAGATCCTCCAGCGAGCCGCCGCCGCGCGCGACGATGAGTACGTCCGGCCGCGGCAGGTCGTCGTCGGGGCGGATGGCATTGAAGCCGCGGATGGCGCTCGCGACCTCCGCCGCGCTGCCCTCGCCCTGCACGCGCACCGGCCAGACCAGCACGGTGCGCGGAAAGCGGTCCTCCAGCCGGTGGAGGATATCGCGGATCACCGCGCCGGTCGGCGAGGTGACGACGCCGATCACCTCCGGCAGGTAGGGCAGAGCGCGCTTGCGGGCGGCATCGAACAGGCCCTCGGCGGCGAGCTTCTTCCGGCGCTCCTCCAAAAGGGCCATGAGCGCGCCGACGCCGGCCGGCTCCAGGCTCTCGATGACGATCTGGTATTTGGACGAGCCGGGAAAGGTCGTGACGCGGCCGGTGGCGATGACCTCCAGCCCCTCCTGCGGCTTGATCGGCAGCCGCCCGTAGGTGCCCTTCCAGATCACCGCCTCGATTGTGGCGCGGTCGTCCTTCAGCCGGAAATAGGCATGGCCGGAACTGCTCGGCCCCTTGAAACCCGAGATTTCGCCGCGCAGGCGGACATAGCCGAATGCGTCCTCGACCGTCCGCTTGATGGCGGCGGACAGTTCCGAGACGGAGACCTCGCGCATATTGGAGGGTGCGATGTCGGACACGCGGCGAATCCGGGTGAGTGTGGGACTCCTGTCTAGACGCTCACGGAACGGGGATGAAGCACCATGCATGTCCCGAGCCTCGAAGGACGCACCCGGCGGATGCAAGCCGACCGGCGGAGTGACCGATGAACGTGTTTCTGATCGCCGGCGGTGACCTCGACGCGCGCGATGAGGACGGCAAGACCCCGTCCGCTGCGTCACTCAGCCGGGCTTGCTTCCAGCGCTTTCATGGCCCACACCCATGCCTTGCCGGTTCCGTGCGGGGCCGGCGGACGACCCCCCAATCCCATCAACGATCGGCTCGCGGGCCATCCCTTGGTGCGCGCGAGACGGAGACTGAGCGATGGCGGCCGCAATTTCGTCGGGGTATTCCATTGACGATCTCAAGACCCTGATGGCCAGGCTGCAGGATTACCGGCGTCCGCATCTCGGGCGTGCGGTCTTCGAGCTCGCCGTCACCGCCGGTCCCTTCGCGCTGGCCTGGGGCGCGATGGCCGCCGCCCTGAACACCGGCCATGTCTGGCTCTATGTTCTGCTGATCGTCCCCGCCGCCGGCTTCCTGGTCCGGCTGTTCCTGATCCAGCACGATTGCGGCCATGGGTCGTTCTTCCCCAGCCGTCACGGCAACGACTGGACCGGCCGCGTCATCAGCGTGCTGTCGCTGACAGCCTATGATCATTGGCGGCGCAGCCACGCGATCCACCACGCGAGCGCCGGCCATCTCGATCATCGCGGCATCGGCGACGTCGACACGTTGACGGTCGAGGAGTATCGCGCCCGCTCCCGCTGGGGGCGTCTGGTCTACCGGCTCTACCGCAATCCGGCGGTGATGTTCGGCCTCGGACCCGTCTATCTGTTCATGCTGCAGAGCCGCCTGCCGATCGGCTTCATGACCAAGGGCTGGCAGCCCTGGATCAGCACCATGGCCACCAATATCGCCATCGCCGCCGCAGCCGGCCTGCTGATCTGGGCCGTCGGCATCTGGACGTTCCTGCTGGTCCACATCCCGATCGTGCTGATCAGCGCGACGGTCGGAGTCTGGCTGTTCTATGTCCAGCATCAGTTCGAGGAAACCCATTGGGCCGGCAGCGACACCTGGAGCTTCCACGAGGCTGCCTTTCACGGCAGTTCGCACTATGATCTGCCCGGCGTGCTTCGCTGGTTCACCGCCAATATCGGCATGCACCATGTGCATCACCTCGCCAGCCGCATCCCCTATTACCGCTTGCCCGAGGTGCTGCGCGACCACCCCAAGCTGCGCGATGTCGGGCGGCTCACGCTGTGGCAGAGTTTCGGGTGTGTGCGGCTGACGCTCTGGGACGAACAACGCCGCCGCCTCGTCTCGTTCAAGGACGCGCGCCGGCACTATGGCTGAGTGGACGGTGGTCGATTCGGCGCGGCTTACCAAGAGCCGCCGCAGCAGCCTATAAGGGACCGCGCCCGCCAACGGGTCCGGACTTGACGCGATGAATGTGCTTCTGATCGGCGGCGGCGGCCGCGAACATGCCCTCGCCTGGGCCCTGTCGGCGAGCCCGCTCCTGACCGCGCTGCACTGCGCGCCCGGCAATCCCGGCATTGCCGAGTTTGCGACGCTGGCGGGGTTCGACGTCGCCGACCATCAGGCCGTCATCGCCTATTGCCGCCAGAACCAGATCACCTTCGTGGTGGTCGGGCCGGAAGCGCCGTTGGTCGCCGGACTTGCCGACGACCTGTCCGCCGCCGGCATCAAGGTGTTCGGCCCGTCGAAAGCGGCGGCCCAGCTCGAGGGCTCGAAGGGCTTCACCAAGGATCTCTGCCGGGAGTTCAACATCCCGACCGCCGCCTATGAGCGCTTCACCGAGGCCGGCGCGGCGAAGGACTATGTGAGGCGCATGGGCGCGCCCATCGTGATCAAGGCCGACGGGCTTGCCGCCGGCAAGGGCGTGGTGGTCGCCATGACGCTCGACGAGGCGCTTTCGGCGGTCGACATGATGTTCGACGGCGGGCTCGGCGCGGCGGGCGCCTCCGTGGTGGTCGAGGAATTCATGATCGGCGAGGAGGCCTCGTTCTTCGCGCTGTGCGACGGCGACCATGCCCTGGCGCTCGCTACCGCTCAGGACCACAAGCGCGTCGGCGACGGCGATACCGGGCCGAATACCGGCGGCATGGGCGCCTATTCGCCCGCCCCGGTGATGACCGAGGCGATGGTGGCGCGGACCATGGCCGAGATCATCCGGCCGACGCTGGAGGCGATGAAGGCCAAGGGCCACCCGTTCAAGGGCGTGCTGTTCGCCGGCCTGATGATCACGGCCGAGGGGCCTAAGCTGATCGAGTACAACTGCCGCTTCGGCGACCCCGAATGCCAGGTGCTGATGATGCGCCTGAAGGACGACCTCCTGACCCTGCTGCTCGGCTCGGCAGACCGCCAGCTCGCGACCATGAGCGCGCGCTGGTACGACGACGCCGCGCTGACCGTCGTCATGGCCGCCAACGGCTATCCCGGCACGCCCGAGAAGGGCACCGTCATCCGGGGCATCGACCGGGCGCGGGCGCTGGACGGCGTCGAGGTGTTCCACGCCGGCACGGCGGAGAAGGACGGCGCGATCGTCGCCAGTGGCGGCCGCGTGCTGGCCGTGACCGCGACGGGCGCGACCGTGACCGAGGCGCAGCGCAAGGCCTATGCGGCGGTCGACCTGATCGACTGGCCCGGCGGCTTCTGCCGCCGCGACATCGGCTGGCAGGCCGTGGCGCGCGAGCAGGCGCGCTGAGGCGGGATCGAGCGGCGGCCCTACGGGCACCGGACAAAAAGCACGCTCTCGCCGCCCTGCCCCGGAAAGCTCATGCGCAGGGAGCTGCCCTCCCGGCGCAGGACGATGCGATCGCGCTGCGTCATGCCCTCGACCTGACAGGTTCTGGTGACGCGCCATTCCGGCGACCCGCCCTCGATGCGGGTGAAGCGGCAGGAGTTCTCCAGGCCCTCCATGCCGCTCGCGGTCAGCCGGATGGGCAGTTCACCGGTTGTGCCCGGCCGATTGCGGCACCAGCCGGCCTGGGCAGCCCATCGGCCGACATATCCGGGCTCGCTGGCCGACTGGGCCACGGCATAGCTCCAGCCGCCCGGAATGGCGACCAAGGCCGCGAGTGCAATCAGAAGCGCGTTCAGAGGCATGGGGAACTCCCTTCGCCGAACTGCACCGTGACGTTACGCAATATCCGGCCGGCAGCACAGTGACCGATGCCCGACGAAACTCGCATGGCACCATTGCCGACGATGTCGGTTATGGTTTCAACGCCACGGCCAAGGAGCGCGCATGTCCACCGCCGACCTGTTCCCCGGTTTCGAATCGCACTGGATCGATACGTCCATCGGCCGCATCTTCGCGCGCTCCGGCGGCTCGGGGCCGCCGCTCCTGCTGGTCCACGGCTTTCCGCAGACCCATGTCGAGTGGCACCGGATCGCGCCGGAACTGGCCAAGCACTTCACGCTCGTCCTGCCAGACCTGCCGGGCTACGGCTGGTCAGTTGCGCCGCGCGGCGGGCCGGATCACTTCCCCTATTCCAAGAGCGCCATGGCCGGGGTGCTGATCGAGGTGATGGAGCAGCTCGGCCATATCCGCTTCGCGGCGGTGGGGCATGATCGCGGCGCGCGGGTGACCTATCGCATGGCGCTCGATCATCCCGGCCGCGCCGAGCGGATCGCGCTGATCGACATCGTGCCGACCTATGTCATGTGGCGGCGGATCGCCGCCGCGCCCTCGCCGAAGACCGAGCACTGGCTGTTCCTGTCGGGTCCGGAGGGCGTGCCGGAGGCGGAGATCGGCAAGAACCCCATCGCCTATCTCGAATCCAAGCTGGCGCTCTGGAGCAAGGACGGCACGCTGGCGGCTTACGACTGGCGCGCGCTCCAGCACTATCGCGACTCGTTCAACGAACCCTCGCGCGTCCATGCGGCCTGCGAGGACTATCGCGCCGGCGCGACGGTGGACCTCGTCGCCGACGAGAAGGATATCGCGGCCGGCCGCACCATCGACGTACCGGTCCACGCCATCTGGGGCAGCGCCGGCATCCCCTCGGCCGGGGCGAGCCCGCTGGACGCCTGGAAGCAGCTGGCGCCCGAGGCGACCGGACAGGCGGTCGATTCGGGGCATTTCGTGCCGGAGGAGAACCCGGCGGGCTGCCTGAAGGCGCTGCTGCCGTTCCTCAGGGAAACGGTGCTCGAACAGGCTTAGCCAAGGCCGATGCCCTTGCGCGCCCGCGCGCCGACCTGCGCGCGGAAGAACGGCGTCCAGCCGAGCAGCCAGCCGGGCGTGCCGAGCGCCTGCCGCGACCATTTCCAGAAGTCGAACGTGTCGCGGTGATCGACGATCAGGCCGTCCCGGCAGGTCATCACCGCGGTTACCTCGTTGACCACCGGCCGGCCGGTCTGGCCGAACGTGTATTCGGCCGTCCACTTGGTGGTCACGGTCGCGGTGTCGTCGGCCGCGATGTCATAGGAGATGGCGAGGTCGGTGGCCCGTCCGACCAGAACGCGCCACATGAAGCGCGCCTGCCGCGCGTCCAGCCGCCCGAAGACCGGATCCTCGAAACTGGCATCGTCCGCATAGAGCTCGCCCATGGCCTTGGCGTCGCGGGCCGCGAAGGCCTCGTAAAAGGCTTCCGCCACCGCGCGGGGCGTCGTGCCGGTCATGCCTGTCCTCCCGTTTTGCGCGAGCCTGACGCGGAAGCGCGCGCCCGGCAAGCGGCACCTGCGGCGCGGGTCACGCTTGACCCGCCTGCCCTCGCCGCTTAACCCGCAGGCCATGAACGACACCGGCCCCCCGCAGCTCGCTTTGCCCCCCGTCATCGACGGCCTCGCCGCCATTGCCGGCAATTACGACCTCGTCTTCACGGATGTCTGGGGCGTGCTGCATAACGGCATGAAGGCGCATCCGGCCGCCTGCGAGGCGCTGGTCAACATCCGCAAGGCGGGCGTGCCGGTGGTGCTGATCACCAATGCACCGCGCCAGGCGCCGGTGGTGGTCGGCCAGCTCGACCGGCTGGGCGTGCCGCGCGCGGCCTATGACGCCATCGTCACGTCGGGCGACATTTCCCGCGACTATATCCGCACCCGGCCGGGCCAGCCGGTCCACCATGTCGGGCCGAAGCGCGACCTCGTCGTGTTCGAGGGCCTCGACACGCGCCTCGTCGATATCGAGGAGGCGGCCTATGTCGTCTGCACCGGCCTCGTCGACGACCGCACCGAGACGCCCGACGACTATCAGGAGCGGCTGGAGCGGATGCGGGCGCGCGGCCTGTTCTTCCTGTGCGGCAACCCCGACAAGGTGGTCGAGGTCGGCCATGACCTGATCTTCTGCGCTGGCGCCATCGGCGACCGCTACCAGTCGATGGGCGGCGAGGTGCTCTATGCCGGCAAGCCCTACGAACCGGCCTACGAGGCCTGCTGGCGCTATGCCGAGCGGATCGTCGGCAAGCGGACCGATGCCTCGCGCGTGCTCGCCATCGGCGATGCCATGCGGACGGACGTGGCGGGCGCGGTGCGGATGGGCATGGACTGCCTGTTCCTCGCCGAGGGCATCCATGCGGAGGTTCTGCTCGGCCCGGGCGGCATCAAGCCCGAGGGCCTGGCGGCGCTGATCGCCGAGACCGGCCAGCACCCGCGCTTCGTGATGCGCAAGCTGGTCTGATAGGTGACAACCGGCGCCTTGTTGCCAATACATTTTGTGTATACAATACTCACTCGATGGAATTCGAGTGGGACGAAGCTAAGCGCCGTCTTGTTCACGACGAGCACGGTGTCGATCTCGTCGAGATGGCACTGGTTTTCCGTGACGCCACTCGTCTCGACTGGGTCGATTCGCGTCGGGACTACGGCGAGGAGCGCAGGGTCACACTCGGCGAGATCAGAGGCGAAGCCTTCGTGGTCGTCTATACGATCAGGGCAGGCCGCATCAGGCTGATCACTGCTTGGAGAGCCAGCCATGACGACGAAAAACGATACAAGGACCGCAACACTCGATGAGATCGAGAAGCGCGCCGAGCGCGGCGAACTGCTTCCGCGGCGCGCGGGCAAGCAGCCCGAACTGCCGCCGGAATTCTGGCGGGAAGCCCGATCAATCGCTGAAAAGGAGCGGAAGACCGCCATCAGCCTGCGGATCGATGCGGAGACGGCCGAGTTCTTCCGCAGCGAGGGCCGGGGCCATCTGACCCGGATGGCCAATGTCCTCAAGGCCTATGCAAGAGCCCGGAAGGCTGGGCGCTGAGACCTTGCCCTACCTGAACAGGGCGTCGATGTCGTCCTGAGCAGCCTTGGCCTTGACCGGCTTGTCGAACAGCGCATCGACATCGTCCTGGTCGACGCCCTGCCCCGCGAGCTGCGGACCGTGCAGGATGTTCTTGACCTTGCGCTCCTCGCGCCGCTCTTCCTCGTCCGACATGTAGCCGTCGGCGTCGGCGGCGTTGATCGCCTCGGCGAAGCGCGAGACGCGGCTCTCGATGTGCTTGAGAGTCTCGATGACCTTGGCGACACGCTGTCCCGTAATGTCCTGGAACGAGCAGGCCTCGAAGATCAGCATCATGCGCTCGTCGACCATCGCCTTGTAGCCGGGGCTGGCGGCATCGCCGGCCATCACCTCCTCGGCGGCGCCCATGATGGTGTCGGTCGCCTTTTCCGTGGCCTTGACGATGGCGTCCAGCTCCTGCCCGGCGGCGGGAATGCGGCTCTGCTTGAGGTCGTTCGGCTGAAGGCGGCCGATCTCTTCCTTCATGTTGGTGATGAAGAAGGCAATGTCGGACAGCTCGCGATAGACCGAGTTGTCGATCGCGCGAAAGAAGGTGGAGAGCGATTCGACCGTGACCTCGGCGAGCGCGACCACGTCGGCGAGCGACACGTCGCGTTCCCGCTTGGTCCGGACGAATTCGACGATCCGGTCGAGATGCTCAGTCGAAACGCTCTTCATCGCGCCGATTGTTCCCTGGGGCGGCAAAGCGACGTGCCGCCCGGTCGTCTCGGGGCATCGGTTCGGCACGCGGCCGGCCTAGCCCCATCTCGCCCGGTCGCCCCCCAGCGATACCGGCCATCCCCTCATGCGCGTCCGTCGATCAGTCCGCGAAGACGGCGTCGATCTTGGCCTTCAGCGTCTGGGCGTTGAACGGCTTGACGATGTAGTTGTTCACGCCGGCCTTCTTGGCGGCGATGACGTTCTCGGTCTTGGATTCCGCCGTCACCATGATGAAGGGCGTGCGGGTCAGGCCGGAATCGGCACGAACTTCCTTGAGCAGCTCGTAGCCGGTCATCGGCTCCATGTTCCAGTCGGAGATGACGAGGCCGTACTTCTTCTCCTTCATCTTGGCGAGCGCGGCCGAGCCGTCCGACGCGTCGTCGATGTCGTCGAAGCCGAGCTGCTTCAGCAGATTCCGGATGATGCGGATCATCGTGTTGTAATCGTCGACCACGAGGATCGGCATCGAAAGATCAACGGCCATCAAACAGCTCCAAGACCGCGGCGCCGCATCCTGCTACGCCGTTCCCGAAATTCGCCAGCACCGCAAAAAGCGCGGCTTCCGGCGGTAAAATGCTGTGCCAGCCTTGAAGAAGCGGTTAACGGGGGGTGCCGCGATGCCCGAAAAACGGCGGCAATCCGGCGCGCCGGCGGCAGCTTGCCTTCAGGGTTACGGAATGGTTGGCGCGCGGCGCCGATGCTCGCCTCGCCCGCCGCAGGGGGCTATAGGAAGGCCGATGATCTCCCATCAGGACCTGCCGGGCCGGCTCCGCGCCCCATCGGACGCTTGTTCCTCCGCGCTCCAGAACGCCAAGGGCGGCCGAGACGCAGCGCGCGCCGGGCTGACGACATGACCACTTCGCATCCGGCTCCCCTCGCCTCCCGCCTGCGCGGCCTCGCGGCGCCGGGACTGGCCGCGCTCGCGGCGCTCGCCATCCTGCTGTCGCTCGGCACCTGGCAATTGTCGCGGCTCGCCTGGAAGCAGGGGCTGATCGCGCAGGTCGAGGCCCGTGCGACGGCCACTCCGCTGCCGCTCGCGGGGCGCGCCGGCTGGCCGCGGATGACGGCGGAGCGCGACGAATATCGGCGCGTCATCGTGACCGGCACATTCCGCCACGACCGCGAGGCCTATCTCTACCACGTCGCCGGCGACAGCCGCCGGCAGGACGCGGGCCGGCCACGGGGACAGGGCTATTTCGTCTTGACGCCGCTGACGACCGCCGATGGCGCGACCGTCATCGTCAATCGCGGCTTCGTGCCGACCGAGCGGCGCGACCCTGCGACGCGGCGCGCGGGACAGGTGGAGGGCATGGTGACCGTCACCGGCCTGATCCGGTTTCCCGAGCCGCGCGGCACTTTCGCGGCGACCGACGACGATTTCCGCCGGATCTTCTACACGCGCGATCTCGCGAAGATGGCCCGCGTGATGGGCGCCGGCGACACCGCGCCCTTCTCCATCGACGCCGATGCGACACCGATGCCGGGTGGCTGGCCGCAGGGGGGCGAGACGCTGCTGTCCTTCCCCAACCGGCACCTCGAATATGCCCTGACGTGGTACGGGCTGGCACTGACGCTGATCGGCGTGTTCGCCGCCTTCGCGCGCCAGCGGCTGCGGGGCCGCCCCTGAGCGGGGCCGCCCTTTACGACGCCGTTACGGCTTCCCGCCCAATCGATATGGCGGCCTGACGCCGGCCGGACGCATATCCCGTGGCGACCCGAAGGAGGTCGTCATGCCCTATGTTCCCGTCCGATCCAGCCCCGCCAAGTGCCTCCGGCCGCATATCGCCGCCCGCGCGAATTCACCCGTGCGACCGGCATGGGGCTGGGCGCTGCCGCTCGTCCTGATGGTCGTCGCGCTGATGGTGCCGGTGGTTGCCGGCCTGTCGCTGCGCGCCGCTCTCTTCGTGCCGGGCTGAGGACCGCCGCCATGGGACAGGCCTGCCCGTTTCCCGCCACCCGCCTCTTTCTCGTCTGCCCGTCGGCCGATGGCCTGTGGATCGCCCGCGAGGCCAACGGGCTCGCCGAAGGGCTGTTCCGCAGCCGCAAGGATGCGGTCCGCTTCGCCCTCGTCGAGGGCGGCCACGACAACGTCGTCTGCTTCTCCGACGATCCCGGCGTCTCGTCCTTCGCCGCGCGGCCATGACGCTCGCCACCATGCCCGCCACGGCAGCGACGCCGCGGCAGAAGGCCATCGCGAACACGGAACTGACATCGGCGATCTTCGAGGCCTTCGTCGAGGCCGTGGAGCCGCTGATCCGCGATCATCTCGCGCACGGCCTGCGCGACCATGGGGCGATCGCGGCGGCGCTCAACCGGCGCGGCATTCCCTGCTGGGGCCGCGACCGGTGGTGCGCGACCGATATCCGCATGGTGCTGAGCCATGCGGGGGCCGCTCCCGACGCGATGGCGGCGACGGCGCGGCGCGGCTGACTACATGCCCTCGGGCTTGCCGACGACGACGACCAGCAGCTTCGGATCGCCCAGCAGCCGCTTCGCCACGCGGCGGACATCCTCCAGCGTCACCGCCTCGATCAGGTCGTTGCGGCGGTCGAGATAATCGGGCTCGAAGCCGTCGAGCTGGATGCGGATGAGGTTGGAGGCGATCTGCGACGAGGTCTCGAAGCGCATCGCCCAATTGCCGATCAGGAAGCGCTTGGCCTGTTCGAGCTCGATGGTCGTCGGTCCCTCGGAACCCATGCGCCTGAGTTCGGTCTCGATGACGGACAGGCTTTCGGCGGCGCGGTCGCTGCGCGTGGAGGTGCCGCCGCTGAGCAGGCCCGTGCCGTCAAGCGTGACGAGGCCGGACGAGATCGAATAGGCGAGGCCGCGCTGCTCGCGCACCTGGGTATAGAGGCGCGAGGAGAAGGTGCCGCCGCCGAGGATGTGGTTCATCACGAAGGCGGCGATGAAGTCGGGGTCGTCGCGCTTCAGGCCCGGCAGGCCGAAGGCGATGATCGCCTGCGGAATATCCATCGGGACAACGCGCCGCTCGCCGGCCGCGGCCATGGCGATCTCGGGAACCGGCGTCAGGCTGGTTCCCGCCGGCAGCGCGCCGAACACATCGTCCAGCAGGGGGCCGAGCTCGGCGGCCGTGATGTCGCCGACCACCGCGACCTTCAGCCGGTCGCGCGCGACGATCCTGCGATGCATCGCCCTGAGGTCGTCGGCGGTGATGGCCGCGACCGCCTCCAGCGTGCCGGTATTGCGGCGGCCATAGGGATGGTTCGGGAAGGCGGTGGCCGAGAAGGTCTCGCTCGCCAGCGAATTCGGATTGGTCGAGGCGCGGCGGATGCCGGAGAGGACCGACTCGCGCACCCGCGCCAGCGGCGCGGCATCGAAGCGCGGCTTCTCGAGCGCCTGCTTCAGCAGGGCGAAAGCCTCGCCACGGCTTTCGGTGAGCGTGCGCACCGAGCCGGTCAGCGCGTCGCGGCCGGCCGAGAAGCTCATCTCGATGGCGCGCTCCTCCAGCCGCCGGTGAAAGGTCTCGGCGTCGATGTCGCCGGCGCCCTCGTCGAGCATCTGCGCCATGAGGCTGGCCGTGCCGGGCCGGTCGGCCGGGTCCTGCGCCGTGCCGCCGCGCATGGCGAAGGACAGCGCGAGCATCGGCAGATGCGTCTGGCGCACCAGCCAGGCCTCGACGCCGCCGGGCGACACGACGCGCTCGATGCGGCTGGAATGGCTCGCCGGATGCTGGGCCGCCGCGGGGGTGGTCGGGGTCAGGGCGGCCATGGCGAACATTCCGAGGACAAGGGTGCGGGCGGCGGCGAACATCAGCTCCGTTCCTCGCGGACCAGTTCGCCGGTGACGGCGCGGCTGAAATCGAAGGCGTGCCGGGCGACGGCGTCGACCTCGGCGCGGGTGACCGCGGCAATGCGCTGCGGCCATTGCTGAATGTCGGCGATGGAGGCGCCGCAGGTGAGCGAGGCGCCATACATGCGCGCCATCGAGGCCTGGCTGTCCTGCGAATAGACGGATTCGGCGATGAGCCGCGTGCGCGCGCGCGCCAGTTCGTCGTCGGTGACGCCGTGCTCCGCGAGGCGGGCGGCGACCTCGGCCATGGCGGCCTCAAGCCGCTCAAGCGGCACGCCCGGGCGCGGCGAGGCATAGACGCCGAACCGGCCGTCGCCGAGGGCCGAGCCGGAATAGAAGCAGCCGGCGCCGACCGCGAGCCCCTGATCGGTGACCAGCGCCTTGTAGAAGCGGCCATTGGGGCTGGAGCCGGCAATCTGCGCGAGGATTTCCAGCGCCTCCGCCTCGCCCGGCCGGGCGGTGCGGTAGGAGCGCACGACGCTGGTCTTGGAGAGGCTCGGCTGGCGGACGCGCGCATCGGCGAGCCGCACGCGGTCGCCGACTTCACGCGCCGGCCCTGGAGGCCGGGAGCGCGGCTGGATGGCCGGATTGGCGTCGACGCGGCCATAGGTTTCCTCCGCCATGCGGAAGACCTCGTCCGGCGTCACGTCGCCGGCCACCACCAGGATGGCGTTGTTCGGCCCGTAGTGGCGGCGATAGAAGGCGAGCGCGTCCTCGCGGGACAGGGCCGCGATCTCGTTGGCCCAGCCGATGATCGGGATGCCGTAGGGGTGGCCGTCGCCCCAGAGCCGGTTCAGCAGGCGCTCGGAGAGCCGCGCGCCGGGATCGTTGTCGGTGCGCTGGCGGCGCTCCTCCTGGACGACGTCGCGCTCCGGCAGGACGACCTCGTCGGTGAGCACGATATTGGCGATGCGGTCGGCCTCGAAATCCATCATGACCGGCAGCTGGTCGGCAACGACGCGCTGGAAGTAGCCGGTATAGTCGTAGGAGGTGAAGGCGTTCTCGTTGCCGCCGGCGGAGGTCACGGCGCGCGAGAACACGTCCTTCGGATTGCGCTTGGTGCCCTTGAACATGAGGTGTTCGAGGAAGTGCGCGA
>Ga0209794_1001153_pt1 | contig 23816 bp, 27 predicted proteins | sample EBPBio232013_DNA_FD_185869 | JGI IMG/M metagenome (GOLD analysis project Ga0209794, IMG submission 185869) | Wastewater treatment Type I Accumulibacter community from EBPR Bioreactor in Madison, WI, USA - Reactor 1_5/23/2013_ DNA (SPAdes)... | ecosystem: Engineered > Bioreactor > EBPR >... | reverse complement strand
CCAGCCTCCTCTGTTGTGAACTCCAATCCGGAATGGCACGACGCCTCACCTGGCCGGCCGGTGCCAGGAAAGCGTGGCGAAACAGGCGCATGGACTCGGGTTTTGTATTGGTGCATCGTACCGCATGGAAGAGAGCGCCGGCGACTTTCGGGCAAATGCGGTGAATCAGTGTGGGCGCGCACACTTGCCGGGCGGTTTGGCTTGCACGGTTGTCTTCGTAGCTGCGCCGGTATCACGTCGTCGGGCGCCGGTAGGGGCGATGCGCCGCCGGATCACCTGCATCGGTCTGCCGCAGCAGGGGCCGAGAAACGCCGGCCGGTACGGCTGGATCAGCTGCTGATGATCAGGTTGTCGCGGTGGATCACTTCCGGCTCGTCCAGGTAGCCGAGGATGCCTTCGATTTCATGGGTTGCCTTGCGGGCGATCAGGCGGGCTTCGCCGCTGCCGTAGTTGGCCAGGCCGCGGGCGACTTCGTGGCCGTCCGGGGCGATGCAGGCGACGGCGGCGCCGCGCTCGAATTCACCGTCGACGGCAACGATGCCCACCGGCAGCAGACTCTTTCCGGATTTCAGCGCGTTGACCGCGCCGTCGTCGAGCATGAGGCGGCCAGCCAGTTGCAGGTGGTCGGCCAGCCATTGCTTGCGCGCGGCCAGCGGTGGTGTCTGGGCGACGAGCAGGGTACCGAGGGCTTCGCCGGCGGTCAGGCGCAGGATCGGGTCGGCCTCGTGGCCGCTGGCGATCACGGTGTCAGCGCCGCTGCGGGCGGCTCGCTTGGCGGCGATGACCTTGGTGATCATGCCGCCGGTGCCGACGCGGCTGCCGGCGCCGCCGGCCATGGCTTCCAGTGCCGGGTCGCCGGCGCTGGCCTGGTCGATCAGCGTCGCCGCCGGGTCCTTGCGCGGGTCGGCGGTGTATAGGCCCTGCTGATCGGTGAGGATGATCAGGGTGTCGGCTTCGAGCAGGTTGGCGACCAGGGCACCCAGCGTATCGTTGTCGCCGAACTTGATCTCGTCGGTGATCACCGTGTCGTTTTCGTTGATGATCGGGATGACGCCGAGGCCGAGCAGGGTGTTCAGCGTGGCACGGGCGTTCAGGTAGCGCTTGCGGTCGGCGAGGTCGTCGTGGGTGAGCAGGATCTGCGCGGTGTGCAGGCCGTACTTGCTGAACGCGGCTTCGTAGACTTCGACCAGACCGGCCTGGCCGACGGCGGCAGCGGCCTGTTTTTCATGCACGGTCTTCGGCCGGCGGCCCCAGCCCAGGCGCTGGACTCCGCAGGCGACGGCGCCGGAGGAGACGAGGATGACCTCGCGTCCCTGTTCGCGCAGGGCGGCGATCTGCCGCGCCCAGCTATCGATGGCGGCGAGGTCGAGGCCGTTGCCGTTGCTGGTGACGAGTGCCGAGCCGACCTTGACGACTAGGCGTTTGGCGGAAGCGAGGCGGCTGCGGCTCATTGTGCCTCGGCGGGCGTGTCTTCGTCGTTGTCGGCGATTTCCGGGCGGGCCATCTGTTCGAGCGCTTCCTGGATCGCGTAGATCAGCGGCTTGGTGCCGTCGCCGGTGATGGCGGTGATCGGGAACACCGGGCCGTCGTACTTGGTGGCCTTTTTGTAGGCCTTGAGGAAATCCTTGACCGCCTTTTCGCGGTCTTCCTCGGGAATCAGGTCGAGCTTGTTGAGGACCAGCCAGCGCGGTTTGTCGGCCAGCGCCGGGTCATGCTTGACCAGTTCGCCGACGATGGCCTTGGCGTCGCGGACCGGATCGGCCTCCGGATCGATCGGTGCGATGTCGACCAGGTGTAGCAGGATGCGCGTACGCTGCAGGTGCTTGAGGAAGCGGATGCCGAGGCCGGCGCCGTCGGCAGCGCCTTCGATCAGCCCGGGCACGTCGGCCATGACGAAGCTTTTCTCGGCGCCGACGCGGACCACGCCAAGGTTGGGATGCAGCGTCGTGAAAGGGTAATCGGCAACCTTCGGCCGGGCCGACGAGACGGCCCGGATCAGCGTGCTCTTGCCGGCGTTGGGTAGGCCGAGCAGGCCGACGTCGGCGAGCACGCGCAGTTCGAGGCTGACCTCGAATTCCTCGCCCGGCTCGCCCTTGGTGCATTGGCGCGGCGCGCGGTTGGTCGACGACTTGAAATGGGTGTTGCCGAGGCCGCCCTTGCCGCCCTTGGCGAGCAGGACCTTCTTGTCGTGCACGTCGAGGTCGGCGAGGATTTCGCCGGTGTTCAGGTCGGTGACCACGGTGCCGACCGGCATGCGCAGGAAGATGTCTTCGCCGCCCTTGCCGTAGCAGTCGGCGCTGCCGCCGTTCTCGCCACGCTGGCCGAGGAACTTGCGGGTGTAGCGGTAATCGACCAGGGTGTTGATGTTGCGGTCGGCGACTACGTACACGCTGCCGCCGCGACCGCCGTCGCCGCCGTTGGGGCCGCCCATCGGGATGTATTTTTCGCGGCGGAAGGTGGCGATGCCGTTACCGCCGTCGCCGGCTTTAACGTAGATCTTTGCTTCGTCAATGAACTTCATGCTTTCCGCCTCTGAAAATTAAAAAGCCCTATCCGGCGGATAGGGCTTCTGGGTTCCGCCGGTCCGAATTATTCGGCAGCCGGAACGATGGTGACCGTGCGGCGCTTCTTTTCGCCCTTGATGGCGAACTGGATGGTGCCATCCTTCAGCGCGAACAGGGTGTGGTCCTTGCCCATGCCGACGTTTTCACCGGCGTGGAATTCGGTACCGCGCTGGCGAACGATGATGTTGCCGGCGAGAACGAATTGACCGCCGTAGCGCTTGACGCCGAGTCGTTGTGCCTGTGAGTCGCGGCCGTTACGCGAACTGCCGCCTGCCTTTTTGTGTGCCATTTGCTAGCTCCTTCTCTGAACTCAGGCAGCGATCGTGTCGATGCGCAGTTCGGTGTAGTTCTGACGATGGCCCTGGCGCTTCTGGTAGTGCTTGCGACGGCGCATCTTGAAGATCTTGACCTTGTCGTGGCGGCCGTGGGAAACCACGGTGCACTTGACGGAGGCGCCAGCAACGAGCGGGGCGCCGACCTTCACCGACTCGCCTTCGCCTACCATGAGGACCTGATCGAGGGTGACTTCTGCGCCAACGTCTGCCGGTATCTGTTCTACTTTGAGTTTTTGGCCAGCGGAAACGCGATACTGCTTGCCGCCGGTTTTTATGACCGCATACATGGGTTGGACTCCGAAAATAAATCTAAAGGGTGCTACAGAGAACCGCGCATTATACGCAGGAGTTCATGAAAGTCAAAGGCTATCAATGGCTTGTGCTAGAATTTCGCGCTTTCGCAAAGGAGCATCTCATGGCTGAAATCACCACGGCCTCCGGCCTGATCTACGAAGACACCGTCGAAGGCAGCGGCGCCGTTGCCGCCGCCGGCGCTTTCGTCACCGTGCACTACACCGGCTGGCTGACCGACGGCAGCAAGTTCGATTCGAGCAAGGATCGCAACGATCCCTTCCAGTTTCCGCTCGGCCAGGGCCATGTCATCAAGGGTTGGGACGAAGGCGTCCAGGGCATGAAGATCGGCGGCACCCGCAAGCTGACCATTCCGGCTCACCTCGGTTACGGTGCCCGTGGCGCCGGCGGCGTCATCCCGCCGAATGCAACGCTGGTCTTCGAGGTCGAACTCCTCGATCTGCAATGACCCAGGCTGACGATCCCTGGGCCAAGTGGCGCCAGCCGGCCGATAAGGCCGCGCCTGCCGCCGAGAAAGCGGAACCGCCTGTCCCGGAAAAATCGGCACCGGCGCGAGCACGGCCGGCCAAAGCGCCGGAACGCCCGGTGACCGAAAAGCGGTCAGCGGATGAGGGTGCGGCCGACCTCGAGGTCAAGGCCGAGGTGAAAGCCAAGCCGGCCGGTACCTTGGGCGTGAAGGCCGGCCTGCGTTCGGAAGCGCCCGGAAAGCGCACGCCCTTGCGTGGCGGTTCGCCGGTACGCAAGCCGATGGCAGTTGCGACGCCGGTTGAACGTCCGGCTGGCCGGCCGGTGAAAAAGGCGGCGGCGCCCGTCGAGCGCTCAGGCCCGCCGCCCGCAGGGACACGGCTGTCCAAGGTGATGTCCGAACGCGGCATGTGCTCGCGGCGCGAAGCCGATCTGTGGATAGAGCGCGGCTGGGTTTTCGTCAATGGCGAGCAGGTCAGCGAACTCGGCTCGCGCATCGATCCGGATGCGCGCATCGAAGTGTCGACCGAGGCCAAGAAGGATCAAGCCAAGGCGGTCACCATCCTGCTGCACAAGCCGGTCGGCTACGTGTCCGGCCAGCCTGAGCCGGGCTGCATTCCGGCGGTGACGCTGATCACCGCGGAAAACCAGGTGCCGCAATCGGGCGGGCCCGAGTTCAAGCCGTGGATGCTGCGCGGCCTGGCCCCGGCCGGCCGGCTCGACGTCGATTCGACCGGCCTCCTGGTGCTGACCAGCGACGGTCGTGTCGCCAAACGCCTGATCGGCGAGGACAGCGATGCAGAGAAGGAATACCTGGTGCGCGTCTCCGGCGAGATGATCAAGGGAGGCCTCGAACTGCTGCGCCACGGCCTGGAACTTGATGGCAAGCCCTTGAAGCCGGCATGGGTCAAGCAATTGAACGAGGACCAGCTGCACTTCATCCTCAAGGAAGGCAAGAAGCGGCAGATCCGTCGCATGTGCGAACTGGTCGGACTCAAGGTGGTCGGTCTCAAGCGTGTGCGCATCGGCCGCATCCGTCTGGGCGACCTGCCGATGGGGCAGTGGCGTTTCCTGCGCGCCGACGAAGCGTTCTAGGCCAACCAAAAACAAAAAACGCCGGCCGGGTCGCCCCGCCGGCGTTTTTCATGGGTGTAAGTGTCTCAGGCCGTACCGGTGGGAGCGGCGGCGCGGACCGGCGGCATCATCACGCATTCGCCTTCGATCACCGTCTTGCCGGCGACCGTGCACACGGTGTCGAGCGTGACGCGGTTCTTCGCGGTATTGACTTCCTTGACCGTCACCGTCGCCGTGACGGTGTCGCCCGGGCGCACCGGTGCCTTGAACTTGAGCGTCTGCGACAGGTAGATGGTGCCCGGTCCGGGCAGCTTGTTGGCGAGTACCGCCGAAATGAAGCCGGCCGACAGCATGCCGTGCGCGATACGGCCGCCGAACATCGTGCCCTTGGCGTATTCCTCGTCGAGGTGGGCCGGGTTGACGTCGGTCGAGATGCCGGCGAAGAGGATGATGTCGGCTTCGGTCACGGTCTTTGAGGTGCTGGCGGACATGCCGGGTTCGAGTTGGTCGATGTGATACGACATTGCTGGGCTCCTGTCAGGTTGTTATTGGGGTGGGAAGCAGCACTCTAGCACGTCATTCCGTCCGTAATGCTGCAACCGGATCGAGGCGCGCCGCGTTGCGCGCCGGCAGCACCCCGGCCAGCAGCCCGATGGCGATGGCGATGCCTTCGGCTAGCAGGACGAAGCTGAGTGGCGTATGCACCGGCAGTGCCGGCAGCGCGAAATGGATCGCCTGGGCGAGGCCGATGCCGAGCACGAGGCCGAGCGCGCCGCCGAGCGCCGACAGTGCCACCGCCTCGCCGAGAAAGAGCCCGAGAATGGTCCGCCGCGAGGCGCCAAGGGCGACCAGCAGGCCGATTTCCGAGGTCCGTTCGCTGACCGCGATGGTCATGATGGTGACGATGCCGACCCCGCCGACGAGCAGCGAAATGCCGCCGAGCGCGCCGACCGCCAGCGTCAGCACGTCGAGGATGCTGGACAGCGTCTTGAGCATTTCCTCCTGGGTGACGATGGTGAAGTCCTCGCGGCCGTGGCGCTCGATCAACTGGCGACGGATGCGCTCGGCGACCTGCGCCGCCGGCACGCCCTCGGCGGCGGCCAGGTTGATCTCGTCGCAGCCTTCGCGGTTGAACAACTCCTGGGCGCGACCGGCGGGAATGAAGGCGGTGTCGTCGAGGTCGATGCCGAGGAACTGCCCCTTCGGCGCCATCACGCCGACCACCCGGAAATGCAGGCCGCCGATGCGCAGGCGCTGGCCGAGCGGGTTGTCGGCGCCGAACAGTTCCTCCTTCAGCTTGCTGCCGAGGACGACGAAGGCGCGCGCGTTGGCCGGGTCCTCGTCGGGCAAGAACTGGCCGCTACGCATGGTCGACCGGAAAACGATGCGCGAATCGGCATTGACGCCGTAGATCAGCGTCCGCCGGGTGCGCCCGTTGCCCTCGACCTCGGCGTTGCCGCGTACGTTGGGCGTTACCGCGACGACTTGCGGCAGGCGTTCGAGCGACTTGGCGTCGTCCAGCGACAGCGGCCGGGCGCTCGACGGCAGGCCGGACGGCGCGCCGCCAGTCTTCGTTTTGCCCGGGGCGACGGTGATCACGTTGGTGCCGAACTGGGTGAATTCGCCAAGCACGTAGCGGTGGATGCCTTCGCCGATCGAGGTGAGGAGGATCACCGAGGCGATGCCGACGGCGATGCCGAGCAGGGTCAGGAAGCTGCGCAGGCGCTGCGCGGTGACGGCGCGGCTGGCCAGCGAGATGGCGTCGGCAAGCCGCATGTCAGTGCTTCATCAGCGCCTGCACCGGGTCGAGCCGGGCGGCGCGGCGGGCCGGCAGGAAACCGAAGAGCAGGCCGGTGGACAGCGCGGTGAGCAGGCCGGCGATCACCGCCCAGTCCGGCGGGTAGGCGGGGAACACCGGGAACAGCTGGCGCAGCGCGAAGGCGCCGGCTTCGCCGAGGCCGTAGCCGACCAGGGCGCCGCTCGCCGACAGCATCGCCGCCTCGGTCAGGAAGGCCAGGCGGATGGTGCGCGCCGGTGCGCCGAGCGCCTTCAACAGCCCGATCTCGCCGGTGCGCTGGGTGACGGCGACGAGCATCACGTTCATCACCAGGATGCCGGCCACCGCCAGGCTGATCGCGGCGATCCCGGCGACCGCCAGGGTCAGCGCGCCGAGCAGCTTGTCGAAGGTGGCGAGCACGGCGTCCTGGGTGATCACGGTGACGTCCTCCTCGCCGCGGTGGCGCTGCTTGAGGAGTTCGAGAACCTGCGCGCTGGCGGCGGGAATCGCTTCGCGGCTGCGCGCTTCGACCAGGATGCGGAGCGTGTTGGAGTTGAACATCGCCTGCGCCAGCGCAACCGGCACGACGACCAGTTCGTCGGTGTTCATGCCCAGTCCCTGGCCGGTCGGGCGCAGGATGCCTATCACGCGCAGCCGCCGGTCGCCGACGCGGACCAGGCGGCCGAGCGCCGGCTCGCGGCCGAACAGCTCTTCCTGCACCTTGGCGCCGATCACCGCCACCGGCGCGGCGCGCTGCCAGTCGTCGTCGGGCAGCGCCTCGCCCTGCGCCAGTTCGAAATTGCGGATGGCGAAGAAATCGCGGTTGGCGCCGGCCACCATCACTTCGCGCAGGCGCCCGCCGGCGCTGATTTCCGAGGTGCCGACGGCGAGCGGGCCGACCCGGCGCACGGCCGGCGCGCGCAGCAGCGCCTGGGCGTCGGCGATGGTCAGATCACGCGGCGTGCTGGTGATCGCGGTGGCCGGGTTGAAGCCGCCGGTGCCGGTGCGGCCGGGCAGGACGATGACCAGGTTGGTGCCGAGCGATGAGAACTGGCCGACGACGTAGCGCCGCGCGCCGTCGCCGAGCGCGGTGAGGAGCACGACGGCGGCGACGCCGATGGCCATGGCCAGCACCGACAGCGTCGTGCGCAGCGGGTAGCCGGCGGCCGCGTCGCGCGCGAAGCGCAGGATGTCAGCAGGGCGCACCAGCGCTGTCCGATTGCAGGCGGCCGTCTTCCATCACCAGCCGGCGGCGGGCGCGCTCGCCCATGCCCGGGTCGTGGGTGACGATGATCAGCGTGACGCCGCGCGCGTTGAGCGCTTCGAGCAGGTTGACGACGTCTTCGCCGGTGTGTCGGTCGAGGTTGCCGGTCGGCTCGTCGGCGAGGATCAGCGGTGGCTGCATGATCGTCGCCCGGGCGATGGCGACGCGCTGGCGCTGGCCGCCGGAGAGCTGGTCCGGCTTGTGGTCGGCGCGCTGGTCGAGGCCGAAATCCTTGAGCGCCGTCGCTACCCGCCGCGCCCGCTCTGCCGGGGCGATGCCGGCCAGCATCATCGGCAGCGCGATGTTCTCGGCGGCGGTCAGCCGCGGCACCAGATGGAAACTCTGGAAAACGAAGCCGATGCGCGTGCTCCTCACCTTCGCCTGCTCGTCGGCGCTCAGTGTCGTCACGTCGCGCCCTTCCAGCCGGTAATGGCCGATGTCGGGGCGGTCGAGCAGGCCGAGCAGGTTGAGCAGCGTCGATTTGCCGGAACCGGACGGGCCCATCACGGCGACGTACTCGCCGGCGTCGATCGTCAGGTCGATGCCGGCCAGCGCCTTGACCGTGGTGTCGCCGAGCTGGAAGCGGCGCTCGATGCCGGCGAGTTCGATCAGCGCCATCTACTTCGCCGCGCTGTCGGCAACCGCCTTGACCCCGGCCTTGACGCCGGCCCGCTCGAGCGAGGTGACGATTTGTTCGCCTTCCTGCAGGCCGTCGAGCACCTCGGCGTATTCCCAGTTGGACAGACCGGTCTTCACCGGCCGCGCTTCGAGTACGCCGTCCTTCAGCACCAGCACCTGGCCGCCTTCCTGCAGCGCGGCGGTCGGAATGCGCAGGACATTGTCGCGGCCGGCGAGGATGATCTCGACGTCGGCGCTGTAGCCGACCAGCAGCTTGCCGGCCTGTTCCGGTTGCGCGAAATCGACCTCGATGTCGACCGTGCGCGCCTGCTTCTCGACCGCCGAGACGTAGGGCGCGACGCGCCGCACCTTGCCAGGCAGCGACTGCCCGGGCAGCGCGTCGAGGGTGATGCGCACCGGCTGGCCGGCGGCGATCTTCGGCGCGTCGACCTCGTCCATCGGCGCCTTGACGTAGAGGCAGGAATCGTCGATCAGGTCGATTGCCGGCGGCGTCGGCACGCCCGGCGGCGACGGCGTCGAGTATTCGCCGAGTTCGCCGACGATCTTGGCGACGGTGCCGGCAAACGGCGCGTAGAGCGAAACGCGGCCCTGCTCGACGCGCGTCGCCTTGAGTTTGGCTTCGGCCTGGGCGACGTCGGCCTTGCTGGTGTTGCAGGCGGCACGGCGCACCGCCGCCTCGGTGCGGGCGGCTTCTTCCTTGCTCGGCGAGACGAAGCCGCGGGCGCGCAGGTCGGCCTGGCGCTTCGCTTCGCTCTCGGCGTTGGCGGCGGCGATGCAGGCCTCGTCGCTGCGCCGCGTGGCGAGCGCGATCTGCGTCTGCGCCAGATTGGCCTGCGCCTGCTGGTCGTCGTTCCACAGCTTCATCAGCAACTGGCCCTTCTCGACCCGGTCGCCTTCCTTGACCCCGAGGTACTCGATGCGGCCGCCCATGATCGTCGACAGCTTGGTGCGCTGGCAGGCCTCGACCGTGCCGGCGCGGGTGTTGGCGAGCGTCGCCTCGACCTTGCCGCGGCTGACCTCGTGGACGACGACGGCGAGTGGTTTGGGCCGGCTCAGCGCGAAAACGGCGCCGCCGAGCAGGACGATGACGACGAGGGCGATGGCGAGACGGCGCATGATGTTCCTAACGGAAGCCGGGCAACCAGCCCGATTGTTCGTGGCCCCACACCGGTTCGAGCGCCCCCTGGAACAGCGCCTCGATCACCGGCGGCTCCTGCCAGGGCTCGTCCATGAAGCTCAGGCCGACTTCCTCGACGGTGCGGCCCGACCAGTAGTGGTCGGCGACTTCGTCGAGGGCTTCGAGCGACAGGCTGTGCGGCAGGCGCAGGTAGTCGAGCCAGCTGGCGTCGTGGAAGGAGCAGATGTAGGCGCCCTTGGTCCGCGAGCACGACAGGTTCTTGCCGAAGACGCGGTCGGGATGCTTGTGACGGAAGGTCATCGCGTCGGTGCGGGTGGCGAACTGCAGCAGCGCGTGCAGGCGGCTGGGGAAGTGGTTGTAGCGGCGCTGGCGGAAATACTCGAGGTGGTATTCGGCGAAATAGTTCTGCACCGACAGCAACTGGTCGCCGGCCGTCGGCGCACCGCCTTGCGGCGCCGCCAGCGTGGCGCCGAACGGGCTGCCCTTGAGGATGTCCCAGCCCGGCAGGTCGGTTCCCGCGTCGAGCCAGCAGAACAGCTCCAGCGTTGCAGTGTCCTTGATCAGGTTGTCCATGATCCTGTTGCCGTGGTGCGAATCCTCTCATTCTCGCCGATTGCCGCCGATTGACCAAACCCTGTGCAGGGGAATTCGCTGGAGAAAAAAACAGGCTGGTTTTTTATTTTCAGAGTGGTAAGCTGAAGCTGTGTCGGGGGTGCAGCAGGCCCGACATGCAGTGGTAGTCAATGCTGCGTTGCAGGAGATTCTATGGCAGTTGTCAAAGGAAGCTTTTCTTGAGATTACCGTGTAGTACTCCCCATACGGCGTAACGCCGGTTACCCCGACCGGGTGTGTCGGGGGTGCAGCAAACGAAGCCCATGCCTCAAACGCATGGGCTTCACGTTTTCAGGAACGGAAAATGTCGATTCAACGTTACGGCACGACGCGCCGTTATTCCGACGCCGTGGTGCATGCCGCCACGGTCTACCTTGTCGAGGTTTCTTCCCTGGCCACTGCCGGCGTCGCCGAGCAGACTGCCGACATGCTGGCCAGCGTCGAACGCCAACTGATGGCGCTCGGCAGTGACAAGCATCATCTGCTGATGGCGACTCTCTATCTGGCCGACATGGCCGACTACGACGCGATGAACGCGGTCTGGGATGCCTGGCTGCCCGAGGGGTGCGCGCCGACACGCGCCTGCGTGCAGGCCCGCTTGGCGAAGCCGGAATACCGGGTGGAAATCGCGCTGACCGCCGCCATCGTTCAGGGCTGAACTTCGGCGCTGCAGTCGCAACCGCTGCCGGCGGCGATCCAGCGGGCGCAGAGACGGCCGCGCAGGCTGTCGGGAGCGTGGGCCAGCAGCAGGCCGCAGTGGTAGCGCCCGGCTGCGGCTGACCAACTCAGGGCCGGACAGGGACCGCGCCGACGCAGGAAGCGCAGCCGCCCGAGCGGACAGGTTTCGAGCGCGCAACAGACGCCGCAGCCGTTGCAGGGCTGGCCTTCGGCAGGCTTGGCAGGGGCCTCGCGATGCAGTTCGACGGTGATTTCACGCATGACCCATGATGCGTCATCGCCGGGAAATCCGACAAGTCCTGGTTGCCTGTGATATACATGCGGATATTGTCAATTTTCCGAAACTTTGCTGAATCATGATCGAGCAAGACAAATCTGTTGTCTTTGGTACCGAAGACATCCTGGTGAGCCTGTGCAACTCGGTGACCGACGTCCTGAATGTGGCCACCCAGAGCCAGGTTCGCTATTCCGGGATGGTCCAGCGCATCACCAAGACCTGCCTGAAGCCGGATATCGGCTGCTTCGTGCTCTTCGACGGCGGCTTCACCGGCCTGGTGGTGATCAATTTTTCCGCGGCGGCGGCGATGGAACTCTACGAGACCTATCTGCTGAGCATGGGCATGGCCAGGGAAGATCTGGCCAGCTCGCACACCGCTGACGAAGTCAGCAACGTCATGGGCGAACTGATGAACCAGATTGTCGGCAATTTCACCGGCAAGATCGGGCGCCAGTTGCAGACGCACATCACCCAGAACCAGCCGAAGATGCTGGTGCTCAACAAGCAGGTCATGCTCAGCGTCGACACCAACCTGGACAAGCCGGAAGCGCGCCGCGTCACCTTTTATACCAGCCGCAACAACATCTTCTATCTCGAACTGGCAATCGACGGTACCGAGTTCATCAAGCTGTTCGACTTCGACGCCCAAGAAATCGCCGATCCCGACGAACTGATTGCCCAGGCGGCTTACGCCAAGGCCAAACCGGCGGCCGTTCAGGCGCCGGCCAACGACCACGACGATCTGCTCAACTCGCTGGGTATGTAAACGCCGGCTTCAGGGGCGGGCCAGAAACAGTTCCGGATCGACCGGCGTGTCGTTGAGGATCACCGTCCAGTGCAGGTGCGGGCCAGTCGAACGGCCGGTGGCGCCGACTGCGCCCAGGCTTTCTCCACGGGCAACGCGCTGACCTACCTGCACATCGATGCGCGACAGGTGCATGTAGATGCTGATCAAGCCCTGGCCGTGGTCGATGAAGACGCTCTTGCCATTGAAGAAATAATCGCCGGTGTCGATCACCGTGCCGGCAGCCGGGGCGCGTACCGGTGCACCGCTTGGCGCGGCGAAATCGAGCCCGTTGTGCGGATTGCGCGGCTGGCCGTTGAAGAAGCGGCGCAGGCCGAAACGCGACGACAGGCGACCGTCGGCCGGCCGTGCGAAACCGGTGTCGGGTTCGGCGTCGGTGAAACGGCGCTTGAGTTCGGCGGTATGGGCCTGTTCGCGCTCGATGCGGGCGATTTCCTCCGGCGATGGGTCCACCTTGTTGCGTTCCTTGATCGTCAGTCGTTGTTCCGGGTAATTCCGTACGCCGACCGCGACTTCGTGGTCGCCCCGGAGATTGCCGACGACGACGCTGACGCCTATCGGCACCGGCGAGGCGTCGAGCGGGATGCCGAGCAGGGCGTGCCAGCGTCCGCCGTCGGCGACCACCGCCAGCCGGCGGGAGGCCTGAAAGGCCTGCGGGCGCGGCTCCTTGCTGGGGCCCAGGTCGATCACCGCGACCCCGCCCGGTACGGGAAGGTGGCGGGGCAGGGTGGCGTGGGCGCTGGTGCCGGTTAGTAGCAGGGCGATCAGAATGGCGGCGCGCCAGCGTGTTGAAACGTTACATAAAAACATTTTAAACAATGACTTTCGTGTCGTATTGCTCGGAATTCGATAGGCTTCCGGGGCGTTGTTTTCGCGTGAATTATTGAAAAAGTCTTTTAAATTATGCTGATGGATGATCTAATTCGAATCTTACATTGATCGGTGCATGTTCGGAGTTGTGATTCCGTGAATAGTGAAATCCAGCAGCGTCTCGGTGCATTCCGGCAGAAGCGCCGGGTGCAGGCCGGTTCGCTGATCATCACCGTCTTTGGCGACGCCATCCTGCCCCGTGGCGGCAAGATCTGGCTGGGCAGCCTGATCCGCCTGCTGGAACCCCTTGACCTCAACGAGCGCCTGATCCGGACCTCGGTCTTCCGCCTGGTCAAGGAAGAATGGCTGTGCACCGAAACCATCGGCCGGCGCGCCGATTATGCCCTGACCGCCGCTGGCCGGCGACGTTTCGAAGAAGCCGCCCGGCACATCTACGCCTCGCGGGCGCCCTTGTGGGATCACCGCTGGCGGTTGATCCTCCAGGTCGGCGAACTGCCCCAGAAGACCCGCGAACAGGTGCGCAGCGCGCTCGCCTGGCAGGGCTTCGGCATGCTCGGCGGCGAATGCTTCGTGCACCCCGGTGCCGATCTGTCGGTGGTGCTCGACGCCCTGGTTGCCGAGGGCCTGTCCTCGGCCTTGTCGGCCCTGCTGCCCTTGTTTGCTGCCGATTCGCGTTCGGCCATGTCGGCCAGCGACGCCGACCTGGTCAGCCGCGCCTGGAACCTGCCGGCGCTGGCTGAAGCCTACGAGCATTTCGTGACCCGCTACCAGCCTATCCTCGACGAACTGCAGCGCGACCAGCGACTGGTGCTGAGCGACCAGGATGCCTTCCTGCTGCGCATCCTGCTTATCCACGACTACCGGCGCATGCTGCTGCGCGACCCGGAATTGCCCGAAGTCCTGTTGCCCGCGCAGTGGCCCGGCCAGCAGGCGCGCCTGCTGTGCAAGGAGATTTACCGGCGGCTGGAGACGGCCTCGTCGCGCCATCTCGACACCATGCTGTGCGTCGCCGACGGCAGCACGCCGGTCGAGGATGCAACCCTGGCCAACCGCTTCAGCCAGGACGATCCCTTAAGCCGCTGATTCCTTCTTCAGGTCGACCAGCGGGATCACGCCGGCGATCTCGATGCGTCGGCGGTCGGCTTCGACTTCCGTCAATGGTGCCGTTTCGACCATCGTGGCCAGACAACGCCGGGTCAGCTCCTGGTAGGTTTTCGTGCCTTCGCCCTTCCAGGCGATTTCCTCGTCGCTCAGCGGGCGGACGACGCGGCCGGGCAGGCCGGCGACCAGCACGCCGTCGGGAATTTCCTGGCCAGCCTTGATGAAGCTGGAGGCGGCGACGATGCTGTTGGCGCCGATCACGGCGTTGTCCATGATCACCGCGTTCATGCCGACCAGCGCGTTGCGCCCGATGCGGCAGCCGTGCAGCACGGCGCCGTGGCCGATGTGGCCGTCTTCCTCGACCACCGTGTCGGTGCCGGGGAAGCCGTGCATGACGCAGGTGTCCTGCAGGTTGGCGCCGCGTTCCAGGATCAGCCGGCCGAAATCGCCGCGCAGGCTGGCGCAGGGGCCGACGTAGCAGCCCGGGCCGACGATCACGTCGCCGATCAGGACGGCGCTGGGATGGACGTAGGCGGTCGGATCGACCACCGGGGTGATGCCGTCGATGGCATAGACGCGCAGGGAGTTCATGGGGCTTGTCATTTGATTGTCGAAGTGCATTATTATAGAACTTGTTTTGTAATGAGGAATTTCTGGCGATGAGCGAGGATACTGACGGCAAGCATGGCGTGCAGTCGATGGAGGTCGGCATGAGCATCCTGCGGGCCATGGTCGACGGGCAGCGCTCGATGATGCTCAAGGACATCGCGGCGGCGGCCGGAATGCCGGCGTCGAAGGCGCACCGTTACCTGGTCAGCCTGATCCGCGCCGGCCTGGTCGAGCAGGACCCGATGAGTTCGCGTTACGACCTCGGGCCGTTCGCGCTCAACGTCGGCCTGGTCGCCCTCGACCGCCTCGACCGGGTACGCCTCGGCCTCAATGCCATCGCCGAACTGCGCGACGAGATCAACCAGACCACCGCGCTCGCTGTCTGGGGCGACCGTGGCCCGGTGGTGGTGCGCTGGGAAAGGCCGCGCCGGCCGATCATCGTCAATGTCATCACCGGCACCGTGCTCGAACTGCTGTCGTCGGCCACCGGCCGGGTGTTCGCCGCCTGGATGCCGCGCAAGGTCGTGGCGCCGCTGCTCGCTGCCGAGATGAAGGCGGCGGACCTGCCGCCGGAACTGAAGAGCAAGGCCGGTGTTGAAGCCCTGCTGGCCGACGTCAGGGCCAGGGGTTTCGCCACCACCGATGGCTTCCACAAGGTGCCGGGGGTGACGGCTGTGGCGGTGCCGGTGTTCAACTTCCGCAACGAAATCACCATGGCCCTGCTCGCCGTCGGCGTTCAGGGCATGCTCGACACCAGCGCCGACGGTCTCGAAGTCAGCCATCTGCGCCGGCACGCCGAGGCCCTGTCGCTGCGCCTGGGCGCCACCGGCGAGCCGAAGCCGCCGCAATAGCGGGCTCAGGCGAGCCAGGCCGGCGGTCGTTTGTCGAGGAAGGCGGCGATGCCGTCGCGGGCCTCGTCAGTCGCTCGCTGGCGGGCGATGCGGCCGGCCGTTTCCTCGCCCAGGGCGGCGTCGATGGGGCGCCCGGCAACGGCAGCGATCAGGTCCTTGGCGGCGTTCTGGGCGAGCGGCCCGCCCTGCAGCAGCGCGGAAGTCAGTTGGTCGATGGCGGCGTCGAGTGCCTCGGGGGCGACCACCTCGCCGACCAGACCAATCGCCAGCGCGCGTTCGGCACCGATCTTCTCGCCGCTCTGGAAATAGCGCAGCGCGTGGCGCGGGCCGATGGCGCGCAGCACGTAGGGGCTGATCACCGCCGGGATGATCCCGAACTTCACTTCCGAGGTCGAGAAACTCGCGTCGCTGGCGGCAATCGCCATGTCGCAGGCGGCGGTCAGGCCGGTGCCGCCACCCAGCGCGGCGCCCTGGACGCGGGCGACGGTCGGCTTGCGCAGGCTGGCCAGGGTATGCAGCATGGCGGCGAAATTGCGGGCGTCGGCGAGGTTCTGCTCGGCGCCGAACTGCGCCGCCCGTTTCATCCAGTTGAGGTCGGCGCCGGCCGAGAAATGCCGGCCGCGGCCGCCGAGGACGACGATGCGCACGCCGGCATCGGCCTCCAGCTCGCGGCAGGCAGCGGCCAGTTCGCCGATCAGCGTTTCGTCGAAGGCGTTGAAGACGGCCGGACGGTTCATCCAGATCGTCGCCACCGGTCCCTTGCGTTCGATTTCCAGCGTGTCGTACATGGTGGGCTCCGACTCAGCGATTCTTGAACGCCGGCTTGCGCTTGTCGACGAAGGCAGCCATGCCTTCCTTCTGGTCTTCGAGCGCGAAGGCCGAATGGAAAACGCGGCGCTCGAACAGCAGGCCCTCGTTGAGCGAGGACTCGAAAGCGCGGTTGACCGATTCCTTGATCATCATGATCACTGGCAGCGAATAGCCGGCGATGGTCGCGGCGGCCTTCAGGGTTTCTTCCAGCAGTTGCTCGGCCGGAATCATGCGGGCGACCAGGCCGGCCTTCTCGGCTTCGGCGGCGTCCATCATGCGCGCGGTCAGGCACAGGTCCATCGCCTTGGCCTTGCCGACGGCGCGCGGCAGGCGCTGCGTGCCGCCGGCGCCGGGCATGGTGCCGAGGCGGATTTCCGGCTGACCGAACTTGGCCGTATCGGCGGCAAAGATCATGTCGCACATCATCGCCATCTCGCAGCCGCCGCCCAGCGCGAAACCAGACACCGCCGCGATCACCGGTTTGCGCGTGGTCTTGATGCGCTCCCAGTTGCGGGTGATGAAGTCCGTTTTATAGGCGTGCATGTAGTCGAAGTCCTTCATGAAGCCGATGTCGGCGCCGGCGGCGAAGGCCTTCTCGTTGCCGGTGAGGACGATGCAGCCGATGTTCTCGTCGGCTTCGAAGGCGTCGATGGCAGCGGCGATGCCGTCGACGACTTCGTTGTTCAGCGCGTTCATCGCCTCCGGCCGGTTGATGCGGATCAGGCCCACCTTGCCGTGGATTTCACTGAGAACCGTGGTGCTCATGGCAAAAATCTCCAAAAAAAAGGCCGCCCTACCCCGGGCGGCCCGAAGTGCAGTTGTCTTTTAAGCGTGCGTCGGTTCCGGCTTACTGGACGATGGTCCAGTTGCCGTTCTTGACTTCGAGCATGCGGAAGGCCGACAGGTCGAGGCCCATGTGGTCGGTCGGCGACATGTTGAAGGTGCCGCTGGTGCCGACGAAGCCCTTGGTCGCTTCGAGCGCGTCGCGGACCTTGGCCTTGTCGGTGCCGCCGGCGCGCTTGATCGCGTCGACCGCCAGCATCAGGCCGTCGTAGGCATAGCCGCCGAAGGTCGACACGTCGGTCTTGTAGGCGGCCTTGTAGGCGTTGGCGTAGGCGGTGACGACAGCCTTCTGCGGGTCATTGGCCGGCAGCTGTTCCGGGATCAGCTGCGCCGGCGACGGCAGGCGGACGCCTTCGGCGGCCGGTCCGGCGAGCGTCAGGAATTCGTCGGAAGCGACGCCGTGCGACTGGTAAAGCGGCAGGTTGATGCCCAGTTGCTTGTAGTTCTTGGTGACGATGGCCGGGCCCTGGCCGAGACCGAACACGAACACGGCCTGGACGCCGGCGGTGTTGCGGATCTTGGTCAGCTGCGGGCTCATGTCGGTATCCTTGGGGCCGTAGGTTTCATTGGCGACCAGGGTGATCCCGTACTTGGCGGCGACGGCTTCCGTTTCCTTCTTGCCGGAAGCGCCGAAGCCGGAGGTTTCGGAGAACAGGGCAACCTTGCTGATGCCACGCTTCTTCATGTCTTCGAAGACCTTTTCGGCGGCCATGCGGTCGGTGTGCGGGGTCTTGAACACCCACTTCTTGACCGGCTCGATGATGACCACGGCGCCGGCCAGCGAGATGAAGGGGATGCCGGCGCGTTCGACCAGCGGTACGGCCGACATGGTGGCGCCGGTGGTGGTGCCGCCGACCAGGATGTCGACCTTGTCGTCGTCGATCAGGCGCTTGGTGAAGCCGTTGGCCTTGCCGGCGTCGCTGCCGTCGTCGTAATGCACGAGTTGCAGTTGGCGGCCGAGGACGCCGCCCTTCTTGTTGATGTCGGCAACGTAGAGTTGCAGCGTCTTAAGTTCCGGGTCGCCGAGGAAGGCGGCCGGGCCGGTGACCGACAGCACTGAACCGATCTTGATCGGTTCGGCAGCGAAGGCGCCAAGGGCACCGAAAGCCAGGGCGGCGCCGGCGACGAGTTTCTTCAAGCTAGCATTCATGGATTTGTCTCCTCCTTGAGGTTGTTGTCGAGTACAGCAGAATCAGACACGTTCGATGATCATTGCAATGCCCTGTCCGACTCCAATGCACATGGTACACAGTGCGAAGCGGCCGTTGCGCCTTTTCAGCTCGTAGGCCGCTGTCGTCACCAGTCTGGCGCCGCTCATGCCGAGCGGATGGCCGAGCGCGATGGCGCCGCCATTGGGGTTAACGTGTGCCGCGTCGTCGGCCAGGCCGAGGTCGCGCAGCACGGCCAGCGCCTGGGCGGCGAAGGCTTCGTTGAGTTCGATCACATCCATCTGCGCCAGGCTCAGGCCGGTTTGCGCAAGTACCTTGCGCACCGCCGGGGCCGGGCCGAAACCCATGATCCGCGGCGCCAGGCCGGCGGTGGCCATGCCGACGACGCGGGCCAGCGGCGTCAGCCCGTACTGGCCGGCGGCGGCTTCCGAGGCGAGCAGCAGGGCGCAGGCACCGTCATTGACGCCGGAGGCGTTGCCGGCGGTGACGGTCAGTTCGGGGCCATTCACGCCCTTGAGCTTCGCCAGTTGTTCGAGCGTGGTCTCGGGGCGCGGGTGCTCGTCGGTATCGACCACCTTGGCATCACCCTTCTTCTGCGGGATCAGCACCGGCACCAGCTCGTCGGCAAAACGGCCGGCGGCGTGGGCGGCACCCCAGCGCTGCTGCGAGCGGATGGCGAAGGCGTCCTGGTCGGCGCGGTTGATGTTGAAGTCCGCCGCCACGTTGTCGGCGGTCTGCGGCATCGAGTGCGTCTCGTACAGCTTCTTCATCGCCGGATTGACGAAGCGCCAGCCGATGGTCGTGTCGAAGATTGCCGCGTTGCGCGAGAACGCCGATTCCGCCTTGCCCATGACGAAGGGCGCGCGCGACATGCTTTCGACGCCGCCGGCGATCATCAGCCTGGCTTCGCCGGCCTTGATCGAACGGGCGGCGAGGCCGACCGCGTCCATGCCGGAGCCGCACAGGCGGTTGACCGTGGTCCCCGGTACCTCGACCGGTAGCCCGGCGAGCAGGCCGGACATGCGGGCGACGTTGCGGTTGTCTTCGCCGGCCTGGTTGGCGCAGCCGTAGATGATGTCGTCGACCGTGCTCCAGTCGACCTGCGGGTTGCGTTCCATCAACGCCTTGAGCGGGATGGCGCCGAGGTCGTCGGCGCGCACGCTGCTCAGCGCGCCGCCGTAGCGGCCGATCGGGGTGCGGATGGCGTCGCAGATGAAGGCTTGGGTCATGGTGCTTTCCTCAGTTCTGCTTCGGGCGTTCGTCGAGCACGCGCTTGGCCTTGCCGACCTGGGTGCGCGGGATGGCGTCGAATTCCATGACGGTGATCTTGGTTGATACGCCGATGTTGGTCTTGATGCGGTGCTGCAGTTCCTTGCCGATCTGCTGGATCTCGCTCTGCGGCAGCTTGCCGGACAGCTCGCGCTGGACTTCGCAGCGCACTTCCAGGTTGTCGAGGTGGCCGTCGCGGGTGACCACGACCTGGTAGTTGCCGGCCAGACGCGGGTCGCGCAGGATCTGTTCCTCGATCTGGGTGGGGAAAACGTTCACCCCGCGGATGATCAGCATGTCGTCGGAACGGCCGGTGATCTTGCCGATGCGGCGGAAGGAACGGGCAGTCGGCGGCAGCAGGCGGGTCAGGTCGCGGGTGCGGTAGCGGATGACCGGGAAGGCCTGCTTGGTCAGCGAGGTGAACACCAGTTCGCCTTCCGAACCGTCGGGCAGGACCTCGCCGGTTTCCGGGTCGATGATCTCGGGGTAGAAATGGTCTTCCCAGATTACCGGGCCGTCCTTGGTCTCGATGCATTCGCAGGCGACGCCAGGGCCCATCACTTCGGTCAGGCCGTAGATGTCGATGGCGTCGATGCCGAGCTTCTTCTCGATCTCGTGGCGCATGCCTTCGCCCCAGGGCTCGGCGCCGAAGATGCCGACCTTGAGCGAAATTTCCTCGGGCTTGATGCCCAGGCGCTCGAATTCCTCGGCGATGACCAGCGAGTAGGAGGGCGTGACCATGATGATGTCCGGCTTGAAATCCATGATCTGCTGGACCTGCTTCTCGGTCTGCCCACCGGACATCGGCACGGCGGTGCAGCCGAGGCGCTCGGCGCCGTAGTGGGCGCCGAGGCCGCCGGTGAACATCCCGTAGCCGTAGGCGACATGGACCATGTCACCGGCGCGGCCGCCGGCGGCACGGATCGAACGGGCGACCAGGTTGGCCCAGTTGTCGATGTCCTGCTGGGTGTAGCCGACGACGATGGGCTTGCCGGTCGTGCCCGACGAGGCGTGCAGGCGGGCGACCTTGTCGCGCGGCACGGCGAACAGGCCGAAGGGGTAGTTGTCGCGCAGGTCGAGCTTGGTCATGAACGGGAACTTGGCCAGGTCGGCCAGGCACTTCAGATCGTCCGGATGGACGCCCTTGGCCTCGCACTTGGCGCGGTACGGGGCGACGTTGTCGTAGGTGTGGCGCACCGACCACTTCAGGCGTTCAAGCTGGAGCGCCGAAATTTCGTCGCGGCTGGCCGTTTCGATGGCTTCGAGTTCGCCCGGTTGGGGTTTTCTGGCAGTCATGTTTGTCTCCTCCGTGTTGATTGGCGTCAGGCTCGGTCGGCCTGTTGCAGCCCGGCGATGACTTCGCCGGCTATGCGGTAACTCTTGCCCCGGAACAGGGCGATGGTGGTGCCGTGCTGGTTGCGCACGGTGATGTCGTAGACACCGGTGCGGCCGGCCGCCGAGCGTTCCGTCGCCTCGGCCTCAAGAATCTCGTCCTCGCGGGCGGGGGCGAGAAAATCGATGTGGCAGGCCGAGGCCACGGTATTGCGGTTGTAGCTGTTGCAGGCGTAGGCGAAGGCGGTGTCGGCCAGCGTGAAGATCATGCCGCCGTGGCAGATGTGGTGGCCGTTGACCATGTCCGAGCGCACGCGCATGGTGAGCAGCGACTGGCCGGGGGCGACGCTGAGGATCTTGATGCCGAAGGCCTGCGCCGCCCGGTCACGGGCATACATGGCTTCGGCGGTGGCGGTGGCAAGGGCCTGCGCCTCGGCGGCGCTGAGTTTGGGTTCAGTCATGGAGGTTCTTTCCGGCAAAGACGGCGCGGCGGATCAGCGGCGAGACGCGGTAGCGGTCTTCGCCGTAGCTGGCGCCGAGGTTGGCGAGCACGTCGCGGATGGCGCCGACGCCGACCTGGTCGGCCCAGGCCAGCGGGCCGCGCGGGTAATTGACGCCCAGGCGCATCGCCGCGTCGGCGGCGGTGGCGGCGCAGACGCCCTGGTTGACCGCGTCGGCGGCTTCGTTGGCGAGCATGGCGACGGTGCGCATGACGGCCAGGCCGGGCACGTCGGCGAGCCGCGAGACGGCGTAGCCGGCGGCCTGCAGCAAGCCAACGGCGGCTTCGGCGGCGGCCGGTTCGCACTGCGCGGCGACGGCGACTGCGAGGCGACCGGCGGTTTCGTAATCGAGCGCCAGGTCGACCAGCACGCAGTTGGCGACGCCATCGCTGGCGGCACGCTCGGTGGCCGAGCGGCCGTCGGTCTGGAAGAGCGCGGCGCGGCCGATTTCGGCGACGCGCCCATCGGTCGACGGCGCCCGGGTGAACGACAGCTTGCCGTGCTGCAGGCGCTCGGCCAATGCTTCGGCGAGCGGTGATTCGCCGCAGACGACGATCTTGCCGGCCGGCGTGCGCGGCGCTTCGGTCTGCGGTGCCGGGCGGGCGGCGGCGACGGAATAATCGTAGAAGCCGCGCCCGCTCTTGCGGCCGTAGAAGCCGGCGTCGACCAGTTCCTGCTGGATCAGCGAGGGCAGGAAGCGCGGGTCGTGGTAGAAGGCGCGCCAGACCGAGTTGGTGACGGCGAAATTGACGTCGTGGCCGATCAGGTCCATCAGCTCGAACGGGCCCATGCGGAAACCGCCCGCTTCGCGCAGCACGGCGTCGAGCGTTGCCGGGTCGGCGGCGCCTTCCTGCAGCAGGCGCAACGCCTCGGCGTAATAGGGGCGGGCGACGCGGTTGACGATGAAGCCGGGGGTCGATTTGGCATGCACCGGCGTCTTGCCCCAGGCGGCAGCGGTGGCGTACAGCGTGTCGGCGACGGCGCAGTCGGTGGCCAGGCCGGAGACGATCTCGACCAGCGCCATCAGCGGCGCCGGATTGAAGAAGTGCAGTCCGGCCAGGCGCTGCGGGCGCTTGAGCGCGCTGCCGATGGCGGTGACCGAGATCGACGAGGTGTTGGTGCCGAACAGGCAGTCGTCGCCGACGATGGTTTCGAGGTCGGCGTACAGCTTCTGCTTGGCTTCCAGGTTCTCGACGATGGCTTCGACCACCAGCGCGCAGCCGGCCAGATCGGCCAGGCTGTCGGCGGCCTGCAGGCGGGCGCCGGCGGCGGCAGCGTCGGCGGCGTCGAGCTTGCCCTTGTCGGCCAGCTTGGCGAACTGGGCGCGGATGTTTCCGATGGCGGCAGCAGCGGCGCCCGGCCGGTTGTCGAGCAGGCGCACCGGGTGGCCGGCCTGCGCCGCGACCTGGGCAATGCCGGCGCCCATGGCGCCGGCGCCGACCACGGCGACGACCGCGCTTTGAGGAAGGGCGGCCATCGTCAGTCCCCGGTGAATTTCGGCGCGCGTTTTTCCATGAAGGCGGCGACGCCTTCGGCGTAGTCGGCGCTCCAGCCGAGTTCGCGCATGAAGCTGCCCTCGAAGGACAGTTGCTGCTCCAGCGTATGGCCGGGGGCGGCGTGCATCGCCTGGCGGGTACGCACCAGCGCCTTGGTCGGCAGGCTGGCGAGCTGGGCGGCGAGCGCGTCGATGCGGGCGGCGAAGGCGTCGTCGGCGACGCATTCCCAGATCAGCCCCCATTCGGCGGCCTTCGCTGCCGGCAGCTTGTCGGCGAGCAGGGCCAGGCCCATGGCGCGCGCCATGCCGACCCGCTGCGGCAGGAACCAGGTGCCGCCGGTGTCGGGGACTAGGCCGATCTTCGAGAAGGCCTGCAGGAAGGACGCCGACTGCGTGGCGACGACCAGGTCGCAGGCCAGCGCCACCGAGGCGCCGGCGCCGGCGGCGATGCCGTTGACCGCGGCCAGGGTCGGCACGCGCAGGTTCTGCAGGCGCAGCACCAGCGGCTTGTAGTTCTTCTCGACGATGTTGCCGATGTCCGGCTGGTGGCCGTCTATCGCCTGCATGTCGGGGTCGGCCAGGTCCTGGCCGGCGCTGAAGGCGCGGCCGGCGCCGCTGAGCACCAGAACGCGGATGCTGCGGTCGGCCTGGACGCGGTCGAGGGCGACGCGCAGTTCGGCGTGCATCTCGCCGGTGAAGCTGTTCAGCTTGTCGGGGCGGTTCAGGGTCAGGCGGGCGACGCCGTCGCTGACTTCAAAACGGATGGTGGTGAATTCCATGCGGCCCCCTCAGATATGGTAACGACGCTGGACGACGACGAAGCGGTTGGCGACGAAGGCGGCGTCGGCGTAGGACGCGTTCGCTGCCGGGTTGCCGCCGGTGCCGTGGTAGTCGGAATAGGCCGCTGACTGATTCACGAAGACGCCGCCGGTCAGGTTGATCGACAGGGCGACCTTGGCGCGCATCGTAGCGGCGGTCATCGCGTCGATGATTTCCGGGCGGGTCGAGTAGATGCCGGCGGTCAGCGCGCCGTGGGTGGATACGATGCGTTCGGAGAGGGCGATGG
>Ga0209794_1001151_pt1 | contig 23858 bp, 23 predicted proteins | sample EBPBio232013_DNA_FD_185869 | JGI IMG/M metagenome (GOLD analysis project Ga0209794, IMG submission 185869) | Wastewater treatment Type I Accumulibacter community from EBPR Bioreactor in Madison, WI, USA - Reactor 1_5/23/2013_ DNA (SPAdes)... | ecosystem: Engineered > Bioreactor > EBPR >... | reverse complement strand
GGCCTACCAGTACGGCAAGAACGGCACCCTGGCTGGCATTGGGCTGACCTCGGCGCAGCAAGTGATCGGCGACGCCAATCTCGGCACCCAGGCGCAGACCTTGCACCCGTTGGCCGGGTTGCAGGAAGGGGCGGTTCGGCTTTCCTAAAATGGCGAAATTCCTCCTCGCCTGGGAACTGGGCGCCAACTACGGCCATGTGGCGCGCTGCCGGGAAATCGGGCTGGCTTTGCGGCGGCGTGGGCACGAGGTGCTGTTGGCGGTACGCGATACCCGTCCGGCCGCCGAAGTGCTCGGCCCCGACTTGCCCTTCGTGCAAGCGCCGCTCCCCATCCGCCCGGCCCGGTTACGGCAACCCCCGGTCAACTACGCCGAACTGCTGCTCGGCGAAGGCTATGCCGAGCCACCGGTGTTGCGGGGATTGCTGATGGCCTGGCGCGATCTGCTGCGGCTGGGAAACATCGAGGCGGTGCTCGCCGACCATGCCCCGACCGCGCTGTTGGCGGCCGGCCTGGCCGACGTGCCCGCCCTGCCGATCGGCAACGGCTTCGCCATTCCGCCCGAAGTGACGCCCTGGCCCTCCATCCGCTCCTGGGAGGCGGTGGCTTCGGCACGCCTCGAAGAGGCCGAGCGCCGGCTGCAAGGCGTCATCGCCTCGGCTTGCGCCGAGTTGGGCTGGTCGGATATTTCCCTGCGCGCCTGTTTCGGCGCCAATGCCCTACTCAATACCTTCCCCGAGCTCGATCACTACGGTGACCGCCCGGCGGGCAACTATATCGGTCCGATCGACGCGAATCCGGACCGATCTTCGCCGGCGCCGGGTTGGCAAACCTTCGGTCGCAATAAAATCCTCGCCTACCTGCGTCCCAGAATTCCTGGATTCACGGCGCTGATGGCTGCCCTCAAGGCGAGCGATGCCGAAATCCTGGCGGTCGTTCCTGGCCTGCCGATGGCTGAAGCCAAACAATTAGCCGGCCCGCGTCTGCGTATCGCCTTGCGTCCCTTGCCGTTGCAGCGCTTGCTAGCAGGAGCCAACGCCATCGTCAGTTATGGCGGCGGGGCCTTTACGACCGAAGCGTTGCTGGCCGGCAAGCCGCTCTTGCTGCTGCCGCAATTCGTCGAGCAGTACCTGGGCGCCCGGCGGATCGAAGCACTGGGCGCCGGTTTGCTGCTTGGCCGGGAGCGAGACCAGGCAACCATCGCACTGGCGTTGACCCGCTTGCTTGACGAGGCTTCCTTCACGGCTGCGGCCCAATCCTTCGCCGAACGGCATGCCACGCACCGTTCGGCCGACGCCATTCATCGCGCCGTGCTCGCTCTGGAAACGCTGATCGCTCCGCCGGCAGACGCAGCAAAACACCTGCTCGAAACCACTTCATGAACAAACCCACCCTCGACACCCTGCGCCAACTCTTCGCCGGCCCGGAACGCCCGGCGGCGGCGCTCGACTTCGCTCCGCCCTTGCTGCGGCTGCAAGAATCTCCGCCGCCGCCGCTCGGGCGTAAGGTGCTGTGGGCCCTGCTCATCCTGCTCGGCGCCTTGCTGCTGTGGGCGCTGATCGGCCAACTCGATATCGTTGCCGTCGCCGAAGGCAAACTCGTACCGCAAAGCTATCTCAAGATCGTCCAGCCTTCCGAAGCCGGCATCGTCAAGGAAATCCTGGTCAAGGAAGGCGAAACGGTACAACCCGGCCAAGTGCTGATGCGCATGGATACCCTAATCAGCGAAGCGGACAGCAAATCGCTGGCGGCCGATTCCCAGCGTAAACGGCTGTCGATTCGCCGCATCGATGCCGAACTCGATGGCAAAGCCTTTACCACCGAAGCCGACGACCCGCCGGCACTGGCGCGCGAAGTCGAAGCGCGTTACCGCGCCAACCGTGCCGCGCAAGAAGCGGCGCTGGCCGAAGAACAGGCGCGGCTAACCAAAGCCCGGCAAGAGCTCTCGGCAGCCATGCAAGTCAAGACCAAGCTCGAACAGACCCTGCCGCACTACCGTGCCCAGGACCAAGCTTTCGAGAAATTGGCCAAGGACGGCTTCGCCGGCCCGATCATGGCCAGCGACAAGAAACGCGAACGGATCGAAAAGGAACAAGAACTGGCGACCCAGTCGCACCTGATCGCTTCAGCCAAGGCCAGTATTCTGCAATCGGAAAAGAAACTCGCCCAACTCGATTCCGACTACAAGCGCCAGTTGCATGCGGAGAGAAACGAACTGCAAGGCCAGGCGGAAAAGCTCGAACAGGAATTGACCAAGCAAGCGCACAAGAAAGACCTGCTCGAACTGAAGGCGCCGCAGATCAGCGTGGTCAAGGATCTGGCCACCCATACCGCCGGGACGGTGGTGCAACCGGGCACCGTGCTGCTCACCCTGGTGCCTAAGGACGATCTGTTGAAAGCCGAGGTATGGGTGTCGAACGAGGATATCGGCTTTGTTAGGAAGGGGCAGCCGGTCAAGCTCAAGTTCGCCGCCTTTCCCTTCCAGAAGTACGGCATGGTCGAAGGGACGGTCGAGCATGTCAGTGCCGATGCCGCCGATCAGAACACGACCGGCAATACCCAAACCGACGGCAAACGCGCCCAGCCGTTGGTCTATAAAGCGTTGATCGCGCTGAAAGCGATGCAACTCTCCATGGACGGGGAACGTTTCCCGCTCAATGCCGGGATGCAAACCAATGCCGAAATCCTCTTGGGCACCCGTAGCGTCGCCGAGTATCTGCTTTCACCGGTCAGAAAGGCTTGGCATGAGGCGGGGCGGGAAAGGTAGCCTGCGGCAACGATGAATTACCTTTTCGTTCACCAGAATTTTCCCGGGCAGTATCGCCATTTGGTTGCCCATCTTGCGGCTCAGCCAGGGAACCGGGTGGTTTTTATCACCCAAAGAAATGGCGTGCGCTTGCCGGGCGTACACACCATCGTCTACCAACCCAAGCGCCAGGCTCATCCACACACGCATCATTACCTTCAGCCGACGGAAGCGGCACTATTGAATGCCCAAGCCGTGGTGCGGGTGGCGCTTGATCTGAAGAAGTCGGGTTTTACGCCGGACGTGATGCTCGGTCACAACGGCTGGGGCGAGATCTGGTATTTGAAAGACGTCTTCCCGAATGCCCCGCTGCTGGGATATTTCGAATATTTTTATCGGATCGAGGGGGGCGATGTCGGTTTCGATCCGGCATTCCCGATATCTGCGGATACGGCACCCCGTATCCGCACTAAAAATGTCGGCAATCTACTTGGGCTGGAGGCCGCCGATTTTGGGCAGTGTCCAACCCAGTGGCAGAAATCCACCTATCCCAGCCTATATCACCCCAAGCTGGAGGTTCTGCACGAGGGTATCGATACCGATATAGTCAAACCTGATCCCCTCGTCCAATTAGCATTACCGGAAACGGACATTCAGCTGCACGCCGGCGATGAAGTGGTGACCTACGTGGCGCGCAATCTGGAACCGTACCGGGGGTTTCCTGGTTTTATGCGTAGCCTGCCAACCATTCTCGAGCGTTGTCCCAAGGCACGAGTTGTGATCGTTGGTGGCGATGAAGTGAGTTATGGGACGCGATTGCCGGCAGGACAAACCTACCGCCAGCAGATGCTCGACGAACTCGGGTCAAACTTGGACGCGCGCCGGGTGTATTTCCTGGGCAAGGTACCCTATGTGACCTTTCTCAAGGTGTTGCAGGTTTCAAAAGTGCATGTCTATCTGACCTACCCCTTCGTACTGTCCTGGTCGATGTTGGAAGCGATGGCGGCAGGGTGTCTGGTGATCGGATCAAAAACGGCACCAGTCAAGGAAGTGATCCGCGATGGCGAGAACGGGGTACTGGCGGATTTCTTCAAGCCGGAGCAAATTGCTGAGAAGGTGGTGGCGGCGCTGGAAGATCCTGGTGCTTTCCAAATACTACGTGCCCATGCCCGGAAAACGATTGTGGAGTCCTATGACCTGACGCGGGTTTGTTTGCCGGCGCAGGTGCAGTGGGTGGAGGGGGCATTGGGGGAACGGCGATAGTGGCTGGGGAGGATTCCGTTCAAGAAAGTGGTTGGCCAAAACGGTGTTGCGTCGCAGAAATGCGCAAAAATAGGGATTATGTTAAGAGCATGCGGCCAGGAATATTGCCTGTGGCTTTTCCACTCGTTTGGTTCAGATAATCAGTGCCGCTGTTCATCCATTCCTCCTGGCATTGAGAATGAATAGGCCAGCGGCGCGCCTGTTGGCTGTCGATCATTGGCACGGATGAAATGGTCGAACACGCACCGAAATCAACGGCCCTACAACACCCGAATTGTTAAAGAACCGCATATCGCCCACACGGGCAGAACACCACGACCTTCCTCTGGAAGGGTTTTGCTCACTGATCCAATGAAGTCGTCTCGACGATGATTTCGAACTGTTCCAGAACCTCAGGCCGTCGCTGCCTGATGTAACGGACGACCGATTTGTTGTCGAGCAGTTTGGCCAGATAGCCCCTGGCAAGCACGAGATTCAGGACATCCTCGGCATAGGTCTGCTCGACCAACTTGTATTGCCCTTGCAGGTTCGCCATCTCGCGCTCCATGCGTGACATTTGTTCATGGCTGAGGCCATTCAGTTTGAGTGGTTTCTTGCCTTCAACCAGCATTTCCGCCGAGGTGGCAACGAGCAAAGCCTCGGCATAAGCGACGGTGAGGTTGTTGGCCGAAACCATCAACTCGATGCACTCGACCTGGCGGGTCGGCTTCATCTTGCGGATCACCCGGCTGATCTCGGCGGAAAACTGTCTATCCTTCAGCAGATCGGCGGCTTCAGGGCAGATGCCGTCCAGGAGCGTGGCTTTCTTCATGATGTGGGTGACATCGACACTCAGTACCTTGGCCAGACTCTCCATCGACACACCGCGCTCAATGGCGCGGCGAATCATGAAATGCTCTTGAATGGTGGACAGGCGATTGATCCGGCTGTTGTAAGTGTAGGCCTCGTCATCCTTGGCGACGAGGCAGGGCGCATCGTCATAGCCGAGTTCGACAAGCGCGATCAATCGCACATGCCCATCCAACAGCGTGTGCTGGCCGGTGACCATGTTCGCCGCGGTGACCGACAGCGGTTCGATCAGGCCAATGTGCTCGATCGACGAGCGAATCTGTTTGAACTTGACCGAGGTGATCAATCCGGTGGGCGTTTTTCTTGACGGCTGAATCTTGTTCAGAGGCACCGACAGGGCGTCCGGTATGAAACCAAGGGGGACGTTCATCATACCGAACTCCCGCCGGACCAGACGCGATTGGCCAGGTACTCGGGCAGGGTGTCCAGCCCTTCGGCGCGCAACAAATTGATGAAATTCTCATCGGCGAAGAATTGCCGCAAGGCGCTGACCACGAACAGGAGGCGCTGCTGGGTGAATTCTGCCTTCTTGACGATGATCTTCTGGCGCTCGACTTCCCGCTGGTAGGTGCGGACGAGACTGGATGTGGACACGTCGACCGGCTTGCGGCGCATGGCCTTGGCCATCGACCGTCCCAGGGTCTGCCGGCGCTCGATGATCTTACGCGCTTCCATCAACTGGCGGCCACGTAACTTGCCGCACTCGTAGGCTTCCTGGAGGGCGGCCTGCACGGTTTTGTCATCATCGCCGGCACCGACAATGGCCAGCGCGGCATTGAGGGGGACTCTGCCTTTTTCGACGGCGACGAGGAGTCGCTCTTCGCCCTGGTGCAATAGGGTGAGGATGCCGGCGACGTAACTTTGCGTGAGCCCAGTCTTGGTGGCGATCTCCTTGGGGCTGTACCCCTTGTCGCGGAGTTGCTTGATGCCGGCAAGAATTTCGAGGGGGCGGCATTGGCGACGGGCGATGTTTTCCGCCAAGCTCATGATGAAGGCGTCCTCGTCGCTGACCGAGACCACCAACGCCGGGATGGCCGCCTCGCCCAAGTTGCGGAACGCGTTGAGACGCCCCTCCCCGCAGACCAGGAGATAGCGTTCCTGATTGTCGTCCCCCAGGCGGGGCGTGACGGTGATCGGCTTCTTGAGTCCGATGGCCTTGATGTTGCCGACGATCTCTTCGAAGACGCGTTTGTTGCGGTCGCGTGGATTGAGAACATCGATCCGGTCAACCGGAATCATGCGGATTTCACTATTGCGGTGTTTGGGGGTCATGCGGCTCTCCTCAGTCTCGCGCGGGCGCCCATGCCGTAGAGGTAGTCCAGGGTTTCGAAGCGATAGCTTTCGAATTCGATGGCGTTGCGGTCGGCCAGACTGATGCGGGGTTGCCCGAAATCCAATCGCGGCAGGAGGTAGTAATCGAGCGGGGAGCGATTGGCATGATCGAGGCGCACGGCGACGGTGACGTCGGGACTCAGGCCGGTATCGAAGCGCACCTTCCAGCGATGGCTGCCGCTCTCGGTAGTCTGGCACCGCGCCAGCACCAGGGAGATGCTGAATTCGTCATTGACGCGGAGAAGATCGGTGGCCGGATCGCGCATGATCGTGCCGCCGATGGCCGCGATCTCGGCTTCCGTCTGGGCGACGATCTCGGGATGCAGTTGGCGCAGGAAGCGGTTGATTTCCAGATAGCGGTAATCGCGGTCCGGGGTGAAGCCGACCATCTGGTAGGCGCGAATCAGGCTGCCGAAGCGATGGACATAGACCGAGGCCGACGGCATACCCTCGGTTTCGTCGATGATCAGGCCGGAGAGGATGCCCCGATTCTCGTAGAGGTTGCGCAGGCGCTCGATCAACTCCTCGTCGGAATAACGCCGGGCACGGGCGCGCATGATGCCCTGGGCAGTGTAGAACAGATCAGGCTGGACGATGGCCTCGAAGGCGTGTTCCTTCCGAATCCACATGTCGGGCGGATTCAACACACGGGTCTTCTTGAGTTTGAACGAAATGCGGTTGTAGACGTTGTTGCCGATGTACTTCTCGTTGGTCAGCACCTCGTTGACCGTGGCGCGCGTCCATTCCCGGTCCAGGTCAGTACGTGCCTTCATGCCGTTCAGCCGGCTAGCGATCAGAGGTTCCGACAGGCCCTCCTCGATGAACCACTGATAGATCAGATTGACGATGCGAGTCTCGTCGTCGGGGCCCGGCATCAGAATCACACGATCCGTCTGCAGACTCTTGTGCTCGCCACGGGCGAGTTCGCCTTTCATGGAACCGCTCTGGTCGACCAGGATGCGGCGCAGTCCGTAGCCGGCCGGTCCGCCCTGGCGGTAGCCGAGTTCGATCAGTCGGCATTGACCGGCGAAGACCTTGGCCGAGAGTTCCCGGCTGTACTCGCCGGCCATCGCCCGCTTGACGCCTTTGACGATGGTGGACACCGGCGAGCCGTCATTCTCGAATTGTTCGGCACAGTAGGCGACCTGGATACCGGCGCGACGGCAGATGTACTCGTAGTAAGCACTCTCATCAGCGTCCTGAAAGCGTCCCCAGCGGCTGACGTCGTAGACCAGGATGATCTGGAAATCGGCCTGACCCGACTCGACATCGTGGAGTAACCGCTGGAGCGCCTGCCGGCCGTCGATGCGCAGACCGCTTTTGCCTTCGTCGGCATAGGTTTTGATGATCTCGATGCCGCGCCGAGCGGCGTATTCCCGGATTTTGTCGGCCTGATTCTCGGTCGAGTATTGCTGGTGCTCGGTGGACATCCGCACATATTGGGCTGCCCGGAATAGGGAGGGTTGGGTCTGCCCATCGCCCTTTGTATTTTCTTGTTCTTGCATCGCCGCGTTGTCCCCTTCCATGCGAAAAGATGCCTCTCGAACATCGGGCGTCACTTTGCGACGAGTGGTTGATCAAGGCATACACGGGTCGAGTCTGATCCGGATGCTGGATGGTTCGAGAATGCACACGCGGGAAGCTAACAGGCAGCAGTGGTGCCGCCGATCACATCCTCATTTGCAATCACACGTCTTCAACGACTGGGATTGTGGCCAGGACGGTGATTTCCACGATCCACGCGTCTCCTTTTGCAATCCCATCCTTGATCCGCACCATCCGGTAGCGGCCGGCAGGTAATTGGTTGAAGGGCCGTGACACGTCCTCATTTGCAATCACCGACGCCCGGAGGTTTCGATTCCGCTGTTGCTGTAGAGTTCGATTACGCTCGGCGTAGGTCGGATTCTCATCGCGGTAGTGCTTCCAGTATTCTGGATTCTCGGAAGCCCATGCCTTGCTGGCGCGGACGTCGTTGTCGCGGTAGTCGGCATCATCACGCCGCTTCTGTTGTTGCCAGCGCCGACGGCGCTCGCGCTGACACTCTGGGTTTGGGCAGTAAGCCTGCTGGTGAATTCGTGGGTTGGGTTCAAATGCTTGACCACAAGCGGCACATCGTTTTTCCATGGCTGACTCCATATGAACAAAAAGGCATACGAGTGGCATGGATATTGGATAATAGGTAATCGCAAACTAATGTCGATGGAATTGAAGGGGCAAGATGCCAGAAGGATTGCCAACCGCGGCTGCACTGATTGAGCAGAGAGCTGTAACGTTCTTCTCGATTGATACGGCTACAAATTCGGCGAAGGCGCTCTGCATACCTTGGCATTGCAGCGCCCACAATGGTTCCACGTTCAGCTCACCGATGTCGTCGAGCGAGAAGTGCTGGCGCACCGAATGGAGGCCGTCTCCAAAGTAGTTCAGGAAATGCAGACGGCTATTTCGGGAACACAACGTGTCGTTGGCCAGGATCTGCGGGCGATCAAAGATGCGTTTGATGCGCTTGATTCCGAGCGTGTGGCAAGGGAGCGCTTTACCCGTGAATTTCGGGATTTCGTGACGCGTCTAGGAGGTGGCGTGCTGCCAGTGGACGGGCATACGCTGGCGCGCGATCTGTTCGTTCGCTATTTCGAGCAACTCCCGCCATTTGAAGTCAAGAAGAAATCTGAGTTTCCCGACGCAGCATCTCTTCTGGTGCTGGAAAGTTATGCGGAAAATCACAGTACCCAGGGTATCGTGGTTTCAAAGGATGGCGGTTGGGCGGCATTTGCCAAGGAGTCAGATCGCCTTTACCACGTCAGCTCGCTAGATGAACTCGTTGGACTTTTCGAATCGAAGGGCGAGAAGGCTGATAAGGTCAAGGACAAACTCGTTCGAGAATTGTCCGACCCGACCAGCGAATTGTCTCACCAGCTTGAAGCAGCCTTGGAAAACCACGTCGCCGGGGCATTCTGGAATGTGGATGACATCTACTCCGGTTTTTCCCTACGGGTAGAAGCCGAGGTCAATCAGGCCAATTATCACGACAGCGATATCGGCCTGGACGGACTTGGCTTGTGGCTCGTGGAGCACGATCCCACGGTCTGCACGGTGGAGGTTTCAGTAACAGTCATCGTCGATCTGGATATCGGGGTCGAATTCTTTCAGTACGACACCATCGACCACGAAGAAATGGGGATGGGTTCCGAGGAAATTTCTCGGCGAGTGGAAATCGACATCGATCTATTCCTGATGTGCCAGGGCAATTTGCTTGAAACCTCTGTGGATGAGTGGGGCATTGGTTTCGAGATCGAAGGGGGAGATTACCGTGTCGAGGTTGGTGAAGTGAATCCAGATTTCGGAGATTACGAAGACTGATTTCGACCTGATACGAAAACGGGAGGCATATGCGATTCAAAGAATTTGTTGGACTGCCGGTGATAACTGGCGTGATCATTGCTCATGATGGCAATACGAGTGAGGTGCTACATGAGGGGAAATGGATCCCAGGGCGCTTCGACAGAAATATCCGAATTGATCGGCCGACCCACGGCGCAGGGCAAACCCATGCGCATGTGCTGGGTCGTAGAGGCGAAGAGATTGGCATTGTAAATTTTGATGGGTCGGGCAGTCACGGGACGAAATGCCGCCTAAGCAATGACGATGCGGATGCTTTGCGCGCAAGGGGTTTTCAAATCCAACCAGGAAATATCGTCGAATGGGTGTTGGTAACTGGAGAGCACCGGCTATTGCTTGGGTAAGAGCCGAGGCTCCGTCTCTAGTAGGTGGCGAATTCGATTGTTCATTCCGGGATCGAACTCCAGACCACCGAAAGGAAAACGGGTTGGACGATTGAGATTTCGGCGGAATTTGGGCTAGAATTCGCCCATTGGCGGTGGTTGTAGCTGGTTCTTGCTCATTACCGCCGCAATCGGTTTCGGGGCGTCGCCAGCGCACCACCATTTCCAAAGCCAGCCTTGTGCTGGCTTTTTCTATGCCACGCCGGATGTTGGCCAGGGAATCACGAAGAACAGCACGGCAAAGTAATGCAATGCACTGCCAAGCAGAACGAATCCGTGCCAGATGGCGTGGTTGTACGGCAGGCGCTTCCATTTGTAGAACGCGACGCCGGCGGTGTAGGCGATGCCGCCGCCTGCCAGCAGATAGAGGCCGCCGGGATCGACGTTGGCGAGCATCGGCTTGGTGGCGACCACGACCGCCCAGCCCATGGCGATGTAGAGCCCGACGATCAAGCCATGCAGGCGGCCGCGCAGACACAGGCGCAGCACGATGCCGGCGATGCCCAGCGTCCAGATGACGGCCAGCAGCGACCACCCCCAGGGGCCGCGCAGATTGACCAGCATGAAGGGGGTGTAGGTTCCGGCAATGAGCAGGAAGATGGCGGAATGATCGAGCGCGCGGAACAGGGGTTTGAGGCGCTGGGCGAAGATGCTGTGATAGAGGGTCGAGGTGGTGTAGAGAATGATCAGGGTGGCGCCGAAAATGGCGCAACCGACGATGTGCGCCGTGCTGCCGTGCAGGGTGGCGAAAGCGGTGAGCACGGCCAGACCGGTGATCGCTGCGACAATGCCGAGTCCGTGGGTAACGCTGCTGGCGATTTCTTCGCCGACGGTGTAGCGGGGTTGGTCGGTCAAACGGGTATCTCCGGGAAGCGTTTGATGCAGTATAGACAAGTGCCGGCAAAAATCCGGCCTCAGCCTTGTGCCAGCAGCCGTTCGAATTCAGCCGGGTTGAAGCCGTGCATGCTGCGGCCGTGTACGATCAGCAGCGGCACGCCTTTGCCCCCACGTGTGTGAAACTCGCGCAGATGTTGCTCGCTGGTTTCGACGTTGCGTTCTTCGAAGGCAATGCGCTTTTGCTCCATGTAGGTCTTGGCCTGCTTGCAGATGGCGCAGTTCGACGTGGTGTAAATGACCACCTTGGCGCGGGTTGCCGGCGCGGATTGTGCGGGTGGGGGCGACCATTGTTCCAACTGGATTTGCAGCAGGGTGGACATGCTGTCGTAAACCACAAAAACCAGCGCAAAGGCGGCGATGCCGACAATGGCGGCGGCGATGCCCGCGCTTTCCGGTTTTCGCCCGTAGCGGTTTTCGCCGGGGCTGCCGCGCGGGAACAGCAGCAACAGCAGGCCGATTCCCGTCATCAGCGCCGGCACCGACCACCAGCCGCTGCGGTCGAGATCGTGACAGCGCAGAGCAACGATTCGCAGCGAGAAGAGCAGGATAGCGAGCAGGGCAAGCAACCCCAGGGCAAGGCTCTGGGTTTTCAGGGCCAGCGCGGTTGCCACGGTCAGCGCGAAGCATTGGCCCAGACCGGCCCACAGATAATGTAAACGGCCAAAGCGCCCGGCGACATTGAAACCGAACCAGGGAGGAGCGGGCTCGATGATCACCGGCGCATCTACCACCGGGAGGGCTTCGGCGGCGGGGTTGGGGGTGATCGTGACGGTCAGCGCCCGGGGAGCCGTTCCGCGCGCAGCGGCATGGAAAGGCATATGGGTGGAGCAGGCGCGGCAATAAATTCGCTTGGGCTGAACCTCGCCACAACTGGGGCAGGTGATCTCATCCACTGCCGGTGGCGGCGGCGGAGGAGCCAATCCGGAACCCGTTTCGCGGGTGACAGGCGCTTGGGGTGGGGGGGGGCGTGGCGGTTCGGCTGGGGTTTCGTCGACGATCAGGGTCGGGAAAGGGGTCGCGGTCGCGGCGCCCAGTGGCGGATCGATTTCGACGACAATGCCGCGCTTGGCAAGACAGCGCTGGTAATGCTCGGCTTCGTCAGCCGCAAGGTTGCGTTTGATGATGTGCGTTTTTCCGGAGAACAAAACTCCGCCTTGCTCGGGAGGAACGCCGAGCATGGAGAGCAGCTTGGCTTTTGCCTGCGCCTGGTCGTGCGTCGGCAGAAGCTTTCCGGAGAAGGTGAGTTTGTGCATTGCCGCCGGGATATTCCTGACGGAAGGTATTCTAAGTTACCACGCCGACGCAGGTGCACAATTCTTTGGCGGTCCGGGTGGGTGGCCCGGACCGCCTCTGCTGCCTATTGTTTGGCGGTTTGCGCTGGCGGAATCGGCGGATGCACGATTTCCGGAGCGACGCCGCCCTTTTCAGCGCCAATCGCCTGTTCGATCGCCGGCAGATTGTGGGCGATGCCCTTGTGGCAGTCGATACAGGTTTGCCCCTGATTCAGGCCCACCTGGTGCATGTGCGCCGAGCGACGGCCCTGTTCCGAATAGTCGAAATATTCGAAATTGTGGCAGTTGCGGCATTCTTGCGAGTTGTTGGCCTTCATTCGCCGCCACTCGTTCTGCGCGAGTTGCAGGCGCTTGGCGTTGAATTTCTCCGGCGTGTCGATCGAGCCGAGCGCCTTGTGCAGCAATTCGTTGGAAGCCTGGATCTTGCGCACCATCTTTGGTCCCCATTCCCGCGGCACATGGCAGTCGGGGCAGGTGGCGCGCACCCCGGAGCGGTTGGAGTAATGGATGGTGTTGCGGTATTCCTGATAGACGTTTTTCTCCATCTCATGGCAGGAAATGCAGAACGCCTCGGTGTTGGTCCATTCCATGACGGTGTTGAAACCGCCCCAGAAGATGATGCCGGCGGCGAAGACCATGGCCAGACCACCGAGCCCGAAGGTGCGTCGATAGGTCTTGACCAGGGTCAGGGCTTTGTTGAGCAATTCGCGCATGCTGTTCTCCCGAGATTATTTGAGGCCGTCGGCGCGCCGGTAATTGTTGGCCACCAGCGGCTTGGCATCGGTCTGCGGCACATGGCACTGCAGGCAGAAATAGCGGCGCGGCGAAATGTTGGAAAGCTCCTGTCCGTCGCGGGTCTTGAAATGCGTCAACGAGACCTTGGTTGCGCCGGTTTCCTTGTAGCGCGTCCAGCTATGGCAATCCATGCACTTGTTGAAATTGGCGGTGATGCTGTAGCCCTGCACGGTATGCGGAATCAGCGGCGGTTGCTGGACGAAATCGCGCGGGATGGGGGCGCGGTCTTTCTCGCGCCGGAAAGCTTCCGATTCGGTTTCGCTGGTATTGATATCGGCGCCACGCAGCGACTGCAGCTTTTCAGCGGCACTGACCGGGAGCGATGAGAGAGAGACGAACGTTGCGGCGAGGGCAAACGCCAATAGACGGGTCGTTTTGATCATGACACGCTCCTTTGAGTCTTTTTTAGAGAAAAATTGAAAACATCCTGACTGCAGACGTCGATGCAACGGCCGCAACTGGTGCAGTCGGGGTGGGAGATGGTCCGGCTGCCCTGACCTTTCAGCGCGGGCCGGATGACTTGGGGTTCGGGGCAGACCGCAAAGCAATCCAGGCAATCGTTGCAGGCCTCGCGCTGCGCTGCCGCAATACGCAGGGGCGTGCACCGGTTGAGCAGGCCGTAGAAGGCGCCCATCGGGCAGAGGTGGCCGCACCAGCCGCGCGGTGCGATCAGCAGGTCGTAGAGGAAGAGCGCAAGGACGATCCCCCAAGTCAGCCCGAAGCCGTAGATCAGCCCGCGTTGCAGCATCGATACCGGATTGACCCACTCCCAGGCCAGGGAGCCGGTGAACAGCGCGGCCACGAAGGTCAGCCCGAGCAGCCACAGCCGGGTGTCCGCTGCCGGCACCCGGCCGCCTTTGAGACCGAGTCGGCGACGCAGCCAGGCTGCCGCGTCGGTCACCATGTTGACCGGGCAAACCCAGGAACAGAAGGTCCGCCCGCCGAGCAGCAAATAGAAAGCCAGAACGATTCCGGCGCCGATCAAAGCTGTCTTGTACGGCGTGTGGCCGGCGGCGAGCGATTGCAGGAGGATGTAAGGGTCGGTCAGCGGTACGCTGTCGAGGATCAGCGACGACGACAGATTGCCCTTGATGATCCAGATGCCGAACCATGGGCCGATCAGAAACAGGACGAGGATGGCCAGTTGTACGCCGCGGCGCAGCAGCAGCCATTGGTGGGCCTTGATCCAGCCCTTGGCGGCGATGGCCTCGTGCCCGGGATGTTGGGCGCTCATGGTTTCCACCCCGAGGGCAGGCCGGGCCGCGGCGGCGGTGGCGCGGCATCTTCGAGGCCGCGCGTCGGCATCTGCACCTGTTCGCCGATCAGCGAACCGCCGTGCTTGGCCTTCTCTTCCCAGCCCTTGCGGTAATGCTCGGGCAATTTGCCCTGTGCCAGCCGGTGCGGCAACACCTTGATGGCGGCCACCGGCAACACGCAGGATTTTTCGCACTTGCCGCAGCCGGTACAGTGTTCCGAATGCACCGTCGGCAAGAGCATGGCGTGCCGGTCAGAACGCGGGTTGTGCTGCTTTTCCAGCGTGATGGCCTTGTCGATCACCGGGCAGACGCGATAACAGACGTCGCAACGCAGACCGAGGAAATTGAGGCAGGTCTCCTGGTCGATCAGCACCGCTACTCCCATCCGCGATTTGTTGATGTCGGTCAACGCATGGTCGAGGGCGTTGGTCGGGCAGACCTTGACGCAGGGAATGTCCTCGCACATTTCGCAGGGAATGTCGCGGGCGGTGAAGTAAGGCGTGCCGCTGACCACGGCATCGCCTGGTGGCGCGAGCTTCAGGGTCTTGTACGGGCAATCGCGCACGCACAGCCCGCAACGGATGCAGGCGGCGAGGAAATCCTTTTCCGGCAGGGCGCCGGGCGGGCGTAGCGCTTCCGCCGGCAGTGCTGCAGCCTGCCGGGCATAGAGCCCCGCGCCCAGCGCCAGCAGGCAGGCGCCGCCAGCGGCACCGGCGATGCCATTCAGGAAGCGGCGCCTGGCCTCCGAAGAAGGCGCAGGGCTACCGCGGGTCTCCTCGCTCTTCACCCCTCACTCCTTGCCGCGCACTCAGGCGCGCGTCACCTTGACGGCGCACTTCTTGTAGTCGGTCTCTTTCGAGATCGGGCAAGTGGCGTCCAGCGTGAGCTTGTTGATCAGTCGGCCCTCGTCGAAGAAAGGCACGAAAACCAGGCCGATCGGCGGCTTGTTGCGCCCCTTGGTTTCCACGCGCAACTGGATCTCGCCGCGCCGTGAAGCCACCTTGACCACCATGCCGCGCTGGATACCACGTTTTCTGGCGTCGTCCGGGTGCATGAAGATCACCGCCTCGGGAACCGAGCGGTGCAGTTCCGGCACGCGGCGGGTCATGCTGCCGGTATGCCAGTGTTCGAGCACGCGGCCGGTGCATAGCCACATGTCGAATTCCTTGTCCGGCATTTCCGGCGGATCCTGGTAGGGCAGCGCGAAAATCACCGCCTTGCCGTCCTTGTGGCCATAGAACTTCACTGCTTCGCCCTTCTTGACGTAGGGGTCGTAGCCTTCACGGAAGCGCCACAGCGTTTCCTTGCCGTCGACCACCGGCCAGCGCAGGCCGCGCGCCTTGTGATAGACGTCGAAATCGGCGAGATCGTGGCCATGGCCGCGACCGAACTGGGCGTATTCCTCGAACAGCCCCTTCTGCACGTAGAAGCCGAAATACTCCGACTCATCATTGGTGTAGCCCTTGATGGCGTGCTCGTTGACCTTGGCGACGTCGCTCTTGGGGAATTTGTTGACCACCTTGTTGGCGTAGAGCACGTCGTAGAGAGTCTTGCCTTTGTATTCCGGCTTCTTGGCCAGCAGTTCGGCCGGCCAGACCTCTTCCATCTTGAAGCGTTTGGCGAATTCCAGGTATTGCCACAGGTCGGAACGCGATTCACCCGGTGCCCTGACCTGCTGGCGCCAGAACTGCGTGCGGCGTTCGGCGTTGCCGTAGGCGCCTTCCTTTTCGGTCCACATCGCCGAAGGCAGGATCAGGTCGGCCGCCAGCGCCGAAACCGTCGGGTAGGCGTCGGAAACGACCACGAAGGCCGCCGGGTTGCGCCAGCCGGGATAGATTTCCTGATTGACGTTGGGGCCGGCCTGCATGTTGTTGGTCGTTGTCGTCCAGTAGCACTTCAGCTTGCCGTCCTTCAAGGCGCGTGATTGCGCCACGGCATGCAGACCGATCTTGTCGGGCAGGGTGCCGTCCGGCAGTTGCCAGATTTCCTCGGTGTGCTTGCGGTGCTCGGGGTTGGTCACCACCATATCTGCCGGCAGGCGGTGGGCAAAGGTGCCGACCTCGCGTGCGGTGCCGCAGGCCGAGGGCTGGCCGGTCAGCGAGAAGGGGCCGTTGCCCGGCTCGGAGATCTTGCCGGTCAGCAAATGCACGTTGTAGATCATGTTATTGACCCAGGTGCCGCGGGTGTGCTGGTTGAAACCCATGGTCCAGAAGGAGACCACCTTCTTCTTCGGGTCGGCGTAGAGTTCGGCCATCTTTTTCAGGCGCTCGGCCGGAACGCCGGAGAGTTTGGCAGTCTTCTCCAGGGTGTATTCGGAAACGAATTTCTTGAATTCCTCGAAAGTGATCGGCTTGGCATCGCTGGGGTTGTTCTTCGGCTTGCCGTCGGCACCCGGGTAGCCGTTGAACTTGGCATCTTTCTCCAGCGCGTGGGCCGGGCGCAGGCCGAAGCCGATGTCGGTTTCGCCCTGCTTGAAATTGACGTGCTTCTTGACGAAATCCTGATTGACCTTGCCACTCTGGATGATGTGGTTACAGATGTAGTTGAGGATGGCCAGATCGGTGTTGGGCACGAAAATCATGCCGTTGTCGGAAAGTTCGAAGGAGCGGTGCTCGAAGGTCGACAGCACATGCACCTGGCAGTTCGGGTGCGAGAGGCGGCGGTCGGTGATGCGCGACCACAGGATCGGGTGCATCTCGGCCATGTTCGAACCCCAGAGCACGAAAGCGTCGGCATTTTCGATGTCGTCATAGCAGCCCATCGGCTCGTCGATGCCGAAGGTGCGCATGAAGCCGGCCACGGCGGAGGCCATGCAGTGGCGGGCGTTGGGGTCGAGGTTGTTGGAACGGAAACCGGCCTTCCACAATTTGGCGGCGGCGTAGCCTTCCCAGATGGTCCATTGGCCGGAGCCAAACATGGCAATCGAAGTCGGGCCGCTTTCCTTCAGCGCGGCTTTCCACTTCTCGGCCATGATGTCGAAGGCCTGAGTCCAGCTGATCGGGGTGAATTCGCCTTCCTTGTCGTACTTGCCGCCTTTCATGCGCAGCAGTGGCTTGGTCAGACGATCTTCGCCATACATGATCTTGGAGAGGAAATAGCCTTTGATGCAGTTCAGGCCACGATTCACCGGCGCATCCGGGTCGCCCTGGGTGGCGACCACCCGTCCGTTTTGCACGCCCACCAACACCGAACACCCCGTTCCGCAGAAACGGCAGGCCGCCTTGTCCCAGCGGATCTCGGTGGGATTGGCAGCACTAGTGGCTGGCGCGGCACTGGCCAGAGGAATGCCGGCGGTGGCTGCGGCAGCAGCGACGGCGTTGGCCTTGATAAAGTCTCTGCGATTGATGGTCATGATTGGGCCTCCATTTGCTGGGCCTCGAGGCCCTCGTCCGAATATTCATAAGCCAGCGTCACCGACATGACGTGGGGAACGTGATGCACTTTGATGATGGAATCGGCAGTGGAATAGCCTTCGCCATCTTCGACGACAACGATCATGCGGCCGTCGCCCGCGTCGTTGGCCACCGACGCGCCGGGAACGGCCTCGATGCCCGCCCGGACTTCATCTGCCCGCTCGGGCAGGAATTTCAGCACCAGACTGACAATTTTCATTCTTTCTCCTCTTTGGCGCTGCGGCGCCCGATGGTGATGGCCCTGGTCGGGCAGGCGGACAGGCATTCGCCGCAGCCCGTGCAATCGGCGAAGGACAGTTCGGGTTGCGCGACACCGCCGAGGCGCGGCGGGAAGCGGATGGCGCCAAGCTCACAGGTTTCGCCGCAGGTGCGGCAGACCACCTGTTGTCGGGCCAGGCAGGTGTCGCCGATGTGGGCGAGCAATTCCCAGGGCGGATCGATTTGGCGTTGCAGCGCGTGTGGCTGGCAGGTATCGGCGCACTGGCCGCAGAAATTGCAGTACGCAGCGGAAAAATCGGCGACGGGGAAATTGCCGGGGCCGGGATGCAGCAATCCCGTCGGACAAGCAGACAGGCAATCGCCGCAGCGCGTGCAGCGCGCGGTGAACTCCGCTTCCGGCAAAGCCCAGGGCGGCCGCAACGGCGGCGCCTTGTCCCCGGGCCGGCCGCGCAGAAAACTGCGGCGAGCCATATCCACGTTTGTCTCTCTCCTTGGGTCGTTTCGCTACTCTAGGCATAGTCGCGGCGGCATTCTTTGATGTGCGCTAAAAACCGGGGCACCGGCCGCCTGTCGCATGCAGAGGAAACGACAAGGTCTATACTGGCACCAAATTGGTGCAATTACAAACCTGCTTTGAGTAGGGTTATTCGGGCTCAGCCGACGATGACGAAATCGATGACGATCGCGCCCGGCTCGCGTTGCTGGTAAACGATGCCGAGACGATTGCTGTAACGTGCCTCGAGTTGCGCCAGCAGCGGAAGCGGGTCGTGGTCGTTGCAGAAGCGCATGGTTTCGCCGGCTTGCAGCGAGTCGATGGCGCCGAAAATGGCAGCATGGCGAAAACGCTTGGCGATACCGCGTGCGTCAAAGGGATAGATGGCTTCCGGCGTGGTGTGATTGCAGACGTGTTGCATGGTGGCTCCTTGAGCAAACTGCCGACTTGGCAGATACCTGATTGTGTTGCCTGACGGTGAGAAAATCTTTGATCTGGATTGCCCTGGCGGAATCGCTCAGTCGACTGGGCGGAGCAGGAAGACTTGCGGATCGTCGCCGTGACGAAGCAGAAGATCACGTACCCTGGCCTGCCAGAGATCGCGAAACTGCTGTATCTCCGCTTCGCTTGCCTGGTTTGCCAGGCAGCGTTGCATCAGCCGTGGCATTTCCGGGGCGGCGGCGACGTGGCGGATATCTGCCGCGGCATCGACTTGCCGGCCGTTGTCCAGGCGGGTGAAGCGCAGGTCGAGCGGAATTGGCGCGTTGAAACGAAGCAGGTTGCGCCGGTCGAAGCGGCCAGCCAGACCCTTGAAACCATCGTTTTCGCTGCCGCCGATCAGCAAGGCCACGACATTGGCGATGACCCCGGTGACGCCATCGCAACGGTCAGCGCGAAATTCGGCACGAATCGCACCGCGCTCCGGCATGTCGCTCTCGTAGAGCCAGATCAGCGCCCGACGAGTCAGCCAGTAGGCGGAAGCGACGGTCGGGCAGGAGTGTCCGGCGAGTTTGACGGCATCGAGATAGCGATATTCGATAAGGCCATCCGCGCTGACGCCGAGGAATTGGGCGAGCGGGTCGCGTATTCGTAGTGAAGGGATAGCGTCGAAGAAGGCGGGAGTTTGCATGCTCGGATCTCCTGGGGGGTGTTGTCGTTTTTGCCAGACCCTCGCCCGTCGGCGCAACGCAATCCACCGTGTAAATGAGACCTTCCCTAGTGTTCCCGGCCGTCCGCACGGGGCTGTAGCAGGAAGGGAATGTAACGCCAGGCGAGGATGGCGAAGGTGACGAACCACGCGCTGGCGGCGATTTCAATCCAGAGCAGATAGCGTTCGGGGGCGAGTTGCGGCGCGATGAGGCGAAAGCCAAAACCGGCAATCATCAGCCAGAGCATTCCCCGGTCAATGCGGTCGAAGCCGACTTTGCGCCCGGTATGGCCCTTGCAGATGCGAACCAGCATGGCGGGAATGATCCATCCCATGACCCCGAAGGTGAAGACATGCATCGACACGCTGCCGACCCAGTGGGTCAGCGCGAGCAGGCTGGCGGCATCGAGTATCAGTTGGGCGGTCAGGGCCAGATAGCCGAGGTACATGATGCCGATGTCGATGCGGCGCATGGCCAAATGCGGAGACCAGAAGCCAAAGCGCAGCAGGAGCAGGGCGGCCAGCAGCAGGGCGATCCCGCTTGCCAGCGCCTGGGGCATCCAGTAGGCCGCGACATAGAGCAGCGCCAGCGATTTGATGGTGCGGTCGAGTTGGGCATGGCGGAGAATGGCAACCTGATAGGCGCTTTGCATGAACTGGGTCAGCGTGCGTTCGAGCATGACCAGAAAAGCGAGCCGAAACAGCCCCAGGGTCATGTGTTGCCCGGCGGCGAACGTGGTCTCGCCAAGCAACAGGTTTTTGGCCAGCAGAAAGACTGGCAGCAGGATCAGGAAGAAAACGTTGTCGCTGCGGTAGCTGTCGGTTTGACGATGGCGGAACAGCGTGAGCAAGAGCATGACAGTGATACTTGCCAGAAATATCTGGCTTCCCAGGCGGAAAAGCAGCGGTGGCAGGCTGCCGGCGTACCAAAGAAAAATGCGCTCAAGCAGCCAGGCGATGACCAGAAGAATGAGCGGCAGCCCATGGTAGCCACGCACGCCGACCCAGTTTTTGGTCGAAGTCAGCAGGAATCCGCCCATCACCGCCCAGCCGAAACCAAAAAACATTTCGTGCGCATGCCGCTGAATGATGTTGATCGGCGAGGCTGGCAGGGTGAGCTTGCCGGAGAAGACGAGCGCCCAAAGCACCGGCAGCGCCATTCCGGACAGGCAAACGAGACTGAAAAAGGGACGAAAACCTGCCAGCCACAGGGGGTGCGAAGAAAGGCGCATATCCGCTCCAGGACGCAAAGCGTCAGTCTAGGCAGAAGGTCCGGCGATTTCCTGTAGCTGGATCAAATTTGCCGGATTGCGTTGAAGCAGGCGCCGGGGCTAGCAGGCTGCTGAAGTACTCACCGGTGGATTGCGTTTGACACGAAAAATGCTCGGATGCGCGGCGCGCGACGAAGGTCGTACTCGATGTACGAAGCCAAGGAGCGCAACAATGCAGCTGGACATTTTTCGCGCAAACCCGAAGGGGCACGTCTTTCCGGGCGGTCTGCTTTGGCGGAAAGCTTGCCAAGGGGGTGGCCATTGCCTGCGCTTCCCTTCGCGCATCCCATCCCGAAATGCCAGCGCCGCAACCCCGTAGAGTCTTTCAGCAGCCTGCTAGGGGATTGCAGCCGCAGGTGGTACAAGACGCCCGATGGCCAGCGAACCGATGGCGGTGCCATCGTTTTCGGCGATCACGGCAAAACTCATCTCGACATAGACGGTTTCGCCGCTGCGGGTCAGCGCTTTGGTCCGCGTCGGGCGGCCGGAATGTTTGGTGCGACCGCTGGCCATGGCCCGGTCGAATCCGGCCCAGTGTGCAGCGCGCAGACGTTCAGGGATGAAAATGTCCAGGCTCTGGCCGAGTGCCTCGCTGGCCGGAAAGCCGAACATCTGCTCGGCAGAGGCGTTCCAAAGACGGATGGTGCCGGTGCGGTCGGCATAGATGACGGCGTCGGCACATTGCGCCAGCAATTTTTCGATCAATTGAGGGGGAAGGGAGTCACTCATTTTTTGCGCTCCTCGCTACGGGAATGGCTTGGCGGGTCCTGGCATGCGTCCTTGAGCAACTGTTGTGCGCGTTCGGCCTCCGCTACGCTCAGCGGAGCGTCGTCGGCCAGCGCCAGCCTTGCCCTCCGGCGCAGATAGGTGAACAGGGCGACCAGCCCGATGCAGAGGAACAGCGCTGGTCCGGCCCAGAGGAGCAGTGTGGTGGCCTTGACTGGCGGCTTGTAGAGCACGAAATCGCCGTAGCGGGTGACCATGAAGTCGATGATTTCCCGGTCCGATTTGCCCTGCTGGATCATCGAACGGACCTCGCGCTTGAGATCGTTGGCCAGATCGGCGTTGGAATCGGCAATGCTCTGGTTCTGGCAGACCAGGCAACGCAGTTCTTCGGCCAGCGATTGCAGGCGTTTTTCTGCGATCGGGTCGGTTGCGAGTGGGCGGGCCTCGCCGGCCATCGCCACGAATGACAGGGCAACGAGGCAGAGGGCCGCAAACAGTTGCTTCATGTTCAGGCCTTGTTCAGTTGGGCGATCAGCGGCAGCAGCTTTTGCTCGAGGATTTCCGGGGTCAGCGGTCCGGTGTGTTTCATGCGGATGATGCCTTGCCGGTCGATGACGTAGGTTTCGGGAACGCCATAGACACCGTAGTCGATTCCTGCGCGGCCATCAAGATCGAGCACCGAGAGGCGATAGGGGTCGCCGTGCTTGGCCAGCCAGCCTTTGGCGCGCTGCAGGCCCAGTCTCTGCTCTTCTTCGGGCGAGAATTTGGATGAATCGATACTGCCATCTCCGCGCACTTCCTTGTAATTGAGGCCGATCAACGGCACCTTGGATTTTTTGGCAAAATCGACCAGTACCGGATGTTCCTGCCGACAGGAGACGCACCAGCTGGCCCAGACGTTGAGTAGCCAGACCTGGCCCGCCATTTCCTGCGGGCCGAAGCGGGCGCCGGGGGAGTGCAGCGTCGGCAGGCTGAAGGCCGGCGCCGGCCTGCCGACCAGCGGCGAGGGTACATCGCGCGGGTTGAGGCTCAGCCCGACGGCGAGCAGAACGACGAGAATGCCGAAGCCGACCAGCGGCCAGATGAATTTGTTCATGCGGTTTTCCCTTGCACCGGCACGGCTGCGGCAGCCCGTGATTGCACGCGGTAGCGGCGGTCAAGCATGGCCAGCAGGCCACCCAGCGCCATGATCAGGCAGCCGCCCCAGATCCAGTCGACAAAAGGTTTGTAATAGACGCGCACCGCCCAATCGCCAAAGGGCTGGTCGCGGTCGATCGGTTCGCCGAGCGAGACATAGACGTCGCGCAGCAGGCCGGTATCGATGGCGGCTTCGGTCATCGGCATGGTCGAGGAATGGTAGGCGCGTTTTTCCGGGGCCATTTTCTTTTTGACCTGACCGTTCTTCAGCAGGTCGACATCGCCGCGCAGCGCGACGTAGTTGGGACCCTCAACCTGTTTGACCCCGTTGAAGCGGAAGGTGTACCCGGAGACGGTGACGGTGTCGCCGGGCGACATCTTGACGTCCTTTTCTTCCTGAAAGCCGCTGACCATGGTGACCCCGATGACGAACACCGCGACCCCCAGATGCGCCAGATGCATGCCGACGAAGTGGCGGGGCTGGCGGAAGATGGCGGTGAGGAAGGGCAGGCCGGCGCGGGTCGATTGGACGCGGTCGAAATAATTGAGTGCGCCGCTGGCGACGATCCACAAGGCCAGCAGCAGGCCGAGACCGACCAGCGGTGTCCAGCGCCCGTAGATCAGGGGCAGGGCAATGGCGACGATGACTCCGGGGAGGAGTGCCCAGCGCAGCATGCGTGCCAGTTCGGGAACGGAGGCTTCTTTCCAGCGGGCGAAGGGAGCGACTCCCATCAGGAAGAGAATGGGAGTCATGACCGGCACGAAAACCGCGTTGAAATAGGGCGGGCCGACCGAAATCTTGCCCAGACCCAGCGCGTCGATGATCAGCGGGTAAAGGGTGCCGAGCAGCACGGTGCCGCAGGCGACCACCAGCAGCACGTTGTTGGTCAGCAGGAAGGACTCGCGCGAGACTAGCCCGAAGCGTCCGCCCAGCCCGACCTTGGGGGCGCGCCAGGCGAACAGCGCGAGCGAGGTGCCGATGACCGCAACCAGAAAGGCGAGGATAAAGATGCCGCGCTTGGGGTCGGTAGCGAAGGCATGGACCGAGGTCAGTACGCCGGAGCGCACCAGGAAAGTGCCGAGCAGCGACAGCGAAAAGGCGGAAATGGCCAGCAGTACCGTCCAGTTCTTGAAACTGCCGCGTTTTTCGGTGACGGCAAGAGAGTGAATCAGCGCCGTCCCCACCAGCCAGGGCATGAACGAGGCGTTCTCGACCGGGTCCCAGAACCACCAGCCACCCCAGCCC